>Ga0315291_10006878_pt1 | contig 14105 bp, 15 predicted proteins | sample YL17G12_20_MG_FD_203070 | JGI IMG/M metagenome (GOLD analysis project Ga0315291, IMG submission 203070) | Sediment microbial communities from Yellowstone Lake, YNP, Wyoming, USA - YL17G12_20 | ecosystem: Environmental > Aquatic > Freshwater > Lake > Sediment | place: USA: Wyoming | collected...
GCCCGAGTGCGGGCAACAACTCACGCAAACGCTTCTCGCTCGCGGGCCCCACGGATTTCAGGGTCAACCTCCGGAACTGCCTTGCCTCCCCCAGGGGGTAACAATCAACCTGTACGGTCCCACACCCAGGCTTGTGCGCCCTTGACAAATCGAGGCGCACCGTGATAGATTAACGCGTCGCGGCCCACGTCAGGCCGCCCGCCGGCGGTCCCATAGGGGCCGCAACAACTTGGCTGAATTGCATTCGTACAGCGATCAGGGCTCACAGTAGTATCTGCCGCACTACGCCGCAGTAACGTCCCACGCAGAGTCCCACGACGACCTATGCTACTCTAGTCGCGCCCCGGCCTTCGCCGCGGCGCCGCTCCGGAGCGAACAGTTCCGAGGGAGGAAACACTATTGGCAGCTAGCGGCCGTGGTCAGGGACGGACTTGCCGGCAGGAGCCTGTATTTACCCGCGCGTTTCGCATGTGCGTGATTATCGCCGTCGCCGCCGCCATCTGCCTCCTCGCATGGCCGGCCAGCGATTCGCATACCGACCGCCCGTCGCTCTCCGCCGCCGCGTCGGCGGACGAGTCACGTGTCGCCGTGACCCTCATTGCCGGCGGCGAGCAGCAAGCCATCCGCACCGAGCCGGTGACGGTGGCCGAGCTGCTGGCGAGCGCCGGCATCGCCCTCGGTGAATTGGACCGCGTCGAGATCGAGCCCGCGGTCCCCGGCGGCACGGCCCTCGACCACGTCGTGGCCGACGGCGACGCGGTGCGCGTGGTGCGGGTGGCGCGCGAGGCGGTCGAACGGGTAATCGAGGTCGCGGCGGAGACGCGGGTGCGTTACGACCGGCGCGTGCACAGGTCCATCACCGTGCGCGAGGGCTCGCCGGGGCGGGCGCGGGCGCAGTTGGAGGTCTGGACCTGCGACGGCGATGAGACCCAGAGCACCGTTATCTCGCAGCGCGTGCTGGAGCCGATGCGGCCGCGGCTGGTGGTGCGCGGCGATATGTCGCTGCCGTCGCGCGGCGGCGAAGTCCTCTATATGGAGGCCACCGGCTATGACCCCGGCCCGCGGAGCTGCGGGCGTTATGCCAGCGGATACACCGCGGTCGGCCTGCGCGCCGGCAAGGGGGTGGTCGCGGTTGACCCGCGCGTGATCCCCCTCGGCACCAAGCTCTACGTGGACGGCTACGGCGAGTGCGTCGCCGGCGACGTCGGCGGCGCCATCAAGGGCCGCCACATAGACCTCGGCTTCGACACTTACCGCGAGGCGATGGCCTGGGGGCGGCGCATGGTGCGGGTACGGATACTGGAGTAGGCCGCCATCTCGTCGCACTGACCACCGCATCCGGGTCGAGGCGTCCCCCCGGCGACCCCCAGCGCTTCGCGCGTCGCGCGTCGCTTGCCTGCCTGCCGAGTTCTCGTGTATACTGCCGCCATGCTGGCGCCGGAACGATTTGTTAGATGGATGAGTGGCCACCGCCACGTGGACCGGCGCTTTGGCCATGTTTACCGCTATCACTCCCGCAGCGATGCCCACTCCATCGCGCTCTGCACTGAGATCTTGAAGGATCTCCTTGAGGCATGCCCCACGCTGCGGTCCCACGCCGAGCGCGGAGAGATTGTCTATGGGATCAATGTGACTTTCGTGCCGCCTTCGACAGGCAAGACCAAGACCTTAGATCTGGCCTTGGGCCCTCCGGCCCAATCCAAGCATCCTCCCTCCGATGGGGCTATCGGCAAGGGCGCCCTGGCTGATGTGCTCATATCCTGCGAGGCCAAGTCGGTCATGACAGAGCACAGCAAGTCTAAGCCCCGCGTCTACGACGAGCTCAGTTCCTCGCACGAGATTGTCCACCAGTGGAGGCAGGACGCCATCGCGGCCGGGATCACGATAGTAAACATCGCCGACACGTTCGTCTCTCCGCTGCGCCAGCACAGTCCCGAATCGCTCGTCGTCTCCCAACACAAGCAGCCCAAGGTTGCTGCGGCGATGATCGAACACCTCCGCGGCCTCGCCATTCGGAATGCTGCCGGTCAGGTGGGCTTCGACGCCTACGCCACCATAGTCGTGAACTGCGATAATCGGGGGGGCGTAACGCTTTTCACGGCTCCACCCGCGCCCCAACCTGGAGACCGTGATCATTACGAAACGTTGCTGGATCGCATCAGCCGGTTCTACACAGAGCGCTTTTCGGGCCCTGAAGCGTATCGCCGCCCTCCACAATGAGCTCCGGAACCCCCGAGAAAAGCACGGCGACCTCCTGTCGGCATTTTTTCTCGGCCAGTTCCAAGTAGCGTGGATCGAGCTCGTTTCCGACGCTGTTCCTGTCGGCCCGCATCGCTGCTATCGTGGTGGAGCCTGTGCCAAGGAAGGGATCTAATACTGTGTCTCCCGCAAAGGAGAACATCCGAATGATCCGATAAGCAAGCTCCACCGGGAAAGGAGCAGGGTGATCCCGCGTAGAGGCCCCTTGAATATCGGTCCAAATCGCCCGAAACCACTTCGCGTGCTCTTGCTTGGTGAGCTTCGAGCGACGCCGTTGCTCCTCGGTCGGCTTGCGGTAGCCGCCCGGCTTTCTCAGCATCAGGATATATTCGATGTCGTTCTTGATGATGGCGTTAGGTTCATAGGGCTTGCCAAGGAACGAAGACCCGTTTTCAACCTCGTAACTGGCGTTGCTGATCTTATACCACAAGATTGGAGTAAGGTAGTCGAATCCGACGCGACGGCACCGCACAGAAATGTCCGCGTGGAGCGGCACGACCATATGGCGCCCGGCGTTTCTTCGACGGGATATGCACACATCCCCGATCACGCAGACGAGCCGCCCGCCGGGCACCAAGACCCGATAGCAGTGAGTCCATACCTTGTCCAGCTCATCAAGGAATGTCTCGTAATCCGTCACGTCGCCAAGCTGGCCGGGATGATCGTGATACTTCTTCAGCGTCCAGTAGGGCGGCGACGTCAGCGCGAGGTGGATAGCGCCGTCAGGCAGCCAGCCTAGCTCTCGCGCATCGCCCAGATGCAGGATGTGCTTCGTTTCCCTCGGGCGATCCGATAAACTCTTTTCCGCAGGTGTGTCGTCAATCTCACGGATTACCATCACTGCCCCCACTGGCCGACCGCCCTTGCCTCTTTTCCCGTCAATGAGTGGTCGGCTGCCGGTGTTTTGCTGACATCAATGAATGTGGGCCTGCATACATGCGTTCTCCACTCGGTCGGCGATTCCTTCCGAGAGTTTGCTCCCCTCGATACGGCCGTGCTCCTTTATGACATCCCCAGCTCCTGCTGCAGCAGTCCCTTCATCTGCGCCGCGTTGGTGGCCGCCTGCCCGTTGTAGCAGTTATTCATGAAGACGTAAACCCTCTCCGTCCGCTCCGCCAGCTCCCCGATCTTGGGCACCCACTCGCGCAGCTCGTCCGCACTGTACAGGTAGTCATAGCGGGTCTTGTTGTCGCCCTTCCACCACTTCTCGTAATTGCGGCCGTGGAAGCGCACGTAGCCCACCGGCGAGGTCGCCGCCGCGATGGGCGGCATCAGGTTGAGGAACCGCGGCTCGTCCACCGCGCAGTAGCCGATGCCCGCCTCGCGCAGGAAATCGAACACCGCCGGCTGCGCCCATTCGCCGCTGCGAAACTCCACCACCAGCGGCAGCTCCCCGAAGCGCCGCTTGAACTCCGCGAGGTACTGGCGGTTCTCCTGCGTGTTGTGAAAGCGGTGCGGAAACTGCGCCAGCACGCACCCGAACTTGCCCGCCTCCAGCAGCGGCTGCAGCGCGTCGATGAACGCCCCGAAGTCATCCTCCCCGCCCGCCGCCGGCTCGTGGGTGAGGCCGCCGTAGGCCTTGACCGTGAACTGGAAGCCGTCGGGCACTTTCTGCGCCATGTAGTAAAACGTTCGCGCCGGCAGCAGCCGGTAGTAGGTGGAGTTCACCTCCAGGCAGTTGAAGCGCTCGCCGTAGTACCTTAGCCACTCCTTTTCCGGCAGGTCCTCCGGGTAGAAGCTGCCCTTCCAGTCGGAGAACTTGAATCCCGAGGTCCCGACGTAGATCATCATGTCACCTCGCGCCCGCACAGCTTGGGGGGCAGGAGGCAAGCGGTTGTTGCACAATTGCTGGCGAGCAGCGCAACTGCACCCGCCAATGTCATTCCGAGCCCCTCGACTGCGCTCGGGGTAAACTCCGCGCCGAGCGCCAGCAAGGCGCGAAGACGAGGTTTACCCGCCTCTGGAGGGTTTACCCGCCTCTGGAGGGAATCTTGGCTCGGTCGCAGCGCCCAGGTTGAATTGCCCAACAGCCTCACGCGCTCCTGTCCCACGCTGCTGCTATTTCAGACCCGAACCCAAAGAGAGCCCCGCCTGAGGCGGGTTTACCCCGAGCCGATCCAAGACCCTTCGCTGCCGCTCAGGGTGACACCCGCGACGGGCGCGGCTTGCGGCGGCGCTTCCTCTGGCACACCGGGCAGAAATGCGCCGAGCGCCCACCCAGGACCATGCGCTCAATCGTCGCGCCGCAGCGGCGGCACGGCCGGCCCGCGCGCTGGTACACCGCCAGGCAGTTCTGGAAATCCCCCGGCGCCCCGCGCGCATCCACGTAGGCGCCGTCGGCGGAGGAGGTCCCGCAGCGGCGTATCGCGTGACGCAGCACTTGCCGTATCGCGCGGCACAGGCGGGCCACCTCGTCGCCGTTGAGGGTGTTCGCCGGCTGCGCGGGATGCACCCCCGCGCGAAAGAGCGCCTCGTCGGCGTAGATGTTGCCCACGCCTGCGAGCAGCCGCTGATCCATGAGCGCCTGCTTGATCGCCGCCGAGCGCCGCGGCAGGTGACGCCGCAGGTGCTCGCACAGCCCCCGCGCGAGCGGCTCGGGCCCGAGCTTGCTCAGCGCGGGAATGGCCGACAGGTCGGCGCCGCGCGCGACGAAGACCTCGCCGAAGCGGCGCGGATCAGTGTAGCGCAGCTCGCGCCCGTCGCCGAGGCCGAGAATGACGTGCGTGTGCGGGGCGCGCGGCGCTGCGCGCTGCGTGACCAGCAAGCGTCCGCTCATGCCCAGGCGCACCACCAGCGTATCCGCATCATCCAGGGTGAGCGCGAGCGACTTGCCGCGGCGCCCCACCGCGGTGATGCGCCGCCCCGCCGCCAGTCGCGCAAACTCGCGCGGCGACTGGCGATGGCGGCCCAGGATGTCGCGCTTGCCGACGCGCACCCGCTCGATGCGCCGCCCGACGATCTCGGGCGCGAGCTGGCGTCGTATCGTTTCCGCCTCGGGCAGCTCGGGCATAAGGCTCCTCAGGTGCGCGGTGTCGCTGGTGTCATCCGGCTTCGATATTGCCGCCTGGGGCACGGCATGCCCCAACAACGCCATTATAGCAGAACCCGCCCGCGCAGCGCGTCGCGCGAAAGGGCACTCGCCGCGACCGGCGAAATCACCTGCGGGATGCCCCGGGCCGGCCGGCGGACGCCGCGCACCGGCCGCAACAGGAGCAAGTAAAAAAGCGTTTGCCCTTGCCAGGGGCCTGTGGTATAATGTGCGCGCTTTCCGAACCGCACCTTGATATTGCGGGCAATGTGGCGCGCGTGCGCGAGTGCATTGCCGCTGCCGCTGCGCGCGCCGGGCGTCGCGCCGACGACATCGTCCTGGTCGCCGCGACCAAGCTGGTCGCCCCCGACCGCATCGCCCGCGCCGCCCAGGCGGGTATCGCCGACTTCGGCGAGAACTACGTCCAGGAAGCGCGGCCCAAGATCGAGCGCATCGGTCGCGGCGTCCGCTGGCACCTGGTGGGCCACCTGCAGACCAACAAGGCCCGTCACGCCGTCGCCCTGTTCGACGTCGTGCAGACCGTGGACAGCGAGCGCCTGGCGCGCGAGCTCGACCGCCGAGCCAGCGCGGCGGGACGCCGGCTGGCGGCGCTGATGGAGGTCAACACCAGCGGCGAGGAGACCAAATACGGCGTCGCCCCCGACGACGCGCTGCGCCTGGCCGAAGTGATGGGTGCGCTGGAGGCCCTGGAACTGCGAGGGCTGATGACCATCGGGCGGCTGGGCGTGAGCGCGCAGGAGGCGCGGCCTGATTTCGCGCTGCTGCGCCGCCTGTTCGAGCGCATCGCCCGCGAAGCGCCCGCAGCGCCCATGACGTGGCTGTCGATGGGCATGAGTCAGGACTTCGAGGTCGCCATCGAGGAAGGCTCGAACATGGTGCGAGTGGGGACCGCGATTTTCGGCCCCCGTCCCGCCTGAAAACCGAATAGCGGGCAAGAAACCCGTTGCCAGCCGTTAGCTGACGGCTTACAGCATACTTGCAGCACAAATCACACCACAGGGAGGCTCGCATGTCAGGGGTTCTGGAACGGGTCAAAGGTTGGTTGTTCGCCGAAGACGACGGCGACGAATCGGTGGCGCCGGCCCACGGCGACGGCGGCGCCAAGCCGCGGTTGCTGCTTCATCCCCGCCAGGACGAGATCTTCGTCCGCTGGCCCAAGTCGCTCGACGACGCCCAGGTCTGCGCCGACTGCCTCAAGGCGCGCCGGCCGGTGGTCGTCAACCTCCGGGTGCTCGAGGATCACAAGGCCCGCCGCGTGCTCGATTTCTTGGGCGGCGTGATCTACGCCCTCGACGGGCACCTGGAGCAGGCGGGCGACGGCGTCTACGTCCTCGCCCCCGCCAACATGTTCATCACCGCCGAGGCCGACGAGCAGCCCGTCGCCGCCGACGCCGACCTCTGGACCGAGCCGTCGTAGAGCTGCGCGCAGCCGGCCCCGTCCCGGGATCGCCCGGCTGCACCGGGCTCGTCCGGTCGCGTGCCGGCGCTGCGGCTTCTGCGCCGCGGCGGCCGGCGGCGCGCACGGCCAGCGCATGGCTATGTCTGACGCTCGCACGATAGCCGTCATCGGCACCGGGCGCATGGGCGCCGCGCTCGCGCGCGGCCTCGTTTCCGCCGGCACGGCGCCCGCCTCCATTCGCGCCTTCGACAGAGACGCCGAGCGCCTGCACGCCGCCGCCGACAGCATGGGGATAACCGCATGCGCCGACGCGGCGGCCGCCGCCGCCGCCGCGCAGGTTATCGTTATTGCCGTGAAGCCGGCGGACGTCCCCGCGGTGTTGGCGGACATCGGGCCATCGCTGCGGGACGGCCAGACCGTGCTGTCCATCGCCGCGGGCGTGACCACGCAGGCGCTGCGAGCCGCGCTGCCGGCGGACTGCCCGGCGGGGGTGGTGCGGGCGATGCCCAACACGCCGTGCGTGGTGGGTGAGGGGATGTCCGTCATCGCCGGCGACAGCCCTGCGTCCGCCCACGCCGTTGCCGCCGCCAGGGAGGTGCTGGCCGCCGCGGGGCGGGTGGTGGAGCTACCCGAATCCCTGCTGGATGCCGCGACCGGCCTGTCGGGCAGCGGGCCCGCGTACGCTTTCATTTTCCTGCAGGCGCTGGCCGACGGCGGGGTCGCCGCGGGGCTGCCGCGCGCCGTCGCGGTGGAGCTGGCGGCGCAGACGTTGCTGGGCGCGGCGCGCATGGTGCTGGAGGGCGAGGGGCATCCCGAGCAGCTCAAGGATGCGGTCATGTCGCCGGCGGGAACCACCGCCGCGGGAGTCGCCGCGCTGGAGGCGCGGTCGTTTCGCGCGGCGGCGATAGAGGCGGTCGTCGCCGCCTGGCGCCGGGCGCGCGAGCTGGGAGGCGATGACCCATGAACCCGGGGCAGGCGGGCTTAGGCACGCAAGTGGTGTGGCTGGTCCACGCCGTCTTCTGGGTGTTGCAGTTGCTGGTCCTCGCGCGCGTTATCATTTCCTGGGTTCCGGTCAACCGCTATCATCCGCTGGTGCGTGTCATCCACGATCTGACGGAGCCGATGCTGCGGCCGTTCCGGGCGTTGCTGCGGGTGGGCGCGGGGGGCCTCGACTTCTCCCCGCTCATTCTGCTGCTGGTGCTGTGGATCGCCGAGCGGATCGTAATCTCGCTGTTAGTGGGAGCGTTGTGATGAACAACCGCATCATGCCCATCGACATCGTCAACCAGAAGTTCCGCCAGGGGCTGCGCGGCTACGTGCAGGCGGAAGTTGATGACTTCCTGGGGCAAGTGGCGGATGCGTACGGCAAAGCGCTGGAGGAAAACGACCGCCTGAAGCAGGAATTGGAGAGGGCGGAGCGCGAGCTCGGCCACTACCGGGAGGTGGAGCAGACCATCAAGAACGCCCTGGTGCTGGCGGAGAAGACCGGCGATGAGGCGCGCAGCCGCGCCCAGCAGCAGGCGAGCCTGGTGGTGCGCGAGGCGGAGCAGCAGGCGCGCGAAACCCTCGCCGCCGCCCGGCGCGATGCCGACGGGGTCGCCCGCGCGGCGGAGGAGCTGCGCCGCGAGCGCGCTCGCTTCGAGGCCGAGTTCCGGGCGCTGCTGGAGACCTATTTGCATCTCCTGTCGGGAGGCTCGCGGGCCGCCGCCGAGCCGCTGCAAGACGAATCATGTTAGACCGCGAGGAGCTGGGGCAGGAACCCGCAACGGCCCCGCAGGGAGACTCGCGGGGCCGCGTCGTAGCAGCGGTGGCGCTGCTGCTCATCGCCGCGCTCGGCGCGGCGTTCACCGTCGCCTTCAACAGCACCGTCGGCCGCAATGAGATGCGCGACTACCAGGCGCGCATGGACTTCTTCCAGGGCCGGGTGGTGATGGGGTTCAGCTACTACCTGGACGCCATGCACGGCGCGCCGGGGCGCGGGTCGCGGGCGGCGGGTGACTTCGCCCACCTTGGCGCGCTGAGCGCTGCGTCCTACTTCCAGCGGGCCGCGCGCGGCTTCAAGGACCCCGACGAGCGCACCGCGGCCGCCGCCTCCGCCGCCGCGCTCTACGCCCACGCCGGCGACAACCTGCGCGCGCTGCGCGCGCTCCAGGCGACCATGGATAGCGGCCGCCGCGACGTCCTGTCTTTCCTGGCGCGCCTCTACGCCAACCAACGCCCGACGCCCGAGTGGCTGCGCAGCGACGCGTTCGCGTGGATACCCCGCCACGCGCCTGCCCACCTGCTGATCGAGTCGCAAGTGGCCCAGGCCCTCGGCCGCACCCAGCGAGTTGCCGAGCTGCGCCGGCGCATGTACGATGCCGGCGCCGCAGTGGCGGCGCGCGCAGCCGTGCTGATGTTCGGAGTCGGCGCGCTGGCGCTGCTGGGGGTGGTGCTGCTGGCGCGGGGGGGCCTGCGCCGCAGCGGCTTCGGCCCCTACCGCGGCCTGCCGCAGCATCCCTGGGGCCTGTGGGCGGGGCTGGAGCTGGTGGGCGCGTGGCTCGTGTTGTGCGGCGCATTGAGCATTTTCGGCGCGGCCGCGACGATCTGGGGCGCCGCCGGTTTCGCCGCCGGCATCCTCGCCGCGTACAGCCTCGCCTCGATCATCGCGCTGGTGTGGTTTGCGGCGTCGGTGGCGCCCAAGGGCACCGGCCTGCGCACCGCCGGGTGGACGCGCCTGCCGCCGGGGCAGGTCATCCTCAACGGCATCGGGGCCTACGCCGCGGCCGTGCCGGTGGTGGTGCTGGCCGCGCTGCTCGCCCAGCGGTTCTTGCCCGCGCCGTCTCCCAACCCGCTGGTGGCGGAAATGACGCGCGCCCACGGGTGGGCCGCGCGCGCGTTGTTTATCGCGCTCCTGTGCGTGGCGGCGCCCGTTGTTGAGGAAACCGTTTTCCGCGGCGGCCTCTACGGCGGCCTGCGCAAGCGCTGGCCGCTGCCTGCGGCGGCGCTGGGCGCCGCGGCCATATTCGCCGCCGTGCACCTCAACTGGGCGAGCCTCGTGCCCGTGATGGCGCTCGGCATCTCCCTGTGCGTGGTCTACGAGCGCACGGGGTCGCTGCTGCCCGGCATGCTCGCACACGGCCTCTTCAACCTCGTATCGGCGATCGCCATATTCGCGTTCTCCTGAAGGGAGGAGGCGCCGTTTTGGGTAAGAAACTTGAGGGCACGGGAGGCCCGGTGACCCTGCGCGTACGAGTGCGCCCGCGCGCCGCCGAGAACGGCGTCGCGGCGGACGCCGCGGCGCGCGAGGTGGTGATATCGGTCACCGCGGCGGCGGTGGAGGGCAAGGCCAATCGCGCCATGCTCGCCCAGCTCGCCGAGCGCCTGGGCGTCTCCCGCTCCTCGCTCCAGATCATCTCGGGCGAGAAATCCCGGCGCAAGCTGGTACGCGTCCACGGTATCGGTGAGGTGGAATTGTGGCGCCGGCTGGGGGCCGGGGCCGCGGCGCAGCCGTGACACCGGCAGGGCCGGAGCCCTGGTCGCCCGCCACAGGCGGGTAAACCTCTGGTGACTTGCCTCCTGCCCGCGCCTCTGGGAAAAGGGTGGAAGACGAGCGGCCAAGCCCGCGCCGCGGGCCGCCACACGCGGCTTGGGGGCTTCCGCCCTACGAATTGGGGAACGGAGGGCACGAGTTTGAAGGGAGTAGTTCTCGCCGGGGGCCGGGCAACCAGGCTGCGCCCCATCACGCATACCCTCACCAAGCACCTCATCCCCTTGGCCAACAAGCCCATCATCTATTACTGCCTGGAGTCCCTGGCCGTCGCCGGCATCGAGCAGGTCGCCATCATCGTCGGCTGCCGCCACCCCGATTACCCCGGCAGCATCGACACCGGCCCCGAGATCATGGAAGCCGTCGGCCGCGGCGAGCGCTGGGGGCTCGACGTCACCTACATCGAGCAGGACGCCCCGCGCGGCATCGCCCACGCCGTCGGCCTCACCCGCGATTTCGTCGCCGGGGAACCGTTCGTGGTATTCCTGGGCGACAACTTCCTGCCCGGCGGCATCCGCGACTTCACCCGCGAGTTCGAGCAGGGCAAGCCCAACGCCATGATCCTGCTGTGCCGCGTGCCCAACCCCCGCGACTTCGGCGTCGCCGTGCTCGACGGCGAGCGCGTCGTCCGCCTGGAGGAGAAGCCCGAGCACCCGCCCAGCGACCTCGCCCTGGTCGGCGTTTACCTCTTCGATCACCACGTCTTCGCCGCCATCGACAACCTGCGCCCCTCCCGCCGCGGCGAGCTGGAGATAACCCATGCCATCCAGGCCCTCATCGACCAGGGCCTGACCGTGCGCTCGCACGAGGTCAAAGGCTGGTGGAAGGACACCGGCACCCTGCGCGACCTGCTGGAGGCCAACCGCATCGTCCTCGACACCGTGCGCGACAGCAACCTGGGGCAAGTTGACGACCGCAGCCAGCTCCTTGGCCGCGTCGTCATCGAGGACGGCGCCACCGTCACCAACAGCATCATCCAGGGCCCCGCCATCATCGGCCGCGGCGCCCGCGTAACCGATTCCGTCATCGGCCCCTATGTCTCCCTCTACTTCGACGTCGAGATCGAGGGCAGCGAGCTCGCCAACAGCATCGTCCTCGAGGAAAGCGCCATCCGCCGCGTGCCCGGGCGCATCCGCGACAGCCTCATCGGCAAGAACGTCGTCATCCACGCCGGCGACCGCCGCCCCGGCTGGTACCAGTTCATGCTCGGCGACGCCAGCCAGGTAACGCTGAGCTGAACCGCCAGGAAACGGTGTGAGCGAGTGAGCGAAACCCGCACAAGCGCCGCGCCGGCGCACCTGTCCGTGGTCATCCCCGCGCGCGACGAGGCCGAGCGCATCGGCCCTACGCTGCAGCGCGTCATCGCGTACCTGCGCGGCCAGGCGTACACCTGGGAAGTGGTGGTGGTGGACGATGTCAGCCGCGACGCGACCGCGGCGGCGGCGGAGCAGTTCCAGGCCCGCGAGCCGCGACTGCGCCTGCTGCGGCGCAGCGCCGAGCCGGGCAAGGGGGCGGCGGTGCGCGCGGGCATGCTGGCGGCGCGCGGGCAGCGGGTGCTGTTCTCCGACGCCGACCTCTCCACCCCCATCGAGGAGGTGGAGAAGCTGCTCGCCGCCGTCGAGCGCGAGGGTTACGACATCGCCATCGGCTCGCGCGGCCTGCCGCAGTCGGATCTGCGCGTGCGCCAGCCGTGGTACCGGGAGGCGATGGGGCGCGCCTTCAACCTCATGGTGCGGGCGATGGCCCTGCGCGGCTTCCGCGACACCCAGTGCGGGTTCAAGCTCTTTCGCGGCGAGGTGGTGCGCGATCTTTTCTGCCGCCAGACCATCAACGGCTTCGCCTTCGACGTCGAGATCCTGTTCCTCGCGGTCAAGCGCGGGCTGCGCGTCAAGGAGGTGGCGGTGACCTGGATCAACTCCCCCCGCAGCAAGGTGGACCCGGTGCGCGATTCCCTGCGCATGGCGCGCGACATGCTCGGCATCCGCCTCAAGAGCATGCTGGGGCTCTACCGATAGGGCGCAGGCCCAAGCCGGTGTTGACGTGGTGCGACGCCGCGTGTAGAATCAAACGCGGGTTTGCGGCATGGGTCGAAATGAAGATTAGAGATCCAATCCATGGTTTCATTGAACTGAACGACGACGAGGCTCGGCTGGTCGATCACCCTTGGTTCCAGCGGATGCGTCGGATTCACCAATTGGCCATGGCCTATCTGGTTTACCCCGGAGCGACGCACACGCGCTTCGAACACTCCCTTGGAGTCTTCTGCATCGCGAGCATGCTGGCTGACCGTGTGCCGCTGAATCCAAACCAAAGGCGGCGAGTGAGATTGGCGGCGCTGCTGCACGACATTGGGCATGGCCCCTTCTCGCATGTATCGGAGCTTATCCTGATGGCCTGCAACGAGGGCCTGCCAGCCGGTGATGTCGACGAGTTTCACGAGCGAATCGGCCTCGACGTCATCCGGCAATTCTGCGGAGCCAACCTGCTCACTAAGAGCGACGTCGAGGGAATAGAGAACATCCTTGTCCCCGGCGCACTTGGCGTGACGACGCTCACCCAAGGAGGTGGCGCCCCGGCCGTTCGCAACGTCTGTCGCGACATCGTCTCGGGTCCCCTCGACGCCGACAAAATGGACTATCTCCTCCGCGATAGCTACTATGCCGGGGTCAAGTATGGCGTTTACGATCTCTATCGCCTGGCTCACGCTGCGATTCCCATTGATGACCCCCCCAACTCGTATCTCGGTATCAAGGAAGAGGACGTCTCGGCGGTCGACCAGTTCATCATCGCCAACCACAACATGCGAATCCAGGTGTACGGCCACCGCATCCGACGGATTGCCGATTTGATGCTGGTGCGGGCCGCTGTCGAGGCCATCGCGGACGGAAACAAAGACGCGAAAGCACTCTTCACCTATGACGAAGGCCTTGATTTTGTGAATCGCTACATGCGAGCGGACGACGCGGAATTGGTGCGGCTGGTGCTTTCCGGACCTGCCGGCGCCGGTAAAGAGTTAATGTCGCGCCTGATCACCAGGCGGCTGCCAAGGGAAGTACTCGAGGTGCCCCTCAAGGCACTCGCGGACGATGAACTGAGGGAGAGGCTCGCGGGACAGGAAACGGAGCGCGACGCAACGCGGGAGCTCGAACAGCAACTCGCGGAGCGCCTGAAGCTCTCCCTGCCCAACTTTCTCTTTGTCGAGGTTCGGCGCGATCGCCCTGTCAGGGCACTCAAGGGCGAGGCGCCGGTCGATCCGTCCGCGATCATGGTCAGGCGTAGCGCAGGGGGCACGAGGTCTTACGACCAGGTCAGCCGGTTCTTCAGGCACGGCGGGTTCGCCGATCAGGATTACCTCTCAGTATGGGTAACGATTGACGAGCCGGACAGAGAGCGGCGCGCGGTGCAGCGTGACAACCTTCGGAAGCGGGTGGCCGAGGTACTCGCGATCAAGGAGGGAGAGGATGGGCAAACTGGATCTCAATGACGTGGTATTCGCTATCTGCGACGGAGAAGGCGGTGTCATCTCGGGACGCACCCGGCTACAGAAGATCGCATACTTCGTGACCCACCTACTCAGCGAGGACATGGCGGTCGATCCGGGTTTTGTCGCACACTACTACGGGCCGTATAGTTCGGCGTTATCAACGGCAGCCGCTAGCGTGGTCGCGAGGGGCGTGATTGAGGAGTCGACGGAGGTCTTCGCCTCTGGCCCTTTCCTGGGTCACGATATGGAGCAGAAGAGATACTCCTATTCGCTGACTCCCCGAGGTCGCGTTGCCCGTGATCTGCGCCAGCAGCGCGCAGCTGCCGCGTATACTAGGGCCGTTGAGATCGCGCGCAAGATCGATCAAACTGGAGCCGACTATCGC
>Ga0315291_10006880_pt1 | contig 14104 bp, 12 predicted proteins | sample YL17G12_20_MG_FD_203070 | JGI IMG/M metagenome (GOLD analysis project Ga0315291, IMG submission 203070) | Sediment microbial communities from Yellowstone Lake, YNP, Wyoming, USA - YL17G12_20 | ecosystem: Environmental > Aquatic > Freshwater > Lake > Sediment | place: USA: Wyoming | collected...
GACTATGAGGGTGTCTAGAGCATTGCATACGGTGGGACGCTGCACCTTGGCGTTGTAGGCGATAGCCACCGCCTTGTCCAGGTCGGCGCTGCGGTCAACATAAGTATGGCACACACCGATGCCTCCGGTGACCACAGGCATGCAGGCGTTCTCCGCCACCAGCTTGATGAGTCCGGCACCGCCTCGCGGGATGATGAGGTCAATAAGGCCCCGCATCTTGAGCATGTGGTCAACCAGTGCCCGCTCGGTGGACTCAATGAACTGGATAGCCCCCCGGGGCACTCCCGCCCCATAAGCTGCATCCTGAACTACCTTGGCCAGGGCCGAGTTGGAATGCACCGCCTCTTTGCCGCCGCGTAGGATAACAGCATTGCCCGACTTCAGGCAGAGGACGGAGATATCCACAGTGACGTTTGGTCGGCTCTCGTAGATAGTGCCGATGACGCCCAGGGGCACTCGTTTGCGGCCTATCTGGAGGCCGTTGGGCAGGGTGCGCATATCAAAGACCTCGCCCACCGGGTCGGGCAGGGCGGCTACCGCCCGTACATCGGAGGCCATGCCCTCCAGGCGAGAGGGATTGAGCAGCAGCCGGTCGAGCATGGCAGCGCCCATCCCTGAGGCCTGCGCCTCTTTGCAGTCTTGCTCGTTGGCGGCCAGGATTTCACTCTGGCGGGAGACAAGGCCTTTGGCTATGTCCATAAGGGCCTGGTTCTTTACTGTGGTGGACAAAAAGGCCAGGCGGCGTGAGGCTGCCTTAGCCTGCTGCGCCTTGGTCTCTAGCTCAGTGACAGCTTGTTGCATAAGTTACTCCTCCGTTGATCTTAAAGCACCACCAGGTTGTTGCGGTGCACCACCTCGTCGCCGTATTCATGCCCCAATACCTCCGAGATCTGACAGGAACGGCAGCCCTTGATAGCGGCGATGTCCTGAGAGCTATAGTTGGCGATGCCGCAGGCGATACGCTCCCCTCTGAGGTCGTAAATCTCAACGGTGTCGCCACGGCCAAAGTCACCCTCCACCCCCTTGATCCCCGCAGGGAGCAGGCTTCTGTGCTGTTCCTTAAGCGCCCGGGCTGCTCCGGCATCTACAGCCAGCCTGCCCCGGGAAGCCAGCCCGCTCAACAGCCAGCGCTTACGGCTCTCCATCTTGGAGGCAGCGGGTGGAAACAGAGTACCCAGGGCCTCGCCTTGGGCTAGTCTGAGGACTACATCTTGCTGATGGCCGCCGGCAATGACCACGGTCACGCCAGAGGCAGTGGCCAGTTTGGCCGCCTCTATCTTGGTGGCCATGCCGCCGGTGCCCCGCTCGGTGGAGCTACCGCCAGCTAGGTGCTCGATGGTGGCATCAATGTGCTCCACGCAGGGGATAAGCTGGGCCTCGGGGTGGAGGTGGGGGTCGGCAGTGTAGAGTCCCTCGGTATCAGTCAGAATCATGAGCATATCAGCGTCTATCAGATTGGCCACCATAGCCGAGAGGTTATCGTTGTCGCCGAACCTGGCTCCCTGAATTTCATCGGTGGCCACCACATCATTCTCGTTGATGATACCCAGCACCCGCAGCTCCATGAGGGTCAGCAGAGTATTGCGGGCATTGAGATAGCCGGCGCGGTCGCTGAGGTCGGCCTTGGTAAGCAAGGCCTGGGCTACAGTAATATTGTGCTTGGCGAAGAGCTGCTCGTAGGTATGCATCAGGCGGCTCTGGCCTACAGCAGCCAGTACCTGTCGGAAGGGTACATCGCGGTGCTTACTGGTCATCCTCTTAGTCAGCCCCAGGGCATGCCTGCCCGAGGCTATGGCCCCAGAGGAGACCAGCACCATCTCCTTGCCCTGCTGGTGCAGGTGGGCTATCTGAGCTGCCAGGCTGGACATCACTTCCAGGTCCAGGCGGTTGCTGCCGCCGGTGAGCAGGTTGGTGCCCAGCTTGATAACCAGTCGCCGGTATGAACCTCCCTCCGGCACGGCACTCTCAACCTTTTGCGCCTTCCCCACTGTGGTAAAGTCCTTGCAGTTAAAGTCTGCTGAATTATAGCATATGGTGCTTCATGTTCCTACGGAGTGGTTTCGTGCTCATTAGTGAAATGGTTACAGGCGTTGCCCTGCCAACAATCAGCCTCTCGATTCTCCCGAAAATAGGTCTTTCACCCCCCAGAATGCCTTCCACCCCCTTCTCCTGCAGGAGAAGGGGGTCAGGGGGATGAGGTATCAGTATTTTCATCCTTCGTGGTGCTGGCGGCAGGCCAGCATAGGGGATTCTCCAATTTTGGGGGACTTTAGGGGGCTTAACAATACTTTCACAGAGGCCCAGGCATCTCATGCCCTACTTGACTCTGGTTACCTTTGTCGCCTCTGGAACGGACAGCTCCAAATTCAGCACCAAAAGTCCTTTCCGCCGCAAAGTAGCCTTTTTCCCTGCAATCTCAAAAATCCTCTGTTTAGGTATCATGCCCCAAGCGCTCAGTCCCCACTCATCCACGACTTTCCCGTCAACTAATGCTTTACCGCTACCATAAGAAAAGAACGCACCATATTCAGCTTGCACTTCATGCTTGTTGCCTTCAATTTGTACTATCCACTTTCTAGCCATCTGCTGTCCTCCTGAAAAGGGCACTACCAGTGTCAGTGGTCTGCACGGGACTAGGTACTGGAAGATCCCTTAGAACGATTTTCCTCTTTTCGCTTATTGAGTCTTGCCTCGATGCTATCTAAGATGAACGTTGTGCCGCTATATTTCAATAGTCCCCTGTAAATGCCTCTTATTGCCTCTTTGAGAACCCGAAAAGTGTGCGTGACAATCATAAGTGCTCCCCAGCCAGGAATGACACAACGTCGCTCTTGCCCTGATGATATGCCCATCGCACCTCGCTGTCAAGACATAGGCAACAGGGAATCCCTGGAGTTGGTGCGGGGGTACACGAGGTCGATCACATTCTTGGACGCACTGAAACACTACAAGCCAATTTTAAGGCAAATTGGTCCAGATTGACAGTACAGCGGATTCCTCTTGACAGCATAGCAGGCCGTGGTAGAATAGAGACAAGATAACACTGGGTCACAGCAAACTACTGCGACAAGGAGGGAAATAGATGAAGCCAGGATTGGTAGCTTTTGTGGCGGCTGTTGTAGGAGCAATAGTAATGGTTGCCGCCATCCCTTTACAGGCTGTGGGGCTGGCCCAGATGTATGAACTGCATAGGAATCAGGACTGGCTTAATGGACAAGGAGGAATGCCACCTGCCGCTGCTATTGCTGGCACCGTACTGGGTTCAGTCGGCGTCTTACTGCTTCTCATAGCGGTAGCATTGGCTATCTACAGCAAGAGACCTGAGCAGTATTGGTGACCATAACTTCCCAGCCTGTTTAGCTCCCATCTCGTTTGAGTTAGCTATACCTAGGATAGGAGCACTAAAAAGCAATGGCTCTGCCATCAAGAGCCCTTTCTTTATTCTCCCCCCTTTTATCGGCTACCCTATCCAAATTCGCCTGGCTGGGTTGTCCCCTTGGCCCCACGATATGCCTATCATACCTCGCTGTCAATCCTGTCAATTCTAGCCTTGTGCCCTGAGTGCGGTATGATAGAAAGTAACAGGACTAAACTGGTCTGGCCATGTATATTGAGAACCTGACACTAACCAATTTTCGCAACTATGCTCAATTGGAGCTATCATTGCCCAGGCAGATGGTTATATTGCAAGGCGACAATGCCCAGGGCAAGACCAATTTGCTAGAGGCCATCTACTTGCTGGCTACCACCCGCTCGCCGCTGACCACCGCTGAACGGGAGCTTATTCGCTGGCAGGCATGGCAGGAACCGATTCCGGTGGCTCGACTGACTGCTCAGGTGTGCCGTGCCGGTGACAAGCTTCATCTGGAGATAGCACTCAAGGGAGATACCAGGCCGGACGGCCCGCAATCAGGCCTGGTGACAAAGCAAATAAAGGTGAACGGCCTGCCCCGCCGTGCTGCTGAGGTGGTGGGACTGGTCAATGCGGTTATGTTCACCGCCCAGGACATCGAGCTAATCGGGGGAGCACCGGCTTTGAGACGCCGCTACCTGGATATCACCCTCTGCCAGGTGGACAGCCGCTACCTGCGCTCGCTGCAAGCCTATAACAAGGTGTTGCTCCAACGCAACCATCTGTTGCGCCTTATCCAGGAGAGAGAAGCCCATCCTGCCGAACTGAAGTTCTGGGATGACGAACTGGTGGAGCAGGGAAGCTATCTGGTGCTGGAGCGGCGCCAGTTGATAGCCGAGCTAAACCAGCGGGCCAAGGTCGTCCATTCGCAGCTAGCCCCAGGGGAAAGTCTGGCGCTTCTCTATCTGCCCAGCCTGGGCCGAGAGGCCGGGCAGGACTTGACGCAGACCAGGCAGGCCTTTGAGCAGGCCCTGGGCCAAGCTCAGGGGCGGGAGATAGCCGCTGGGATGAGCCTGGTGGGACCTCACCGCGACGACCTTCAGTTCGTGAACAATGGCATAGACTTAGGCATCTACGCCTCTCGCGGCCAGCAGCGCACCATTAGCCTCAGCCTCAAGCTAGCCGAGGCTGGTTTTTTCAAGGACAAACGGGGCGACCCGCCCATATTACTCCTGGACGACGTGCTCTCGGAGCTTGACCGGCAGCGACGCAGCTACTTGCTGGCCTGGCTGGCTGACTACGAGCAGGTCTTGCTCACCACCACTGAGCTTGAGTTTCTGCCCGCCGAGTTCTTGCCCAGAGCAGCAGTGTTTCAGGTGTGCCAGGGAAGCGTCGGCCCTTTGAATTGAGCACCGCTGCCTGTCGGTGTCCCCCTGAGCGGAAGCGAAGGGTCTCCTATCTCCAGTAGACGGATCCTTCGCTGCGTTCAGAATCAATCATGCCGATTTGCCATCGGCACCACGGAGCATGAAAATGATAATTGAGCCGTTCGTGCTGAGCCCAGTCGAAGCATGGACGGCTCAAAGGAGCTTGCCCTTCGATAGGCTCAGGGTGAACGGAACAATCCCTATTTTCGGGAGAATGGCGGTAGCGCTGATTGCAGACGGACCCCCTTGTAGACCAAGGTAGGCTGTGAGATAATAAATAACAAAATTTTATGTTTGCTTTGGGTTTTTAACGCAAATGTGGTGTAGAGGCATACGTGGAGCCACGACGGTGGACTCCAACACCAAGGAGGCTATCCTGGCAGCCACCTCAGAACTGCTTCAGAAGATGATCCAGGACAACGGGGTGGTCAAAGAGCAGGTGGCCTGCATCCTGTTCACCACCACCGCTGACCTCAACGCCGAGTTTCCCGCCCAGGCAGCTCGCCAGTTGGGCTGGTCGGAGGTGGCCCTGCTCTGTGGACACGAGATGAATGTCCCCGGCAGCCTGGCCCACTGTCTGCGTATCCTGATGCTGGTTAATACCGAGAAGCGGCCCCAGGACATAGTCCACGTCTATATCAAGGGTGCCCAGGGCCTGCGGTCTAATGATGAACAATGAACCTCCGGGGGAATTAAGATGCTTGTGGTCATGAAGAAAGATTACCAGGAGAGCGAGTTACAGGGGGTTTTGAAGCGCATTCAAGACCTGGGATGCCAGGGCCATCTGTCTAAAGGCGTGGAGCGAACGGTGATCGGGGTGGTGGGACAGACCCACCCGGATATGAGGGAAACGCTGGAGCTGCTACCCGGGGTGGAGGATGTGGTGCCCATCAGCAAGCCCTTTAAGCTTTCCAGCCGGGAATTTAAGCCTGAGGACACCGTGCTCAAGGTGGGCGGGTTATCCATCGGGGGAGGGGAGTTAGTGGTTATTGCCGGTCCCTGTGCGGTAGAGACTGAGGAGCAAGTGCTGGCCACCGCCCGGGCGGTGCGAGCCGCCGGCGCCCATATCCTGCGTGGGGGTGCCTTCAAACCCAGCACTTCGCCTTACAGCTTCCGCGGGCTGGGTGAGGAGGGGCTTAAGATTCTGGCTCTGGCCAGGCGGGAGACCGGTATGCCTTTAATCACTGAGGTGATGACCCCCCAGGATGTGGAGCTGGTGGCCAAATATGCCGATATTCTCCAGGTGGGAGCTCGCAACATGCAGAACTTCATCCTGCTGGATGAAGTGGGCAAAGTTAATAAGCCGGTAATGCTCAAGAGGGGCATGTCGGCCACTATCCAGGAGTGGCTGCTCTCAGCGGAGTATATCCTCTCTCAGGGCAATCGCCAGCTCATGCTGTGCGAGCGGGGCATCAGGACTTTTGAGACCTACACCCGCAACACCATGGACATCAGCGCCATACCTATCATCAAGAAGCTGAGCCACCTGCCCATAATAGCTGACCCCAGCCACGGCACGGGCAAATGGTATTTGGTGTCACCACTGGCGGTAGCGGCGGTGGCTGCTGGTGCCGATGGTCTGATGATCGAGGTACACCCCACCCCAGACACCGCCCTAAAGGACGGTGCCCAGTCCCTGACTTTTGAAAACTTTGGACGTCTCATGGCCCAGGTAGCTCCTGTGGTGGCTGCCATGGGACGGCGTCTGGCAGTCAGTCCAGCCAAAAGGTCGAGCTCGTAAATCCCCCAAACCAGCAACTTGTGTTAGCTTGACGCTCTAGCGGCCTTGTGTTAGTATTCTTAACATTATAGCAGTATAAGGGGGAGACCTCTTTTCTGATACAAGGGAGCTAATGGCCTGATGGACATTGAGATTGAGCTGGCCAAGGTGACGCCTCAGCAAGATACAGCGCTCACCATAGGCGTCTTCGATGGCATTCACCTGGGACATCGCCGGCTTATGGAGCGGCTCAAGGAGGAGGCTGATCGGGGGGGACTGGTTGCTGGCGTGCTGACTTTTGACCGCCACCCCCAGCAGGTGCTCCACCCGGAGAGCACAATGCCCTATCTGACTAGCAAAGAGGAAAAACTGAGTTTGCTGCGGCAGCTTGGCGTTGACCTGGTAGTGGTGCTGCCGTTCACTCGCCAGACGGCCCAGCTTACCGCCCGTCAGTTCGTCAGCTTGCTGAGAAAACAGCTCAAGATGCGCACTCTGGTGGTCGGACCTGATTTTGCTTTGGGCCGGGGACGGGAGGGGGATGCCACCTATCTTAAGACCCTGTCTCGGGAAATGGGCTTCACCCTGGTAGCAGTGCCTACGGTGAGGAAAAATGGAGAGGTGGTGAGCAGCACTGCTATACGCACTGCATTGGCCAGTGGAGAGCTGGACAGGGTGACCAGGCTGCTAGGCCGTCCCTTTAGCATAAGCGGGCAGATAGGTCCCGGAGCGGAGAGGGGCCGTACTTTGGGCTTCCCCACCGCCAACCTGTCGGTCGATCCAGGAAAGGCACTACCTCCTGACGGTGTTTATGTTACCTGGGCCTATATCAATGGCAGGGTGCACCCCTCGGTGACCAATATCGGGCTGCGTCCTACCTTTGGCGATGGCCAGCGCAACGTGGAGGTCTACCTGCTTGATTTTCAGGGCGACCTTTATGGGCAGGAGCTACGCATTGAGCTGGTGGAAAGACTACGTGGAGAGAAGCGCTTTGCCAGCGCTGAGGAACTCAAGGCTCAGATAGCCAGCGATGTAGACCAGGCGAGAGCCATTCTGGGTGTACGCAAATGAAAACGCTTAGCCCGCAGCTTAGCTATATCCTCAGGCGTGGTGTGGCCGAGATTATAGTAGAGGAAGAATTGCTCCGGCTGCTTCAGTCAGGTCGACCGCTCCGCCTCAAGCAGGGCTTTGACCCCAGCCGTCCCGATATACACCTGGGCCATGTGGTAGGACTGCGCAAACTGCGCCAGTTCCAGGAGCTAGGACATCAGGTCATTCTGATAGTGGGCGACTGGACAGCCCAGATCGGTGACCCCAGCGGTGAATCGGCAACGAGGTCTATGCTCAGTGCCGAGGAAGTAAGGGCCAACGCCGAGACTTATATGAAGCAGTTCTTTAGGGTGGTGGACAAAGAAAAGACTCAAGTGTGCTGGCAGAGCGAATGGTTTGGTAAGTTTGGTCTGGCGGATGTAATCAAACTGACCAGCCGCTTCACTGTGGCCCAGTTCCTGGCCAGAGAGGACTTCCGCAAGCGCTACCAGGCAGGCCGCCCCATAGCCATCACTGAACTGCTCTATCCTCTGCTTCAGGCTTATGACTCGGTGGCGATTAATGCTGATGTGGAGTTCGGCGGGGTTGACCAGAAGTTCAATTGCTTGGTGGGGCGTGAACTTCAAGGGATGGTGGGACAGACGCCCCAGCAGGTATTTTTTATGCCCCTGCTGGTGGGCACCGACGGCAGCCAGAAGATGAGCAAGAGCTTGAACAACTACATCGCAGTAGAGGAGCCACCTCAGGAGATGTATGGCAAGCTGATGTCCCTGCCTGATAACTTGATGATGGACTACTTTGAGCTTTTAACCGATGAACCCGATGAGCACCTTGCTGGATTCCGTAAACAGCTTGATGCAGGCTCGGTCAACCCTATGACGCTGAAGAAACATCTGGCCCGGCATATAGTGGAACAGTTCCATAGTGCCGATGCTGCCCGGAAGGCTGAAGCAGACTTCGAGCGGGTGTTTCAGCGGCGAGAAATACCGGAGGGTATTGCTGAGTTCAGCTTGCCTGAACAAGCAACTGATATGGCTACTCTTTTGGTGTCCGCAGGCTTGGCAAAGAGCCGTGGTGAGGCCAGACGCTTGATGGCACAAGGTGCTGTGGAGATTATGGCGCCAAAAGACGGGGGATTTGATATTGTGAAGGTTAGCGGTGACGAGTTGAAAGTTGACCTTAGGGATGGGAATATAATCCGAGTAGGTAAGCACCGCTGGATAAAGCTAGTTAAGTAACGAGAAAACCTGAATTATTTGGAGGTTAACATGACGCAACTTCGTATTCCAGGCCCTACCCCGGTACCCCCGCAGATACTGGAGGCTTTGAACCGCCAGATGATCAATCACCGCGGCAAGGAATTCGGTCAAATCATGACCAACATCACCGCCCGCCTCAAAGAGGTCTTCCAGACCAAGGGCGACGTATTTATCCTTACCGGCTCAGGCACCGGTGGGATGGAGGCAGCGGTGGTCAATGTGTTATCGCCAGGAGATAAGGTCCTGGTGGCCTCCTGTGGCGCTTTCGGCGATCGTTTTGCCGACATAGCCAGGGTCTACGGTGCTGAGGTGGTCAAGCTTGACTTTGACTGGGGTCAACCCGTTGACCCGGATGCAGTGCGACGTGCCCTAAAGGCTAATCCCCAGGTGAAGACGGTGCTGGTAACTCACAACGAGACCTCCACAGGTATAACCAATGACATGGTCTCAATAAGCAGAGTGGTCAAAGAGTTTGACAAGCTTCTGGTGGTGGATGCCATCAGCAGCCTGGGCTGCATTGACCTGCCGGTGGACAAACTGGGCTGCGATGTGGTGGTCAGCTCCTCACAGAAGGGCTGGCTGACACCGCCGGGACTGGCTATGGTCAGCGTCAGCGAGGCAGCCTGGCGCGCCCATGCCCAGGCCAAGATGCCCCGCTATTATTGGGATTTCAGCAAGGCCAAGAACTTTTTGGAGAAGTCGCAGACCCCCTGGACGCCGGCTGTTTCTGTCTTTTACGCTTTAGAGGCAGGGCTTGAACTGATGCTTAAAGAAGGTTTGCCCAACATCTTTGCCCGTCATGCCAGAGTGGCCGGGGTGGCCCGCAAGGGTGTAAAATCACTGGGGCTAACCATGTACCCCAATGAGGCGTATGCCTCTAACACAATTACAGCGGTGAACGTGCCCGCCGGAGTGGAGGCCAAGAAGCTTCTCCAGATATTGAGGGATGAGTATAAAATAGTGCTTGCCGGAGGCCAGGCAAAGCTGGATGGCAAGATATTCCGTATTGGCCACCTGGGTTGGGTAGAGGAAAAAGATATGCAGGAAGTACTAAGCGGGCTCAAGACAGCTTTGCCCAAGGCGGCTTGAGCCAGGGAGGAGCAAGCCATGCCTAAGAAAGTACTGGTCACAGAACCTCTGGCTGAACAGGGTCTGGAAATACTGCGTCAGCAGACCGAGGCGGAAGTCAGGCTGAAGTTAAAGCCGCCTGAACTAAAAGCCATCATCGGGGATTATGAGGCTCTGGTAGTGCGCAGCGAAACCAAGGTGACCGCTGATATTATTGAAGCTGGTAAGAAGCTCCTGGTAGTAGGCCGCGCCGGGGTGGGTGTAGACAACATTGATGTGGAGGCAGCCACCCGCTGTGGAGTGGTGGTGGTCAATGCCCCCACCGGCAACACTATTTCTGCCGCCGAACACACCATCGCCATGATGCTGGCATTGGCCCGACACATCCCCCAGGCTCATGCTAAACTCAAGTCCGGAGTGTGGCAGCGTAGCGATTTCATGGGCACCGAGGTGAGGGGTAAGTTACTGGGCATTATCGGCTTGGGACGGGTAGGCTCTGAGGTGGCTCGCAGGGCGCAGGGAATGGGAATGCGTATCATCGCCCACGACCCCTATGTCTCCCCAGATTACGCTCGCAACCTGGGTGTGGAGCTAACGTCTGTGGAGGAAGTGCTGCGCCGCTCTGATTTTGTTACCCTCCACATGCCTTTGACCTCAGCGGCCAAGAGCTTTATCGGGGCCAACGAGCTCGGTATGATGAAGACCGGTGCCCGGCTGATCAACTGCGCCCGAGGTGGACTGGTGGATGAGGAGGCGCTTTACCAGGCGGTGGAGCAAGGGAAACTGGCTGGCGCTGCAGCCGACGTTTTCAGCCAGGAGCCTGCCAAAGACAACATTCTTTTTAAGAGTGACCATATTATAGTCACTCCCCACCTGGCAGCCTCCACCGATGAGGCCCAGGTTGGCGTAGCTATAGATGTGGCTGAGCAAGTGGTGGCTGTGCTGGGCGGACAGCCTGCCCGCTATGCTGTAAATGCACCCCTGATCCCGCCGGAAACTATGGCGGTGATAGCTCCCTTTATGGGAGTGGCCTATAAAGTTGGCAAGCTGGTGACTCAGCTTATCGAGGGGCAGCTTCAGAGCATCCGGATCAATTATGAAGGCACTATCGCCGACTGTGACATCACTGCCCTCAGGGCTAGCACGCTGCGGGGCTTGCTGGAGTCTGTCAGCGAGGAGCGGGTCAACATCATCAATGCCAGCTTGATAGCACAGAGCCGCGGTTTGAAGATACTGGAACAGAAGAGCGTCCAGTGCCAGAACTACGCCGGGCTGATCACTGTGGAGGCCACCACCAGCGCCGGCGGCACCACCGTGGCTGGCACCGTGCTGCGCGATGAGGTTCATATTGTGAAGGTCAACAATTACTGGCTCGACCTGGTGCCCACAGGGGGCTACTTCATGTTCTGCGACCATCTTGACCGCCCGGGTCTAATCGGAGCGGTGGGCATGCTCACCGGCAAAGCCGACATCAACATCAGTTCCATGCAGGTGAGCCGGCTCAAGGCCAGAGGGCCGGCGCTTATGGTGCTGGCCCTGGATGAACCCCTGCCCGAGACATACCGCCAGCAGCTCTTAGCTACTCCGGATATTTATACAGCGAAAGTGGTAAAGCTCTGATTTAGAGTTTCCCTTCTACACGCCGTATCACCAAACCGGTGGGTGGCTTGGGATAGAAATAAGGTCAGGGTTCAAGTCCTCTATCGTCCCCCACTGCCTGCAAAGTTCAACAGAAGTTAGCTTGGACATAACCGCTCCATTTATCCAACTCTAAGACATCTTAGCTTGGATTTCCCATATCAAGCTGTGGTCATGTATAGGTTCCTGTGGCAGAATAGTTCAAAAGGTCCATGTGTAGCTTCATCAGAGAGGGTTGGCTGGAGGAACCCAACGGGTGAAAAGATCCATGAGGCACTGAAGCTTCAATTTGACAGGCGGCTGAGACTGGAGTTCCACGGCGCTGAGATCACGTCGGGTGCAGGATTGTTGGCCTATCGGGAAGATGACTGCGATGGCAAAGGCCATTATCTTTGCTCTTGACCTGCGGGTTTGATTGGTATACAGTTCTGGGTTGTTAAGACTCTGGAGGTGAACTTGTGAAACGGCTTGCGCTGCTGCTATTGGTTGTGCTCATTATGGGCATTGCTTTGGGCTGCAGCTCTTCAGAGGAATCTACACCTACACCAGCGGTGTCATCTTCTCCGGCTGTGACGAGAACACCCACACCCACGCCGACGCCCACACCTGTGCCCTCTCCAACGCTCATACCTACGGCTACGTCATCTCCAACGCCCACGCCGACATCTACACCAACGCCTAGGCCAACTGCAACGCCCACGCTGACATCTACACCAACGCCCACGCCAACATCTACTCTAACTCCGTTGCCCACGCCTACGCTGACGTCTAAGCCTACGCCAATACCTGTGCCTACGCCCACCCCGTTGCCCAGGCCGACTCCCGCTAAAACATCGGGCGAGATACAAGTAGAGGATGGGCTATTCAGGCTGGTCAATGAGGAAAGACTCAAGGCAGGGCTTTCTGCGATGGTCAGGGATTCTCACCTGGATGAATTAGCAACATACTATGCAGTGCAAATGCCATTAAACGATCAGAAGGACAATACCACAGACCTATTAACCAACTCTTGGTGGCAAGAATACAGTGGTGGGACACCTCAGTTAGATGACCAAACTGCAAGAGAAGGGATAGATTATAACCTCCAGTCACCTCAGTTCAAGGATGCAATGTTTAGGTCTGAGGCCAGGGCCATCGGGGTAGGAGTGGTGGCGGTAGGAAATCGTGCGGACTATACCCTGGTTTTTGATGTCATAAACGCCGATATCAGGCTCTACGAAAATTCTAAGGCTAAAGACCCAACCTGGGGACAGCTCAAAGAGTTCCTGTTGAGGGATGACACTGACCAGCAGACATATATCTCGGACGTGTTTGTATGCCGTCATTTTGCTGCCAGGCTGCACAATAATGCCGAACGCGCAGGATGGAAGGCAGCGTTCGTAAGTATTGATTTTGCAGATGACCCGGTGGGACATGCCCTCAATGCCTTCAATACTGTGGATATGGGGCTTGTCTACATAGATTCCACAGCGCCTAAGGATAGAACTGAGGCGGAAAAAGCCATCAGCAGCGATAAAGTGGCTTACATAGAGCTAGGCAAAGAATATGGGCTTGTAGCTCTTGGTGTAGCCAAGGGATTTTCCTACTCTGCGTATGAGGAATTTAAGCAACTGTGTCAAAGCTATAACGACCAGAGCGCAGCGTATGACAAGGAACTAGGGGCATATGAGGCAAAGTTAGAGGCGTACAATGCAGCAATACAGGATTATAATCGGAAAGTGGCAATGCATAATTCGGCACCTACAGAGGCTGCCTACCAAAAACTCGTAGCTGATGGCAAAGAATTAGACAAAAATAAGGCGGATTTAACTATATTGAAGGATAAACTGGATGCAATGCAGGAACAGTTAATGTCGCTGGCAAATAGTCTTGGCCCTCTATCTGAGCAGAAGGGCATAGTCACGAACGTTTACGTTCATTTTTGATGGGATTAATAAGAGGGGTTCAACTTTTTGTCAGCTTCCCCTCTAAGCGCCGTATCACCAAGCCGGTGGGTGGTTTGGGGTAAAAGAAGGTGGACTTGTGGGGCAGTCGCTCTCCGGCATCGCAGGTGGCCATAATTTCTGCCGCCGATGTTGGATTGAGCAAAAAGGCTAGCTGATACTCACCGCTGCACACCTTGCCGATGGCCTCGCCGGTATTGCTGGAGTAAGCGATGCCCAGGTCGCTTGACAGTCTCTCCAGTATCACCTGGTGCAGCAGCTTGATGGCTGAGTCGTCTTGTGCGCTGGCAGTGCCCCGGCGCAGCCGGAGCAGTTGAAATTGTCCTGGCTCCACCAGCCCCAGCACAATGCGGCCGGGCCGCCTTGCTCTGGACAGAGCGGTCTCAGCCTGCTCCAATGGTCTGGTTTCTGCCTCAAAGAGAGCCGCCAGGCGTTTCTTCAGTTCCTCAAGGGCTGTGGTGCTCAGGCCTCGCGCCAGGCGGTGCGTGGGCAGTATCAGCAATCCAGGGTCGGCGGTGTTTGTCAGAGACATCATTATGAAGTTGAAGGCATCGTCTTTCGACCAGCCGGGATGCGCCAGGCGTTGCTCATCACGGTAAGCCAGTGCCGTCTCGTAGCGGTGATGTCCATCAGCGATGTAGAGGGGCTGG
>Ga0315291_10006881_pt1 | contig 14102 bp, 13 predicted proteins | sample YL17G12_20_MG_FD_203070 | JGI IMG/M metagenome (GOLD analysis project Ga0315291, IMG submission 203070) | Sediment microbial communities from Yellowstone Lake, YNP, Wyoming, USA - YL17G12_20 | ecosystem: Environmental > Aquatic > Freshwater > Lake > Sediment | place: USA: Wyoming | collected...
TCTTTAAATTCTTTTGATACTCTTAATTGTATGACATTATCTTGTGTTGGCTTCTGCATTACTTTGTATATCTAATGTAAGTACACAATAATATCATAACTGTGCACAATTAGCAAGTACAAACTACCCAAAATAAGTATAAAGTGAAAATAGAAACAAATAATTAGATGAAGACGTTTTTAGAATAGATACGTCCTATCTTACTTAAACTTTTTAATTATTCATCTTCTTCAGCCTTTTCCTCAGTCGGTAACTCTGGAGCTTTATATTCAGGCTTTTTATCTTCAACTTTTTGCTCTGTTTTTATTCCGGGAACTTCTTTTTCTGACGTTACTTTAGCTTTCTGCTCTGCTTTGACTCCCTCACCTTTTTTAACTCTTTTTTTATAAATAATAACTACCATAATCCCAACCAAAGTAACCCCACTAATAACTGCTAGAGTAGCAAGAAGCGGAAACTTGGTATTAACTTTTTTCCCTTGAGGAGTAACTTCTTCACTTTTTTCACGAGCTTCGTAAGTAGAAAAAGTATCCACATCAAAGCTTAAAGTACCTGTATCTTTGTCATAGGAAATATTTGTCACCTCATCTTTTGTAGCAATTTTCCCATCTTTATAAATATCCGGCTCTTCTTCAAACTTGAGATCGTACATAGTTACAGTGGCTCCTGCTTTCAAAAAAGACAGATAATCAGTATCAATAGATACTTTTCCAATTGTAGAGAAATCAACATAATCTTCTAAATCTTTTAATTTCAACAATACTTCATAAGTTGCAAGATTCAGTCTATCGGTAAAAATAACTTTATTCTTACCAACTGTATTAAGAGTGAAATTTTCAACTGATATTAACGTATCAATAGTCATCTCATCTATCCTTGTAGTAACTGATCCTTCATTTAAAAATTCCTGTGGTAGAATAATATCTTTATTGCTTACCTTTTCCCCTACTTTTTTCCCAGCGTTAAAATTCAGATATTCTATCCCAAGAAAACTATTTTCCCCATTGTAATCAGGATAAGTTGATAATACATCCATTTTTACTGAAGAAGTATTTACTTTTTCCAAATTTATTACGATTTCCTCTTTTGGTTTATCTTGAAGTTCGAACTCTTGTGTACTTCCATCGGAAAAAGTCAATCTTATTTCTTTCGGTCTGCTTGCAAGCTGATAATCTTTTCCATCCTTTTCCTGCATTATACCCGAAGAAATAGTCATTTTATCCACTTCATACACACCGTTGAATTCATACTGCACCCACGGAGTTTCATCTTTTGATAAATCGGAAACCCAATATCCTTCAATTGATGTTTCAAAAAATTGTGTTTCGCTTTCAGGATGCTTAATTAAGAGGTAAATAGGATTTCCATCTAACCAAACCCATGAATTCTTATATCCTTCAGGGAAAATACTCCAATCAGCTCCAAAGTCACTATTACTGCTTGAAAATACATCTTCCAAATACGCAGGTTTCTTCCCCCAGATATTTAATAAATGATCGCTGTAATGAATATAAATATTATGATCTTCTGTTGGTTCAAGATTCTCAAACACCCATTTTAACTCTTTTCCTGCTAGGACAAATTCATTATTATATTCAGAAAATATTGATTGAATTAAATTAGTTGGAAATCTGAAAATAATTTCTCCTGATCCGATACTGTCTTTCCAATGCGATCCAGTTTCCATAATATATGCAAATACAGTATATATGCTTTTATCATAATAATCATGCTGAGTATCATATTCAACAACTATGTTAGTTTCAGAATTAGATTTAAATGAAATAGGAAACTTCAAAGTTAATACACTCATTTCGTTACTGCTCTGCATTTTATAAACATAATATTCAAAGCTTTGATTTTGACCGTTAACTTTTACACTAAAATTCAAAGATGGATTTCCTTTATAGAGAGGATCATATGTCTCCAATTCAAATTCCTCCCAAATAGTATTATAAGGAACAGGAAATATAATGTCTAAATCTTCATCTGTAGAAGTAGTGTTTTTCATTGTAAAATCAGCAGTAACATGGGCATAATTCTCACCTGTTGTTAAATATTCCGTACCAAAGGGACACGTAACTTCACAGCTTCGAATATCAAACAATACTTTTTCATGATACATTTCTATTTTATCTGTCTTATCACCTGCTGTAATATTTCCGCTTGGTTCAGGCGCTGCGCCAAGGTCTGCTTTAACTTTTGAATTTAAATAAATAAAGCCAGCTAAAACAAATACTACAATAGGAAAAGCAACTGATATAAATTTTTTCATTATTTATTAAGATAAAATTATATATTACCCAATCAGTGTAACAGATAAAATTAGGGCTTTCAAATTTCTGGTGTTTAAGTGAGCATAAAGGAAAGTCTGCAAAGTTTGAGTCTACTTATTATTCGATCTCACATCATCCTCCAAATGTTTAAATTAAAATTGTATAATTACCTTAATTAAAATTTTATATATATATAAACTTGATTCCAAAAACTAATTCCAAAAAAATATTTTTAATAAGTCTAGTTCTTGGTTTGCTTATTTTAATTTCAGTTCCCATCCCGCCCAATTTTATAGACGGCATGAATGGCGGTTTTGCTTTCTCAGCGATATTATTGTTTCTTTCAATTGTTTGTTTTTCAATATCTTATGTATACTTCATGCTTTATAGAAATGAAAAATCAATAGATCCAAATGATGTTATAGTCAAGTGGAATTATAACAATACTGAATGGGATTCATTTGTTAAGGAAGAAAAAATTAGAGACAAAAGCGATAAGAAAACTTTATTTTTTATCATCTCTGGATGGGCTTTATTCTTTGCAATTTTGTTCCCTATTTTTGACAGAGAAAACGGAATTTTTGTAAGTCTTATTATGTTCGGATTAATAATTATCATTGCAATTACTGCATTTTTGTCAATTTACTTTACTACGAAAAATTTAAACAGAAATACAATTTCTATCATAACCAAAAACGGCGTGTACTTTAACGGGAGATATTATACATGGAATCTGCCTTTTTCGAATTTAATTTCAGTAAAATTTTTTAGAAAAGCGAAAATCCCTTATATATCATTTAACTTTACCGGCGGAAGAAGTCAGTATAATATAAGAGTTCCAGTACCCAAAGATAAAATCAAAGAGGCTGATAAAGTGCTTAGAGAGTTTAATTATAGATAAAAACCATCCGATATATCTTCATTGCTTATCGAATAATAGTTTGATATTTTTAAATTTTTCGTCTTAAATTGCTATCTAATTATATTTCTTACAAATGTAACAGATAAAACTATGCCTCTCAAATTCTTAAGTATCCCAAACAAGAGTAGCATTGCAAATTCTTCTATAATCTTATATACTCCTTTCATATTATAAGAAGTAATAATATGGTAGCTCCTGAGTGTGTTTTATCTAATCAGCGAATAAACGAACAGATTCAAGAAGGAAAGCATGCAGTTGGTTTAATGATACCTAATCCAGACGAAACAGTCTTAATAGTACAACAAAGAGCTACTGAATTTCCTATATTATCACAGCTTAAAAGATCAGTTAGAAATTTAGTTATCATAGCAACTGATGAAGGATGGACTCTTACACTAACAAGTAAAATAAGTATAGATCAAGTTGACCCCACTCTTCCTGATAGAGAATTTCTTACAGTTCGTTTTGATAAATTTGGAATAGCACAAAGTGCAGTTGTTAGTATTGTTAAATATGCAGAGCAAAGTAAAGGTGAAGAGACAGTAGGTCTAGATAGTATTATGAACATTTTCTTAGAATCAATGAAGATAATTAACTTAATTGGTGTAGTTATATAAAAATAATCTTATAAATGTTCCTAATCCTTTTATATGGAGTTAAGTATATAAAATTGGAAATTATTTAAGAATTACCATTGACCTAATGCTTGCATTATGCTTCTTACCGAATCTTCAAAAACATCTGTATACAAATGTTTTTCTTGACCATCAACATCTACTATAACTAAAACTTGAATCCTATCAGCAAAAGCTAGTAGTGTGTGTAATTTGGAATCTACTTCTTTCATCTTTGTAAAAATTTCACTATCTTCATAGTATACATCATACTCTCTTCGAATATTTACTCTTGGAAAAACAAATGCATCTCCAAGAATACCGATAGGCATCGAGATTGGGATTCTATATGTTTCAACAAATTGAGCTATTGCCTGATAGCTACTAAATACAACTTGAGCCATTTCAGCAGTTATATATCTTTTTACAAAAACTCCAAATTCTCCATCTTCAACGTGAAAATCCGCAACTACAATTAGCTTAAACCCATCACCTCCTCTTGATAGAAAAGTCCAAGGTTCAATCAATTTATGAATCACACCAAAAGAAGTACCCATTTCAAAGGTTTTTTGTAAATTAAGGATACTTTCAATAACTTGCCTTGGCAAGCTACCACCTTCTATTAGTGGACAAAATACAGGACTTTCCATTTTAATATCATAATAGACTTAATGTTTATGAATTACATTAAAAATTAGGCATATTTACTATTTTTATGGAAAAAATGGAGTATGGTTATTCTATATATCTTTTTTAGAAAAAGAATTTCGTACTTTTTGGAACCTGTGGCTTGAAGCCATGACAGGCAAAAAGTTCTGTAAAAATTTTCGCTTTCGCGTAATCCCGTTTTACATTAGAAGCAAGGTAAATACTCCGGCGCCTTCCCGTTCATCTGCTTTTGTCATGGCCTGTCCCATATTGCGGGAAACCTTTAACCATAAAAATAAGTCTTACATTAAGGTTCAAAGTTGGAACTTTGAACCAGCTTTAAAAGTCACCTTTCTCCATAATAAATAATCCTGCTGCCTTCCGGCTCAAATGCAAAAGGCATTAAACGAAGATTAGATAAAGCAGAACAAATTCTTCTGTGTCTATACTTTGGTGCATACAGAAGTAAAAAGCCTCCTCCGCCTGCGCCTAATATTTTCCCTCCAATTACTCCTTTATTTCTAGCCAATTTATACCATTTATCAATCCTTCTATTACTAATTCCGCGAGCCATCTGTTTTTTAAGCTTCCAATCCTCATGCAATAGATTTCCAAATTTATCCAAATTATTCTTCTCTAACGATTTCTTCATTTCACCTGCAAGATCCACCATCTGTGAAAGTATATCGCGTTTACTTGAATTTAGAACTGTCTCTCTATTTTGTTCCTCAAGAATTGAACTGGACGACCGTGTAAGCCCTGTATAAAACATAAGCAGGTTTTCCGCAAGCTTACATTTCGTTTCATTTTTGCAGATTATTGGATTCACAGAAACGCTGCCGTCAGGATTAAATTTAATATAGTTAAAATTGCCGTATGCGGCTGCATATTGATCCTGTTTGCCGATTGGCTTTTTGCACTTTTCTATTTCAATTTGGCAGGCTTCTCCTGCTAACTTTTCACTTGAAGCATACTCTCCTTTAAATGCGTATAAAGCATTCAAAAGTCCCACAATATAAGTGCTTGATGATCCGAGTCCTGTTCCTTTTGAAGGAATATCTGAAATTGAAGTTATTTCTATTCCTTTACATATTTTTAAAAATAATAGTGCTTCACGGATTAATTCGTGTTTTAATTTCTTAGGCGATTTTGCAAATTCGGTAATAGAATAGCTGACTCTGATTTGATCATCAAACTTCCGGTTAACGGTAATATAAATGTATTTATTTACAGCGGTACTTACAACTGCTCCTGCATGATATTTGTAAAATGAAGCTAGATCGCTTCCACCGCCAGCAAAGCTTATTCGCAGCGGGGTTCTAGATATTATCATATTATAAAGTAATTATAGTAAGTAACAATTTCATATACTAAACCTTACAGAAGTTCTTCAAACTGAATTTTCTCCAGTAATTTTTTGTCTAAAAATATCTGCTCTTTAGGATTTAGATTATCCGCAGTTGCACGAATAAGCCGTGTTTTAAAATCATTTAGATAAATAACTCCATTATTTCTTTTTATAAAATCCTCAATCTTTTTATAAAATAAACCTATATATTCAAAATCTAATTCACTCAATTTCTCTTGCGACTCGATTTTGTCTTCAATTTTTGATACTCTATGCCCTGAATCAATTTTTATATCAGAAAACCCGAACCAGTAATCACTTATAGATACTATAAATATTATTCGATCCTTAGCTGATTTTGAAGAAAATATATAACGAAGGTATCTATTTTCTGTTGAAAAATCTATTCTAAAATCTACTGCTTCAAGTTTGTCGATTTCAAAAATCTTGTAGTTATTTATTAAGTTTAAAAATGTCTGTCTCCAATTACTAAACCAAAAGTCATAATCAGTATGGTCGAAAAAGAACTGTCCTAAATCGTCTTCAAACAACTTATCATCAAGATTTGCAACTCTAAATTTCAAGTCGTTAAATAATTCAATTAAATTTTTGTATTCTTTCCCTTTTATCTGTAAATATTCAAGGTCTGGATACGTTTTTTGTTTTAAATACCAGATTAAGTCATATATATCTCTAGGTTTGCAGTCTGCGGTTTTCCCTGCAATTCCACGGCTTGTTCTTTCCAAAACTGCCAGGATTTTACTTGCCATCAATGTAGAAAGAGGATAAGTTTTTATTGAAAATGCTAAGTCATCATGAACTTTTGGGATAATTTCTGTATCGAAACGGCTGGACTCTTCAAAGTAATTTATATCAATTCTCAATTTAAGTTTTGTCCAATTTACTGCAAGATTAAAATTTGTGAGCATATTAAACGACAACTTAAATAATTTTGTATCAAGCTTTGGTCTCTCATTTATCGATACTTCTATATCCGTTAAATACTGACTTTTAAAATAAGCTACTAAGTCATTTTTAAGTTCGTTAAGCTCAAATTCCGTATCTGTCTGAAAATCAATGCCTTCTGACATTCTTGGCAGTTCATACACTATCCGAAGGAGTGAACCGCCATACATTGTGAAATGTGAGTATTTTGGATTGTTGTAAATAAAATTAAGTACATAGTACTGCAACTCTTCTTTTAGGACATTTATTATAGCAGAATCTATAACTCTTTTTGCTTTTAATTCTTCAACTTTATGTTTTAATTTTTTGATTATTATACTTTCTTTCACTTTATACTGTTTTGATAAATTCAAATAATTTTTCTAGTTCCCCACTTTTTCCTTCATCTATGTCAATTCTAAATTCTTCTAGGTATTCCAGTAGTTTATCCTTGTTTTTCATTTCACTTAGAGGTACCCGATAATATAAATAATCAAATATAGCTTTATACGGCTCTGCTATATAAACAATGAACTCTTTTTCTATTACTTTATAACCCCGAAACAGTTCTTCCTTTACATTTTTATAATCAAATATACCCAATTTGTTTTCAAACCTTCTTGTCGTTTTAACTGTTGTTAAAGTTATTACTGTTGAATTAGCTTCTGCAAGCAGTCCATAATAAGCTAGTGCACTTTCCCTTGAGATATAGGATGGCTCAATCAGTTTATTGCCGATAAAATATGTATAAAACACTTTTGACTTATTCTTGTCTATATACTTCTTTGTTACGTAATAATTGCGTTTTAAACTGGTTATTTCTTTGTTTTTAATTGCCCTCTGAATGTGTGAGTTTAGGGTAGCAGAAGGAATGCTGTGCCTTTCAGCCGAAACAATAAGGTTTTCCTTGGAAAACATTGGCAAATGCTCAAATTGTGTAAAGAATATCTTTTTATTCACCTATTTAGGTTCTAATGCGATTATGCGTTATATTATAAACAAGCTAATATTAAATTTCAAGTATTTATAAAAGGAAACAAGGTCGTTTCCTCCGCCGGCAAAGTTGATTCTGAGTGGGGTTCTAGATATTATTATGGGAGAAAGGAATTAGGTTAAGTAAAATTAATATAATTTCTAAACTCTCTAATAACTAAAGGTGTAAATAATGGTTATAATACACTACCATATTCTTCTTGTAATTTTCTAAGTATTCCTTCACCTACCTCGCCAAACACAACTTCTAATACAACTGATACTGGAATTCTCTGATTCTCAGCTATATTATAGATAGCAAGACATAAATCTCCCATATCATCTTCAAGACCTCGCGCAAAATAATCTACTGCTAATCCAAAAGAACCATCACCTTCTATTGCAGCTTTTTGTTCTTCAGAAACTTGTTCTCTCATATTCATTTATTTTAAAAATTATAGGCTATATTATATCAAGAATCACATAAATATAGTAGGTTATTCGATAATTCGCAAAGGGATTGTAGTACTTTATAATTATTTTTGCTATTTATTACTTGGTTTAAAAGTGATTTTTTGAAGATAAACTTTTATTTGATTATCATATTACTCTTACTAGTATTACTGCTAATATAGCGCTTTTATCATCAAATTGTAAATTAGCCCTGTTGTAATCTTCAGGGATAGTATCACTACTTAAATATGTTGTTGTCCCCTCACGCACTAATCTTGATATTGCTTGAGTAGTATAAGTTTTCGTTGGGTCAAAAATAACAAATACTTGAATAGGTTCTTCGAATGGACCAGCAATTGCACCTTTTTGAATAAGATTTCTTTCCATCATTTTATCAATACTAGCCCATCTTTCACTTATTGTTTGGATTAATTCCCCCAAATTTACTCGATTCACCCTTAGAGCATGAAATACTTCGCTGCCTAAAAAATGTCCAGTTCTTACTATATTAGATAATACTGTTTCAAGCTGACTCATATCAATAAAATTACCCCTGATTCCTAGCATATTCATGTTTGTTTTGGCAAATAATTGCATTACTATATCTCTCAATCCTGCAAGTGATTCTGCAAACTCTATACGAACTCCGTATATTTGTGAAAGTTCAGCAACATTAACTTTTTCTGCATCCATTATAGTTTCCAAAAAATTAATATGGCAACTTTATCTTATCACAAGAATAGTGATTTTCAATAAAAAAGGAATTTAAAAAAGTATTGGATTGAGTTATCGACATCACGCAGGGTCGTTTCCTCCGCAAGCAAATCTGATTCGCAGCTGGGTTCTAGATATTATCATGGTAGAAACAGCGGGGACAGTTTAAAAATAACTGGATTTTGGATCGGGAAAGATTGAAGGATGCCTCTGATTTTGAAATGTATAGTTTTAAGAATGTTTTGGCATATGTAATAAGATTATACAAAAATTGAGAAAATTGTAGTAGTTTATAATAGTTTTTGCTATCTGGAGGATAGTAGTTAAATTCGGTAAATGTCTTAGATTAGATTCAATATAAGTGCTATTGAGTTCTAAGGGACAGAACTCACCCAGCTCTGGAGGGCTATTTAGTAGTCTTTAAAATTAAAAAAGATTAAAAATAGGTAATTGAGCGATTAGAAAAACTAGAATGGGATTTACCATCCCCCTTGTGAAAAAAATGCTCCTAATCCGAAGCTTCCTAATATAGTATTGATATGGTTCATAATATAATATATATTTCTCACACCTATCTCAGTTTCAAAATTTTCAAATCGTGGTTTTATTTTATCAAAAACTACCATTCCTGCCAATATTAATAAACCAGCGACCATCGGACCATAAGAAGTAAGAGCTCGAATGTTTTCAGGTAAATGTATTCCAAATATCTTATCTACAGTAACTCCAGCCACAATTCCACAAGCTGCTATAAAGCCCCCTCTTAAAGATTCTAGTGAGGTCTCTCTCGTTCTAGAAACACTAGTTCTTAATTCTATAATAGTTCCTGGTATTACTGCATATATAGCTCCTATACTATTAGGACTGCCATCAGGCATGGATGCCACAAAAAAGGGTCGTAATTTTTTACTTTCTGGGCCGCCTCCTTGGGTAGATCCGACACGTAGCATAGCTTTCCTTACTACAACAGGTTCTGATAATGTTAATGTCACTGCTTCTTGTCCAGGTTTTATATAAGCATAAACTTCTCCAGTATTTGTATCCCGTCCAACACCAACAGAACTATATCTCTCTCTTATCATAACCTCTTGTCCTACCCACATCGTTTCCAATACCCTAGATGAAATCCATTCTTGTATTCGTATCTCAAATCTATCAAATGAATCTACTTTTGCTAATTCTAACAACACAGCTACGATACCGCTTGCTGTTACTAAAGCTTCTTGTAGTTGAGCTCTAACAAATATTTCTAATCCAGAAACATGTTGTTCAGTTCCTGACTCTACTGACATATAAAACGAATTAATAAATATACGATATTTTATCATACTATGGGGTGTATATTCAATATTCGCTACACTAGAACTTAAAAATTGAATATTATCCAATAGATTATTTGCCAACTCTGGAAACTCATCTCAAGAAGCTCATGACAAGTAAAGTGATATTCAGCCGGCAAAGCTTATCCGTAGCGGGGTTCTAGATATTATCATGATAAAAAGGAGTTAGGTTAAGTAAAAGTACTCTCATTCTAAACTTACTAATAACCAAAAGCGTAAATAATATTTATCATACACCACCATATTCTTCTTCTAACTTTCCAAGTATTCCTTTACTTACCTCGTCAAGCACAACTCCTAATACAACTGATACTGGAATTCTCTGGTTCTCAGCTATAGTATAGATAGCAAGACATAAATCGTACATATCATCTTCAATACCTCGCGCAAAATAATCTACTACTAATCCAAAAGAACCATCACCTTTTACTGCAGCTTGTTGTTCTTCAGAAACTTGTTCTCTCATTTTTATTTATTAAAAAATTATAGGCTACATTATATCAAGAATCACATAAATATAGTAGGTTATTCGATAATTCGTAAAGGAATTGTAGTACTTTATGATTATTTTTGCTATCGGAAGTAGAGTGGATATAGTGGATGATTGGAAATAGTGAAAATAAAACTCCATTATACTGCTTATGGTTAACTCATTATTCTGATGCCTTCTCTAATTCAGGTCTCAGATCCGGAGCTAAACCTTGAGGACCTGGATCTTCTGCATAAACAACAAAATAACGATAATCTACACATTCAACAGTCAAACCTCTATTTTTCTCAAATGCTTTAACAGCTAAATCCGCAAATTCTTGAACAAGACAAGGATCTAAGATTTCAAGATATTCAGTATCACCTTCTGTCGTAGTAGCTCTATACAAACTACTACTTGGGCCCTTATATAAAGCATTTCTCTCCATTGTTCTACCTGCAAAAGTTGCCTCAAATTCCATAATAACTTTAAGTAATATTTTAAATACATATAGGTATTTAACTATATATATAATTTATAGTCAACAGTTTTTTCTTACTAAATACTATGAGGTAAAAATGGATTATATTAGAAAAAGTCGGACCTTATTTAAAAATCACCTTCCTATACTCTTCTGCATAACGGCATGTATCACAGTTTTCTGAAGAAGCAGGAATCTTATCTGAATCAAGGCACTTTTTCATTTTAAGTAAAGTAGATTCCACCCACGAAAAATCACCTTTATACGGGAGTACTTTAATTCTAAACTCCAAGTTTGCGTCAAATGCTTTTTTGTCAGTTATCCCATTACAATAAACAAAATATGCGGTATTTGAAACTTTAAATCCATTTTTATAAAATAACCACTGATAAATTTCTACTTGTCTTTTGTAGCCTTCCTGCCAGTCAGCATCCAAAGTAACTTCAGCTTTCTTAGATGTTGCTTTGTAATCTACGACTATTAATTCTTTCTTTGAATTGATCCATACATCATCAATCCCGCCTGTTACTTTAAAATTAGTCTTCGGGTGAAGATATACTACTCCTCCGCTTCTTGCTTCCCTCCATGAATCTATAAGGTCATGCTTCATGGGAACTGCTTTGATGCCATACTCTTTCATCAAGGGATGCGCTGTGCCTTTCGCTCGGTGTATATCAAATTCTTTCTTGAGCAAAGTATCAACTGCACTATTAAGAGTAAATGGATACCCTTCGGGAAAATCAACCCCTACTCTTCTGTCAAGATAAAAGCATCTCGGACAATCAAGAAATAGCTGGATTTTGGATCGGCTGATTCGAAAAGGTTCTGAAGATTTTGGATTATATAAATATTTTTTATCTCTCATTTTGAATAAGGGTTAAGTAAACAATATGGCTTAATTCTATTTACGCCAGTGACTATATTTGTACTTATCAGCCTCACTCATATTCATTGGATCGGTCGCATTGCCAGTTCGAATATAGAATTCTTCACCTCTTTCAGATTTTAGGTATACAGGTCTATCACTTTGTTCAATTTCAACTAAACATACCTCTTTTTCATCAGTTTTCTGAAAACTTACTTTTATAAACTGTCTTAGATCAACTCCTATCATCTGTTTAAAAACTTGATTTAAATGGTTTTCAAATCCATCAGAATTGTGTTTTTTTAATGTTTTGTAATCACTCTCTAAACCATATATATTTCCATTGTCTTCGACACCGATAATTAATCTCCCCCCATTTGAGTTCATAAAACCAGATATAGTTTTCATTACAACTTTTTCTAGCTCTTTATTAATTTGATGAGTCTTAACGTCCCATCTAAAAGTAGTTTTAAATTCTTGATCGTTATTTTCACCAAAAGAGATAAGCTGTGAAATATTAATTTTATCTTCTTCTTCAGTTTTTAAAGCAACAATATTATTGATGAAATCGTTAATCGCTTCAGCGATTATTAATCGCCTATTTTCTAAGAATTTCTCATAGTTTTCAATTTTCCAGAGAATTCTTTCCATTGGGATCATTTGTTTTTCAAGTGCATTCGGATATCTTTTAGAAATTTCTGGCAAATATTCTATAGGTTCTTTTCTGTACTTACGTCGATTTTCATCTCTAGTTATTAGAGCTCTATTGGTAAGTTCTTGAGCTAACTTATATTTTAGATGGTTTTCTCTACTATATCCCAATTTTTTAAGTTTAGAAAAAGGAAATATATGATCGCTTTCAATCTTATATCTTTCTCCTAAGTTTATTCTAAGAGAGTTCCCAGTACCCCAGCATACTCCATTATTTGACTTGATAGCCAAAGTCATAAGTTTATAAATTGGATGACTAGTTCCTCTTCCTGTAATGTCATCAGCTTTTAGTTCTAATCTTCCCCTATCATCTGAAATTTTATTTTCTAACTCTTGGAAAGGATTTATTTTATTACTTTTTATAGTTCTTAAATCGGCGTCGAGCTTTTGAGGTAACTGACTTATATATCTTTGCCAGAGTTCGGAAAGCAAAACCCAATGTATTGCTTTATTTGCTTGTTCTTCTGAAAGTATCTGATTTGGTTGTTTATAAATGTAAGTAAAGTATGGGACCAAGTTATAAACAGAGCTCAGTTCTTTTGTTGAATCAATATATGCTTTCGATCTTAGAAGATTTAGTCCATAATCAAAAACTTTACTGTTTAAAATGCTCCATGCTTTTTTTATAGTTTCTGCATCATCCTTGTGAAGACTCTTCATATCGGACCCTGTATAATGCAGTACCCCTTGAAGAACAAAAACTATAAAATTCAAATAAAAATCATAGCCTTTTTCTTTTAGCTCCTGTAATTTTTTCTTAAAAGTTTCTCTTGCTTTTGGCCATTTACCTGTGATTTGAGCTAAAGCAAGTTCAGCATCTGATAATTTAACACCTGATGAGTTTACAATATCAAATATATCTATAGCTTCGACAACAGTGGCATTTGAAGGAACTTCGAGTTCAGGAAAATCCCTATCTCTTATATTCTGCAGTTTTTTAAGGTTTTTATCTAATTTTTTAAATAGAGATTTATACTCGTCCTTCTCTAATTTGATATTTCCGTTATAACTTTCATATTTCTCAAGTATATCCATCACAAGAAGATCTTTTTGAAATACATCGGTAACACTTATCCAAAATGGATTTTTCCCCATTTTTGTCTTGATATAATATTCCAACTCACAAGTTTCAATATTATAATACAATCCTCTAATATCTGTTTTAATATCTTTATCAGTATAATATGGAGGTATTTTCCCCTTTATTAAAAGATATAAAGTAGTAATTCTTTGCTGTCCATCAAGAATTAAAGTAACTGCACCCATTTCTGGTCTATATTCAGACCTTTTTAGCTCAGGAGGATTCATAGTCTGCCATGTTAAAATAGTACCAGTAGGATAATT
>Ga0315291_10006883_pt1 | contig 14100 bp, 13 predicted proteins | sample YL17G12_20_MG_FD_203070 | JGI IMG/M metagenome (GOLD analysis project Ga0315291, IMG submission 203070) | Sediment microbial communities from Yellowstone Lake, YNP, Wyoming, USA - YL17G12_20 | ecosystem: Environmental > Aquatic > Freshwater > Lake > Sediment | place: USA: Wyoming | collected...
GGGCCAGCGCCGCCAGGACAATCAGCAGGTAGCCGAAATACTTGAGCACCCTCAGGTTCCGGTTGGCCGGCGGGCCGTCGCTCCCCCAGTCTTTTCGGACAGAACGCGGGTCAACCTTCGATGTTTCCGATGGAGCGCAGGCGGCTGATGCGCTCCTGGATGGGCGGGTGCGACGACCACATGCTTGTGCCCTCGCCGCTGCCGGCCCGGCGGCCGCTGGCCATCATGGGCTGGACGATGAAGAGGTGGGCGGTCGCGCGGCTGGCCTCGACCATCGGCTCGGTGTCGGCGGCCAGGGCATCCAGGGCCCGCGCGAGGCCTTCGGGGTACCGGGTCATGCGGGCCGCGGAGGCGTCGGCCAGGTACTCGCGCTGGCGCGAGACGGCCAACTGGATGAGTTTGGCGAAGATGGGGGCCAGGATGGCCAGCAGGAGGGCGACGAGGATGATCACAAGTTGAATCAGCCCGCCGCCCCCGCCGCGACCGCGGCTGCGGCCGCGTCCACCGTAGAAGATCGCCCGCGTGCCGATGTCGGCCACCAGGACCACCACGCCCACCAGGACGGCCATGAGCGTCATGAACCGGATGTCGAAGTTCTGGACGTGCGAGAGTTCGTGGGCCAGGACGCCCTGGAGTTCATCGCGGCCCAATTTTTCGCGCAGGCCCCGCGTCACGGCCACGTGGGCGTGCTGCGGGTCGCGCCCGGTGGCGAAGGCGTTCATCGCCGGCGTGTCGATGATATAAAGGGCGGGCACCGGCAGGCCGGAGGCCAGGCTGAGTTCCTCGACGATGTTGTAGAGTTGCGGATCGTCTTCCCTGGTGATGGCCCGCGCCCCGCTCATCGCCAGGACCGCGCTGGGGCCGGCGTAGTACCCGATGATCGCCGAAATCGACGAGACCACGAGCGCCAGGAAGATGCTCGGCACGGCCGCCCACGGGTCGCCCAGCAGCGCCCACCCCAGCACCCCGCCCAGGATGCAGATGAACAGGATGAACAGGATGACCAGCAGGACGCTGTTGCGTTTGTTGGCCGCGGTCAGTTGTTCGAACTGCGCCATCTCAGAACTTCACCTTCGGCGCCTCGCGCTGGCCCGGGGCTTCGATCTCAAAGAACTCGGCCGGCTGGAAGCCCAGCATCGAGGCCACCAGGTTCGCCGGGAAGACTTCCTGGCGCGTGTTGAACGTCTGCACGGCGTCGTTGTAGTACTGGCGGGCGAAGCCGATCCTGTTCTCGGTGGAGGCCAGTTCTTCCTGGAGTTTCAGGAAGTTCTCGTTGGCCTTCAGGTTGGGGTACGCCTCGGAGAGGGCGAACAGTTGCCTGAGGGCCCCGGTGATCATGTTCTCCGCGGCGGCCTGGTCCTTGACGGTCGAGGCCGCGATGCCGGCCTGGCGGGCCTGGATGACCCGCTCCAGCGTTTCCTTCTCGTGCCCGGCGTAGCCCTTGACGGTCTCGACGAGGTTCGGAATCAGGTCGTAGCGGCGCTTCAGTTGGACGTCGATCTGGCTCCAGGCGTTCTTGACCGCATTCCTCAGTTGCACGAGGCCGTTGTAGGTAAGAACAAACCACCCGGCCACCAGGACGAAGAGGCCGCCGAGCGCAAGGAGCACAACGCACGCAGCACCGCCCAGCCCCAGTAGTCCCTCCATGACGTTCCTCCTTTCGCGTGGCCGCCGCGCGGCGGCAGGCGGCCCGGATTATACCGACGCCCGCGCCGCGTTAGCAAGCGCCAGGCGACCGCCCCAAAGCGGCAGGGCCGGCCGGGCTACGGCGTCCCGGGCCCCGGGGGCTCCCCCGGCTGCTGGGATTTGTGTTTCGTGCGGCGGGCGTACTCCATCACGGCGAACGTGACGACCGTCGCCACAATCGCCAGGAAATACTGGCCCACGCCGACCGCCAGGCCCACCGCGCCCATGACCCACAGGCCGGTGGCGGTCGTGAGGCCCTTGACCGAGCCTGCCTCATGGAAGATCACCCCGCCGCAGATGAACCCCGTCCCGATAAGCATGCCCTGGAGGAGGCGCAGCACGTCGGTCTGGGCCACGTCTTCGTGCACCCGCAGGGCGACCAGGGCGAACAGGCACGCCCCGATGGCCAGGAGCATGTGCGTCCGGAGGCCGGCGGCTTTCTCGTGGGCCTCGCGTTCCCAGCCGACCACCGCGCCGCAGCCGGCCGCCAGCACCATCCGCCCCACGTCGGTAGCATACACGGACCACGGCTGAAGGACCCAGTCTTCCATGCCGAGGGACGCCAGTGCCATGGCCCGGCCTCCTTTCCGCTGCGGACTTGCCCCGCGCACCAGTATCCCGCATCGGGGCGGCCACTGCAAGGCGCTGCGCGACAGGCGCTGCGCGACCGCGGCGCGGCGAGCGCCAATTCGCTTGCACCGGTCCGCCCGACGGCGCATGATATGGTGAGCACAGCCCGGGAGAGACTCATGGCTCCAAGGTTGCGTATCCCGCCGTGCCCGCTTCTCCTCGCCGCCGCGATCTCGGCGCTTATGCCGGCCGCCTGCAGGAACGCGGCCACCGAAACGGAGGAACCGGTCATGACCTTCTCGCTGACGAGTTCAGCCTTCGGCCCCAATGAGCGCATCCCGCCCAAGTACACGGGCGAAGGCGCGGACGTTTCGCCGCCGCTGGAATGGGGCGAGCCGCCCCCCGGCACGAAAACCTTCGTCCTCGTCTGCGACGACCCCGACGCCCCTCGCGGCACGTGGGACCACTGGCTCATCTGGAACATTCCGGGCAACCTGCGGGCACTGCCGGAGGGGGTCAGCAAGAAGGACAGCCCGCCGGAGGTCGCGGGGGCCGCCCAGGGCTCGAACAGTTGGCCGAAGGTCGGATACAACGGTCCCATGCCGCCGCCGGGCCACGGCACGCATCACTACAACTTCACCCTCTACGCTCTCAACAAGACCCTGGACCTGAAGCCCGGCGCCGACAAGAAGGCCCTGCTGGCAGCCATGAAGGGGGCGGTCCTGGGCAAGGCCACGCTGACGGGAACCTACAGCCGATGATTGCCCAGTTTTCGGCCATCCTACTGGCGTGCAGTGTCGCCATCGCGGTGCTGCCGGGTTGTGGCGACACACCTTCAACAGAAGACGCCCTTGCCGTTTCGGCTGAAGCCATGTGCCTGGTGTTCCCGCCGAGCACGCGTGTGCTGGGCTACTACCACGCGAAGGATCCCGCCAATCGCCGCTTCGAGATAATCCCCAGCCCCGATGACGCGATCTGGCTTAAAAGCGAAATGGATCGGAAAGACGTAGAGGCCTTTCTTGCGACATCGCCGCTTGCAGGCAAGACGCTGACCCAAACGGATCGTGGCATGATAGGAATACTTCCCGGCCAATCCTGGTGGGATGCGGATCGGCCCGGCCACTTCCGAACAGGAAGGGCGGCACTCCCGCAGGCAGGGGCAGGGTATCTGGACATCCTCATCGACATGGACGGCGGCGAGAGAGCCACCGTTTACCTGATGTGGTACACGACGTAACGGCGCGCCATTCCAGCCATTCCCCAGAGAAACGCGGCGGGTCCGGAGACCCGCCGCGCCGATCGTATTCTTGCCCCTGGCCATCGCTAAGGCACTTGCCGCTACAGCACCCCGAGGTACTTCCTCAATTCATACTCGTGGACCTGCGTGCGGTACTCGTTCCACTCGATGCGCTTGTTCTCGATGAACTTCTCGAAGATGTGGTCCCCGAGGGCCCGGCGCACCAGGTCGCTTTTTTCCATCTCGCCGATGGCCTCGTTGAGGCTGCCCGGCAGGCTTTGGATGCCCAGCCGATCGCGCTCGGCCTGCGGCATCTCGTAGAGGTCCTTCTCGACCGGGTCGGGCAGCGGGTAGCCCTTCCCGATGCCCTCGAGGCCCGCGTGCAGCATGACGGCAAACGCCAGGTACGGGTTGCACGCCGGGTCCGGGGCGCGGAACTCGATGCGCGTGGCCGTCTCCTTGCCGGGCTTGTACATCGGCACGCGGATCATCGTCGAGCGGTTCCGCCGCGCCCAGCAGATGTACACCGGCGCCTCGTAGCCCGGCACCAGGCGCTTGTACGAGTTCACCCACTGCGCGCAAACGCCGATGATCTCGCGGGCATGGTGCAGCAGGCCCGCCACGTACCCGCGTGCCACCGGCGAGAGGTACATCGGGTCCTTGGGGTCGTAGAACGCGTTGCGCTTCCCCCGAAAGAGGCTCTGGTGGACGTGCATCCCCGAGCCGTTCTGGCCAAAGAGGGGCTTGGGCATGAACGTGGCGTGCACGCCCCCGGCGATCGCGACCTCCTTGACCACCAGGCGGTAGGTCATGAGGCGGTCGGCCATCGTCAGGGCGTCGGCGTACCGCAGATCGATTTCGTGCTGGCTCGGGGCGACCTCGTGGTGGCTGTACTCGACGGGGATGCCCATCGCCTCCAGCGTCTCCACGGTCTTCGAGCGCAGGTCGTGGGCCACGTCCACCGCCGTGAGGTCGAAGTACCCGGCCTCATCCAGCGTCTCGGTGCCCTTGGAGTTCTTGAAGTAGAAGTACTCCGCCTCGGGCCCCACGTTCATGGTGAGGCCCTTTGCGGCCGCGCGGGCCACGGCACGCTTCAGGACGTACCGCGGGTCGCCCGGGTATGGCGCGCCGCCGGGCTCCAGGACGTCGCAGAACATGCGGGCGACGCGCGACTGGCCCGGCTCGCTCGGCAGCAGGCAGAAGGTCGAGGGGTCCGGCCGCGCGATCATGTCGCTCTCGTCGATGCGGGCGAAGCCGTGGATGGACGAGCCGTCGAAGCCCATGCCCTCGTCCAGCGCGCCCTGGAGTTCGTCCGGGGTGATGGCAAAACTCTTGAGGTTCCCCAGGAGGTCCGTGAACCACAGGCAGACGAACCGTACCTTTTCCTCGTGCGCCCGCCGCAGGACCTCGGCCTTCAGGGCTTCGATGTGGGGTTTGCAGGCATTCGCCGGCGCCGGGGGCGCCGGTTGTTTACGCGTTTTCGCCATGAGGGTCGTCCTTTCGTCGCGTGCGATCCGACTCGTACCCCTGTCCGCTTGCGTAAGCGGTTATTCTCGCGACAACAGGGGCGCCGGTCAAACGTTATCCTCCGCCGTGTTCCTTGCAGTCGCCGCGGGCAACGCTAAACTGGATGGCATGGAACCTCCGGCCGAGCGCATCCTGGCCAACCTGCGCGACGTGCGCGGCCGCATCGCCGCCGCCGCGGCCCGCAGCGGCCGTCCGGCCGGGGCCGTGCGCCTGGTGGCCGTCACGAAAACCGCTGATCCGGACGCCATCCGCATCCTGGCCGAGGCCGGCCAGAAGGACATCGGCGAGAACCGCCCGCAGCAACTCCGCGATCGCGCGCGCCTGCTGGCGGACCCTTCGGCAGGCTCAGGGCAGGCGCTGGGCATCGCCTGGCACATGATCGGCCAACTCCAGCGGAACAAGGTGAAGTACGTCGTGCCGGCCGCCGCGATGATCCACAGCGTCGACCGCCTGGACCTGGCGGAGGAGATCTCCCGTCGCGCCCGGGCCGCCGCCTGCCGCGCAACATGCCTCCTGGAGATCAACTCGGGCGAGGAGCAGAAGGCCGGCGCGGCGCCGGCCGATGCGCCCGCCCTGGCCCGCGCGGCGGCCGCCCTGCCCGCCGTGGACCTGGTGGGCCTTATGACCATGGCGCCGCTGGTCGAGAATCCTGAGACCGTGCGCCCCATCTTTGCGGCCCTGCGGCAGTTGCTGGAACGCATCAACCGCGAGGCCGCCCTGCCCCGGCCCCTGACGGAACTCTCGATGGGCATGACGCAGGACTACGAGGCGGCCATCGAAGAGGGGGCGACGATCGTTCGCGTGGGGACCGCCTTGTTTCGGTAGTCTTCCGGCCGGCCCGTTTCACCGCGGAGGACGCAGAGAACGCAGAGGAAAGACGAGAGACAAAACAGAAACAACAACGGGCGCACGCAAAGACGCAAAGGGGAAACAACACAACAACATGCCCTCAGTTTCTCTCTTGGCGTCTTTGCGTGAGCCCGTTGTTAGCCGTTGCCGTTGCCGTTGCCGTTGCCGTTGCCGTTGCCGTTGCCGTTGTCCTTGTCGTTGTTCCTCAGCCTCTCCTCTGTGTTCTCCGCGATCTCCGCGGTTAGATGGATCTGCCGGAAACCGTGAGAAACGGCACCGACATCACGAGGTTCATCGCGGGCGCGACCTCGTCGAAGATGGCCAGGATCGCCGCGATGATTTCCCCGCCGTCCATCGCATCCAGTTCCTTCTCGGGCGTGGCATAGTAGAGTTGGAACCAGCCCCAGGAATCGTCGGGAATGGCCGCCAGCGCCCGCCGCACGGCCGGCGCGCCGCCCCACTTCCTGCCGCGGAACGTGCGTTCCTTCGACGACGTGCCGCCCACGTAGGCCGTGAACCCTTCCACGCCGACGAGCCGCTGAAGTTCCTTTTCCAGCGGCGAGCCTTTGCGGAGGCCCTTGACCAGCCGATAAAAATCCCAGTCTTCCTCCGCGTACATCCCATCGGCCGGCCCGCGGCCGCGACGCACGTAGGCCCGCTCCACCTGCATGCCGGCCTGGAGGGTGCGGCCGTCGCGCTGGAGGCTGATGAAGAACTTCGCGCACGAAAAGTTGTAGCCGCTGGAGATAGGCTTGGCCTCGCGGTTGGCCCGCACGACCCAGCAGATCCACTGCCAGTACACGCCGCGGCCCCACTTGTCGATGATGAAGTCCCGCCGGTGCCGCTGCACGAGGTGGTACTTGATGATCTGCGTGATGCGCTCGTGCGGCTCAAGGTTCCCCATCCGTATGCCGCGCTCAAAGTCCAGGAACTGGCGCTTGAACGCGGGGCGCACGGGGAGCGGGGGAACAGCGAAGACCTTGTGAGCCTTGGCCATGTTGTCGACCTCCAACCAACACGCGCCGCGCAAGCGCGGCAGCTTACCAAACATGACGTGAAGACTTCGATCCGCGTGCTATAATACCTGCCGCATGGGCCTTTTCAATGAAAGCGAGCAGCGGCAGATTCGCGAGCAGGCGCCGCTGGCGGTGCGCATGCGGCCGCGGACGCCGGACGAGTTCGTCGGCCAGGGGCATTTCTTCGGCCCGGGCAAACTCCTTCGGCGCATGATCGATGCCGACCGCCTCCAGTCGGCCATCTTCTACGGCCCGCCCGGCACGGGCAAGACCAGCCTCGCGGAGGTCATCGCGGGGCGCCTGTCGGCCGCGTTCGTGCACATGAACGCGGCGCTGGTGGGCGTCAAGGAAGTCCGCGAAGTCCTGGAGCGGGCACGCGACCGCCTCATCACCACCAAGCAGCGGACGGTGCTTTTCCTGGACGAGGTCCACCGCTTCAACCGAGCCCAGCAGGACGTGCTGCTGCCCGACGTGGAGGACGGCGTCATCATTCTCATCGGGGCGACCACCGAGAACCCGTTCTTCGCCCTGAACGCGCCGCTGGTGTCGCGGAGCCAGATTTTCCGCTTCGAGCCGCTCACGGAAGAGGAGGTGCTGGCGCTGCTCTGCCGCGCGATGGCCGACAAGGAGCGCGGCCTGGGCCGCTATCGGCCGAAGGTGAGCAAGGAGGCCCTCGCCCACTGGGCCAAGACGAGCGACGGCGATGCGCGGCGGGCCCTGACGGCCCTGGAAATCGCGGTCTTAAGCCAGGTCCGCGACCTCTCCAAGCCGCCCGAAAAGGCCGGCGAAATCAGGGTGGACCTGGCCGTGGCCGAGGAATCCATCCAGCAGAAGGCCATCGTGTACGATGGCACCGGCGACGAGCACTATGATGCCGCCAGCGCGTTCATCAAGTCGATGCGCGGCAGCGACCCGGATGCGGCCCTGTACTGGATGGCCCGGATGCTGGAGGCGGGGGAGGACCCGCGGTTTATCGCCCGCCGCGCGGTCATCTGCGCCGCCGAGGACGTGGGCAACGCCGACCCGGCCGCGCTCATGCTGGCGGTGGCCGCGATGCACGCCACGGAGTTCGTCGGCATGCCGGAGGCCCGCATCCCGCTGGCCGAGGCCGTCACGTACATCGCCTGCGCCCCCAAGTCCAACGCCGCATACCTGGCCATCGACGCCGCGATGAAGGACGTCCGCGAAAACCGCACCCTGCCCGTGCCGAAGCACCTGCGGGACGCCAGTTATAAAGGCGCGCAGCGGCTGGGGCACGGCGAGGGATACAAGTACGCCCACGACTTTAAGGACGGCGTCGCGCCGCAGGACTACCTGGGCGTTGACAAGACCTACTACGCGCCGACCGACCACGGTCACGAGGCGAAGTTGAAGAAGCGCCTGGAGGAGTTCAAGCGCCTGCGCCGGGGGGAGAAGCCTGCGGACGGACATTTAACCGCGGAGAGCGCCGAGAACGCGAAGAAAGAGAAAAACGAAAACGAGAGAAAAAAAGACTGAGATGGAATCCTCCGTTTGTTTCCCGTACCTCTCTCTGCGTTCTCTGCGGCCTCTGCGGTTGGACGGATGTCCCGTCAGCGCCTGAGCGGCGCGGAGAGTTCCGCACACAAGTCGGCCACCATCGCGGCAATCTGGTCGGGCGGGTCGCCGGCGTGGTCGGCGATGCGGTGAACGATGGCGCTGCCGACGATGACCCCGTCGGCCACCTGGGCCACCGCCTCGACGTGCTCGGGCCGCGAGAGGCCAAAGCCCACGCACACCGGCGTCTTGGCCGCCTTCTTGACAGCCTTGACGTACTCGGCCAGTTGCTCCGGCAGCGTGGTGCGTTCGCCCGTGATGCCCGTGACGCTGATGCAGTAGATAAAGCCGGTAGCGCGGGCGACGATCTGCTGCCGCCGCGCGGGCGACGTGGTCGGGGCGATGAGCGGAATGTAAGCGAGTTCCTTGGCGGCCAGGGCCAGGGTCAGCGGCTCGGCCTCATCGGCGGGCAGGTCGGGCACGATCAGGCCGTCGATGCCGGCCGCCGCCGCACGCCCGACGAAATCCTCCACGCCCGGCCTGAACACGAGCGCGTACGAAACCATCAGGCAGACCGGCAGCGAGAGGCCCTCGCCGCGCAGTTTCGCCACCATGTCCAGGATGGCCTGCGGCGTGACGCCGCCGGAAAGGGCCCGCTGGTAACTCGCCTGGATGACCGGCCCATCGGCGATGGGGTCCGAGTACGGGACGCCCAGTTCCACGAGGTCCGCCGCGCTGCGCTGCGCCAGGAGGTGCAGGATGGCGGCCGTCACGTCCAGGGTCGGGTCGCCCGCCGCAATGAACGGCATGAACGCCTTGCGGCGTTGCTTCTTGAGGGCCCGGAATGTGGCGTCGATGCGGTTCACGCTTGTCTGACCTTCTCCAGTTTGTCACCCAGCAAGCGGGCGGCCTCTTCGACGTCCTTGTCGCCGCGCCCGGAGAGGTTCACGACGATGACCTGGCGGTGGTTCATCTGCGGGGCCATCTTCCTGGCCTCGACGAGGGCGTGCGAGGATTCCAGGGCCGGAATGATCCCCTCCGTCCGGGCCAGTTCGCAGAAGGCGTCCAGCGCCTCCTCGTCGGTGGCCACGGTGTACCGCACGCGGCCGGAATCCTTCCAGTAGGCGTGCTCGGGCCCGACGCCGGGGTAGTCGAGGCCCGCGCTGACCGAGTGGACGGGCAGCGTCTGCCCGGCATCGTCCTGGAGGACGTAGGAGTAGGACCCGTGGAGGATGCCCGGGCGGCCGGCGTTCAGGGTGGCGGCGTGCTGGCCGGAGTCGAGGCCCCTGCCGCCCGCCTCAACGCCCACCAGTTGCACGTTTTCATCCTCGATAAACGCCGAGAAGATGCCGGCGGCGTTCGACCCGCCGCCCACGCACGCCACGATGGCGTCGGGCAGGCACCCCTCCTGCTTCTGGATCTGCTGGCGGGCCTCGATGCCGATGACCGACTGGAAGTCGCGCACCAGCGTCGGGAAGGGGTGCGGGCCGGCGGTCGTGCCGAAACAGTAGTGCGTGGTCTCGACGGTGGCCATCCAGTCGCGCATGGCCTCGTTGATGGCGTCCTTCAGGGTCCGCTGGCCGGCGCCGACGCCGACGACGCGAGCCCCCAGGACCTGCATCCGGAAGACGTTGAGGTGCTGGCGGCGGATGTCCTCGGTGCCCATGTAGATTTCGCACTCAAGGCCCAGCAGGGCGGCGGCGGTCGCCGTGGCCACGCCGTGCTGGCCGGCGCCCGTCTCGGCGATGAGCCGCTTCTTGCCCATTCGGACGGCCAGGAGTCCCTGCCCCACGGTGTTGTTGATCTTGTGCGATCCGGTGTGGGCCAGGTCCTCGCGCTTCAGGTAAACCCTCGCCCCGCCCCAGGCGTCCGAGAGGCGGCGGGCATAATAAAGGGGCGTGGGCCGCCCGGCGTACTGCTTCAGCAGGTAGCCGAGTTCGTTGCGGAAATCCGGGTCGTCCCGTGCCGCCGCGTAGGCGTCGGCGAGTTGCTCGAGGGCCGCCATGAGCGTTTCGGGGACGTACTGTCCGCCGTACGGTCCGAAGCGACCGCTCGTTTCGGCTGCGCCAGCCATACAAACTCCTTACGGCCAAAGAGACCAAACATTCTAACCTGAACAGGCGGACAATCAAGGAATTAGAGCGGCCGCCGGTCGGCTGGGGTGCGTCAAGATTTTCTGGCATGCCACCCGGCATCCGAGCATTCGGCATGTGGCACGGCTACGGCCATTTCATTTCAAAGAGGAGCGCCTCCCAGGGCCGCCACCTTGCTTTAATCACGGGGCCGTCGGTAAAAGTCCGACGGCGCACGGCGGCGGTCGGCGGCCGCTCATGGCAATGCGGCTGACCAGGCGGCGCCATTCAGCATATAATGCATCCGGCCGGCCGAATGCAACAGTCTGTTATGGGCGCCGGCCGCTTTGGTCGATAAAGTGTTACCCGCAAGACGAGGGGCCGTCCGCTCACAAAGGAGACATCATGCCGGACTATTCCATCAGTCACGCCGGGGAAAAGTTTGCCCTGCCCGGGAAAAACGAGTACGCGGCCGAGATGAAACGCCTGGAGGGCCTCGTCAAGAAGGCCCGCGCCGAGAAGAAGGAGATCGTGGTCGTCATGGGCGTCGGATTCGTGGGGGCCGTCATGGCCGCCATCATCGCCGACACGGTCAACAAGAAGACCGGCAAGCCCGCGAAGTTCGTCATCGGGTGCCAGCGGCCCTCGACGCGCAGTTACTGGAAGATACCCCTCCTGAATCGCGGCCAGTCGCCCGTCAAGGCCGAGGACCCCGAAGTCGACCCGATGATCGCCCGCTGCGTCCTCCAGAAGAAGACCCTCACCGCCACGTTCGCCAGCGACTGCCTGCGCCTCGCCGACTGCGTCGTCGTGGACGTCCAGTGCGACTACGCCAAGCACGACCTGGGCAACATGAAGACCGGCGAGGCCGACATGGCGGCCCTCGAGGCCACCATGAAGGTCATCGGCGAACGGGTGCAGCCGAAGTGCCTCGTGCTCATCGAGACCACCGTTGCCCCCGGCACGACCGAGTTCGTCGCGTACCCCATCATGAAGAAGGCGTTTGCCGCCAGGGGCATCCGGCGCGATCCGCTGCTGGCCCACTCGTTCGAGCGCGTGATGCCGGGCCGCGACTACGTCAAGAGCATCCGCGACTTCTGGCGCGTCTGCTCGGGCTGCAACGAGCAGGCCCGCAAGCGGGTCGTCAAGTTCCTCAAGGAGGTCCTCAACACCGAGCAGTTCCCGCTGACGGTCATGGACCGGCCCATCGAGAGCGAGACCACCAAGATCGTCGAGAACTCCTACCGGGCCACCATCCTGGCCTTCCTGAACGAGTGGAGCCTCTTTGCCGAGCGCAACGGCGTGGACCTGGTGAAGGTCATCCAGGCCATCAAGGTGCGGCCAACGCACTCGAACATGATCTTCCCCGGGCCGGGCATCGGCGGTTACTGCCTGCCCAAGGACGGCGGCCTGGGGTACTGGGCCTACAAGCACATCCTGGGGTTTGAGGACCAAGACGCCATCTTCAAGATCACCCCGACGGCCATCGACACGAACGACACGCGGGGCCTCCATGCGGCGGAACTGGTGCGCGACGCCTTGCGGAACATGGGCCGCTACATCGCCGGGGCACGCATCCTCCTCTGCGGCGCCAGTTACCGCGAGGACGTGGGCGACACGCGCTATAGCGGCTCGGAACTCGTCGTCCGCAAACTCACCGAGATGGGCGCCGAGGTCCGCGTCCATGACCCCTACGTGGACCACTGGTACGAACTGGAGAGCCAGGACACCTACCCTGCCCCCGGCCACTCCTGGGCGCGGTTCTTCCGAAACCAGCAGGACCTCGTCCATACGCGCGTCGAGAAGGACCTGCCCAAGTGCCTCAAGGGGGTTGAGGCGGTCATCCTGGCCGTGCGGCACGCGCCGTACCTCGGGCTGCGGCCGGAGGACCTGGTGAAGTGGGCCGGCGGCCCGCTGGCGGTGGTCGACTGCTTCGGCATCCTCTCGGACGACCAGATCCGCCGCTATTTTGAACTGGGCTGCGAGGTGAAGGCCCTCGGCCGCGGACACATCCAGAGAATCAAGGAAGAGGTCCGGGCGAAACGCAAATGATCGCGGATTGCGCATTGCCGTCCTCACCTTATTTAGCCCCCCGTGAACACACGGGGGGCCCCAGGCCCAAGACCCCGAAAAAGCGAAAGGAGTTTCCATGCGTCTCGGCGGACCGGTCTTTGAAAAGTGCCCCGACCCTGCGGCGTGGACGGCGGCCGTCAAGCGCCTGGGGTACCGCGCGGCGTACTGCCCGCTGCCGCCGGATGCGGCGGACGACCTGGTCAAGGCGTACGAGGCGGCGGCCAAGGCCGCCGACATCATCATCGCCGAGGTCGGCGCGTGGTCGAACCCCATCGACCCCGACCCGGCCAAGGCCAAGGCGGCCATCGAGAAAAACACCCAGTGCCTCGCCCTGGCCGACCGCATCGGGGCACGCTGCTGCGTCAACATCGCCGGGTCGCGCAATCCCGCATCGTGGCACGGGCCGTCGCCGGAGAACCTCTCGAAGGCCACCTTCGACCTCATCGTCCAGACGGTGCGCGGCTTCATCGACGCCGTTAGGCCCACCCGCACGTTCTACACCCTGGAGTGCATGCAGTGGGCGTACCCGCACACGGCCGATGATTACGTGGAACTCCTCAGGGCCATCGACCGCAAGCAGTTCGCCGTGCACTTCGACCCGGTCAACATGATCTGGAGCCCGGAGCGGTACTTCCACACGGGCGACATCATCCGCGATTTTCTCGCCAAACTGGGCCCCCGCATCCGCAGTTGCCACGCCAAGGACACCCTCCTGGAGGACAAACTCACCGTCCACCTGGGCGAAACCCGCCCGGGCACGGGCGGCCTCGACTACCGGACGTTCCTGAAGGAACTCTCTCGCCTGGAGCCCGACCTGCCGCTGATGATCGAGCACCTCAAGGGCCCCGAGGAGTACGCCCAGGCCGCCGAGTATATCCGCGGCGTGGCCAAGGAAGTGGGCGTACAATTTTATTGACACTCCCCTGTGCCAACTTATAATCGCGCCGAAACTGTATCCCTAGGCGCCGCGGACCGCCCTGTCAGGGGTGGCCTGGGTGGGGTTGTGCCTTGGTCGACCGCCGAGCCCGCTGCGGAAGCAGCGGGTTATTCGGATGTAACCCGCCGCTCCCGCGGCGGGCTCGCTCGCCTTTGAAGGAGGAGACGCCAGATGCTCCCGTGGGATGCCTCACTAGGCCGTAACCACCGCGCATGGGCATGGATGAGCCTGTTGGCCGCAGCGGCCCTGTTGATCGGATCTCTACCTGCCGGTGCGGCGGCCGAAGAAGCCGCGCCGCCCGCACCGGCGCCGGCGGCGCCCGAAACGCCCCCCGCACCTGCACCGGCCGCACCTGCGGCGCCAGCGGCGCCCGAAACGCCCCCCGAACCCGCCGCACCCGCCGCACCCGCCGCGCCCGCCGCACCTTCGCCCCCGGCGCCGGCGGCACCCGAAACGCCTCCTGCACCTGCACCGCCCGCGCCCGCCGCACCAGCACCCGCCGCGCCCGCCGCGCCCACCGCACCTGCACCGCCCGCGCCCGCCGCACCGGCTGCCCCGACACCGGCGGCTCCTGAGGCGCCCGCCGCACCTGCGCCGACTACACCGGCTACACCGGCC
>Ga0315291_10006886_pt1 | contig 14097 bp, 10 predicted proteins | sample YL17G12_20_MG_FD_203070 | JGI IMG/M metagenome (GOLD analysis project Ga0315291, IMG submission 203070) | Sediment microbial communities from Yellowstone Lake, YNP, Wyoming, USA - YL17G12_20 | ecosystem: Environmental > Aquatic > Freshwater > Lake > Sediment | place: USA: Wyoming | collected...
GCGCAGCCCGAGTGCGGGCAACAACTCACGCAAACGCTTCTCGCTCGCGGGCCCCACGGATTTCAGGGTCAACCTCCGGAACTGCCTTGCCTCCCCCAGGGGGTAACAATCAACCTGTACGGTCCCAAGAACCGTGGCTCATTCCGTTGACACCCCCGGTCAAGCTGTGCTATAGTCCCGTGGCATCTGCTGAACTTGCGCGCTTGTCTAGTCGCAGCCGTCATGTCAAGTTCCACACGTCGCAACAGCCATGTGCAAGCTCTTACGCCTTAGCTCAGGGACTGTCGCTCTTGTCTGCCTGGTGGCCCTGGGCAGTCTGCCGCTCGGTGCCGACCCGGTCGCCCCCGCCGCGGAGCCGGCGGAGCCGGCGCCCGGACTGGCCGCGGGTCACACGTTCCAAGAGTACGTCATTCCATCCCCCGACGCGTCGCGGAGTGACGAGGTATCCGAGGATTACGTGCTGGGGCCCGGGGACGTGCTCAGCTTCAATGTGTGGGGTCGGGCGCCGGCGGCCTATACGCTCACGGTGTCGCCGGAAGGCAAGGTGTTCGTCCCGGAAACGGGCCAGCTCCAGGCAGCCGGCATTAGCATCAGGGAGTTCAGGCGCAATGTGACGGCGGCCTACGCCAGGAATCACCGCGACTTCGACCTCTCGGTCCTGGTTACTCACCTGCGCACGATGAAGGTTTACGCCGTTGGCCAGGTGGCCCGGCCCGGTCTCTACGTGGTGCCCTCGGTGACGCGGGTGCTGGATCTGATCGGCTACGCCAAGGGGATCACCGCCACCGGGTCCTCCCGCCGCATAGAGATCCGACGCGACAACGGGCTGGCGGCCACCTTCGACCTAGTGGACTTCCTAGCCAAGGGGGCGGTGGAGCAGAACATCCTGCTCAACGCCGGCGAGGTGGTCTTCGTCCCCGACCGCGGCCCCTGCGCGACCATCACTGGTGAAGTGAAACGGCCTGGCCTCCATGAGTTGAAGGCGGGAGAGACAGTACGCCAACTCATCGAGGAGGCGGGAGGAGTGACGGCCGACGCCTCCCTGTCCCACGCCCGGTTGTCTCGTGTCGTCGGTGGCGAGAGAAAAGGGTTCGTGCCCTTCGACCTTGCCGGCCTGCTGGTAAGAAAGGACCCGGCGTGCGACGTGGTCCTACAGGACGGCGACGACCTGGTGATCCCGGCGTTGGGTCTCTACCTGGGCACGGTCACCGTCAGCGGCGAGGTGAAGAAAGCGGGGCCGTACGAGCTGAAAGAGAATATGCGCCTGAGCGACGTGCTCAGTCTATGCGGCGGCGTGACGGACCAGGCGGCGCTGCGCGAGGCCTATGTGGAGAGAACGCTGCCCGACGAGAAGCGGGAGCAGGTGGCCGTGGACCTGGCTGCCCTCTTGCACGACGGCAGCCAGGAGCAGAACCTCGTCCTGCAACGGGGGGATCTCCTCTACGTGCCCCCGCTGTCCATGGTGCAGGACACCATTCGCGTGGTCGGGGAACTCAAGGCGTTGCGCTCGGCCCAGGCTTCGTCGTCTGAAGACGGCCGCGCCATACCGCCGGCGACGGGCGATCTAAGCACCACCTACATGCTTCGACGCGGTGAGCGGGTGAAGAGCGTGGTGGAGCACCTGGGGGGGCCCACGCCCCACGCCGACCTGCGCCACGCCCGCGTGGAGCGCGCCGGACCAGAGGGGCGCGCCCAGATCATCTCGGTGGATCTGTACCGGCTGCTGGTGTATGCCGACGCGGATCAGGACGTCGCCCTGCAGCGCGGCGACACGCTGGTGGTGCCGGCGCTCCCGGATAAGGTCTACGTGACCGGTGAGGTGAACAGGCCGGGCGCGTTTGACTACCGGGAAGGCCGGCTCCTGCTGGACTACGTGGGGCAGGCGGGGGGGGCCACCCGCCGCGCCAGGCTGGCCTACACCAAAGTGATTCGCCAGGACGGGGAGAAGCTGAGCCTGGTTGAGGTGGACCTGGGGAAGGCGATGAGCCATCCCCAGCAGGCCCGCAGCCTGCAGGTCTATCCCGGAGATGTGATCATCCTGACCGAGCGCTCAGTGGTGGGCTGGCAGGACCTAGTCTCGATCCTCGGCGGCCTGGGCAGCTTCAGGTACATCTTCGTTCCGCCCAAGTGATACAGGTCAACTCATGGCAGACGTGAACCTGTGGACCTATCTCGCGGCACTGAGAGCGCGCATCGGGCTGATCGCGGCGATCACCGTGCTGGCCATGGTGCTTGCCTTTGGCATCAGCCTGGTGCTGCCCAAGAGCTACCGCGCGCAAACGCGGCTGCTGTTTCCCGCTCCCTCGCCCTCGGGCATGGCCGCCCTCGCCGGTGGGCCGATGGCGCTGTCGGGGACGGTGGTGACGATCCCGTTTCTGGGGGGGCTGGTCACGCTGCCCAACTACACGAACGTCCCCGCTCTGTGCACCGGCATCCTGCGCAGCCGCACCGTGGGGGAGCAGGTGGTGCGCGATAACGACCTGATGCAGGTCTTCCACCGCCGGCGCATGTCGGAGGCGATGAAGATGCTGACCCAGGCGACGAAAATAGAGACCGACCGCGAGGGCGTGCTCTCCATCACCGTCGAGGTGAAGGGCAAGCACCTCGCTCCCGCCATCGCCAATGACTACGTGCGCAAACTCAAGGCCACCGCCGAACGCCTGACCGTGGGGCACGCGCGCCGCAACCGCGTCTTCATTAGGCAGCAGCTCGACCGCGCTGGCCGGCGCCTGGAGACCGCGGAGCAGAACCTGCGCCGCTTCCAGCAGCAGCACGGCATCGTGGCGCTGCCGGAGGAGGTCAGCGGCCTGCTGACCACCCAGGCCGGCCTGCAGGGCGAGCGGGCGCGGGCGCAGGTCGCCCTCGCGGCGACCTCGAGTCAGCTGGCGGCGGTCACTCGCCAGATCCGCGCCGAGGCCGCCGCCCTGGACAGCCTGCCCAGCCACAGTCGCTTGATCAAGGACTGGGGCAAAGAGCTGATCTCGTTGAACACCGACCTCGCCCTTGCCCTCCAGGTGAACACCGAATCGCACCCGACGGTGCTCAACCTGCGCGCGCGCATTGACGAGATCAAGCGCCAGTTGCGCCGCGACCTGACCAAGGAACTGAGCGCGCTGCAAGTTGGGATCGCTCCGGAGGTGGCCGACATCGAGGTGGAGCGGATCTCCGGCGAGGCCAAGCTGGCGGCGCTGAGCAATGTGCTGGGGTCTCTGCAGGCCAAACTGGATGCCCTGCCGCCGTTGCAGATGCAGATGGTGCGTCTGCAGCGCCAGGTCAACCTGGAGACCGCAAGGTACAAGATGCTGGCGGAGGAGTACGAGCGGGCGCAGTTGGCCGAAGCGCGCGAGGGCGTGGACTTCGAAGTGCTCGATCCCGCTGTCGTGCCGGACCGCCCCAGCCACCCGCGGCCGCTGCTCAACACGGCGCTGGCGGGCTTCTTCGGCTTCTGGGGCGCGCTCGCGCTCGTAGTGCTCGGCCACTACCGGGAGGGAAAGAGGGGGTGAGCCAGGCCGAAGCGTCAGCCCCGGCTGCGGCCGCCATCGGCACATCTGCGTCCGGCGGTGGTGCCGGCGGAGCGCCGTCTTCGTCGGCCACGATCGGCAAGAACACGATCTGGCTGGTGCTTGGCCAGGGAGTCAGCATGGTGGTCATGCTTCTGACTGTTCCCGTGCTGCTTCATCGGCTGGGCGCGGAAGCCTTCGGCGCATACACCACCGCCATGGCTACCATGGGGTTCCTGGGGCTGCTGCAGATCGGCGCAGGGACGGCGTTGCGGAAGTTCCTTGCCGATGCCTTTGCGACTGGCGATGTTGACGGCATTCGGCGACTGACTGCAACCGGCCTCGCTTGGGCCGGTTCGGTGGGAGTCGTTGTGGTCGCCCTTGTGTTGTTCGCCGCCAGGCCAGTCCTCATCCCATTGCTTCATCCCTCCGCCGAACTACGAGCACCCACGCTGTGGTGCCTATGGCTGGCGGGAATCGGGCTGGCCTTTGACATGGTGGGCGGCGTACTGGCGACCATCCCCTTTGCCGCCCAACGCATGGAAGCATCAACCATTCCGGATACGGCCGTGAACGTGGCGAGCCGCCTTTCGGCCGTGGGCGCGGTGTTGGCGGGACTGGGTTTGACGGGGCTGGTGGCGATGCTGGTGGTCTGGCAGGGCGTTCGGTTGGTGTGGCGAGCCATCGTCGCGCGGCGCATCGTGCCCGGCTTGCGCATGGCGCCGCGCTTTCACCGCGTGGAAACGCGGCGAGTGCTGCGCTTCGGCGGCTGGCAACTTGTTACCGACATCTTCGGCACCATCGCCTTCCGCGTGGACACGCTGATGATTGGTCACTTCTGGTCACTGAGCGAGGTCCCCATCTACTCTATCCCGATGTCAGTTTGCATGTCCGTCAGCGGAATGTTTGGGCTGTTCCACCAGGCGGTCTTCCCGGAGGCCTGCGCGCGGATGGCCGCGGGTGACAAGCGCGGCGTACGCGACCTTTACCTGCGGCATGTACGCACTGTTGTCGCCGTCAGCAGCCCGATATTCGTATTCTTGGCGGTCGCCGCTCCGGGCATCCTGGCGCTGTGGTTGGGCAAGGCGGCCGATCCTCGCATGGCGTGGGTGCTGTCCTGCCTCGCCGCGTCTCTCGTCGTGCAGGCTCTCACCGGTGTCCAGTTTACCTATGTCTTGGCTGCAAACAAACCTGAGTACCTGGCATGGGAAGCGCTGGGGCTGGCCCCTGTATATATCCTGCTTTTCCTTGTCCTGATACCGCCCCTAGGCGCACTCGGCCCCGCAGCAACCTACGGCATCCTCACCTTGGCAATCGTGATCCCGGTCAACGTTGTTGCGTTTGGACGCGCCACAGTTGGCGCCGGCGCTTGGGGTCACGCGCTTTCCATGTGGGGGCGGGCAGTCGCTGTGGCAGCTGCCACATTCGGACTGGCCGGCCTGTTATGGCGCGCGAAAGTTGGATGGGGCCTCGAGACAGTGGGCGTGCTCGGCGCATTAGCCCTGTGCGGTGTCCTCAGCACAAAGCTCGGACTGATTCGGCGTTCGGACGTCGAGGCGGCGCACCGCGCGCTTATGGCCTTCCGGGCTTCGTCACGCCTCAGGGAAGGCACGGCGTGAACCGATCCGGCATCGGAGAGTTGATGAGCGGCGCAGGGTGCGACCAGCCGGATCAGAGTCGCGGGCGCCCGAAACGGCGCGCGCCAGAAACCCTGGAACGCATTGACCTGCCTCAGCTAACGACGGGGCATCCGGAAGCCGCATTCCACCTGGCCAGATACCGCTTCGCTGCGCACTTGGCCGCCGGCCGTCGCACGCTGGATGCGGCCTGTGGGGTTGGATACGGTACCGCGTTATTGCGAGCGGCGGGAGCACCATTCTGCGTCGGGGTAGACATTGCAGAATCGGCGATACGTACCGCCCGCGAGCACTATGCAAGCGAGGGTGTGCAATTCGTTGTGGACGACGTATGCAGGAACCGCCGCGAGGGCCCGTTTGACCTGATAGTGTCCTTCGAGACGATAGAACATGTCGTGGATCCGGAGCGAGCGCTGAGCAGTTTTGCTCGATTGCTCAGCCCTTCTGGCCTGTTCATAGTGTCAACGCCAGGTGACGAAGCCGCGGCTTGGGCCTTGGGAATCCGCGATAATCCCTATCACCGCCACGCCTGGTATCCGGATGAATTCGAGCGACTCGTTGCCAGGCACTTTAAGGTTGTAAGCAAGTACGGACAAGCCTGGCGGCCGTCATGCCTGAGGCCTCGTATAAGAAGAGCCATATCTCGCGCATGGGTACTGCTGTGGCGAGGGTCCGCCGGGTATCGGGACCTAGTCGGTCCCGGGCCGACGACGTCGGCATCGTCGCCACCCGGATGGCTGCCGCATTACACGATACTTGTATGTGAGCCGCTACCGTAACTTGAGCCCAGATACCCTGCCGGCGAGAGAAGGGGCGTGTCGGATCAGGCCCGTGCAAGACAGCTCAGCAACTCGCGAAGAAAGGGAAGTGCCGAGATTGCTCCCACCGGTGAGTGCTATTGTCATCACGTGGAACAACGAGCAGTGCCTGGAGCACTGCTTGCGCAGCCTGGAGGCTGATTTGCACGCGGATGATGAGCTGCTGGTGATTGACAACGCTAACTCCTCCGCCACCGCGGCATTGGTGGCACGGCATGCGCCGCGCGTGCGCTTCGTGCAGAACAAGGAGAACTTGACCTATGCTAGAGCCGCCAATCAAGGCGTCTCCCTGACCACCGGCGACCTGGTCTGGATTCTAAACGATGACATCGAGGTCTTGCCTGGCTGTCGGGACGCGCTGGTACACGCCTTTCGCACACACCCTGATGCCGCAGTGTGTGGCCCGCTCTTGCTGGAACCCGGCGGTGAGGTCTCACCGCTTTCAAGGCTCGACTTGCTTACCCCCGGTCAAGTGGTGGATAGGCTCGCGCCCACCCCGAGGCTGCGTCTGCAGTGGTTGCTGGACCTGTGGGTGACAAGGCGTGCGGCGAGACGCACCCACTCTACTCGTTACACGCGAGCCGATGATAACTGCGTCGAACCAGTAGGCCTGGTGACGGGCGCCGCGATGATGGTCTCGCGCCACCGATTCCTGTCAGTGGGCGGGATGGACGCAAGGTTTCGCTTCTATTTCGAGGATTATGACCTCTGCCTGTCCTTGGCGCAGCGCGGCTGGCGGAACTACCTGGTGGGCAGTGCAAGGGCGGTGCACATGGAAGGCGTGTCCAGTTCCCCGAACTTAGTCTTCTGCCGCGAGTCGCTTCTGGCCGGGGCGGTGCTCTACCTGGAAAAGCATTACGGCCGTGGCACTGCATGCTTTGCGCGCCCCTTGTTGTCTGCTCACATGCTAGGTTCGGCCCTCCGAAGTATGCTGCCGCGCAGCCCGGGGCGCGGGGGTCGGCTGTACCGGAAGGTGGGCACAAGGGCATGGCTGCGAATGGCACGCTCCGTGTTGCGCAACGGCGGCAAGATCTGGCGAAATCAGTAGCATGCTTGAGCTTTCAGCTGGCCGCACCTCCAACAGAGTTGCGCCGCTCCTGGTAGCGGCGCTCGTGGCCGCTCTGTGCGCGGCCTTGGCCATCCCAGTCGGCAATGTCCTGGCGGACGTGACTGATTGGTCATTGCCTCTCCTGCTCGTCACCAGCGCCCTGGCGATGGCGCCCGTGGTCTGGGGGCTGGCTAAGCGCCGGCTCGATGTCTTCGAGCCGGTGGCCGTGCTCGCCAGCGTTTACCTTGTGATGTACGGTCTGGGCGCACTGGCTTACCTAACCTGGGGCGCTCCCGTCGAGCGTCCCGACCCGCGGGCATTGACAGGAGCGTCCTGGTACTGTGTGCTGGGCTTGATCTTTTTCTACGTGGGATACTACGCCCCTCCCATCGGTCGGTCGGCGGTCCGGCCGCCCGCACCTGAGGAACGCTGGAGCCCGCGCGCCCTGGGTGCAGTTTGTGTGGTTCTGGTGGCGATCCCGGTGGGCGCGTTTGCGGCCATGCTGTTCGTTCTCAAATGGAATCCTTTAGTCCCCGAGACCGCAGTTGGATTGCACTATTCGGTGTACCTGCTCAACCTGATGTTCCTTTACCAAGTCGCCTTCTGGATCTACTTGAGCCACAGCTTGCGCCACGGCGGTAGCCGCGCAGTGCTGTGGGCGTTTTTCCTAGGCGGCATGGGTCTGTACGCCTTCACCAAGGGTATACTCGCTCTCTATGTGCTGGGAACGCTGGCAATCTATCACTACCGTGGCCGGCCGGTTCGCTTTTCCAGCGTGGTTGCCGTGACTATTGCCATATTCCTCATCGCAGGGGGAGGGCATCTGGTGGACCAGGCGCTAAGGTATCGCAACCTCACCGGCCGCAGCCTGATCGCCGATGTGCCGCCGGCTCAGCTCATCTACCGGTCGCAGGATTTCGACATGTTCCCGCTCCTGATGATGCTGCAAACGGAGGCGCCCCGCACCATACCGTTGCAGTACGGGCGCACCTTCTGGGCTCTGCCGGCGACCCCCATCCCGCGGGGCATCTGGGCGAACAAGCCGGTATCAGTCTCCGGCCTGGTCAACTACCGGCTCTTTCCTTACCTGGTGGAGCAGGGTTACTTCCGCGCCGTCTCCATTTTGGGCGAACTCTACATGAACTTCGCAGGCTGGGGCGTGCTAGGGATGGTGCTGTTCGGCCTGGCGGCGCGCCGGCTCTATCAGTATCTCCAGGCGCGGCCGAAGAGCCTGTGGGCGCCGGTCGTCTATGCCATCTGCGTGAACGGCCTGGTCTACTGGCTGCGGGACGACCTCACCACGGCGGGCACCACCTTCCTACTGCAGATGGCGGCGCTGGGCGCCGCGGCCCTAGTGCTCATGCCGCGGCCGGCCGCGCGGAGTGTGCCGTGAAGGTCGCGCTGGACACCCAGGTGATGCTGGGGCCGCCGACGGGCATCAAGCGCTATACGGAGCACCTCGCCCGCTTACTGCCTCAGGTCGCCCCACACATTGAGTTCGTCTTCACCCGCGGCCGCGGCGGGCGTGGGCAGCCGGACGCGTTCTCCAGCGCTACCGCGAAGGTTCTATCCCGGCTGTCTGACCTCGTGTGGGAACAGACCGCTCTGCCGCACCTGCTGAAGCGACAGGGCGTGGATCTCTTCCACTCACCGCGCAATTTCGGGCTCCCCCTGCGGGCCCGCTGCGGGCGCGTGGTCACCATCCTCGACCTGATCCCGCTGCTCATGGGCAATCAGTACTTCTCGCGCTGGCACCGGGCGTACTACCTGGCGCGCATCAGGGCTGTAGCGCACGCGGCGGACGGGATTATCACGATCTCGGAGGCTTCGCGCCGGGACATCGTCTCGCACCTGGGCACCCCCGCAGAGAAGGTGCGCGTGGTTTACCTGGCCGCGGACCTGCCTGCCGCCGAAGTAGAGCCCCAACTGCTGGATACCGTCTTGCGCAAGCACGGCCTGCGCCAGGGGTTCGTGCTGACGATGGGCGGCACCGAGCCGCGCAAGAACGTGGAGCGTGTTATCGCCGCTTACCTGGCCTTGCGCCGCGCAGGTGCGATGGACCGACAGCTAGTCATTGTCGGCAACCCCTGGCCGGGACGTTCCTGGCCAAATGCCCCTGACGGCGGAAGGTGGGAGGAGGCCGGCATCCATCGCCTGGGCTACGTGCCCGACGAGGATGTGGCGTGCCTCTATCGCGCCGCCTCCTGCTTCGTCTTCCCCTCGCTGATGGAGGGGTTCGGCATCCCGGTGCTGGAGGCGATGGTCCACGGCACCCCCGTGATCACCTCCACGGTCTCGTCGCTGCCGGAGGTGGCCGGCGACGCGGCGGTGCTGGTGGATCCCCGCGACACGGAGGCTATCGCGCGGGCCATAGTCAGCGTCGTCGAGTCGCCGAACCTAACGGCGGAGCTGTCCGTCAAAGGGAAAAGGCAGGCGGCCTGCTTCTCCTGGGAGAAGATGGCGCGCGAGACGGCCGCGATCTACGAGGAAGTGCACCGGCAGCGCCAGCGGCCGCGGCGATAGCCGCCGCAGGCTGCGTCATTCTGATTGGTATGAAAGCGCTCCGCCTCGGTCAGGGTGACGGGTTGGCGGTTTTCCAGACATGCGAATCGGGATAGATGCACGCCTGGCCGTGGGCCGGCGCATGGGGATCGGCAAGCACACGCTTCACCTGGTGCGGCACCTGCTGGAGCTGGACCGCAGCAACGAGTACCTGCTCTACCTCTCCCAGCCGGACCTGGAGGGGGTGCTGCCGACCGCCCCCAATTGCCGGCAGGTGGTGCTGTCCCCGGGGCTATACCCGGTGTGGGAGCAGGTCTCGCTGCCGCGTGCCGCCCGCCGGGACCGCCTTGACGTGCTGCACTGCACCCTCAACACCGGCCCGGTGCGCCCGCCGCGCGGCCCGCGGCTGGTGGTCACCCTGCACGACGTGATTTACCTGCTGCCGCGCGAGGTGATGCCCCCTTCCCCCAGCCGCTATCAGCGCCTGGGGGCGCGCTACCGCGCGTGGGTGACGCGCGCCTTGGCCAAGCGCGCCGACCTCATCATCACCAGCTCCCGGCACTCGCGGTCGGACCTGCTGCGCCTGGCCGGCGTCCCCCCGGAGCGGGTAGAGGTGGTGTACCCCGGGATAGACCCGGCGTGGGGGCAGGACTTGCTCAGCAACAACGCGCAGCAGGTGAGCAGGAGATACGGGGCCCGCGCTGAATACGTCCTCTGTCTCGGCGGGGTGCATCCGCGCAAGAACACGGAGCGAGCAATTCAGGCGTTCATGGCCGCGCAGCGGCGGCGGGGGGGCAGTGAACAGCTCATCGTGGTCGGCCTCGAACGTCCTCCCCTGGAGGGCGGGCGCGTGATCTTTGTGGGGTATGTGCCGGACGCGGAGCTGGCGGCCCTGTACGCCGGGGCCACGCTGTTCCTGTATCCCTCGCTCTACGAAGGATTCGGTTTCCCTCCGCTGGAGGCGATGGCCATGGGCACTCCCGTAATCTGCTCGGACACGAGTTCGTTGCCGGAGGTGGTAGGCGACGCGGCGGTGAAGGTGGATCCCCTCGACCTAGAGGCGCTCAGCAAAGCCATCTCGGATTTGCTGTCCAGCCCGGATCGCCGACAGGCGTTGGTCGCTGCGGGCTATCGGCAGGTCAAGCGCTTCTCCTGGCAGAGATGTGCCAGGCGGACACTCGGACTGTACCTGGAAAGGTAACACCCATGAAGATCCTTTTCCTGACGGCCCGTCCGCCGGACCCCATCTTTAAGGCCGACCAGCACCGCACCTACCACCAGATCCGCGAGCTGGTTAACCGCCACTCCGTCACGGTGCTCACCCTGGCGCAGGGCGAGCAAGCTATCCGCCGCTGCGAGGAGGCGCTCCATCCTCTGGGAGTGCGCGTGGAGGCGGTGATCCAGCCGAAGCACCCCAACCTGCGAGCCTTGGTGGGGCTTTGCACGCGGGTGCCGCTGCAGGTGTACGTCAACCGGTCGCGGCGTATGCGCCAGCGCTTGGAGGAACTGCTGAACGAGCAGGAATTCGATTGGGTGCACGCCACCACGATGCGGATGGTCGAATACGGCCTGCAGGTCGGTGACCGCGCGCGCAAGCTCATGGATTGCATTGACTGCCTGTCCCTGGCGATGCATCGCCGGCAGTCCGCTTCGAGCCTGCCGATCTCCATGGTCTATTGGCTAGAGGGGCGGCGGCTGCGCGAGCTGGAGCGGCGAACCCTCCCCTTGTTCGATCGCACCGCGGTAATCTCGGAGAGGGACCGCGAAGCGATGGGCTCGCCGCCTAATATGGAGATTGTGCCCAACGGGGTGGACACCGACCGCTGGCGCCGGCTCGACGTCCGCAAGGATCCCGAGCGCCTGGTTTTCTCAGGGTACATCGGCGCGCTGCCCAACGCCGATGCCGCGCTCTACCTGTGCACCGAGATCATGCCGCGCATCTGGGCCCGCCGCCCGTCGGTCAAGCTCGACATCGTCGGCGCGGATCCCCCGGACAAGCTGCGGCACCGCGCCAGCAACGGCAAGATCACCGTCACGGGGTTTGTCACCGACATGGTGAGTTGCCTCAACGCGGCCAGCGTGGCGGTGGCCCCCTTGCGCTGCAGCACCGGCCTTCAGAACAAGGTGCTTGAGGCGTTCGCCTGTGGCTTACCGGTGGTGGCAACGCCGCTGGCCAACGCCGGAATCGGCGCTCGGCCAGGCCACGAGATACTGGAGGCTGACGACCCAGACACCTTTGCCGACCACGTGCTGCGTCTGCTTGCTGACGAACACTTGCGCGCCCGCCTAGCGCGCGCCGGGCAAACCCTAGTGGCCGAACAATGGTCGTGGTCGCGTCATGTCGGTAAGCTGGAGGCGTGTTATGCGCGTCCCGGTGCTGCGGCGGGGGCCGCGATCCGGCAGGCGGAATCAGCTTAACCGCTCTTGCCGGACGCGCGCCGACGCGGGCGCTGCGAGGATGCGCACGATGGCCGCGGTGAGCTGGTGCGGGTCGTGGCGGGCGAGGTCCGCCGCCCACAGCAGATCGGCGACCACGGGGCGGGTCCCCAGCCTGGCGATCTCGGCCGGCTCCGGGCGCACGGGCTCGGCGCCCTCGCGGCGATAGGCGTCCAGCACCGCCGGCTCCGGCATGCGCGAGTTCATCAAGCACACGGTGAACGGGTTGCAGCCCAGGTGCTCGATGAGCGTTTGCAGGTGGCGCGCGGCGGTGAAGCCGTCGGTCTCGCCCTGCTGGGTCATGACGTTGCAGACGTAGATGACGGGCGCTCCGCTGCGCCGGATGGCGTCCACGATGCCCGCCGACAGCAGGTTGGGCAGCACGCTGGTGTAGAGGCTGCCGGGGCCGACGATGACGGCCTCCGCCTCCTCGATGGCGCGCAGCGCCTCCGCCAGCGTCGGCGCGTCGGGCGGCTCCAGGCGCAGGCGCGCGATGCGCCGCGGGCTGTCGGCGATGGTGGTTTCGCCCTCCAGGACCGAACCGTCATCCATTTCGGCCTTGAGGCGCACATCGCTCAGGGTGCACGGCACCACCCGCCCGCGGATCGCCAGCACCTTGCTCGTCTCCTCCACGGCGCGTCCGAAGTCGCCCGTCACCTCTGCCAGCGCCGCGATGAGCAAGTTGCCGAAGGAATGCCCCTCCAGCCCCTGGCCGCCCTTCTCGCAGAAGCGGTACTGGAAGAGCTCGGTCATGAGCGGCTCGGCGTCGGCCAGCGCCACCAGGCAGTTGCGAATGTCGCCCGGCGGAGGGATACCCAGATCGCGCCGCAGGCGGCCGGAGCTGCCGCCGTCGTCGGAAACGGTGACCACGGCGGTGATGTTGCCGCTCCAGTGCTTGAGGCCGCGCAGCAGGGTCGAGAGCCCGGTGCCTCCTCCCAGGGCGACGAGCCGCGGGCCTTCGGCCAGGCGCCGCCTGGCATAAAGGGCTTCCGCCAGGCGTCCATGGTCCCTGGGGCTGACGACCGATACGATGGAGCGCACCATCTGGCGCATGCCCCAGAATGTGGCGCCCACGCCGGCGACCATCAGCGCGACCGCCGCCCACAGGGGCACCAGCCGTATCGCGCCGCCGCCAAACTGCCGCCCCCCGACCAGCGCCGGTGAGGCCGTCAGCGAGGCCGCACCCACACCCACCAGGGCGAGGCCCAACGCCCCCAACAGCATCCAGCGCTTGACCCCCAGCCCCGGCCACAGCCAGCGCAGCATCCTGCGCAGTGCAGTCATCTGTGCGCCCTCCACGGGCGGGTGAACCTCTGGCGCCGTTCACGCCACTCGTGTCATTTTGCGATGTCGCGGTGCTCCACCAGCGCGCGATAGCCGCGAGCTCCGAGACGGACCGCCGCCTCTTGCGCCACCACCACGCTGCGGTGGCGGCCGCCGGTGCAGCCCAGCGCAATCGTGAGATAGGATTTGCCCTCGCGGGCGTAGCGCGGCAGCGCGAAGTCCAGGAACTCGAACATGTGCTCCATGAACTCCTGGGCGCCCGCGCTGGCGAGGACGAAATCGCGCACCGGCTCGTCCGTGCCGGCGAGCGACCGCAGCTCGTCCACCCAGTGCGGGTTAGGCAGGAACCGCAGGTCGAAGACGAGGTCGGCGTCGAGCGGGATCCCGAACTTGTAGCCGAAGGAGACGATGGTGATGACCATCTCGCCGGTGCGGCGCTCGGTGAACAGGGATGCGACTTCCTCCTTGAACTGCTGCACCGGCAGATCGGAGGTGTCGATCACCTTGTCCGCGCGCTCCTGCAGGCCCGCCAGCAGCTTGCGCTCCTCGCGTATGCTGTCAAGGAGGGTACGATTCCCGCCGGCGAGGGGATGACGCCGGCGCGTTTCCTTGTAGCGGCGAACGAGGGTCTCGTCGGAGGCCGCCAGGAATAGGATGCGGTAGTCGAACCCCATGCGCTCGAGCTCGACCAGGGAGGCGGCGAGGTCGTCGAAGAACGCCCCACCGCGCGCGTCTATCACCACCACCGCGCGCGACACTTTGCCGTCGGAGTGGGCGCACAGCTCGGCGAACTTGGTGACCAGCGCCGGCGGCAGGTTATCCACGCAGAAGAACCCCATGTCCTCGAAGGCGCGAATGGCCTCGCTCTTGCC
>Ga0315291_10006887_pt1 | contig 14096 bp, 11 predicted proteins | sample YL17G12_20_MG_FD_203070 | JGI IMG/M metagenome (GOLD analysis project Ga0315291, IMG submission 203070) | Sediment microbial communities from Yellowstone Lake, YNP, Wyoming, USA - YL17G12_20 | ecosystem: Environmental > Aquatic > Freshwater > Lake > Sediment | place: USA: Wyoming | collected...
GTGACCATCTCGGCTCCTTCTCTGAGATCGATCCAACCAAGTTCTCAGTTTCATGTAGCCTCAGCTCGTTGAGATCGGATCCCTAAAACACCCATGATGGGGAGCTATCTTTTTTTGCCAGCAGCTTGATCAGATTGAATCCTGAAAGCACCGAGCCTAAGAATTTTCTGGCCAACTTGGGGGATTCCTTCCCGCTCACCTTCCGGATTCTTGCTGTAAAAAGCTCTCCCACCGCAGTTTGACCAGGGATTGGATCTATGAAACAGTCAAAATGGGGTGCTGTTCTGGGTGGATGGCGGAGCTTGGTTAGATGGAATCTGAGGAGGATGGAGATAGCTCTCTGAGATTAAGGACTTGATGCCTCGATTGATCAGCCACTCTGCACCCAAAATCCAGTGGAGTGCTGTGCTAATACTGTGATAGAAACAAATCAAAAAGATTAGAATAGGTGGAATAGACTGGAATAGCTGTAAATCAAATTTTCCTTGTTTCTCGTCAGGTTACGGGAAAACCGGACCGATATCAAGGGGTTAGAAAAATTAGGTTTTTCGCTCTTAGGATCCAGTAGGGCAACCCGTAGGGGTTCAAATCCCCTCTCTCGCACCATATTTTCATAAAAACCAGATCAGGAACGGGAAAGGAGTGTTTCCCGGTTCATGTCGGGGAACCCGTTAGACCTGGTCTTATGAATAAAATCCTAAATGTTATCGAGTTCACCGAAGAAAATTTAATAAAATATCTAAAATAGAATCTCCAAATTCTACTCCCATCTTTTTCCCCCAAAATTCTTGTTACCTCAATCTCCTTTTCTAAATTTTGGGGCGATACCCTCCCGAAATCGGGGCAAAAAATATGAATTTCTAGATCAGAAAGGAGAAAAATGTGGAACTGGTCTTCAGGGTCGGGGGAGATTCAATCAGGGCTTCATTTGCGCCAGGTATAAACCGCTTTCGGCAGTGAGCCATGAGGACAAATTTTGGCAGAGGACAAATTTTGCCTTGACAATCTATCTATTTTTTTTATATTCTCGCATTCTTGATGATGTCGTAAAAAGTCAAAAAAACTCCCTCTCCCTTGAAGGGAGAGGGCCGGGGTGAGGGTGGAAAAGGGAGTTATTTCAGTCGGTTAATCATCCCCCTCCCCTTTGTCCCCTCCCGCGAGGGGAGGGGGGATTCTAATTCTTACGAAATCTTCATTCTCGGATACCTACGAATTTTTCCTTAATTTGACCTAATCCGAGACCTTCTGGGGGTAAAGAATGAGGGAGTGGATATTCCAGAGAGTGCCAATATACAGGGTAGAAAATCGGATGAATAATCTTAACGGAAAAGGCGTAAGGGGATGAAAGTAAAATCCTGGCCCACGAAAGGCCTAAGCATAAAGGAAAAAATCATCGATGGGATAAAGATTCAGGTCTATGCGGATCGGCCTCATTCTTTAAGAGAGGTTTTACGGCGGGCGGTGGCAAAATCCCCGCAGAAGGTGGCCTTTATCTACCAGGACCAGAGCGTTACATACCAGGACTTTGGCCAGAGAGTGGATCGAGTCTCTACTGCCCTGCAGAAGCTCTGTGGAATTAAGAAGGGAGACCGGCTGGCGATCCTATTTTCCAATACCATTGAATTCTGCATCTGCTATTTCGCCATTACTCAGATCGGGGCCGTCTGTGTACCGCTGAACTATCGACTCAACAGTCAGGAGCTGGAATATCAGTTGAAAGATACCGGGGCGAGAGTTTTGATCCTTGAGGATATTTATGGGGATCGGATTCAGCCCATTGTTGCCAACCTGACTGGTGCCGAGCATTTTTTCACTGCGGCGCGTGAAAATCCCGAAGGTCTTCGCCGTTATGATGAATTGGAAAAATGGCCGGAGACTTCTTTTGAAGAGGTGGACATCGATGAAGAGGACCTGGCCAGCATCATGTACACATCGGGAACAACCGGACGTCCCAAAGGGGCCATGATCTGCCATCGCAATCTCATCTGCAATGCGATCACCCTTTCCCATATCACAGATTTACAGGCCGAGTCCAAACAGATCATCTTTACCCCTCTTTTTCACGCTTCCGCCCTTCACTCCCAGTTGATATCGGCCATGCTGAAGGTTTGCACGACCGTGATCATGAAGGAATTTAAAACCCAGGAATCTCTGGAATTGATGGCCAGAGAAAAGGTCACGAATGTCGGGGGCGTTCCGACCATGTACTGGCTATGGCTCATGCACCCGGATTTCGATAAATACGATCTTCGCTCCGTTCAAATTACCGGTTCGGGGGGTGCGGCCGCAGCGCCGGAGCTGATTAAGCTTCTGGCGGAAAAATTTCCCCACTCCAAATTTATTAATGCCGGCGGACAAACAGAATCCACTTCCTGTACCTACGCGCTTCCCCCGCAGGATGCCCTGAAGAAGCTGGGGTCCATAGGCTGGGCAACCCCCTGTAATGAGATTATCGTGGTTGATGAAAAGGGAAATGAGTTGCCAATCAATGAAAGCGGGGAGCTTTGGTTCAAGGGGCCGGCCATTTGTAAAGGATATTGGAATAATCCCGAAGGAACGAAAGAAACTTTTACGAATGGCTGGCTGCATACCGGGGATGTCGGAAAGGTTGATGAAGACGGCTACCTTTTCCTGTTAGATCGGAAAAAGGATATGATTATTCGGGGAGGAGAGAATATCTACTGTATTGAGGTGGAAAATGTTCTTTACTCCAACCCAAAAGTTGGGGAGGCAGCGGTCGTCGGGGTTCCGGATAAGATTTTTGGCGAGCAGGTAAAAGCCGTGTTGGTGCTGAGGCCCGGACAGATTGCCACAGCCGAAGAAATCCAGAATTTTTGCCGGCGGCACCTGGCAGATTACAAGGTTCCAAAATACGTGGAATTTACCGATGGACTTCCGAGGAACCCGAGCGGGAAAGTGGTCAAGTCTCTCCTGCGGGAGGTTTAAGAGAGATACTTACCGCTGGATGAATAAGGCCCTGGGAAGGGTTGGAAGAGGGAGAGGAGAAGCAATCAGGACTGGCCCATGACATTCTCTTGGGCCTAAAAATCAATCAAAGGAGGAGACATGAAGAGAGGTTGTCTTATCGGGCTAGCAATTTTTTGTTTATCCTTTTTCATCGCTATGCCGGAGGCCGGCGCACAAAAGGTGGCTAAGATCGGGGGCATTTTTACCACTTCGGGGCCGGCGGCCGCGCTGGGGAAGGCGAGCCTCAACGGTGCTCTCTTGGCGGCAGAAGATGTCAACGCCAAGGGGGGCATTACCGTCGCCGGGGAGAAGTACAAGGTTGAAATCATTAATTACGATGACAAATGCGTGGCCAAGGACGCAGTTTCGGCTACGGAAAGATTAATCCGTCAAGACAAGGTCCCCGTAATCTTCGGAGCTATATGCAGCCACTCCACCCTTGCGGCCATGGAGATCACCGAGAAAGAAAAAATTCCGATCGTAACCGCTATCTCCGCCAGCATCAAAGTTACCGCCATGGGATATAAATATATATTCCGGACCGGGGCGACGGCAGCTCATCAAATTGAAACGGTCTCCCGTTTCGCCGCCCAGGATTTGAAAAAGAAGACCATGGTTTTCATCGGGCGGAACGATGCCTGGTGCCGCTCCGCAGCAGATGAATGGAAATTGCGCTTTGAAAAGAGGAACGGAAAGGTTTTGCTCACGGAATTTTACGAGCTTGGAACAACCGACTTTTATCCCCAGCTCACCAAGGCCAAAAATGCCGATGCGGATCTTATCTATTTTTGTGCCTTAGCCGAAGACGGGGGCCTTTTATTCAAGCAGGCCCGAGAGTTGGGTATTAAGGCCCAACTCACGTCCGCCCCACCGGACGAACAGTCTATAAAGCTGTCAGCGGGTGCATCGGACGGGGCCTATTGTTATTATGATGCCGGGCCCACAAAACCCCAGGGCATGGATTATGACCAGCGATATAAGAAGAAATATGGCGTGGACTCTATGTTCACGGACAAAGTTTGTTACGATACCCTAATGATCATCGCCGATGCGATGGAAAGGGCAGGGACGATCACAGATAGTCAGAAGATCCGGGATGCGTTGGCCAAAACGGATTTTGAGGGGATCCGCCAGCGTTACGCTTTTGCTGAAAATGGACAAGCGAAGATGGATATGTGGATTGTGGTCGTGGAAAAAGGAAAAATAACATTTATCAAGGCAATTCCAGTGTACGATAATCCCGCCGCCCCGATGTGAAAGACGAAGGGACTCGAAGGATTCCCCATTTCGGGCGGAACCGTTCCCGTTAAGAAGAAGGGAGCGTGGCTCAAAACGTGCAGAAAAATTGAATATTAGAATGGATGGTTTTGAGCTACGTTCCCCTTCACCCCCCAATTACAGCTTTCGGGGAAGCGCGTAAGTCAATCCAGAACCCCCCAACTACTGACCCAAGAAAAAAGGGATAAGAGAATCTCTTATCCCTTGGCCTACGAACCTGCGGGTTAAGTGCCGATTATGAAGAATGTCCCCCGATGTCTACGGGATCGACGGCCACTTTCTGCATTAATCAATCACATGATTGGGCGCATTTTTTAGAATGTCCGTCGCTTGCTTCATGATCCTGTCTACCAGATCCTGAACCTTGGGCAGGTCGTTGATCCGCTGAGCCGCTTCGCCGGCAGCCATAAGGGCTTTTTCCTTATTGCCTTCGTAGACAGCCTGAATGGATTCAATCTCAAACTGGATCAGGGACATATCGATGGTCGTATAGTCATCGGGCGTCCCCAGGAAGACGCCGGGTGATTTCTGCAACGTGTTCTTCGCATGCACCTCGCTCCGGGCGGTCTTCAACCACCGGGCTGGGCCAACAAAGCCACGGGCAACGAGCGTTCCCCGATCACCGGCAGCCACGACGCCCTCTTTCCAGATCTGATGGAAATCGCTCTCCTGTGTGGCTAGGAAGCGGGTTCCCATTTGGGCACCGTCGGCACCGAGGACCAGGGCGGCGGCCAGGGTCTTGCCGTCGCAGAAGCCGCCGGCACCGCACACGAGCGTATTTTCGTCGGACGCGGCTTCGACCACGGCGGGCAGAAGAATCATGGAATGGACCGGTTCCCAGGAAGTATGGAAGCCGCCTTCATGCCCCGAGGCGACGATCACGTCAACCCCCGCCTTCTTGCAACGCACGGCGCCCTTGACGGAGGGCACGACGTGAATCCAGGTGAACCCGGCGCCCTTGATCTTGTCCTTCCAGCCAACGGGGTCGCCGGCGGAGGTGAAGATCACTTTGAAGTGCTTCTTAATGTCGGGATTCTCTTCCCGGACCTTGATGGCCGTGTCGATCATGACGGCCGAATGCTGCTTGAGCTCCGCCGACACCATGACGTTGATGCCGAAGACACCGCCCGTGTCCTTGACCAGGCGATAGGTCCGCTTCAGCACTTTTTCCAGCGCCGTGGCCATATCGTCATCCCGGTTCGCCTCGCCACTGTCTACAAAAGTGTTGTAAACCCAGGGCTGATCATTCTTGTTGAACAGACCGCTGGTAGAAAGCAGCCCAAGTACGCCCGCATTGGCCGCAGCCACACAAAGGTTATTGTTGCTGAACGGGCCCATGCCGGCCTGGATGATCGGATGTTTAATCCCCAGCAGGGCGGTGAGTTTGGTTTTTAGCATTTTCATTCCTCCTTAATGGATTGACTAAGACTTGCTTTTGTCTTAAGTGAGTATAAATAATTACTTCGTCTGTGTCAAAGAGTTTTCAAGGCCAGATATTTCAAGAAATCCCACTTCTTGAAGAAGCAATATCTTGGTAGGACCCGTCGTTTTTGGGAAAGCTTCAAGGCAAGCTGAAATTACTCAGGTCTGTAAAATCCTTGTGGAAGAGGGACGCTTCGTAGAGAATTTCATAATTTCATGGCCGTCCCCCATCTCCACGTCCCCCTTCGCACTCCTTCTATGGAGTTCATTACAAACTCCGGGCCGTCGAACGCGATTTATTCCTTTTTGTCACCTCGTTCGAGGGCATCAAACAATAATTCAGGGCTGAAGCTAACTGTTAAAAATTATTGGCCCAGCCGAAAGAATGTCATTTCTGGCCACGAATTTTCTCCAGCACTGGAAGGATATAGCTCCGGAAATGCTTAGGATTCTCCGACATGGGGAAGTGACCCATCTCTTTCATGATGATAACCTCGGCACCCGGTATTTTGGCCGCTGTGCGCTTCGTATCCTCAGGCGTGCAGGAATAATCATACTCGCCAGTCAATAGGTAGACCGGGCAGACCTTTGTATCAATGCGCGCCATAAAATCGCGAAAGTCGGATTCGGCTCGATAGAAATAGAAGTTAAGATCTCCCTTGAAAACGCCCGGGCCGCTCTGCATATACCCCCAGAGAGTCTCCCAGCGCGTTTCCTCCGGACTTTGCGGCGCCAGCAGCCCAGAGACCCGGGCAGCGCCTATCTCCCCCCCATCCACATCCGGACGATGCAGCCAGGTGTTGTCAAACCAGGACTGCACCTGATCGGCCGTCTCCAGGCCGATGACCGCACGTAACTCCTTTGCATACTCTGCCGCAAGGGGAATGACGATGCGCCCACCCATCGAACAGCCCATCACCACCGGCCGGTCCAGCTCCAATCCACGACAGAAGCTCATGACCGCTTCGGCATAAGCCTCGGTCGTGAGGCGGTATTCTTCCTCCTGCCAACCGAGCGGTGGCGTAGACTTCCCATGCCACGGCATGTCGAATGCCAGCACCCGGTAATACTTGGTGACCGCCGGGTCCAGCATCAGGTGCCGGTACTGTCGGGTATCGCAGCCAGCCGTGTGCAGGCAAACTAGGGGAATTCCCTCGCCCGCCTCCTCAAAATAGATCCGATGAGGGCATCCGCCCAACCTCAGGTACACATAACGACCGACGATTGGTTCAATCTCAGCGGTCATGTCAACACCTCCCCCGCAATCGCCGCGGCGTAACCAGGATCTCCTTCATGTACCGGAGATTGGCCATAAACGGCTGCAAATCGCCTTCGATGCGCGCCTCACCGCGTTTCATCACGCCCAAAATGTCCGTATAGCCGGGCCGGGGTATCGGCTCCCAGAGCTTCTCCCAAGCCTCTGCCGATGCCCGGACGGCAAAACGCCAGGACCGCGTATGAAAAGGCCCGCGTTCCACTGACGTGATGCGCCCCGACTGAACTGAGACGTAATAGGGGACGTCGCCTACCTCAACCAAAAAGTCGACGGTGAGAAATCGACCTCGCCAGACAAGCCGCTCATCCCCATTCACCAATTCCGGCAACTTCTCGATCATGTTCATACCCCCCATCTGGCAGAAATTGTCTTGATGACCGGCTCTAGCTTAAAGCGCAAAGCTTGTCTGTTAATAAAGATAGCTCTGCCATTCAACCTCCATTGGGTTATACCGGCAATCTTAAAACTTCCGAAAAGACTTCTTGCCCCTCCACGCAATATTTACACCACATTACTTACCTTCTATGTCGGGTCTCACTTCCACACCTACTAATATTGATGGTCTCGTAAAAAGTCGTCACTCCGGTGAAAACCGGAGTCCAGAGAATTTATAACTATTTGAAAAAACTGGATTCCGGCTTTCGCCGGAATGACAGAAAACCGAATTTTAAGACTTTTTACGATTTCATCATATATTGATAAGCACTGGCTTTTAAGTTGGAGCATTTTACGAAAGTGGGGGTAGTGTGTCAAGGAAAATCGACCACAGGCGGTAACCCTTCAGTGACGGGTGGAAGGAGAAGGGCATGGTGGGATCAAGGTTAGCTTATCGGATTGGAGTTTCATAGGCGTTTCTTTTTCAGCCTGAGGGAAAGATTTTTTCAACCCTCAGTTTTTTTCTTGACATTTCCGTAATGTAATAATACATTATGGTTATGAATCGATTACAGCTCCAAACCAAACGCCAAGCCCTGCTCCGCCAGCTGCAAAACCTCGGCCCCTGGATCGAAGGCACCCTTGTAGCTACCACGCGAAAGTGTGGGAAAGAGGGCTGCGCTTGCCACCACAACGGACCTAAACATCCCGTCCTCTTCCTCACCTGGAAGGAGGCAGGCAAAACCATCTCCCTCTACATTCCCCGCCAGCTCGAATCGGCGGTGAAGGAATGGGCCCAGAATTATAAAAAGCTCAAAGCTCTGATCCGCCAGGTCTCCGAGGTACAAAAACAGATCGTCCGCCTGAGGGAATAATGGCGCTCTACCCCTGTCCCGAATGCCTCAAAAAACAGCAGAAGATCGATTCTCTTCTGGAAGAAAATCAGCGCCTCAAACAGAAACTTAAATATCAAGAACGCAAGGAGAAAGAAGGCGTTTTCGGCTCCTCAACTCCCTCCGCGAAACTTCCCTGGAAGAGCAATACCGTCAAGTCAGAGACGAGCAAACCCAAAGGGGCGCAGGTAGGGCACAAAGGGGCGGGTCGAAAGATTATCCCAGAATCCGAAGCCGATCGGGTCGTGGCCGGAGTCGCACCGGTTGGGAATCAATGCCCCGATTGCGGGGGCCCCCTAGAAGAGAAAGGAGTGCAGGAGCGGCTGGTGATCGAAAGTCAGCCTCTGAAGGCACAACGGGTCCTCTACCGGCTCCCCAAAAAGTATTGCCCCCATTGCCAGAAGGTATTTCAAGCCCACGCCCCTGAGGTTCTTCCCAAGAGCCTTTATGGGAACCAATTGATCACCATGGCAGCGGTCATGCATTACCTGCACGGTATCCCGATGGGGCGGGTCTGCGAGCAGACCGAAATTGGCCCCGGCAGTTTGGTGGAGATTTTTCATCGCCTCGCCGGGCTTTGGGAGAAGGTTCCGGCTCAGTTGATTGAGCAGTACCGCCAAGCCCCGGTCAAGCACGCTGACGAGACCACGTGGCGAACGGAGGGACAAAATGGCTACGCTTGGCTCTTTGCCACTGAGAAGCTCAGTATCTTTCAATTTCGCAAATCCAGATCGGCCGCAGTCGCCCGAGCGGTCTTTGGGGAAAAACCACTTCCAGGGGTTCTGGTGGTGGATCGCTATGTAGGATACAACAAGGCACCCTGCGCCATTCAGTACTGTTATGCACACCTTTTGCGGGAGGTCGAAGGCCTGGAAAAGGAATTCCCCGATTCCAGGGAGGTACAGGGGTTTGTTTCTACTTTCATCCCCCTTCTCACGTTGGCGATCGGGCTGCGCAACCAACCCCTCTCGCCAGCGCAGTTCCATAGGAAAGCCATAGAGGTCAAGTCCCAGATTGTGGCTGCCATAGAAGGCCCGGCCCAACATCTGGGCATCCGACGCATTCAGGATATCTTCCGGGAGAATGATTCGCGCTTGTACCACTGGGCCGATGACCGAAGGGTTCCCGCGGAAAATAACTTGGCCGAAAGAGATCTTAGACCTACGGTCATCGCCCGCAAGGTCAGCTTTGGTTCCCAGTCGGACGCTGGCGCCCATACTCGGGGTGTTTTGATGACGGTTTTATGTTCCCTCAAGAAACGAGGAATAGACGTCGCCACTCACCTCAAACACGTCCTTGACGAACTGGCCAAAAATATCCACCAGGATCCTTTCCCTCTCTTATTCCCAAGGGATCCCCCCCATCCAACTTCTACGAACCTCATTTAACTATGGACTAAAACCACCCATCATTGGCGAAGCAAACCCCTTTCTCTTCGCAGGCCCTAACCACCCGTCACTGAAGGGTTACCTTTTTTTGTGCTCCTAAGAATAACAAGCAATAACTAAGAATAACTGAAATTAACTGGAATTAGATTCCGAAATTTAAATAGGATGGATTCGTAAAAAGTCCTTTTGAAATCATTTCGTCTTTCCCGCGAAAGCGGGAACCCAGTCTCTTCAATGCGTTCTGGACTCCCGCCTACGCGGGAGTGACGGGTTATAGAGGTTTTTGAGCTACCTGCTATACGCCCAGATACGCTTTTTTCACGTTTTCGTCGAGCATAAGATCGGAAGTCCTGCCCTGTAAAGCCAGCTCCCCGTTTTCCAGCACGTACCCGTAAGATGCGAGCATGAGCCCGAGGCGAGCATTCTGCTCCACCAGGACCAGGGTTACTCCCTCACGGTGGATCTCCTTCATTTTTTCGGCCAGATGCTGGCGCAGTATGGGGCTGAGTCCCAGCGAAGGCTCATCAAGCAGGAGCACTTCCGGCTGCGCCATCAGCCCACGTGCTATAGCAAGCATCTGCTGCTGGCCGCCGCTCAACTCCCGGCTTTTGGCGTTGAGCTTGTCCTTGAGGTCTGGGAAAAGAGCCAGTGCATTCTCCAGCGACATCTGCACCTGTTTCTTGTCTTTTTGCAGGTAGGCTCCCACCTGCAAATTTTCCTTAACTGTCAGGAGCGGGAAAAGCTTTCTGCCTTCCGGGATCTGGATAATGCCTCTGGAGGCTATCTTCCCGGGCTTCAGACCGCTTATTTTCTCCCCTTTAAAGAAGATTTCACCCTGATCTTTTTTCACCTTAACGATTCCGCTTATGGCATTAAGCGTAGTTGTCTTGCCGGCTCCGTTTGCCCCCAGGATAGTGACAAAGTCTCCTTTATTCACAGATAAGGACAATTTCCTGACTGCTGCTTTTTTGCCATATTTAACCCAGATGTTTTTAAGTTCCAGCATCCTTTATATGGTCTCCGTGCCCAGGTAGGCCTCGATGACCTCCTGCTGATTCATCACTTCTTCAGGCCTGCCCTCGGCGATCTTATTACCAAAGTTGAGCACGACCACCCGGGTAGCCACATCCAGCAGCACCTTCATATTGTGCTCTATCAGAATAACGGTGACGCCCTGCTCGCTGATCTTCTTGATCTTATCAACCACGAACATGGCCTCTTCATGGTTCATACCGGTGGTAGGCTCGTCGAGAAGGAGCAGGCTGGGTTTTGCGATCATAGCCATGGCTATGCCCAGCATCCTTTGATACCCATGGGAGAGCCCTTCTGCCGGTAAAAATGTGTCGTTCAACAGGTCGAGGAGCTTTATCAACTCGATCACCCTGCCCACAACCCTTTCATTTTCATCTTTCCAGGCCCTTGTTTCAAAAAAAGACTGCCAGTGGTTTGTCCTGTACTGCTGGTACGAACTGATGAGCATGCTTTCCACCACCGTAGCGCCCTCATAGAGCACATTTGACTGGAAGGTCCTGATTATGCCCCGCGCCGCTATCTGGTCGGGCCGCAGCCCGGATATTTTCTTACCATTAAAAAATATCTCTCCCCTGGTGGGGCGGTAATAGCCGCTGACGATATTAATCAAGGTGGTTTTCCCGGAGCCGTTAGGCCCCACTATGCCCAGTATTTCACCCTCTTCCACCCGCAGGTCAATATCCTCGAGGGCCGCCAGCTTACCGAAATGTTTTGTGGCATTTTTTAACTCTAAATAAGACATCTCTGATTCATCTCCTGATTTAGTCATCCGGCGTATCAGGTTCGTACTCCTCTTCTCTCCAGACCACCTTACGCCAGAATCGCTCCCAGAGGTCAACCAGCCCGGTTCCCTTGGGCAGGAAAAGCAGCACCAGCACAACGGCAGCGCCGAATAACAATTGCTGAATGCCATATATTTCCAGCCGGGAAAGATAGATGCCGAAAGTATAAAGCAAAATAGCACCAATAATGGGTCCTCCGGCCAGAGAGCTAATACCGCCCACGATACTCATGATCATTATCTGTATGGACTGCCACAATCCAAGCATGTACGGAGTTATTACCGTCAGGAAATGAGCGTAAAGGCAACCGGCAAAGCCGGTGAACACACCCGCCACGGTAAATGCAATGACCCTGTACCTCATAAGATGCATGCCCTGATGCTCAGCAAGTACCGGATTGAGCGCTATACCGGCGAATGAACGCCCCAGCCGGCTCTCCCCTATCTGCCAGAAAATCAGGGCCGTAATGGCGACGAGACAAACCGTAAAGTAAAAATAGGGCACCGTACTCGTGGCAAAATTTATTTCCAACCCGCCCAGGACGATGGGGTCCGGCGGAGATGTTATCAGTCCTCTGGTACCACGGGTGACCGGCTCCCACTGCTGGGCAATAATCCTCACGACCTCGGCAAGGGCGAGCGTAATAATCGAGAAATATGTGCCGCCTACCCTCAGGACTACCGAACCTACAAGTAACGCTACGATTCCTGACACAATGCCGGCCAGGAAAAAGCTGGGCCAGAAGGGCATCCCCAGCTTGACGGTGAGTATAGCAGAGGTATAGCCGCCGAGCGCCATGAAGGCACCCTGCCCCAGGCTGAATTGGCCGGTCCTCAATACCAGTGTAAAGCCCATAGCTGCAATGGCCCAGATTCCGCTCGATATGAATATAGATAGAGTTATCACATTCGTCGTGAAAACAGGGAGGATAACGATCAGGGCAACCAGCAGCCCGATCACGGTCTTGGGTACCACATTTTTGTAATCAAGGAAGGGCATCATTTTAGGGAAGCTCCAAATAACCCCTGCGGCCTGACCAGCAGGATGATGATGACGAGCAGGAAGAGCACGACTTCAGAGAAGTAGGACAAATGATACGCCACGACGCTGTTCAGGAAACCCAGGATGATGCCACCCACGATCGCCCCGGTAAGGCTGCCGAGGCCTCCGATGACAATGGCCAAAAGGGACATGATCATGGGAATGCCCCCGATGAAAGGGTTCACTACGTAGAGAGGCGCCATGATGCTGCCGGCCATAGCCGCCAGCGCGCAGCCGATGCCCATCACGATTAATGAAAGGCGCTCCACGCTGACGCCGTATAAGCTCGCCGCAACTGGTTCCTGGGCTGCAGCCCTGATAGCCAGCCCCACCTTAGTATGGTTCAGCACGATATACATGGTGATCATGATCACCAGGGTAAAAATGACTACGGCAATCTTCTGATAGCTGACACTAAAGGAACCCAGGTTCAGTACGCCGGGGAGCACCATGGCCAATCCCTTATCCTGCATGCCAAAGAGCATGCTGGCGGTACCCTCGAAGAAAAAGATGAGCGCTATGGTCGCCACCGTTACATATAAAGCTCCCTGGGCCGAGGGGACGGAAACGCGCTCGATAATGAATTTCTCCACCAGGATGCCCAATCCCCCTATAACGACCGCGGATATCAGTATGCTTATGGGGAAGGGTATGCCCGCTGCTGTGACGGCATAATAGACTACGAAAGCACCCAGCATGTAGAACTGGCCGTGGGTCCAGTTCAGGATCCCGAGGATGCTGAATACCAACACCATGCCAAAGGCCATCGTCATGTAGATGCAGCTCTGGATCAATCCGTCAATCCATATTCCAACAGGGGGCATACCAATTCTCCCTTTCTCGTTTTTGTGTGGCTACGGGAGTGGTTTCATAGGATGTTCGCTAAGATATACTTCTTTGTCTCCTTTGATCATGCTGAGGGCGCTGGGGGTTCCGAAAACTACGGGTGAACCGTAAGTCTTTGCGCCGGACATGGTCCATTTGCCTGTCGTCGTGTCAAAGGTGCCGCCGCGGATGGCCTTCATGATGACCTCGGGGTCGTCCACAGTGCCGGCCTTCTCCATTGCTTGAGCCAAGATCAACAAGTGAGACGGGCCCCAGCCTATCCAGCCGGAGTAAGCAAACGGTTTCCCATGCTTCTGCGATACAATCTTCATTACTTCCTGACACATGGCAATATACTTGGGGTTCACCTTGGTCTTATTGAAATCCCAGTTAGCCCAATACTGACCTATGAAACCCTGAGCAGCATCAAGGCCGCAGACCGCATTATACATGTTAACGTCGACGAATGGACCAGAATGGCCAACCCGCATTTCCTTGTAGCCCATCGCCCAGCGCTGTTTGGCGAACATCATGGATTCACCGACCCACCCGGCGACATAGACGATATCGGAACCCGCTTCCTTAAACCTGGTGATGTATGGAGTAAAGTCCTGGGTGCCAAACGGGAACCACTCCATGTGATACCTGACTCCCGCCTTTTTAAGCTCCGCCTCTACGTAGTCCCAGCCGATGCCTTTGCCAATGGTACAGTCGAGAATGCCTATTTTTTTGTAATTGGGGAATGCCTCGACAAGCGCGAAAAGATCAGATATAAATTGATCGTGAGATGGATTGGCAAAAACAGTGTAAGGCTGTT
>Ga0315291_10006888_pt1 | contig 14095 bp, 12 predicted proteins | sample YL17G12_20_MG_FD_203070 | JGI IMG/M metagenome (GOLD analysis project Ga0315291, IMG submission 203070) | Sediment microbial communities from Yellowstone Lake, YNP, Wyoming, USA - YL17G12_20 | ecosystem: Environmental > Aquatic > Freshwater > Lake > Sediment | place: USA: Wyoming | collected...
CGGGCTTTTGTCTCATACTTGGCATAGCATCATAGTTGCTGAAAATACCGAGGCGGCTTCTTCGTCAGTTTCAATTTATATTGACAATGTTGGTTCTGAAACTACTAATTTTAGCGATCAGGGTTCGTTGCCGGGCAGTAGTAACTTTGTTCTTGGAGGCGGCGGAGCTTACGAAAATGCCAGTTACTGGCTGCCAAACTCAACACAAGGAACTATTGACGAAGTAATTGTTTTAAACAAATACTGGACTGCGGCAGATGTAAATAATTATTACAATAATTATTTCTTGGGACAGTTGTAGTTGCTGATAATCTACTCGTCAAATGCGCGATCGCGCATTTGACGAGTACCGAGCATAATTGTTGTTGACTTCTTATTCCGCTTCCGCTATGCTAAAATTTAGCTGGATAGACATTCGCCCCGCCGATGCTTTCGCCGATGCCTTGATGTTGCTTAATAGGGGTCTGGTTTAGGAGAACGCTCTCCAAAAGGCGCCGGGTTGACCCCGTTAGAGGCCGCGAGGGCTCGCAGCGCGCCTCTGCCTCTAACGGGGTTGACTTTAAACAGACATACGTTTATAATTAGAAAGTTAGAAACATGCTATCCGCAACAAAAGCAATAAATTCAATACTACAAGGCCTTACCGACCGCCAAAAAGAGGTGATTTCGGGGCGTTTTGGCCTTACAGGATCCAAAGAAGGAGCGACTCTCGCCGCCATCGGGGATCGCATGAAAGTGACCAGGGAGAGAGTGCGTCAAATAGAAAAGTCGGCCTTGGCGGCGCTTGCAAAGCAAATAGGCGGGAATCAGGCGTGTCTCCAAATACTTGCATGCGGCAAGAAGTATCTTAAAAATTCCGGCGGGGTTGCGAAAAAGGATTTGCTTCTAAAACACGCCGAAAATTTTGCCGACGGGCTTAATGAAAATCACGTGGCGCTGCTTATTGAGGCATCGGGAGCTTTTCGTTTATGTCAGGGAGACGACGATTTCTGGCCTTTCTATTATCTCTGCAAAAATGATCTTAAAACAGCCGCCAATTTTGTTGATAAGTGGACCGGTTTTCTTCAGTCCAGCAAATCCGAAATACTCTCCGGTTTATACAAAGCAAAGTTGGCGAGTTTTGTCAGAGCCAATCAGGTTCCAAAGAGCGCGGCTGAAAACTTCTTAAGTATTTCCAAAAAGATCTGCGAGGGTCCCTATGGTGACATCGGCCTCCGCGATTGGCCGGAAATTAGACCGGCAACCACGAGAGACCGCGCCTATTTGGTTCTCAAGAAAGGCGGCAATCCTATGCATTTTACGTCTATTGCCGGAGTAATTAACAAAGATGGCCTTGGTGGAGCACAGGTCGCCTTGGCTCCGACAGTGCACAACGAACTCATCAAAGATGCCCGTTTTGTTTTGGTTGGACGCGGCATTTACGGCCTCCGCGAGACGGGGTATGAGCCGGGCATCGCGAGGGAGGTTATACAAAAAATCCTGAAAAAACACGGACCCCTCGCCCACAAAGAGATAATTGCGCACGTGCAAAAACAAAGATTCTTCAAGCCTAACACCGTCCTTATAAATTTGCAGAATAAAAATTTCTTTGAGCGCTTGCCTGATGGCAAATATCGCGTCCGCGAATCGTAAAAGCGATTTGTTCTTTAGCCCGGTAGCACAACCCCGACTCTTAAGTTTTGTATTTTCTGCGTGCGAAGCAACTTAAAAAGTGGTACTATTTAACCATGCAGTTTCTAGGACCGATTTTAAACGGCCTTATTGTAAGCATTGAGGACGTTTGGCGTCAGGTTTGGTGGATCGTACTGCCGATTATCACCCTTTTTATTTTCTGGGATTTCTGGCTTTTCTATATCAGATTCCGGTTTATCGTCGCGATAAGATGGGTGCTTCTGGAGATCAAGGTCCCGAAGAATATTTTGAAGACCCCGAAATCGATGGAGCAGATTTTCGCCGCCGCCCACGCGCCATATTCGTACGGCTTGAGGTTTATGGAAAAATATTGGGAAGGGAAGGTGGAGCACTGGATGTCCTTTGAAATAGTCGGCTCCGCCGGAGAGAGCCATTTTTATTTAAGATTACCCAAGCAATTCAGGAATTTGATGGAATCGGCGATCTACGCCCAGTATCCGGAGGCGGAAATAACCGAAGTGGAGGACTACGTAAAACAAATGCCGAGGGTTTTGCCTAATAAAACTCTTGATCTTTACGGCAACGAGCAGATACTTCGCGCGCCGAATTGTTACCCCATCCGCACCTACCCCATGTTTGAAGAATCCGTCGAAGAGCGCCGCGTAGACCCGATCGCCCTGCTTTTGGAGACCATATCCAAGCTCAAGGTGGATGAACAAATCTGGATTCAAATTTTGGCAAGGCCGACCGGGGACGATTGGAGAAAAGAAAGCGAAGCAATAGTCAATAAAATAACCGGCAAAAAAGAAGAAAAAAAGCCCGGGTTTTGGGATTTTTACGGCTTTGGCGTAACTCTCCCACAAATCTTGAAATCGCCGATTGAGCATCCTCCCTTGGAAGGCGAAGACAAAAAGAGGGACGAGTTTAGTTTTAGAATGCTGCTCATGACGCCAGGCCAAAAAGAAGTCGTTGAGGGCATTGAGAAGAAAATTGCCAAGCTTGGCTTTGAAACTACCATCAGATTCCTGTTTATAGATAAACGCGATGCTTTCAGCCGCGACAACGTCGCGTCCCTGCAGGGTTTTTTCCGGCAGTTCAACACTCAAAATTTAAATTTACTGAAGCCGGACAAAGACACTATGACCGCCGGCATCCGCGAACCCTTTAAGAGATTGCGTATGCATTGGCGCCAGCGATTAATCTACGAAAGATATAGGGATTTGATATTCAACCACCACAAGTCGATTTTGAACATTGAGGAGCTGGCGACGGTTTATCACTTCCCGATCGTCGGCGTTGAAAGCACCTACCTTGAAAAAGTCGAATCGCGTAAAGGCGGCCCGCCGCCGGCGCTGCCGATGATAGAAGAATAATGTATGCAAATAGCGCATCACCTGCCCGACTTGCCCGTGAGTCAACTCAGGCGGGCGGGCGAACGCGCATATGCGAATAGAAAAATAACGCCATCAAAATGCCAAAAGAAGACAATAAAGAAATAGCGCCGCTTGGTTTTTTCAATTTCCGGAATCAAAAAAAGAAGTTCGGCATCAAGCTTGACGACCGGCGCCGGCATGTTTACGTCGTCGGCAAAACCGGAGTGGGTAAAACGACGCTTCTGGAGAATACGGCGATTTCCGACATTCAGGCCGGATTGGGCGTTGGCATCATCGACCCCCACGGAGAATTCGCGGAGAACGTCGTTAATTTCGTGCCGGAAGAGCGGCTGGATGACGTCATCTATTTCAACCCGGCCGACATGGACTATCCGATCGCCTTCAATCCAATGGAGCAGGTGGGCACGGAATTCCGGCACCTTGTGGCTTCCGGCATGATGGGCGTGTTCAAAAAGATTTTCGTGGACGTTTGGTCGGCGCGGATGGCCTACATTTTGAACAACACGCTCCTTGCGCTTTTGGAATTTCCAGGTTCAACGCTTTTGGGTATTATGCGAATGCTCTCCGAGCCGGTATACCGGAAAAAAATCGTGGAGAACCTGAAAGATCCGGTGGTCAAAGCGTTTTGGGTGAATGAATTTGCCAGATACACCCAGCGGCTGGAAACCGAAGCGGTGGCCGCCATTCAGAACAAAGTCGGCCAGTTTGTTTCCAATCCTCTTATCAGAAATATTTTGGGCCAGCCGCACTCCGCGCTTAATATGCGGGAAATATTGGACAAAGGGAAAATCTTTATCGTCAATTTGTCCAAGGGCAAAATCGGAGAAGACAACTCCGCGCTCCTTGGCGCCATGGTAATCACCCGCCTTCAGCTTGCCGCAATGTCCAGGGTGGACGTCTCGGAGGAAAAGCGGCGGGATTTTTTCCTTTACGTTGACGAATTTCAAAACTTCGCCACGGAATCTTTCGCCAACATTCTCTCCGAGGCCCGCAAGTATCGTTTGAGTTTGATTTTGGCGCATCAATACATCGGCCAGTTGGTGAACGATCAAAACACGAAGGTTCGCGACGCGGTCTTCGGAAACGTCGGAACGATCATCTGTTTCCGGGTCGGCGGCGCCGACGCCGAATTTCTGGAAAAGGAATTCATGCCGGAATTTATCCAAAACGATCTTGTCAATCTGTCCAAAGCGAATGTTTATATGAAATTGATGATTGACGGCGTGGCTTCAAGGCCATTTTCGGCGGAGACCTTGTCGCCGCAGAAGCCGCCGCTCGTTTCATACCGCGACATCATAGTCAAAAACTCCAGAGACCATTATGGGACTCCCAAGAAAGTCGTTGAAGACAAGATTGCTAAAGAGTGGGAGACGACGAGCGAGGCCATGATGACTGAAAAAATCGGCCGGCGCGGCGAGCGGCCGATGGGGGAAGTTCTCCGTCCCCGCGAACAGCAATTTCCGCGCGAGCCGAGGTTCCCGAGCGATGGTCCGTCTCGCCAACCGCAATTTCGTCGCGATGAACGGTCGTTTCGCGAACCTGAACCGCATCGCCGTGAGCCGGAGCCGCCTCGCGAGCCAGGATTTCCTCTCCGCGACAGGCCGCATCCGCCGCAGGAACATCCGCGCCAGTTTCAGGAACGCTCGCGGCCGCCGCAGCCGCATCAAAAACCGGTGATTAACGTAGAGGACTTGCGAAAAGCGATTAGCCAATCTCTGAACAAAACAGATGACATAAAAAAGGACGTTTTTCCCGCCCAAACAACGCTGGCTCCGGAGGATGACAAGGAGGAGGGCGGCGAAGGCAGGGAGTAGTCATGAGCAAAATCTTGGAGAGCACTAAGTTCGTTATTGATAATTCCCGATTTGTAAAGATCAACAAGGCGCAGGTTGCCGAGTTTGCCCGAAAATTTGAACATGGCGCCGCGACGCATTGGTTGAGCGCCGCTCCTTTTGGCTTCACCCGCCTCAACGACGAAGAAAAACTTCACTTCCTGTTCATTTTCAACGCATTGAGTTTCTCCTACTGGGGAGAGCCGAAGTGGACGGTTGGGTGCGACGAGAGGCGATATGACGGCGCGTGGGGTATGATAGCCGCGCTGCATCGGGCGATTGAGGAAGGAATACCTCTTTTGGATTTTGGTTATTGCTCAACTATCAATAAAACCGACTTCGCGAAAATTCTAAGAGCGAATATCGAAATTCCTCTTTTGGAAGAGCGATGGAAAATCTTAAGAGAGATTGGAGAGGTCACGACGGCAAAGTATGAAGGGAAACTTGGAAATCTCATTGGCGGAGCCAATGGCGATGCCCGGAAACTGCTGGAAATAATCCCGGAGAATTTCCCGTCGTTCAGGGATAGTTCTCCTTATAAAGGAAAGGAAATATATTTTGAGAAACGGGCGCAACTTTTCGTTGGCGACACATTTCAGTTTTTTGGCGTGGAAAGTTTCGGCAATTTAAAAAATATAGATAAACTTACCGCTTGCGCCGACTATAAATTGCCTCAAATATTAAGAAAGCTTGGTGTTTTGGAATACGCGGCCGCGCTCGCTGAAAAAATTGACAACAAGATTGAGATATCGCACGGCTCCGAGGAAGAGGTTGAAATAAGAGCGAATACGATTTGGGCAGTGGAGCTCATAAAAGAGGAAGTGAAAAAGAGAAATTCAACCATAATGTCCATTCAAATTAACGACCATTTGTGGCTTGCAACGCAAGAAAAATTTCCCGGCGACAAGCCGTATCATCGCACGAGAACAACCACCTATTAACTTCCATGCGTTTTGACATTATCACGATTTTTCCAAAGATTTTCGATTCCTATTTGCAGGAATCTTTGATTAAGCGTGCCCAAAAGAAGGGTATAATTAAGGTTGCCGTTCACAATCTCCGCGATTTCTCTACCGATAAGCACAAGAAAGTGGATGATCGGCCGTTTGGCGGGGGACCGGGGATGGTTTTGCAAATAGAACCTATTTATAGAGCAGTTCGATTTGCAAAATTAAAGATTTTAAAGACTAAGGATGAAAGATTAAAGATTAGAACCATCTTATTCTCTACGCGCGGAAAAAAGCTGGACGCGAAGACGGCGAAGCGGTTGTCAAAATACAATCGGCTTATCCTTGTCTGCGGCCGATACGAAGGCGTGGATGAACGGGTTGCCAAACATGTCGCCGACGAGGAAATTTCAATAGGGGATTATGTTCTCTCCGGCGGCGAACTGCCGGCGCTCGTTTTGATTGAGTCGGTAAGCAGATTTTTGCCCGGTTTTTTGGGCAAACACGAATCGCTTGAGGAAATCAAGGGTTCATATCCGGTTTATACCAGACCGGAGGTTTTCGTGCCGAGTGTCAAGAAAACAAAACGAGCGTGGCGCGTGCCGAAGGTTTTGCTCTCCGGCGACCATAAGAAAATAAACGAGTGGAGAAAGAGAAATTCCGGCAGGCCTTGATGTTTTATTTCCCGGCACCGATACTTTAAGAGATGTACGTCTCGGACGCTGTTTTCGGCGGTGCGTTGGCGTTTCTTTTCGGCGTCTTAGCCGCAAGCTTGGGCTGGAGCGCGGTAATTTATCTGCCGGTTGCGGCGATTGCCGGATTCGGCTACTTGTTTTTGTCCCGCCGGCCGGAATTGAAGAAGTTCTTTTTGCTGTTTCTGATTTTGATATTTTCAGGCGCGTTTTATTACAATTTTTACCTCAACCTCAAGGCGAAACTGCAAAGCATGGAATTCAACCGGAAAATTTCTTTTTCGGGAGTTATCGTTGACGAGCCGACCATCTTGGAGAAGTATTCAATGTTTACCATAAAGTTGCGTGCGCCATTCTCCGGAAAAATCCGCGTCTTCACCGATCCGTCAGGAAGATTCCAATACGGCGATCTTTTGCAAGTTGAAGGAGAAATCATGCCCGCAGATCTTCCCAACGAAATGCCGGCTGTTTTCTCTCCTAAAATCGTGATCTCGGCCCGGCATCAAGGTTTCTGGCTGAAGGAAAAATTATTAGACGTAAAAACAAGATTAATCGGCTCATTTGCCGGTCTTTTTTCGGCGGATGAAGCCGCGTTGCTCGGCGGCATCACCTTCGGCTCGCGTTCAAATTTCGGCGGCGAGTTCAAGAAACAGATGGCGCTTTCCGGAACAACGCATCTCGTCGCCCTTTCCGGCTACAACATTTCAATTCTTGTCCTCGCGGTTGCCCAGGCCTTCGGCCGGTTTTTATCCCGCCGAAAGACGTTTTATTTAACAACCGTCATTATTCTGCTTTTCGTGCTGATGGTTGGCGCGGAGGCCTCCGTTGTGCGCGCCGCCGTTATGGGTTTTTTGGCTTTGCTTGCCAAAGAAATTGGCAGGGTCTACAGTATGCGCAATAGCATCACTCTAACCGCGCTTGGGATGGTTCTCATAAGCCCGACGATCCTTGTCAATAGTCCGGGTTTCCAGTTGTCATTCGTGAGTTTGCTGGGAATAGTATATTTAGGGCCTGCTCTCAAAAATATGTTTAAGTTCAAGGACGCGGGTTTTGCCGACTGGCGCGAGAATGCCGTAACCACCATTTCGGCCCAGCTCGCCGTTATGCCGATTTTAATCCAAAACTTCGGCCAATATTCTCTCATGGCAATCTTTGCCAATATCCTCATACTCGCCTTTATTCCCTTAACGATGGCACTTGGTTTTCTTCTCTCGGCGCTGGGCTTGCTGTCTTTTTATATCGGATTCTTTGTGGCGCAGCTCGTAAAAGTCCTGCTTTTATACGAGATTTCCGTTATTAAGTTATTCGCCAAAATTCCTTTTTCTCTGCCGTTGGGAAATTCGGCGGTGGTGATGATAATTTATTACGCCATAGTTTTCTTTGTTGTTTATAATTTTTACCTCCGTATTAGACATGAAAAAGCCAGATAGTTTGAGCGTAACGGCGGTTTTGGCGCTTGCAGCCCTCGGCGTTTTCGTCTGGTGGCAAATTATCTTCACGAGGCCTGCGACAAGACCGGAAATTAATTTTTTGGACGTCGGGCAAGGCGACTCCGAACTTCTGATGCTTCCAGGCGGCATAAGAATTCTCACCGATGCCGGGCCAAATCAAAAGATTCTGCAAAGTTTGGAGAGCGCCTTCAAAGCCGGCGACAATTACATTGATCTGGCCATAATCTCGCATCCGCAGTTGGACCACTTTAACGGTTTCAATTATGTCCTTGATCACTATCGCGTCGGCGCGTTTATTTTTAACGGTCGATCCGACACCGAAGCGGCGGGGGGTTGGCCGCAGTTCGTTGAAAAAATAAAGTCGCAAAAAATTCCGCTCATCACCGTGTCCCAGGGCGATAAGATTAAATACGGAGACAGCGAGATTGATTTCCTGTCTCCCGGGCCGGAATACGCCCAGAGCGCGGAGCTCAACGACGTCGGCCTCGTTGAACTTATAAGAACCGGCGGGTGGCGCGCGCTCTTGACCGCCGACATCGGCGCTAACATTGAAGATTATCTCGTGAAAAATTGGGCTGCTCTCCGCGTTGACATTCTCAAGATTCCGCACCACGGCTCAAAATATTCATCAAGCGCGGAATTTCTGAATTCCGTCCGTCCGCGCGTCGCGGTGATTGAGGTCGGCGAGAGCAACAAATACGGCCATCCGACGAAGGAAGTTCTGGAGCGGCTGGCCTCTGCCGCCGCGAAAATCTTCCGCACGGACCAGAACGGCAATATTGAAATTTTCGCCGAAAACGGCAAACTGAAAGTTTTTACGGAAAAATAATTAGAAAAGGCGCTCGGACATGAGTCGGAGCGCCTCGCTTGGTTGGTCACATTCTATAAATGCGTCAGCAGTATTGCATCATGACTGGCTTTTTCTCCCGCAATGCGTTTAAGTTCGCTTCCGTGTTTCGAAATCCAGTATATGTGTGCCCAATGGATTTCATTGAGTTCGTTCTCAAAACTAAGGGCTTTTTGCAGAAGAACGTCGTTCTCTTTCCCTGACAGGTAGCAATCTGGGAAGCGATTATTTACGTCGTACACGACCCGCATAAGTTCGTCTGCCGAAGATGCCGCTGTAATTCGGTCCATAAACTCCTCTTTAATGGTCTTTCCTTCGTGGCGGGAATCTCGCAGCAGAAGAAAAAAGACGCCTATGATGGCTAAAACACACAAAAGCGGAAACCACATAGATTGTCCTCCTTACGGATGCCAAAACGGCTACCAGTATCGTAGTATAAACGCCCCCAATCTGTCAAATCACCGCCCTGGGATAAAAAATAGCGCCACAGATAGTATATAATTAAACCAAATGATCCCGTTAGAGATTACCCATCCATACACAATGCTTATACTTCACGAAACAACACTTAGCGCCGCACACTGGTCATGTGCGCAACTCACGGAAACGTTCAGCGTTTCCTATCTCTAACGGGATGACTCTTCTTATCAAGAATGTCCGAATTTTGGGCTCGCCTCGCGGCGAAGCGGGCGGCACGGGCAAATATCCCGAACCGGCGGATGTTTTCGTAAACGGAGATAAAATCTCGGCTATAGGCAATTTCCCCAACAAAAAGGCGGACGAGGCGATTGAGGGCGGAGGGAATTATTTGAGCCCCGGCTTTATTGACGTTAACACCGACTCCGACCACTTTTTGACCCTTTTTGAGCATCCACAGCAGGAAGATTTCATAAAACAAGGTGTAACGACCATTATCGGCGGGATGTGCGGGGCATCGCTTGCCCCCCTGCTCTACGGCGGCCTGGAGTCGATGCGCGAGTGGGGGAACGCGGACAAAGTTAACGTCAATTGGCACACGATGGCCGAGTTTCTCGCGCTCTTGGACAAGAAACCGCTGGCGGTGAACTTCGCGACGCTCGTCGGGCACTCAACGGTGAGGCGGGCGATAATCGGCGAACGGACCCGCGATCTCTCCAAAAACGAGCTTGCTGTTTTCGGCGGGACGCTGCGGCGCGCGCTCGCGGAAGGCGGCTTCGGGCTTTCCACCGGCTTGGGCTACGTCCATGGCTTTAAAACGCCGTATTCCGAAATAAAGTTTTTGGCGAAAATAGTTAAAGATTATGGCGGAGTATACGCGACGCACCTTCGAAAAAGCGGCGGCGAACTTATGGATTCGGTGGAAGAAACGATCAAGGTGGCGAAAGAAACCGGGGTCAAGACCATCGTCAGCCATTTTATGCCGCTTATCGGCGCCGAAAAGCAATATCAGGAAGCGCTGGCTAAAATAGAATCTCTGCCAGAAGTTCAGGATTTCCATTTTGACGTCTATCCGTACGACACCAGCATCCTCGCTCTCTACACTTTTCTTCCGCCATGGGTCAAAAGCGACGGCAGAGACGCGATGCTTGCCAACATCAAGGATGAATGGCTGCGGCCGAGAATAGAAAAAGACATTGCCCCGATTAATCCGGAGAACTTTGTCGTAGCAAACACTCCGGGCCGCGATTTCTTGGTTGGGCGTTCGCTTAAAGATCTCTGCGAAATTTATAATCTGCGCAGTTATCGGGCGGCCATTTTGAAACTTATGGAAATCACAGAGCTCAAGGCCACCATCTTCTACAAAAATATCAATAGAAATCTAATAAAACTGGCGATCAAAAATCCGCGCTCTCTCATTGCCAGTAATTCGGCCAGTTTCGTTGAATCGGGGAGGGCCTTGAAACCGGAACGCGCCGTTTCAACTTTCACGAAGTTTCTTTCCTTGGCCGCGGCGGAAAATATCATGCCGCTTGAAGCGGCAATTAAGAAGATAACCATTGAACCGGCGCGGAAATTCGGTCTTGCTGGAAGAGGCCTGATCAAAGAGGGCAATTTCGCCGATCTCACTCTCTTTTCTTTGCGGGAACCCCAAGAGAATGTTCCGGACGGCAAAAACGCGGAAATAAAAGCGGTCGTTGTGAATGGCGGCGTTGCGTTTAAAGAAGGCAGTACCGGAGAGCGATTGTACGGCAAAGCCCTGCGGCATAAAAAATAAAAAAAGGATGTTCAAGCCGTCAAAAATAGGCCATCACCCCGATTACTTCCTTCTCGCCCTGATTTTCGTTTTAGTTGTTTTCGGCCTTGCAATGCTCGCGAGCGCCTCCTCCGATCTCGGCAAGGTTAAATTTAACGACAGTTACTATTACCTCAAGCACCAAATTTGCTACGGCCTCTCCGTCGGATTGCTCGGTTTCTTTGCGGGCTACTTGGTTTATTACCAGCGGCTTAGAAAGCTTGCCTTTCCATTGCTCATTATAAGTTTGGTCGCCCTATCGTTGGTCTTCACCAAATTGGGCATTAAGGTCGGAAACGCTAATCGCTGGCTGCGCATCGGCCCGCTGAGTTTCCAACCCGCTGAAATTATGAAACTCACTTTTATAATTTACTTGGCTGCCTGGCTCAGCAATCCAAAAATAAAACGAGTGGGTAACATAAGCGAGGGGCTCTTGCCGTTTATTCTGATTTCGGGTTTTGTCGCCACACTTTTGATTCTCCAACCGGCCACAAGCACCGTGGCGATAATTTTAAGCGCTGGACTCATCGTCTATCTTTTGAGCGGCGCCAAATTGAAACACGTCCTTGCGATTATTTTCTTGGGAATCGTCGGCTTCGGACTTGTTACTTACGCGACTCCTTATCGCCGGGCGCGAATACTCGGTTTCCTGAACTCCGGCAGAGACGCCCTTGGACAAAATTATCACATCAATCAGGCGCTAATAGCCATTGGCTCGGGAGGATTGACCGGCGTTGGATACGGGCAATCCGTCACGAAGCTCAATTACCTGCCGGCGCCAATTGATGATTCCATTTTCGCTGTTATTGCCGAGGAGCTCGGTTTTGTCGGGGCTGGAGGCCTAGTTATTTTGTTTGCGGCTCTGGTCTTTCGTCTTTTTTGGCTGGCAAGAAAAACGCGCGACAACTTTGGCAGATTGATTCTGATCGGTTTCGGCACGATTGTCGCTTTGCAGTCGCTCGTCAACATGGCTGCCATCTCGGGTTTGATTCCCTTGACTGGCGTGCCGCTGCCTTTTATCAGTTACGGCGGAACCGCGCTTGCCGTGTTTTTAACGATGATGGGCGTCGCGGCCAATGTATCCAAGTACGCCTAAAATGAACGCTTCCACAAGAATTCTTCTTACGGGTGGCGGGAGCGGGGGACACGTCTATCCGCTTTTGGCCGTGGCGGACGCGCTTAAAAAATTCGGCGGCGGGCAGGGTTTGAATTTAAATCTTTACTATGTCGGCCCGAAGGACAGTTACGCGAAAATCTTGAGCGAAAAGGGGATTGACGTTCGCGGCATACCCGCTGGCAAGCTTCGGCGCTATTTATCCATAGAAAATATCTTTGATATACCTAAAATTATTTTCGGGCTCATTGCCGCGCTTTGGACTGTTTTTTGGATAATGCCAGACGCGATTTTTTCCAAGGGCGGCACGGGCGCCCTTTCGGTCGTCGTTGCCGGGTGGTTCTACCGGATTCCAATCATAATCCACGAGTCCGATGCGACCCCGGGGCTAACCAATCTTCTCTCGGCGCGTTTCGCCTCAAGAATCGCGGTGGGTTTTGAAAGCGCGCTTGCCTATTTCAATCCCAAGAAAACCGCCCTAGTCGGCGCGCCGGTACGCGAAGAATTGCTGGCCGGAAGGTTGGCGTCCGAGACTGCTAAAGAACAATTGGGCTTTGATCCCAAAGAACCTTTGATGCTTATTCTCGGCGGTTCGCAGGGATCGGAGCGGATCAATCAGTTTATACTTGCCAATCTTGAGAATCTGGCCAAGGAAGCGCAGATATTGCACCAGACAGGTGTCGCTAATTTCCAAGAAGCGGAAAAGCTTTCGCGGGCGGCGCTATTGAGCGTTCCGGTGAAAACCGCGGCCGTGAGGCGCTACCGGGCGGTTCCTTATTTGGAAGATGATTATAAAGCGGCGCTCTCTGCCGCTGACCTGGTCATTGCTCGCGCCGGCAGCGGGACGATAAACGAAATAGCGGCATTTGGAATTCCGGCGATCCTGATACCGCTTCTTGAGTCCGCCAACGACCACCAGCGGCTTAACGCCTATGAATTCGCCAAAACCGGCGCGGCCGTAGTCATTGAAGAGGAAAATCTTTTGCCCGGACTGTTTTTGAACCAGCTCAAATCCGTTATCAAAAACCCGGAAACGCTTGGCAAAATGAGCGCCGCTTCGGCTAAATTTTTCAAGCCCGGCGCGGCGGAAATAATCGCGCAGGAGATAATGAGAATGGCGGCTTGAGACATTCGAAAATTTCAATATTTTGGTCATCGCAAGACCTCCGGGTCTTGCGATGACCCGATATTATAAGACTCAATCCGTAGTTTCCGAACAGCCTCATGGCGGCTTGACTTTTTATTGCATACATATTATCATTTAGCCAGAAACTGCCGGTTCGGAGGTGCTGATTGTTCGACAAAATCCTTGAAATTCTGCGCTCCACAGTCGAGTGGCAAAGCCTCGGCTATAATGCCCTCACCATTACCTTCTTGGCGACGCTGATTACAACCTCTCTCGGTGGGTGGGGATATATTAGGCAAGCCAGGGCCGTTTGGAAAAAGAAGTCAGGCGAATCTGTATCGGTTACGCTCTTCTCCTATTTCGGCGCATTCTTCCTGGCTTTTCTCGTTTACGGCATTGCTACGCGAAGGATTGCCGTCGCGTTCAATGGACTTCTCGGGTTCTTCCATGTCCCAATTCTTTGGGGATTGTGGAAATTCAAGGGGTTCAGCCGCGCCGAAAAGGTTCTCTTCTGGATGTTTCTGGGCATGATTCCGGCAATGGCCTTTCTGCCGAGGAAAGACCTGATGCTTATGGTATTCATGTTCGGAACGCTCATACCCGTGGCGAAGCAGCCGTATGAGATGTGGCAAGCAAAGAGCGCCGGCGTTATGGATATCGGGTTTGTCGCCGTGTTCCTTTTCTCGACATTCTTCTGGACTATCTATGCATTCGCCGTTCGCGACTGGGTCATGGAGATCGTAAACCCGATAGCCCTGGTCATAGTGCTCGCAATTGCGGCGCTTTGGTTCAAGTATTCAAGGAAAGAGATTCCACGGGTCAGCTTGCGCTGACCCGTTTTTCTTTTT
>Ga0315291_10006891_pt1 | contig 14088 bp, 13 predicted proteins | sample YL17G12_20_MG_FD_203070 | JGI IMG/M metagenome (GOLD analysis project Ga0315291, IMG submission 203070) | Sediment microbial communities from Yellowstone Lake, YNP, Wyoming, USA - YL17G12_20 | ecosystem: Environmental > Aquatic > Freshwater > Lake > Sediment | place: USA: Wyoming | collected...
CATCTATCAGAATGTGGTGGACGGTGCCGGTGATGGCATTGAGGTCTATTATGGCTACTGGATCAGCATCGAGGATAACGTCCTGGCCAACGTCTACAATGGCATCGATGTAGAGGACAGCTACCAGGTGGAGATCCTGAACAACGTGGTCAGCCCCTCCGACATTCTAGGCAGCGATGTGGGCTTGTACCTAGAGGACCTCGAATATGTGCTGGTCTACAACATCACCATCAGCGGGTTCGACGATGGCGTGACGGTGGATGATGTGTATCAGCTCGCCTTCTCCAACAGCAGCGTGACTTGGAACCTGGGCAACGGCATGTATGTCGAAGACTCCTCTGAAGTCATAATCGAGAACAGCGTCTTCACAGACAACGCTTGGATGGGCGTCTACTTCAACGACACGGCTGAAGTCATCTTCAGTGACAACGTGGTCAACCACAACGGCATGGAAGGACTGGTGTTCAGCTTCTGCGTAGACGTCATAGTCTACAACGGCGAATACAGGAACAACGGCGAGCACGGTATCGTGACATGGTTCACCGCGATAGACTGGATCGTCGATGCGGAGTGCATCGTGGAAGCGAACCCGGTGGACTTCAACGGCGACCTGACCATCGTGGAGGGCGGCGTGCTGTGGCTCGAAGATGTCTACATGGAGATCGGCTCCAATTGGTACGGCGCCCCATCCACCATCACGGTGGAGCAGGGCGGCGAGATGCATGCCATCGACACCACCTTCGACGGGTACTGGATGTTCGAGTTCAACGTGTTCGGTGTCTTGGAGATGATCGACTCTGCGGAGTACGGAGCGCTTGAGCTATACCTCGGCGAGACCTCGCAGGCCACGATCGAGACCAGCTCCATCATGTGGAACGAGCGCAACGGTATCCATGTGGTCGGTTGTTCGCCAGTGATCATGCTGACCACCATCGCACTGAACGAGCGCAACGGTATGTACATCGAAGGCGCTGCGGCGGCCCCCAAGGTCACCGACTGCATAATCATCATGAACATGCGCGGCGTGTATGCGGTTGGCTCGCACCTGGAGGACCTGACCGACAACGTGTTCGCCTTGAACTACGAGGCGGGAGTGTTCGCGGAGCAGGTGCAGGGCACCATCCACGACAACATGTTCCTGCTCGACGGCAAGGAGATATACGTCAAGGACAGCATCGTCTCGATCCAGGACAACCAGATCGGCTACTCTACCCTAGCACAAGTGATGATGGAGTTCATGCCCTTGCTTGGGCTGGCGAATATCAGCGGTGATATCTTCCTGCCCTTGATCGGCAGCTACGTCGACACTGAACTGATCATCAACATCCTGGCGCATCATGTCGGGCTGTATGCCACCAACTCCGAGGTAACGACCAGTGGCAACGTCTACGGCCTGCTCACCACGGCGATCATCGTGACCGACAGCGAGCTCACGTTCGGCGACGAGATCAGGCAGAACATCCTGCTGGTCCCGTACATGGGCGTGGACTCCGTGATACGCGAGATAAGCATGCCGGTGCCAGTCTACGACGGCATCGTGGCGAGGAACTCCAACGTGATCATGAGCGACGCCAAGATCGACGTGCTGGACGACGCGCTGTTCCTGGACCACTCGACCGCTACAGTAAGCTCGAGCACCCTGACGGCCATGGACTTCAGCTTCTACCTGATCCGGGACTCGCATGCCTCGGCGGCCGACTGTACGTTCGGCAAGGTGAAGGTGGAAGACACCTCGACCTTCTCGGTGAGCGAGAAGCTGACCGTGATCGTGGAGGACGCATGGGCCGCGGCAGTGGCCAATGTGCCAGTGAAGATAGCGACCTCGACCGGTACAGTGGTCGCAACGGGCAGCACCGACGCAGAAGGCAAGTTCGTGGCCACGGTGGCCGCCTACGTGCAGACCGCGGCGGGCAAGGACTCGAGCGTGCAGCCCTATGCAGTCACGGCCGACTACACCCTAGTGCCAACCACTGGTTACCCAGGCTACAACGCGGAGTGGAGCCCGAAGATCGTCACCAAGAGCGCCAGCATCTCCGGTCCGAGCAGCGTCACCATCCAGACCGGCATGATTATCCGCTACCAGCTAGTGACGGTCGCCCAAGATCCGGACGGCCGTGCAGTGCAGGGAGCGAACGTGGTCTACAAGAACGCTCAGGGCGAGACGGTCTCGACCGGTGTTACCAACGCGGCAGGTCAGTACTCTGCCCTGGTGATCGCCTACGTCATGAACCCGGTCTCTGGCAAGGACACCAGCATGAACCCGTACGATATAACCGTGACATACCCATTGGTGGTCACAGGCTACCCGGGCCGTGTGGAGTTCAACCCGAGAACGGTGTCTGCGAGCGCCACTATGGACCAGAAGATCACCACCGTGACCGTGAAGACCGGACTGATCATGCACTTCGATCTGACCGTGACCGCCAAGAACAAGGAGAACAAGACGGCGGCGGGCGTTTGGATCGTAGTGTATGACGCGACCGGTGCAGTGGCCGGAAACGGCCCGACCAACGAGGGCGGCGTGTTCTCGATTGAACTGGTCGGCTGGACCCAGGCCGCTGATGGCACGATAGACATCAGCATGAACCCGTACAACGTGGTGGCGGCCTTCTCCAGCGGTGAGGTCCAGAGCTTCGTGGACATGAGCTCCGGTTCCATGTCGATAGTGATCATGGAGCACGTGGAGCCAGCCTACGATTGGACCCCGGTGGCGATCATGGGCGGCGTGGCGGCATTGGTGCTGGGCGCGGCGTTGTTCGTCGTAGCTAGGAAGCCTTAAACCTCTTTCTTAATCCCTTTTCCTTTCATTTTTCTTCTTTCCTTGCTGGATGAGCGATAGCTCCCTCCCTGCCAAGCGCAAAAAGGGTTTAAGCGTGAGAATGGCATCTCTGGCCGGTGGCGGCCGAATGAACTATTCCACCCGAGTGGCTGAAGAGCTCTCCCGCGTCCGAGCGAAAGAGGGCGATATAGTCCGGGTCAAAAGCAAGGGCGGAGAGCGCACCGGCGTGCTCATGCCCCATCACGAGTTCTCCGACCCCGACGTCCTGGTGCTTAAGCTGAAGAGCGGCTACAACATCGGCGTGCGCCTGGAGGAAGGGGCATCGGTCGAGGTCGTGGGCAAGGGGGAGAAGAAGGAACGTCACCCTCGTCATCAGCTTTCCAACGAGGCAGCAAGGAAGATAGCGGTCATCGGGACCGGGGGCACGATCGCTTCCTACGTGGACTACCGCACCGGAGCGGTGCACCCTGCCCTGAGCGCCGAGGATTTGATGGCTACCGTACCAGAGATATCGGACCTGTGCCAGATCGACGCCAAGGTATTGTTCTCGATCTTCAGCGAGAACATGCGCGTGGAGCATTGGCAAAGGATAGCGGAAGCCACGGCGGACCGCCTGAGCTCCGGGGACGAGGGCTGCATCGTTCCTCATGGAACGGATACCATGGGCTATACCTCGGCCGCGCTGTCGTTCATGCTGGGCGAACTGCCACGCTCGGTCGTATTGGTAGGCGCGCAGCGCTCCTCCGACCGGCCTTCTTCGGACGCCTACAGCAATCTCCTCGCGGCCACCAGGTTCTGCCTGGAGGCGGACGCCGCCGAGGTCTTCGTTCTCATGCACGCGGGTATCTCCGACACCTCCGCCTCGGTGCACCGGGGCACGAGGGTGCGCAAGATGCATACTTCCAGGCGGGACGCGTTCCAGAGCATCAATTGCTCTCCCGTGGCGAAGGTGGGGTTCGAGAAGGGCATCGAGGTCCTCTCACCCCTCAGGCCAAAAAGCTCGTCCAAGGTGAGCCTGCGCACCGCCATGGAAGAGAAGGTATCGTTGATACAGTTCTACCCGGGCATGTCCACCCGTTCCTTCGGATCCTTGGCCAAAGGGGAACGAGGCATAGTCATCGCCGGGACCGGGCTCGGACACGTCTCCGCCGACCTGATCAAGGAGATCAGGAAGGCGATCGCCGGCGGCACCACGGTGGTCATGTGCTCCCAGTGCCTGCACGGACGGGTCAACCTCAACGTCTACGACACCGGGCGCGACCTTCTTGCTGCGGGAGTGATACCGGGCGAGGACATGCTGCCCGAGACCGCCTACATCAAGCTCATGTGGGCATTGGCGAACACTTCCAGCGAGGAAGAGCTACGCAGCACGATGATCACGGATCTACGAGGAGAGCTCAGCCAAAGGAGGGAGATCGATGACTGAGCCGCTCACCTGTGGCATCGAGATCCATCAGCAACTGGACACCAAGAAATTATTCTGTTCTTGCGAGACCGAGCTAGTGGAGGAGGAAGGCAGGACTATCTTGCGCCGCCTCCGGCCCACGCAGAGCGAGCTGGGGGAGGTGGACCGAGCGGCCTTGGCGCAAGCGGATAGGAAGATGAGGTTCCGCTATCAAGCTCCGCGAAATGTCACCTGTCTAGTGGAGGCGGACGAGGAGCCTCCCCACGACGCCGACGCGCAGGCGGTGGACGTCACTCTGACAGTGGCGGCACTTCTTCACGCTCAGGTGGCGGACGAAGTGCACTTCATGCGCAAGATCGTCATCGATGGTTCCAACACCAGTGGCTTCCAGCGCACCGCCCTGGTGGCCGTGGACGGAGAGATGCAGGTCGGGGAGAAGAAGATAAAGATCCAGAGCATCTGCCTGGAGGAGGATGCGGCTCGAAAGGTTGAGGCCAAGGGGCAGGAGGTGACCTACCGTCTGGACCGGTTAGGCATACCTCTCATAGAGATCGCCACCGGACCGGACATGCACACCCCTGAGGAGGTGAAGGAGGTGGCCGCCAGGCTCGGTTCCATCCTTCGAGCGACCAAGCGCGTCAAGCGAGGCATCGGGACCATCCGAGAAGATTTGAACATCTCCATCCCAGGAGGCGCAAGGGTCGAGGTCAAGGGAGTGCAGGAGCTGCGCATGCTTCCGCTCTTCGTGCAGAAGGAGGTGGAGCGACAGCGCAACCTGTTGGCGGTGAAGGACGAGCTGTTGAAACGGGGAACGAAGCCAGCGGTCATCAAGCTCATCGACCTCTCTCCCGTTCTCATTGAATCCAAATCCAAGGTGCTATCCTCGTCCATCGCCAAAGGAGGGAAGGTGCTGAGCGTGGCCATGCCTGGATTCGCAGGGCTGATGAAGAGCCCGGACGGCAAGCTCCGGCTGGGCGCGGAGATGGCGCAGTACGCTCGGGCGAAAGGGGTCATGGGCATATTCCATTCCGACGAGCTGCCGGGATACGGCATCACTCCCGCGGAAGTGCAGAGGGTGCGGGAGGCTCTCTCTCTGCCGGAGGGGGAATCATTTGCTTTATGCGCGGACGAGCCAGAGAGGGCAGAGGCGGCCTTGAAGGCGGCGGTGGACCGGGCGAACCTGGCGTTGGCGGGGGTGCCGGAGGAGACCCGGGACCCCCTGCCCGATGGCTCCACGACCTACAGCCGTCCATTGCCTGGTGCCAGTCGAATGTATCCGGAGACGGACGTCAGACCGATCGTGGTGTCGGAGGAGAAGATGAGGTCCATCGCCTCCAGCCTTCCGGAGATGCCGGAGCAGACCATCCTTCGCTTCGTCTCCAGGTACGGGGTGCATGAGCAGCAGGCGCGCCAGATAGTGCGCGATGGCTACGAGACGCTGTTCGAAGAGCTGGCATCGAAGCACGATCTGGCCTCGGTGGCGGCCCGCACCCTCCTGAGCACCATGCCGGAGCTGGAGCACGAAGGTCAGGACACGAGCAAGCTGGACGAAGCCCGCCTTCTGGAAGCGTTCCTGTGCCTGAAAGAAGGCAGATTCGCCAAAGAAGCCATGCCCGATGTGCTTCGCCAGATGGCCCAGGGGAAAGGGGCCAGAGAGGCGGTGGAGGCGCTGGGCATTCAAAAGGTGGGCTCGCGAGAGGCCGAGGACGCCATAGCGGCCATCGTCAAGGAGCGCGAATCGTTCGTGCGCGAGAAGGGGCAGGCGGCGGCCGGGCCGCTCATGGGCGTGGTGATGGAGAGGCTGAAGGGAAAAGTGGACGGGAAGACCGCCAGCGATCTGCTGAAGAAGGAGATCGCCAAGCTGCTGAGCTAAGGAAGACGCAATCTCTCGACCCAAAGCTCCTCGAAGAACAGTTTCCTCGAGGCCAATCTCTCCCTCCGGTATTGGGAAAGGATGCAGGTGAGCGGTGCCTCGTGCATGGCGTCAGAGAGCAGCACCAGTATCTCGCCTCCCTTGGCCAGATGCTCCGGCGCCTCGGTCAAGAAACGTTCTAAGGCCTGGAACCCTCCTTCTCCCCCGGCCCAGGATTGCTCGACGTATCCTTTGTCATCGCCAGGCAGATAGGGAGGATTGAAGACGATTAGATCGAAACGTCCTTCCAAGTCCAAGAAAAGGTCCGAATGGATCACCTCCATCTCCAGGCCGTTTCGCTCGGCATTCTCCTTGGCGCAAGAGACTGCATAGGGGTTGATGTCAACCGCCGTCACCTCTGCGCCTGCCAGGGCGCAATGCAGGGCGATGATGCCGGTGCCGCAACCCATGTCCAGGACCCTCTTCCCCGCGACCTCGATCACGCAATCCAATAGTAGAAATGTATCCTCGCGCGGAGGATAGGCCCGCTCGCACTCCTGGATCTGGATTCGAGGATCGTATCTCATCTTGTTCGCTCAAGGAAGCACATCTTCGCAGATAGACCTCACGGCGATGACGACCGGAACATCGAAACGCACTTATCTGTCCAGGCGTTTGGCGGGGTGGGAGTGATCGGTTGGACATCTTCTCCTTGGCGGCCATAGCGGCGATCGTCATCGCAGTCGCTCTGGCTGGCCTGAAGCGCTTCGGCATGACCCAGCTGCTCATATTGGGCTGCATGGCGGTCTTCACCCTGGAGATCGTCGCGCCGCGAGGTACGATCATCGAAGAACTGAGCTTCCAGCCGATCTTCTTGACCAATGGCCAATCGCTCTACACGGTATTCACGAGCATGTTCGTGCACGCGGACGTGTTCCACATCTTCGGCAACATGCTCTTCCTCCTTCTGGTGGGCGTGCCGCTGGAAGACCGGGTCGGCAAGCGCAAGTTCGCGGGCATCTTCTTCATCGCGGGGGTGGCAGCAGTGCTGGTCGAGTCCCTGGTCCGCTGGGACACCCCCACCCTCATCCTCGGTGCCTCCGGCGCCATTTCCGGCGTCATGGGCGCCATGCTTCTGCTCTATCCCAAGGACCGCATCCCCATGTTCGTCGGCCCTATATTCCTGCCAAGCGTGGCGGTCTGGATCGCCGTTGGTTCCTGGTTCGGCTTGCAGGTCTTCTACCTGGCATTCTACGGCACCGCCTCCGGCACGGCCTACGGCGCGCATCTGGGCGGCTTCCTGGCCGGCATGGTGCTAGGGCAGCTTCTGCCCGCAGGTGAGAAACGGGAGAAGATCAGGGAGGTGAACCTGGCGCCACTGGAGGCACTAGCCACCACGCCCCAGTTGAGGAACGCCCTGGACAAAGCGAAAGGAGAGCAGGAAAGAGAGGTGCGCGATGCCTGGCTCGAATACTTCGCCAAACACGCCAAATGCCCACAATGCGGCTCCGCCTACGCCTTCAAAGGCTCGAAGCTCAAATGCCAGAACGGGCATGAGGTGAACCTCAAGTGACCTTGCCCCAGGTGCGCGTGCTGTGCGAAGGCTTCATCCGCCGGGACGGAAAGGCGATATTGGAGGCGCACGGGTCCTCCACCCTCGTTCTGTGCAATCCACATAAACTGGTTGTGGACACATCTAGCCTGGCCTATCGCGATCGCGTTCTGGCGGCCTTGGTCAGGGAGGGCATAGATCCGGAGCAGGTGGACCTTCTAGTCAATACCCACGACCATCACGACCATATAGGGAACAACCAGCTGTTCCGGAGGGCCAAGCCCTTAACGCTCGGACGGGGGGAGAAGGAGATGAGCATCTGTCCAAACGTGAAGCTGGTCGCCACCCCCGGCCACACCCATTCCAGCGTGAGCGTCTTCGTGGAAGCGGAGGTGCGCTACGCGATCGTAGGGGATGCCATTCCCACCCGGGACAACTACGAGAAATGGCTGCCTCCAGGCATCAACTACGACCCGGACCTGGCCCTCCAGAGCATGCGTTCCATCGTCGACTTCGCGGACGTCATCGTGCCGGGGCACGGCCCTCCTTTCCGCGTGGACCGATAAGTTCTATACATCCTCGGCATAATCTGAGGCGAAAAAGCACAAGTGATATTCATGGCCATACCGAACTCACTCTATCTGAACTGCCCCAACTGCGGCGAGAAGCGACTGCACGAGGTCCTGCGCGGCCGCATAGGCAAGGGAGGGGACGTGCTCGAGACCACGGTCAAATGCCAAGAATGCGCGCACGTGCACACCATGGTGGTGCGGGAGCCCAAGAGCGTCAAAGTACCCATCATCGTCAGCGAACTCGGCCAGTCGAAGCGCTTCGAGTTCGAGTTCGGGGAGGACGAGATGGTGTCTGTGGACGACGAGCTGTTCGTGGAGGACGCCAACGTCGTCATCACCTCCATCGAGAAGGAGGGCGCAAGGGTGGGCGAAGCGACCGCGGGAGAGATATCCACCATCTGGGGCAAGCGCTTCGACAAGGTGCGCGTGAAGATATCCGTCAACAAGACCTCCAAGACGCTGGCGGCGGAGATATTCGCCCTGCCGGACGAGGAGTTCTATGTCGGCGACACCTTCACCGTGGGCAAGGATGACGTGGTCATCCACTACATCAAGACCAAGGAGGGCATGGTGCGCAATGGCGGCGTGCCCGCGAGGGACATAGTCCGCATCTACACCAAGTGCATGCGCGCCACCTACAAGTGAGGTGCTCATGGACCTCAGGGAGGCAAGGAAACGGATGGTGCGGCGGCTGCTGGACAGCGGTTACATCTCCAGTCCGGCGGTCTCCAAGGCCATGGAGGCGGTGGAGCGGCATCTCTTCCTTCCTGGCGAGCTGGTGGAACAAGCCTACCTAGACACGCCTCTGCACATCGGCGAAGGACAGACCATCTCCGCACCGCACATGGTGGGGATGATGGTGGAAGCCCTTGACCTCCGGGCTGGGCATAGAGTGCTGGAGGTCGGTGGTGGATCAGGCTACCATGCGGCGGTCATGGCCGAGCTGATCAGGCCCGGCGGCCACGTGTATAGCATGGAGCGCATCGAGAGCCTCGCCTCCTCCGCCAAGAAGAACCTCCAGGCGGCGGGATATGCGGACGTGGTGGAAATGGTGGTGGGGGACGGCACCAGGGGGCTGCCGGAGCACGCACCCTACGACCGGATCTCCATCGCCGCCGCCTCTCCTGGAATACCTCAACCGCTCAAAGAGCAAATGGAGGAGGGTGGCAAGCTCCTCATCCCCGTCGGAGGAAGGTTCTACCAGGAACTTATGCTGGTGATCCGAAAGGGCAGCGACTATCAGCAACGCGATCTAGGGGGCTGCGTGTTCGTTCCGCTCATCGGCGAGCATGGGTTCAAGGATTGAGGCTATCCTTCGGTGTTCAGGATGTAGGGTAGCACGGCCTTGATGCTTCTGTCCCTGACAACATGCGTGGCCTTCTTGACGACCAAGCTGTCGGTGGGGTTGAAGGCGATGGACACGGCGCATGCCTCGAACATCGGAATGTCCACGAAGGAATCGCCGACGCAGACGGCCCGGTCGCCTTTGATGCCATATTTGGCCAATAGCTGGTCCAGGGCGGAACGCTTGTTCTTGAGCTCCACGCGCAGAAGGCCCTCCCCGGTCAGCTTCCCGTTCTCGTCGCACTCCACGCCGTTCGCTAGCCAGTCGTCGAACCCGTAGCGGGAGGCGATCTTCTCCGCCACGATGTCCAAGCCCCCGGAGACGATGACCGTCCTGATGCCGTTCTTTCTCAGAATACTGATCGTCTCCTCGATGCCCTCGTTCATCGGCAATGGGGCGAGGATCAGCTCCAGCTCCTCCCGGCAGAGCTGCGGGCGCTTCCTCCGCCACAGGGAGATGTCCCGACGCATGAACTCCAGGTCGTCGATGCGGCCGTCGATGAAGGCCTGGATGGCCGCCTCGTTCTGCACCTGGAAATGGTCATGTACCCAGGTCCAGCAGCTGGTGTAGTTCACCAGCACCCCGTCCATGTCGAAAGCCACCAGGTCAAAACGCCTCTGGTCCACGAACGCATTCAATCCGCTCTAGCTATTAAACGATTCTGCGTGTGGTTAGGTTGAAATCATTGGCCGCGAATGCATTTGATGAAAAAATGATCTGTCCTCGCTGCGGCAGCTTCACGGACGAGCACTACCTCTATTGCGTGCGCTGCAATTTCCCCCTGCCTCATCCAGGCTGGAATCTGCCTTCGGATCGGACCACAGACACCGTGGCTTGGATCCTCATCTACCTATGGATCGGAGGGACAGTCGTTTCTGTCATCCTTCTCGCAGTGCTATATCTGATAATCATGGGCATTTGACCATATGGGTCGGGCCAAAGGATTAAAGCGGGTCTGCGCGTTCGTTGAAGCCGCCATGATTACCATAGTGGGCGTGGGACACGTGTTCGACATCAAGCGCCAGGTGCGAGACGTGATCATCGGCCAGGCACCCAATGCGGTGGCGGTAGAGCTGGACGGCGAGCGCTACCAGGCCCTGCTGAACCCGCAGGTGCGCAAGGACCTGCCCCCCACATACCGCATCCTGTCCAAGTTCCAGCACCGCCTGGCGGATGAGTTCGGCGGAGAGCTTGGCTCGGAGATGCTGGCCGCGGTGGACGCCTCCAAGGAACTGGGAGTGGATTGCCTTTTCATCGATGCGAACGCGGGAGGGCTGTTCACGCACATGTTAAAGGTCATGCCCTTCAAGGAACGCGTCCTGCTCTTCTTCTCGGCCGTCACCGGGCTCTTCGCTTCCAAGAAGCGGGTGGAGGCAGAACTGGATCGCTTCACCCAGAACGAGGAGATGTACCTCAAGCAGTTCGAGAGACAGTTCCCCACCTTGAAGCGGGTGCTCATCGACGACCGCAACCACATCATGGCCAACAACCTGGCGCAGGCGGAGATGAAGTACGGCAGTGTGGTGGCCATCGTGGGCGACGGCCACGTTGACGGCTTGGGTCAGTTGCTGGCGGGCAGCCACCTACAAGTGGTCCGGCTGAAGCAGCTCCTGGACAACTCCTACCCCAAAGGCTTCGTGGCGGCCAAGGAAGGGGGGGCGGAGATAAGTTATCAGTACACTGTGAGCATGGAAGAGGAAAAGCCTTAATTCGTTGCCTGGTCATGTGCCGGCTGCGAGCATGAAGGTCATTCTGCTATCTTACACCAAGGACGCGGAGAGGCTGTGCGCCTCCGCGGGGCACTCCTGCTATTCGAGGAAGACGGCCAGCGAGCTGCTCTCCTCCTTACCTGAGGAGAAGGTGGGCAAGGTCATCGACAGCGTCATGGACTCCGGGCATCACTCGGTCATCGAGCACGCCTCCTTCACCTTCTCCGTGGAGGGCGTCTCCCGGGCGATGACCCATCAGCTGGTGCGCCACCGGATCGCATCCTATAGCCAGACCAGTCAGAGGTATGTGTCGCTCAAGGAAACCTCCTACGTCATCCCAGAGACGATCGAGGGAGATGAGGAATTGGAGCGCGAGTTCCGGGAGCTCATGGAACGCAGCTGGGGGGCATATCGCAAACTGGTGGAGAAAGTTCCATTGGAAGATGCCAGGTACGTGCTGCCGAACGCCTGCACCACCAACATCACCGTCACCATGAATGCCAGAGAGCTATGGCACTTCTTCACCCTGCGGACGTGCCGCAGAGCGCAATGGGAGATCCGGACCGTGGCCGAGGAGATGCTCAAGCAGGCGAAGGAGGTCGCTCCGAAGCTGTTCAAAAAGGCCGGTCCACCATGCGTTCGCGGACCATGTCCAGAGGGCAAGCTTTCCTGCGGCAAGCCAAGGAGGCGCGAGCTCAGCAAGGCTTAAATACGCTCACCACTTAACCGGCAGATACCTGGTGTGTACATGGGAAAGATCAGGCCGACTTATATCAAGCGGGTCGCTATCGAGCTCGTGGAGAAGTACCCCAAGGTCTTCACCGCCGACTTCGAGACGAACAAGGTGCTCGTTAGCAAGCTCACCAACGTCGGGACCGTGCGCATGAGGAATCTCATCGCCGGCTACGTCACTCGCTACTGGCAACAGCAAGAGAACTAGACGATACTATTTTCTGGCACACCTCGTTCTAGGTGACCGCCAATGGTCCAAGCTATCGAGGCCAAGGCGCTCACGCGTGTCTTTGGCAACAAGAAGGGCAAAGGGCCCCTGATCGCCCTGGAGAACGTGGACTTGAACGTGGCCGAGGGCGAACTTTTCGGTCTCCTCGGTCCGAACGGAGCGGGCAAGACCACTTTCATCAAGATACTTGCCACCCTCCTGCTGCCGTCCTTTGGTGAGGTGAAAGTGCTCGGTCATGACGTCGTCCTGGAAGCCCAGAAGATCCGCCCGCGCATCAACATGGTCTCGGGAGGAGAGACCTCCGGCTACGGCCTTCTGACGGTGAAGGAGAACCTGTGGATGTTCTCCCAGTTCTATGGCATCCCGGGCAAGGAGGCGAAGAGGCGCATCGACGAGATGCTGGCGACGTTCGGCCTGGAGGACAAGGCGAACGCCAAGGTGCGCACCATCTCTACCGGGCAGCGGCAGAAGATGAACGTGGTTCGGGGCTTCGTGACCGATCCCGACCTCATCTTCTTGGACGAACCGACCCTCGGCCTGGACGTCAACGCCAGCATCGCCATCCGCAACTACATCCGCCATTGGGTCAAGGACACCACGGGCAAGACCGTTCTGCTTACCACGCACTATATGGCCGAGGCCGATTTCCTTTGCGACCGGGTGGCCATCATCGATCAGGGCCGCATCCTGGCCTGCGACACGCCAGCGAACCTCAGGCGTAGCGTCCGCCGAGCTTCCATCTTCACCCTGGCCACCACTCCTTTCGACGGGATCACGGGCTTGGGTGGTCTGCCAGGGGTGTCCGGGTTCGAAAGCACCACCTCGGAGGGCAGAGTGGAGATGCGCTTCTCCCTGGAAGACGAGTCGGTCATCGCGGACATCGTTTCCTTCGTCACCGCCCGCCGAGCGAAGGTGCTCTCTGTGAGCAAGGGCGAGCCGACCCTGGAGGACGTGTTCATCCAGCTGGTGGGGAGAGCGCTGGGATGATCGACTGGAAGCTGAACTACCGCGCTCTCCTCGGCCGGGCATACCCGCGCATCATCGGCGCCTCGAGGGAACCAAGCTGGATGCTCTTCGACATCGTCCTCCCCCTCCTAGGCATAGCCGCCTTCATCTACTACTACCGGGCCATGGGGGCTCCGGAGGTCTTCACCGGGTTCGTCGTCCTCGGAGGGGTGATGACCGCCTTCTGGCTCAACGTGCTTTGGAGCATGGCCACCCAGTTCTACTGGGAGAAGGAGACGGGCAACCTGCAGCTCTACATGCTCGCCCCGATGTCGCGCATGGCGGTGCTGGGAGGGATGGCCGTAGGAGGCATCTTCTTCACCACCATCCGCGCCGCATCCACCTTCATCCTCGGCTTCCTGGTCTTCGGCGTGCAATTACAGGTGAGTAACCTTGGAGGTCTGGTCGCGACATTCTGCCTGACGCTCTTCGCCCTCTACGGCATGGGCATGATGTTCTCCTCGCTCTACATGTTGTATGGCCGGGGAGCGTGGCACCTCTCCAACCTCCTGCAGGAGCCGATCTACCTTGTCTCGGGGATATACTTCCCGGTCAAGCAGCTGGGCTTCTGGACGGCCCTGACCGCTTCGGTGATCCCTATCACTCTGGGTCTCGATGCCATGCGCCAGCTGATGTTCGCTTCGCCCTCCGTTCAGGGCTTCCTGCCGGTGGAGGTCGAGGCTTTGGTTTTAGCGGCACTAGCCGTTCTGTTCCTGATCGGCGCGAGGTACTCCTTGCGGTACATGGAGTACCTGGGAAAGAGGGAAGGGAGGCTGACGATGAGATGGCAATGAGGGACGAGCTGCGCACCTTCCGTTACGCCGCCTGGCTAGGCTGGCAGATGGAGGCCAACTGGACTCAGCCCTGGTTCTTCCTCATCTACACGGTGGCGAAGCCCATCGCCGGCA
>Ga0315291_10006893_pt1 | contig 14086 bp, 9 predicted proteins | sample YL17G12_20_MG_FD_203070 | JGI IMG/M metagenome (GOLD analysis project Ga0315291, IMG submission 203070) | Sediment microbial communities from Yellowstone Lake, YNP, Wyoming, USA - YL17G12_20 | ecosystem: Environmental > Aquatic > Freshwater > Lake > Sediment | place: USA: Wyoming | collected...
GTCGGCCCCAAGCGCTTCCCCTCATCCCCGCCGTACTTCTGCCGCACCAGCCGCATGACCTTGGCACGGAACTTCCTCGGCTTACCTCGATTCGAAGGCCGTCCCGCGCTTCCGTGCACCAGCCCTCGAATCCCCTCTTGCTGGTACCGCTTCCAGATCCGTTTCACCTGCCGGTAGCTCAGCTCCAGCATCTCCGCCGCCGACACCAACTTCAGCCGGCCAGCCTTCGCTCCATCCAGCACGCCGGCCCGTCGCACCTCTTCGCTGCTCATCGATGTCCTTCCCAAGCTCACCTCCTTCGGAAATGAGCTTAAAAGGGGACATTTCTAATGAGGCCAAAAGGGGACATTATCAAAGAGGTACAACAGGCAGCCTGGGAGCGCGGACCTCCAGGTCCGCCCTGTGAAGAAGGGAGCCGAGGTGCGGACCTGGAGGTCCGCGCTCCCAGGGCATTAACTTTCGCTTGCAAGTCGAGCCAGGCAAGAGGCACACTAGCCCCCATATTTCACATCTGCTGGGGGAGGAGACTATGAGTACCCAACCGCCTCAGGTAATCGCGTCCTTTCTGTTGGACTCAATTGAAAACGAGCACCAGGTGACCCGAAAGGTCCTCGCGGCTCTTCCGGAGGGGAAACTCTCGTGGCGGCCCGATCCCAAAGGCAGGTCAGCGGGAGAACTGGCCTGGCATATTGCCCACAGCGAGGTCTGGTTCCTGGAGGCCATCGCGGCCGGCCAGTTTTCGCTGTACCAGGCGCCCGAAGCGCCCGGCAATGTCCCCGACATTCTGTCCTACTACCAGGGCAAGTTGCCGGCTGCGCTGGCGAAGCTGCGGGCGCTTGCACCGGAACAGTTCGGCCAGATACTCAACTACGCGGGCGTGTTTAATCTTCCTGTGTTCGTTTACCTGATGTTGACCGTCAGCCACTCCATCCATCATCGCGGGCAGTTGAGCGCCTACTTGCGGGCCATGGGGGAGAAGGTGCCGGCCATCTATGGCGGGAGCGCCGACGAGCCGTTCAAGCCGCCCGCCCAAGCGGCTGGGTAAATCGCCTGGGAGCGCGGACCTCCAGGTCCGCTGTGTCGTGAAGAGAACGAGGGTGCGGACCCGGAGGTCCGCGCTCCCAGGGAACATTGCAGGAGGGAGGATGCAATGCGGCGTCGCAGCTTTTCCTGTTTGATCCTGGTCCTCGTTTTCCCGGCGACAATCGTCGCGCAGGTGTCCACATCACGGTTGCAGGGGACCGTCTTGGATCAATCGGGAGCTGTGGTGCCCGGCGCGAAGATCGTCGCACTTAACAACAAGCTGGGAACCAGCGCTGAGACCACCAGCAACGAGCGCGGTTTCTACCTGTTTCCGTCGCTGCTGCCCGGCGATTACAACGTCACCGTCGAAAAGGTCGGCTTCCGCACGGCCGTGCATCGTGGCCTGGTTCTCGCCGTCTCGACGACGGTGGATGAGCCGTTCAAGCTGGAAGTGGGTGGACCGGCCGAAACCGTGGGCGTGCAGGCGAACGTGGAACGCGTCAACACCGCCGATCCGCAAATCGGTTTCAGCGTCAACTTGCGCGACATCGACCTGCTGCCGCAACTCGACCGCAATCCGATGACGCTGGCTTTGAGCGCGCCGGGCGTGCAGGTGAACAGCTCGGCGCCGGCGGCTTCGCGGGTCAACGGCCTGCGGCAAGACAGCACCAACACGAAGCTGGACGGCATTGAGGTCAACGACCCCGTCGCTTCCGGCCTGCTTGCAAGCATGGTGTTCATCAACCCCGATTCGGTTGGCGAATTCCGGATGATCACCAGCGGCGCAAAGGCCCAGTACGGGCGCAACGCCGCCGGCCCAATCGAGATGATCACCCGCTCGGGCAGCAAGGCCTGGCACGGCAATGCCTTCGACTACCTGCGCAACACGATCTTGAACGCCAACGACTTCTTTGCCAACAAGACGGGCTTGCCGAAGGCGAAGCTGATCCAGAACTTCTTCGGCGGCTCCATCGGCGGTCCGGTGCACCGCAACCGCACCTTCATCTTCGGCAACTACCAGGGTCAGCGCATTCACAGGCAGTCGGTTCCCAATCGAACCGTGTTGACATCAGAGGCCGGGGCGGGGCTGTTTCGCTGGAAAGACCCGCAGACCGGCGCCTTGCGGACGTTCGACATCGTGGCCAACGATCCGCGCAAGAAGGGGATCGACCCCAAGATCGCGGAGCAGATCAAGCTGCTGCCACTCCCGAATAATTACGACGTCGGCGACGGGCTGAATAGCGGCGGTTTCCGTTTCAACACCCCGGCAAACACTTACCAGGACCAGATGACCGTGCGCGGCGACCACACCTTGACCGCCAACCATCGGCTCTTCTACCGGCACAGTTGGGGGCGCATGTGGTCGATCGATAGCGCCAATTCCGCTGAGGCTCGCTATCCGGGCCAGGTCCCGGGCACGCAGGCGTCGCACCGCTGGGGCAACTCTTTCGGCTCGGACTGGACCATCAGGCCGGGGCTGGTCAACGAGTTTCGTTTCGGGCGCACCGATTACAGCGTGGCCTGGGAGCGGCCGGCGCGCTTGCCCGCTCCCATGTTCAATAACGCTTCCTGGACCCCACCGCTGAATCCGGGCTTTGGCCAGGGCCGTAGCGCTCCGCTAAACCTGTGGACTGACAATCTCACCTGGCTGAAAGGCAGGCATGCGGTGAAGGCCGGCGGTGACGTTCGCCTGACCTCCTTTGGGTTTTCCAGCGACGCCGGCATCTGGCCGAACGTGAGTTTCGGCAGGAACTACGGCAACATCCCGTCCGCGGTGGGACCGACGACTGGCATTTCCAGCGCCGACCGCGGCCGCTTCGAGCAACTCTACAACGACCTGCTGGGCCGCATGTCATTTGTTTACCAGACCTTCTACAGCGACCTGCAGAAGTTCCTTCCGGCCGGCACCAGCCGCGTTCGCAACTGGAAATTTCACGACTATGGCCTCTTCGTGCAAGACGATTGGAAGGTAAGACGCAACTTCGTGCTGAATGTCGGGGTGCGCTGGGAGTATTTCGGCCCGCCGCATGAAGCTGACGGTTTGCTCGGTGTGTTGGATAAGGCGGCGCACATCAGCACGGCCAGCCAGATCGCCGACTTCCGGGTGCAGCGCGCTTCCGCCTGGTATGAGCCGGATCGTAATAACTTCGCGCCGCGGTTCGGCTTTGCGTGGGACCCGGAGGGCAAGGGGAAGATGTCGGTGCGCGGCAGCTATGGCATCTTCTACGATCGCACGATCGGCGCCACGGCCAGCCTCGATGACGGGTACACCCCGGGCTTCGCGCAGCAGTCAAACGTGTTTCCCAATATGGCGGCGGGCAGCGATGTGCGTGTCAGCGACGGCATTCCGCCGCCGGTGAAACCGGATGCGCCGCAGGCAGTTCTGCCGCTAACCCGCTCGATGGACACTGCAACTTTCAACCCGCATCTGCGCACCGGCTATGCCCAGCATTTCAGCCTGACCATTCAGCGCGAGTTGTTCCGTAACACGATCGTGGACGCGGCCTATGTCGGGACCCGAGGTGTGAAGCTGTTCAAGTGGCTCAACCCGAACCAGCCCAAGACCTACGGCGACTTCCTCGATTGTTTCCGTCAGTTGCAGGCCTGGGTGGCGGACAAGACGCCGGTGCCCGCCAGCAACACGCTGGTGCGGATATTTGGCTCGCCCAGCGCCGCTGTCAGCGCCCTGGGCGGGACCACCGTGTTTGATCAGTCGTTGGTGTTCGCCGCCCTTGTCCCGCTCGATAAGGACTACAATCTGCGCTACGAGGCGGCGGGCGTCTCGCAGTTCTACCTGCTCAACTTCCCGCAGTATGCGATGTTATTGTACGGAACCAACGATGGGCGCTCCTATTACGATTCGCTGCAACTGAGCCTGCGGCGGCAAACTGGAGGGCTCAAGTTTGGCGGCAACTATACCTTCAGCAAGACCCTGGATAATGGCTCGAATAGCGGCGCCGCCTACGAGGCGCCGATCGACAGCTTCAACCTGCGGCTGCAGCGTGCTATCGGCGACGTGGACCGCCGCCACTCGCTGAACTACGCGATCACGTACACGCTGCCGGTGGGCCGGGGCCGTCTGCTGGGCGCGCGTCTGCCGGGCTGGGCCGACCGCCTGCTCGGCGGCTGGGATGTGGGCCTGCTCGGCCTGTGGCAGAGCGGCGCCCCATTTTCGGTTACCTCCGGCCGCAACACCACCGGCGGCGATATGGCCAGCTATGCGAACTACAGCGGCTCGCGCAACATCGGCGAGGTCATGCGGAAAGGCGATGGCGTTTACCACTGGACACAGGAGGTGAACGCCCGCTTCAGTTTTCCCAAGGCGGGCGAGATCGGCGACGCTGGCCGCAACATCTTCCGCGGCCCGCGCAGCTTCAGCATGGACATGTCGCTGATGAAGCGCTTTCGCACGGCCGAGCGCCAGTCGCTGGTGTTTGTCGCCCAGGCCTACGGTTTGCTGAACAATCCGAACTTCGGCTTGCCGGCCGTCAATCTCACGAATCCGGCCACGTTGGGCAAGATCAGTTCGGCCATCGGCGCGCGCGTCTTTCAGTTCGCGCTGCGCTACGAGTTTTAGTCCTCCACGGGAGGTGCTTGCATGATCGGCCAAACACTTGGTCACTATCGCATTCAGCAGAAGCTGGGCGAGGGCGGGATGGGTGTCGTCTATAAGGCGCACGACGAACAGCTCGACCGGGATGTGGCCATCAAGGTGCTCCCGGCCAGCAGCTTCCGCGATGAGCAGGCGCGGGCGCGATTGCTGCGCGAGGCCCGCGCCGCCGCCGCCCTCAACCATCCGAACATCTGCACCATTCACGAAGTGGGCGAGGCCGGCGGCCAGGCCTACATCGCCATGGAGTTGGTGCAGGGCGAGCCGCTGAGCGCTCGCCTAGCACGCGGACCAGTACTGCCGGACGAAGTGCTCCGCTACGGCTTGCAGTTGGCCGACGCGCTGGCGCACGCTCACGAGCGCAACATCATCCACCGCGACCTGAAGAGCGCCAACGTGATCATCACCCCGGAAGGGCGGGCCAAGGTGCTCGATTTCGGATTGGCGAAACGGGTCGCCGGGGAAGAGCTGGCCGAGGCCGCCACCCTATCGGGCACCGAGGCCACCCTGACCCGGCCGGGGGCCGTGGTGGGCACGCTGGCCTACATGGCGCCCGAGCAGTTGCGCGGGCAGGCGGCCGACGCCCGCAGCGATATTTGGGGGCTGGGCGTGGTGCTGCATGAGATGGCGGCGGGCGGGCGGCCCTTCCAGGGCAAGACGGGGTTTGACCTCAGCTCGGCGATTCTGAAGGAGCCGCCGGCGCCGCTGCCCGAGAATGTGCGGCCGGAAGTAAAAGCGGTGATCGGGCGCTGCCTGGAGAAGGAGCCGACGCGGCGGTATCAGCGGGCGAGCGAGTTGCGCGCGGCAATCGAGGCGGTTTTATCGGGAACGGCCACCGTTCCCGTTGTCTCCCGCCCGATTTCGCGCCGCTGGTTGTTGGCAGCCTTCGGGAGCGTCGTGGTGGCGTTCCTTGCCGTGCTTCTGGCCTTGAATGCCGGCGGGCTGCGCGACCGGCTGCTGGGCCGCGCCGGCGCACAGCGCATTCAATCGCTCGCGGTTCTTCCGCTGGAGAACCTCTCGCGCGATCCCGAGCAAGACTACCTGGTCGAGGGAATGCACGAAGCGCTGATCACCGATCTGGCCAAGCTGGGCGTTTTTAAGAAAGTGATCGCGCGCTCTTCCGTGCAACGCTACCGGCGCTCCGACAAGCCCCTGCCGCAGATCGGCAGGGAATTGGGCGTGGACGCGGTCATCACCGGATCGGTTCAGCGTTCGGGCGACCGGGTGAGCATCACCGCGCAATTGATCAACGCCGCCACCGAGGAAAACCTTTGGGCGGATCGCTACGAACGCCAGTTGCGCGACATTCTGACGGTGCAGAACGAGATCGTAACCGCCATTACTCGGGGCATTAAGTTGCGGCTCACGCCGCAGCAGCAGGCGCGGCTGGCCAGCGCCCGGCCCGTCAATCCCGAGGCCCACGAGGCTTACCTCAAGGGCATGTTCTACGTGAACAAAATGACGCCCGAAGGTATGGAGAAAGGACTGGCGCACCTGCAGCAGGCGATCGATAAGGACCCGGCCGATGCCCTGGCTTACGCGGGCTTGGCGCTGGCGTACAGCGAAATCGGGCACACGCCCGCGGCTCCGCCGGACACTTTGGCCAAAGCCAAAGCGGCGGCGCTGAAGGCCTTGGAACTGGACCCGATGGCGGCCGAAGCTCAGGAAGCATTGGCCGAGGTCCGAGCTTATTCGGATCGCGATTTCGACTGGCCTGCCACCGAGCAGGCCTATCGGCGCGCGCTGGAACTGAACCCCGGCCTGCCCCAGGCACACGGGCATTACGGCTGGTACCTGCACCTGTTCGGGCGCAATGAGGAAGCGATGGTCGAAATGAAGCGGGCCGTGGAACTGGCGCCGCTCGATCCTCTCTATACTTCCTGGGTCGGAGAGCATCATATGGAAGCAGGCCGGCTCGACCAGGCGGCGGAACAGTTTCGGAAGGCTCTGGAACTCGATCCGCAGTTCCCCGTTGCGCTTGCCGATCTCGGTGTCGTCTACACGAAGAAGGGCATGTACAAGGAAGCCATCGCCTCGCTCGAAAAGGCGAAGGCCGTCAGCCCGGATTTCGGGTATGGTCTCGCGATCGCATACGCCAAGGCGGGTCGAAAGGAAGACGCGCGAAAGGTGCTGGCCGAACTGGAAAAGGGCGGCAATCCCTGGAACACCTGGGGAATCGCCGAGATCTACACGAGCTTCGGGGAAAAGGACAAGGCCTTCCAATGGCTGGAAACCGCTTACAAGCAGCGCCATCCCTATATTCCCTGGCTCAGGAGTTATCCGGGTTTCGCACCGTTGCGCGGCGATCCGCGCTTCAAGGACCTGCTGGCGCGCATGAACCTGAAGCCGCAAGCATAGGAACAAATTCGCACCCCAGTTGAGGAGGGATGGGTATGAAACATCTGGTTGCGACGCTCACCTTGCTTTTTACCGTCGCGGGCGCGGGCTTCGCGCAGGAGAGCACCGGCTCGTTACTGGGAACCGTAAGAGACCAGGCAAGCACCGTAGTGCCTGGCGCCACGGTGGAGATCACCAGCACGGCGCTGGGCCGCATGCTGAAGGCCACAACCAATCAGCGCGGCGAGTACGTCTTTCCCAGCTTGCCGCCCGGCGACTACACCGTCACCGCTACGCACACCGGTTTTGCGGCGGCGCGGGTTGTCGCTGTGCCGCTGGCGCTGGGCCGCGTCATGCGCGTGGACCTGAAGCTGGAACTGTCTCCGCTCGCCGAGCAAGTCGCCATTAGCACCGAAGTCCCGCTAATCGACGTGATTTCCAGCACCTCGGCCATCAACGTGGGGGCCAAGGAGATTGACCTCGGCGCAAAGGGCCGCTCCTTCCAGGGACTGGCGGCGCTGGCCCCGGGCGCACAGCAGGAGCTCAAGAACGGGTTGCAGGTGGATGGGGCCAGCGGCGCCGAAAACTTTTGGATCATCGACGGCGTTGACACCACCTCCGTGGTCCGCGGTGATTCGGCCAAGAACCTGCCGGTGGAGTGGGTGCAGGAATTGCAGGTGAAGTCCAGCGGATTCGAAGCCGAGTACGGCGGGGCGCTGGGCGGCGTGGTCAACGTCATCAGCCGGAGCGGCAGCAATAGCATCCACGGCGAGCTGAACTACTACTACTGGGGCTCGAAACTGCAAGACGACCCGCGTCCCCGCCTGCGCATTAACCCGGTGGACAACAAGACCGCCGAATACCTGCACGACCCGAAAGACAAGAACGTCAACACCGAGGTCGGATTCAACCTGGGCGGCCCGATTTTGAAGAACAAGCTGTGGTATTTCCTGGGCTACCAGCCCTGGGTCGCCAGCACCAGCCGCAACGTCTATTTCCCGACTTACAAGACGACGCGAAGCTTCATGCAGACCCAAAGCACGCAAAACTGGACGGCGAAACTGAGCCTGCAACCGTGGGGCCGGCTGCGCGCCAACCTGGGCGTCATCTCCGGCGCTTCCAAATCGCTGGGGACGCTGCCGAGCTATGACGGCACCGCCAATCCGGACGCTGGATTCGAGCGGCAGGGCTGGCGCAAGCCGAACATTAGCTATAACGGCGACGTTTACCTGCGCGTCACTCCGAGGCTGTTTTTCACCTCGCGCCTCGGCTACTTCCTTCAAGACCAACACGACATCGGCATTCCCAACCAGATTCTGTATTATTTCGGGGGCACTCCCGCCAACTACTGGAGCGAGTTGGCGCCCGAATTTCGCCAGCAGCGTGGCTGGACCAACATCGCGACCAACACGGTTCAAAAATACAACACGCTCACTCGCCTGACGGGGAGTTTAGACGGCAATTGGTTCGCGCGCTTCCTGGGCGACCATTCGCTCAAGTTCGGCTACACGGTGAACCGGCTGCACCAGAAGGTGAACAGCACCAACCAGGCCGATATCCTGACCTTCTACTTCGACCAAACTTGGGAGAACCTGACGGCGCCCGGGACCACCACCAAAGGCAAGTACGGTTACTACGCCAGGGAACTCGCTGGCACCTTCGGTGACGTCCACAGTTACAACCACGGCTTGTTTGTGCAGGACTCCTGGGCCCTCGGCCGGAGACTGCGCTTGAATCTTGGGGTGCGCACGGAGCATGAGACCGTGCCTTCGTTCCGCACCGACCTGGGCATGAAGCGCGACGCTCTCAGTTTCCCCTTCTCGCAGAAGTTCGCGCCGCGCCTCGGCGCCGCCTACGACCTGTTCGGCAACGGGCGCACCAAGCTCTACGGCAGCCTTGGCCTGTACTACGACCTGATGAAATACTACATCGCCGGGATGTTCGGCGGCGCCGTCCACTACGGGTGGTATTATGCGCTCGACACGCTGGATATCGGCTCCATCGGAAACGGCAACTACCCGGGAAAATTCGGCGAGAAGCGCGACTTCCTGTATCCTCCGAACGCGCCCCAGGATCCCAAGGTGTACCCAGCCTCGGTCCTGGATTTGGGCGGGAGGAACCTGATCGACCCGGACCTGAAACCGATGCGCTCGCGGGAGTACACGCTGGGTCTGGACCGGATGGTGAGCAACAACTGGGTGATTAGCCTGCGGTACGCGCGCAAGCGCCTGGACCGGACGGTGGAGGACAACGGCGTGCTTCTGCCTACGGGCACGGTCGGATACATCACCAATCCGGGCTTCGGCATAAGCAAGCAACTCTACGGGCCCGGTTGTGATCCGCGGTATGGCGGCGGCGCCGACTGCGCCAAATTCATTCCTTACCCGAAGGCCCAGCGGCGCTACGACGGCTTCGAGATGCGCGCGCAACGGCGCCTCGCCCGTAACTGGCAAGCGGCGTTCAGCTACACCCTCAGCCACCTGACGGGGAACTACGGAGGTCTGGCCTTTTCCGATCCAGGCGCGTTGCAGTTCACCCCGAACCTCACGCAATCCTTCGATTTGCCGTTCTATGTGGTCACGGCGGCCGGCAAGTACGACGATGGCGTGCTGCCCACCGACCGCCTGCATAATTTCAAGGCCTATGGCTCCTACAGCATCCCCATCAAGGGGCAGCAGTTCACCATCGGCGGGGTCTTCTCGGCCGGCTCCGGCATACCGTTTTGGCGCGATGTCCAGGTAGCGAGCGCATACAGGATGAAGGTCGAAGGCCGCGCCTCGGAAGGCCGGAAGGCGGCCTTCTCGCTGACCAGCCTTTATTTCGCGCAGGAGTTCAAGACCAGCGAGCGGACGCGCCTGCGCCTCGATTTCAACCTGGACAACGCCTTTGACCAGGCAACGCCCACCAACTACCAGACGCTATACGTCCGCACGCCCAACCGGTTGGCGATCGGCGTCCCGGGCAGCCCGGTGACGGACAACTGGATGTTCACCCGCGGATTCGATTACAAGCAACAAATTCAGCTTCAGGCCAACTACCAGAGGCCGGCTTCCTGCGGCTCGTTCGAGCAGGACCCGTACTGCCCAACGGCGCGCCTGAGCCTGAATCCGACGTTCATGAAAGCGAACTGGTTCCTGCCGCCGCTGGCCGGCCGCCTCGGCATCCGCTTCATCTTCTGAGATTATGGTGCGCTGGCGTCCCGCCGGCCCCGGGTCTGTGCGGTGCGCATGTCTTTGGGGTGCGGGAGCTTGCTGCCGCTTTGGAGTTTCTACATTTGGCAGCTTTGGGGTGCCCGCACCGCGGAGCGGTGCCGAGAATCATAGCCGGGGGTGAGGGCCGCCGTTTTTGCGGCCCGCAACCCCCGGAACCAGCGTTAACATCGATCGCGCCCCGGCAGGGGCGCGGAGAATCGCGCTGGGAGCAACCGACGCAAATGCCTTCCACACACCTGAGCCTGAATTTCCACGTCATCTTCTCGACTCACGACCGCGTGCCCGAGATTGCCGCGGACTGGCGGGCGGATCTCCACGCCTATCTCGGCGGTTGCGTTCACGGAACCGGCGGCCAGCCGCTTATCGTCGGGGGTATCGCGGATCACGTCCACCTGCTCATGAGGCTGCGTGCGACGCATTGCCTGGCCGATGTTATGCGCGACATCAAGGCGGGGTCCTCGCGCTGGGTGCACGAACGTCACCGCTGGCGCACATTCGCCTGGCAGGACGGCTACGCAGGGTTGACGGTCAGCCCGTCGAGGATTGCGTCCGTGTACTCGTACATCGAGCATCAGGAAGAGCACCACCGCAAGAAGACTTTTCAGGAGGAGTATGTGGAGTTCCTCCGAGAGAGCGGCATCGAGTACGATGAACGGTATCTCTGGTAGCCTTGTGCCGACAAGCCAAGTCCTTCTCGCGCCGCTGTCGCGGCGCACCGCTCTTTTCGCTTTCATCCGGGGGTTCGGGCCGCAAAACCCGCGGCCCTCACCCCCGGCTATGATTCCTGGCGCCGCTCCGCGGTGCCGCGGCGACCTCCGGTCGCCGCCTCCCCGGGCTTGCCCCCGGGGCGTGCGGGACCTTGCTCCCGCTTTGTCGCAGGCCGCTTGCCGCCGTCTGCTACTCGCGAGACGAGCGCGAAGCAAGCTTCGCGCACCAAAGGGGCGGCAAGCCGCAGCACTCCAAGAACAACGTCTCCTACGACTGTTACACGGATAAACCGGGACCGGATCGCATGGCGGGATGGGGCCGAAAGTGGTTTTGATCTGCGGAATGGCTCACCCTTTCGCCGTGCTTACTTGCTTGCACTTGCCGCTGGGTCGGAGTATAAAGCGTGATCATCACGCGGATTGGAACGGCAGTCCGAGTACCTGCAATACTTATACGGCGATTGGCGGCCTGGCCCAGGGAAGACTCATGGGAAGGACGCAAGACGGCGCGTCCCATCTCTTCAGCCGGAGACACGAATGAGCACCGGATCAACGAAGCAAATCGGCCACTACCGCATTCTGCAGAAGCTGGGCGAGGGCGGCATGGGCGTTGTCTACAAGGCGCACGACGAGCAGCTCGACCGGGATGTGGCCATCAAGGTGCTCCCGGCCAGCAGCTTCCGGGATGCCTCGGCGCGGGCGCGATTGCTGCGCGAGGCCCGCGCCGCCGCCGCCACTTCGGCATCCGCGCCCAGATTTTCCCTTGTTTGGCCGCCGGCGCCGCGTCCGAGGTGGAAGCTGCCGGCCGGTAAGCAGAAGGCGGAAGGCAGAAGGCAGAAAGCAGAAGGCGGCTACGCGGGTGTGAATTTTCTAGCTTCGGCGATCATTTTGCCGAGCATCTTGCCCAACTGCTCGTAATCCGCGATCAGTTGTTTATGTACGTCCTCCCGAATGTAAGCACACTCGAAAGCGAAGTCGAGCCACACCTGGGTTTCGGTTGCCTCCGCATCGGCGTCAGCCATCTTGGCCGAAAACATGTTCGGATACTGTCGCTTTCGAAAACCCTCAGCGACGTTTGCTGCCACACTGCGGGAGGAACGCCTCACCTGATCCGTCAGTGAGTATCGCTCCTCCGGCGGAAATCGCTTGGACGCATCAAAAATCTGCATAGCCAACCGGTGCGCCAACTGGTAGGCACGCAAATCTCGGTGACCGCGTAACATCGTAACTCTTTTCCGCCTTCCGCCTTCTGCTTTCTGCCTTCTGCTTTCTGCCTTCCGCCTTCCGCCTTCCGCTTTCCGCCTTCCGCTTTCTGCCTTCCGCTCACACCGCTCCCAACCCCGGGCCGTTCAGGATGGCGGTGTTCATGCGCCCGTTGCGGATGTCGAAGACGCCGGGGAACTTCTTCTCCCAGGCCTTGTTCGCCGCCGGCACGTACTGCCGCGAGTTGGCCTCTATAGCCGCCACCGTGGGGATATGGGCCGAGAGGCTGGCTGAGTGAATCAGGGAGGCTCCGGGGCAGGTGAGGTCCTGCACGCAAAGGAACATCTTGAACTTCTGGCAGGCGGCGGCCATCAGCGCCGCCTGGCTCTGGCCCTTGCAGGCCTTCAGCGCCGCCCCCGTATATCCCATCTCGCGCGCCAGCAGCAGGTTCTCCAGGTCGATCAGCGACTCGTCGATGACCACCGGCCGGATCTTCGAGGCTTCGTGCATCACGTTCGACCGGTGGGTCTTCAGGTCGCGCGCCGTGGGCTGCTCGATGTACTGGATGCGCTCGAAGCCCGCCGGCGTTTTCCCCTTCACCTGCTGCATGAAGTCGATCAGGTAGCCGACGTTGGGGCACTTCTCGTTGAAATCCAGTGAGTAGACCCACTTCGTGACGCCCCGCTTTTTCTGGGTCTCGGTTGCCGTACGGTCGACGGCCAGCACCCGCTCCACGTCCCATTTCAGGTCCTCGCCGTTGAGCTTGATCTTCAAATGGTCCAGGCCGCTGTAGACGATCCATTCCCCGAGCGTTTCGGGAAGGCCGTCGTTGATGCGCTTGGTGACGTCGGCGGGAGTGATGGCATCGAGCGCTCCGATCAGGTGGTAGAGCGGCATGCTCGGTTTCGGCTGCTTGGAGACGTACTGGCCCAGATAGTCGCCCTTGAATTCCGGCCCCAGGTAGCGGGAAAGGTCATAGCGCATGAAATCGGGGCCGTAGGTCAGGTAGCAGTTCAGGCCGTGCAGCTTGCCGAAGGCGTCGTGCACGGCGGCGTCGAAAGGACTGGCGGTGACCAGCGCGGCCAGCTTGGGGATGGGCGCGGCCAGCTTGCGCTCTTTCGACACCTCCTCGGCGGCCTTCAGGTATTCCGGCTCCAGCAGCACGTTCAGATCCACCGGGTGACCGCTCTCCGTGCAGGCCGCGGTGATCTTCTGGATCCGCTCGGCCAGCGCCTTCATGGCCCCCAGGGTCACGTCGTAGGACATCACCTTGGACGGAAACGCCCAGATGTTGCCCAGCGGCATGGAGCCAAAACCCTTCGACGAACGGCCCGACTGATCGCGGATCACCACGTCAACGTTCAGCAGCGTCACGCGGTCCAGGACCGTGCCGCCGAACTTGATGGGGGTCCGGTAGAGGTAATCCTCGTAGCTGTGCCGGACCTCCTGAATGCGGATGCCGACCGGTTTGCCTTTGGCGGCCATCGCCGCCGGCAACGCAACGGCAGTAGACAAGAATCTGCGACGATTCATTCCGTTTCTCTTGACAGCACCCGAACCGATGTTGAAACCGCTCACCGGCGCGCCCCCTTTGGGCGCGTCCGGTGCAACGCCTTCTTAGCCGCGCCCGCTTCGATCAGCATCTCTCGCTTCACCTGATCCAGCGAATACACATCTCCCCGTCTGACCTCTGCGCGCGCACGACGGATGATTCTCATGAATGCCGGATCCAGGCTGAGCGGTAGAGACTCTCGGTCCACGTTTCTGAGTGACACAAGAGCGGCCACCGGCTTTCTGTTCGACGTGACGACGATGGATTCCACGCCCAAATTGGCCGCATAGTCGGCAAGTGTCTTGGATGCCTTCCTGAGTTCGAGCGTTTTCACAAATCAATCTCCTGGGCTTCAATATACAGCCTGTTGCCGCGTTTCGTCCCGATTGCCAGCACCGTCACCACGCCGGGTTCGTCAACTTCGTAAAATACGCGTATATCC
>Ga0315291_10006895_pt1 | contig 14085 bp, 12 predicted proteins | sample YL17G12_20_MG_FD_203070 | JGI IMG/M metagenome (GOLD analysis project Ga0315291, IMG submission 203070) | Sediment microbial communities from Yellowstone Lake, YNP, Wyoming, USA - YL17G12_20 | ecosystem: Environmental > Aquatic > Freshwater > Lake > Sediment | place: USA: Wyoming | collected...
GCACAAGTCGTTTTAATCACTGGGTTTGAGCCTTTTGGTAATTATACCGTAAATCCATCCCAACTAATTGCTGAGGCACTGAATGGATCCACGCTCAACGATGCAGAAATCGTTGGAGTGGTGCTGCCAGTTGATTTTAACGAATCGGTGGAAACAACAACGGATGCAATCCAACAGTATCATCCTGATCTGGTGATAAGTCTTGGACTCAATGCACGTTCTCAGGCGATTAGAGTAGAAAAAATCGGAGTAAATCTGAAAAGATATCCAAAAGATGATGGGACGTGGTCGTTCCCACGGAGAATAGACGTCTCTGGTCCATTCCTTCGTTTCTCACCATTTCATACAGCTAACATTGTACGAAAAATAAGAGAAGCAAATATTTCTGTTCAGCAAAGCTACTTTGCTGGAACCTACATCTGCAATACGCTGTTCTATCAGTTGCTAGGGTATGTGAGTGAACAGAATAGTTCAATAAAAGTAGGATTTATTCACGTGCCACTGCTGGATTCTCAAGATCCATTCGGTATGCCATTGCAGACCATGATAGACGCAGTAAAAATTGCGATACAGACAGGTCTGGAATAAGTAGCATCTCAGCCGAGTATAATTCTCATGAACAATCTTTATAAAGAATTATGCACTCACAACATCCATGCGAGAGATTACAAAAGCACAACTTACTATTGGATTGTTAGCTTATTTTGCTACTATCTGGGAATTCCTCTTTCGGCTTACTGATACGAAAAACTTTCTCTTTACCGTTGGAATCATCGTTCTCCAACTTATCCTTCTGCTCGTCCTTGCGTATATCATTATCGCTTTGCTGGAATGGGTCAAAGTTTTCGACCTGAAAACAAATGCGATCCTTACCCTCCTTATCTTGGTAACGTTTCGTCTCCTCTCCACTGCCGGAATCACATAAAAACAGTCTACCAAACCGTTATTCTTTCTTTTTCCGGTCGGTGATATCTTTTATAATATGAACGGAACCGATGATTTCTCCATTGTCGGTAAAAATCGGCGATGCAGAAATTTCAAGGTATTTACCGAGGTGCGGCTCATAGAATTCAACAGTCACAGGTTTTTTTGTTTGTTGTACTTGCGTACAGGGGCAGGAAGAATGTGAACCGTTCATGTTATGCAGGAGCTGGTGACATTTTTTCCCAATACATTCTTCAGGCATCATATGCAGAAAGTCGGCAAACGATCGATTCGCTCGAAGTATAGAAAATTCATTATCCTGAATGAACACCATGTCGGTGATTGCGTTGAATGTTGTCTCCCATTCTTGGATTGCGCGTTTCATTTTTTCTTCGATTCGTTTCCGGTCTGTGAAATCTTCAATAATGAGGGTGACGCCTGGTTCTCCATCATCAAAGGTCGTTGGAATGTGTTTGATTCTCAGGTACCATTCCCCGTTATCATTTCCATAATGTTTTTCGATAGTGAGTTCTTTTCCATCGAGTGCACGTTTTGCATTTTGTGCCAGCTCAGGGATTTGAAAGAGAGAAAGGGAGAAGCCTTCGATATGTTGACCGATGATGTTTTCCCGGGGTATACTTAAGAATCTCAGCAGGTTTTCATTCACCTGTAAGAATTTCAATTCTCGATCTAGCAACACAATATAATCGTGGGTGAAATTCAGCACTGCAGACAGCGGGATTCGGGAAGAGGGAAAGAAGACTTTTGCTGGACCAAACGTTACCATTTCTGCATGACCCGAGATAAGCAGGATGTCGAGGTATTTTGCAACAGAGTTTCTGTTGATGCGTATCTCTCGGGCGATATCGGTGACCGTCATTCCTTTCGGGTTATTTTTTAGAATGGTTTTTATCTGTGCCAGTTCCTCTTGATAGCTCTCCACGACTGTTTATCGGCTCGTACCTATTTATGCATTTCGTTATCGCCAGTCAGTTCTGCCATGCAAAGACGGAAAAGTTTATATATTGTATGTAGGATGTAGGTATTGCCAGGCAGAAATGCATGGCAAAGTGGTGAAGGGATTAAAAAAATATGAAAACTCCTCTAACACAACCGCTGCAATACTTGCCCATCCAAGTATCCGCCTGGGGGAGCGCACACTCTTCAAACAAAAAATCCAGCAACACCTTTTCTCCTCTTCTCTTCCCACATCCCATCCTTCTGAATAAACAGAGAATTAAAAAGTCCTTCCTAATACCATGAGGTACCTCATCCTCCCAAAGCATCCCAGCTCTCCTTTTCTAGGAGGTACCTCTTCTCATTCTATTATACCTGTTGGTTTTTTCCCGTTTTGACATTCGGACGAAGAAATTTTATATAGTAAAATTGCTAACGGTACAATCATATGAATGAGCAAGGATATTATCAAAAAAATATTATGATCGTCGACGACGACCATGATATCGTCTATAGTCTGCGAGAGTTGTTTGAAAGTCACGGATTTCAGGTCACTACCGCTTATAATGGAAGAAATTGCCTCCTTGAACTTGAAAAAGGCTTCCAGGGAATCATCATCCTAGACCTTATGATGCCGGTGATGGACGGAGTAGAAACTATAAAGAAAATGACTATCGATGGATTCACCGACCAAAACATCATCATCGTGCTTACCGCAAAACGTATTCAAGGAGAAGAGTTCAACGAAATCTACCCCTATATCAACGATTATATCACCAAACCATTTGATATCAATACACTACTAGAGACAGTCAAAAAAATCGCACAACGACCGCCTTCAAAGAAAAGACTCTAAAAACCACTTTTTTAATTTCTATTAGCAAAACTATATAATATTAATAGCTCCTATTAGATACGTAGAAATCATGAAGAAATCATCGGCATGTACCCTGCAAACATCAATCGTTCTTTTCATCGTTGTTTTACTGAGCACCTCGGCATCTTCGATCTCGTTTTCACAAAAAAACGATTCAACAACACCATCCTTTACGAACCAAAAACTAAATACCATGGATGCAGAAAAAATCAATGATATTCTTTCAATGATTGATGAAACTCTCGTGTTGGAATTCCTTGAGACCATCGTTGGATTTGGGCCACGCGTGACTGGAACCTACGGCTGTGAAAAAGCTGCCCAATACATCCATGAACAATTCTCCGACATGGGGCTGAAAACACGATACCAAAATTGGAGATCTTGGGGGAACACTTACTACCATCATATCTACAACGGTCAAAACATCGAAGGAACATTACCGGGAACAAATACCACTGATAGTTCAGCTATAATCTTTAATGCTCACTATGATTCAGTTGCAAAGGGACCAGGTGCAAACGATGATGGATCAGGCACCGTCGCTGTGCTTGCCGCAGCCTATGCACTGAGCCATTTTGATTTTAAACGTACCGTTAAATTTGTAACTTTTTCAGGTGAAGAAATCGGACTTACTGGTAGTCGCGCCTACACAAAAGAAGCGTACGAGCAGAATAACAGCATTCTTGTTGAAATCAACGCGGATATGATCGGACATGATGAAGGTAGTCGAAAGATGACCGTCACCGCAACCGAGGATGCTGGCTGGGTCGCTGATATCTTCCAGACAATCAACAATGATTACACGATTGGGCTCACCGTAAATCGTGGCGCTATCAACAGAGTTAGACACAAAATGTCCGGGAGTGATTACGCACCGTTTCTCGCATATGGCTGGGAATCTATCTGCTGCTGGGAAGGAGACCATGACCCAAATTTCCATTCGGCGAGAGATAACCTCAGCAACGTGAACCTCAGCTACCTGGTCAACACCACACGAATGATCGCTGGAACACTCGCCTATCTTGCTGATCTTTCTGAAACCCCCCCACAAGTACGTATTACCTTACCACGCGTCGGATTTCTCTATAACGATGGAATGAGAAAGCGAGAGATCGATGAGTTCAAGACGACCGTCATCGATCACATCTGGATCTGGGCAGAAGTTGAACATGAAACTGTCCCAATTCAGCGTGCTGAGTTTTACTACGACGGAAAACTTGTCTTGACCGACACCGAGGCGCCATTTACATGGCAGTTCAACAAATTCTCACTAGGAAAACACCAGATCACTGTTATCGTCTACGATCAACTCGGTAGAAATTCAACGGATTGGAGAGAGATACGTTTTATCAATATTTTTAAAAAGATTAGATAATCGATTAATGTAAAAATAAACTCTTTCAACCTCTGTTTTTTTCCCTGAAAACCAATCCTATTCTTTTTTAACATTGAAATACATAATGATATGCGAATTATGGAACGAGGACTTGCATCATTTGACATCTATGTCATTGTCTCAGAACTTCAAGACCTGATTGGATGTTATATAGAAAAAATCTATCAACTCTCTCGTGACGAGATTCTGCTGAGAGTCCAACAGAAATCAGCGAATCAAAAAGCATCAATTTTCATAAGAAACGGAGAACTCCTCTGTCTTACTCAGAAACCGTTTGATGCCCCTGAGAAACCATCGTTGTTTGCGATGACGTTGCGGAAATATCTTCTCAATGGCAAGATCAGTGAGATTACACAGCATGAATTCGATCGTATCATAAAGATTAAGATCGGAAGAAAAGAAGGGGACTACACGCTGGTCTGCGAGTTGTTTTCCAAAGGGAATGTTATTCTTCTTAACCCTGAGGGGAGAATCATCCGTCCGCTTATCAAGCAGGAATGGGCGTCTCGTCTGATTAAAAGTGGTGAGATGTATATGCCACCGCCATCCCAGACGAACCCGTTTTTTTTAACTGAACAAGATTTTCAAGAGTTACTTACGAAGAGTTCAAAGGACCTTGTTCGAACACTAGCAACTTCGGTGAATCTATCCGGGATGTATGCGGAAGAGATATGTGTTCGTGCGGGTATTGAAAAAAATACAAAAGTATCAGACTTACATGAGACTTCAATTAAAAAAATATTTAATGAACTAGAGAAGTTCTTAACAATGTTCCAAGAACGAAAAATTCAACCCGTGTTTGTGAAGAAGGATGGCGCAATCATCGATATCCTGCCTGTACCTTTTCTCAGCTATACCAACGTGGAATTTGAGACAACCCTCAGTTTTTCTAAAGGTCTTGAACCGTTTATTCACGTTCGAAAAATTATAAAACCCCAGGAAGCAAAACATCAAAAGAACATCGAGAAGCTACAGCGACAACAAGTGCAACAGGAGGAATTGATTGAGAGATTCAAGAAAAGTATTGCACAGAAGAAACTCGAAGCAGATCTTATTTATTTGAATTTTCAAACAATCGAGAGAGTTCTACAAGAGATTACCGTACTCCTAAGACAAAAAGAAAAAGTGGATGGAATCAACAAAATCCGTCAGAATCCTATGGTGAAACAGTTTGATCCGACTGCCGACGAACTGATTGTATTTCTTGCAGATGGGAAAGGAAACATCTCTGAAGTCGCATTAGATTTCCGAAAAAGTGTTTCTGAAAACGCAGCGCAAATGTACGGGGAGGGGAAAAAGCTTCAGGAGAAATTGAAAGGAGCGGAAGAAGCGGTCATTCAAACACAACATGAACTGGAGACACTGAAAGAAACAGACGTTGTCGAGGAGAAAAAAGAAGTCAGACATGAGAGACAATGGTGGTTTGAACGGTTCCGCTGGTTTGTCTCAACTGAGGGAAACCTGGTGGTTGCGGGAAGAGATGCTTCAAGTAACGATTTAGTAGTGAAGAAATATCTTTCAGATGGTGATCGGTATGCGCATGCTGACATTCATGGTGCGCCCAGTTGTGTCATCAAAAGTAGAGGGATGAATGATGAGAAGCTCGCTATTTCTGAGAAAACACTTGAGGAAGCGTGTCTGTTTGCTGCGTCGTATTCGCGAGCATGGAACCAGTTTGGTGAGGCATCGGCATATTGGGTGCTGCCGGAACAGGTGAGTAAGACGCCGGAGAGCGGGGAATATGTACCAAAAGGTGCTTTTATGATTCGAGGGAAGCGTAATTATTTTCGGTGTAAACTCGAGGTTGCTGTGGGTCTTGTTCCTATTGGAAATGTGGAAAAGCTCATGGGCGGTCCAGTGGCAGCGGTTGCTGCACGTGCAGTGAAGGGTTATGCCATCCTTGTTCCTGGAGTGACGAAAAAAAGCACAATTGCTCAGAAACTTGCGAAAGCCTTTGACGTCTCAACTGATGTTGTAGAAAAGGTGCTTCCTCCTGGGGATTTTACCCTAGTGAAAACCATGGGATTTGAACTAAAATAGGTGAATAACTGTGAAGGTTATCTTTAAAGACCCGAAGAGTGGTGAAATCAAACTGGTGCCTGAGAACCTTGATGATATCTGGCATTTATATAACATCATACAGGAGGGGGATCTTGTTCGTGCTGTAACGTTTCGGACCTCTGAGGATGAAAAAGCAGATAAGATTCGGGCTAAGAAGGCAGAGAAGAAAAAAATGAAACTCGGGATCCGAGTTGAAAAAATCACGTTTCATGAGTTCTCAAACAGGCTTCGCGTGCAAGGCGTAATTGAGGAAGGCCCGCAGGACCTTGGTTCATATCACACGTTTAATGTTGATGCGGAGGAGATGCAACCTCTTTCGATTATAAAAGAGCGATGGCAAGGTCATCAGCTCCAACGGATTGATGAGGCGGTGTTGCAACGGACGCAGCCGATGCTGGTGTTTGTGTGCCTTGATGATGATGCTGCAACAGTGGCTATGTTGTTTCAGAGCGGGGTGCAACTTGTTGCTGAGATTGACGCGCATCGATCCGGGAAGATGTATGAAAGTAAAGAGACGACGCAGGAGTATTACGGTGAAATTCTTTCTGTAATAAAAACCGTAAAAAAACCTGATTCCCCGCTTGTAGTAATTGGTCCTGGGTTTACACGGGAGCATTTGATGAGAGCGGGAAAGGAAAAGGAACCTGTAATGTTTGAGAACTGTCTTACGCATGCGACCGCGAACGCTGGCATGAATGGTGTCCATGAAGCACTCAAGGTCGGGATTGTTGAACAAATCACGAAAGAAAACCGGGTCTCAAAAGAGACACAGGCAATTGAAAAGCTCTTTGAGGAAATCAAAAAAGACGGGCGGGTCACCTACGGGACGAACGAAGTGGAAGATGCATTGTCACGGGGTGCTGCAGAAAAACTGCTTATTTCAGATGTTATGGTACGAAGCAAAAACGGGGAACACCTGTTAGAACTCGCGAGAAAAACACATAGCGATTTTATTATCATTAATACCATACATGAGGCTGGAAAAAAATTTGAAGGAATCGGAGGAGTCGCAGCACTGCTCCGTTTCAAATATTAATACCTATTAGACGTATCTGCCGCAGCCGGTATTGATAATCATTGATATGTACGGTGGTTTTTCTTGCTCAGCCCAAGGGTCATCTGGTGGTGTGTTGGAGTCGCCTCCAGTGTTTTTGGTTGTATCCTCTTTTAGGGCTCCGTCGTAGTATTGATAGGTTATTTTTAAATCAAAGTCATTTCCTTTGTCGCGGATTTTTTTCAAGATACGGAGTTCACCGATTTGCACACTGACATTGATTGATATGTCTTTGTCGGTCCAGAAGTCATCGTAGTATGGTTTTTCTTTTAGTCTTATTTGTGCATTTTTCTCAGCGTCTGCTTTAATTGATGATACAGGGGGGATAATACCAGTTGAGACCGTGTGAGTGATGGTTCCTTCTCCTGTGATTGGTGCACTTGTATTTGTTTCCGTAAAAGTACGGCCATCTGGCGTGGTCACTTCTAAGGTCAAGCTGTCTAATCCCATCCGTTTCATGAATGTCATACGATCATCGGTCCAGCTGAGATTAAACGTGATACTCTTCAGGTTCCCTACTGGTATCTGTATAGTTGTTTGATACTGGGATTTCTTTCCTGCGAACTCAGAAATTGTATTCAGAGTGCCGTTTCGTATTGTCCAGGTGACATCATAGTTTTTTTCACTCGTTATTGTTGAAGGGAGGACATTTGAGGTCTTTGGTGATTGGTACATCGCAATGGCAACACCTGCAATAACAAGGATTACAACCGCGACAATGACGATGATTTTATCGTTCTTTTTTAAGGATATCATAGAGTCACCTGTACAATTATTTTTAGTTTATTGTTATTGTACTATAATGATAAATATGCTTCTACCTTTATTAAATTTTTCCTTAATTTATATATTTCAACTGGTTTTAATTCAACAGAAGGAAAAAAAGAGACGAACTACACCATTTTTAGGGAGATGGTGGCTCCGCATCTGGTGCATTTGTTTTTTGTCAGGCCTTTTACCTGGGCGGAGAACCCGTACCGCTCAATCAGAAGGCTTTTACAGGAGGGACAGAGGGTGTTGTCATAGTCGCCATGCGCAATATTCCCAAGATACACGAACTGAAGGCCGGCTTCTTTGGCTATTTTGTAACTGGAATGGAGTGTGATGATGGGGGTTGCCTGGACGTGTGTCATCTTGTAATCTGGGTGGAACCGGGAGAAATGTACTGGTGTATTTGTTCCGAGTTTTTCTCCAATCCATTGGCAAAACTCTGCGATTTCATAAGCATCATCATTTAAACCGGGGATCACCAGATAGGTTAATTCAAGGTGTATCCCGAGTTTTTTCGCACGTTCGCAGGTCTGAAGGACTGGTGCTAATTTGGCTTTACAAACCGTTCTATAAAACTGCTCATGAAATGCTTTCACGTCAATATTCATGGCATCGAGATACGGGGCTATCTCTTCTAGTGGTTCTTTCTCGATATACCCGTTGGTGACATAGACCGTATACAATCCAGCTTTCTTCACCAATTTCGCGGCATCCAACGTGTACTCATGCCAGATGGTTGGCTCGTTATACGTCCAAGCGACGCCTCTACAGCCATGATCAATAGCAATCTCACCAACTTTTTCCGGAGGAATATCCTGCAGTGATATCTCATCTGGGCTCGCCATAGAAATATGATAGTTCTGACAATGGTCACATCTGAAGGTACATCCAACCGAGCCTAAGGAAAGAACAAGAGAACCTGGATAAAAATGATACAGTGGTTTTTTCTCAATCGGATCATCAGCAACAGAAGAACATGAACCATAAATAAGGGTGAATAGTTTTCCGTGTTCGTTTTTCCGAACACCACAAATACCGCGTTTTTCAGGAGATATTATGCAATGATGTGGACAGAGCAAACATTGCACCGTTTCATTCTTAGTTGGTTTCCAAAACGCTGCCTCTTTTTTCATTCCAAGGTTTTCAATGAATGAGGCTTTATTAATGTTCTTACAGTATGAGTTCGCCTCTGTTCCGAAGCACGCCACGGTGCGGATATTCATCGTTGATCTGCGGCTCCATGGATTTGAAGTCCTGGTATTTCTCATCGGTGCGAAGTTGGTAGCGAGCATAGTAGAATGCTTCTTCGACGGATACTTTCCCATCTTGGAACATTTTCAGGTTTCGTGGTACGCCTCGATCAAATAATCCTGGTCTGAAGCCGTCTGCTTTCCCGCTGGAGAGCCCTTCAAACCATAACAGCGAGAATATCGGTCCTTGGGTAGTGCTTGCATACCCTGTTCGGAACTTACTGGTACTCGAGATAACGATTCGTCCATCGTGGGGAATTCCTGAACGGAAGAGTAAAGAAGTACGGAGGTTGAAAATGGTTCGGTCCGCAAACCCGCCCGCGTAACACGCGTCAACTATGATAGCGACTTTCGTGGATTCCAAAGGAGCAAGGATGTCCCCGAGTTCTTTATCTGTTACCGTGTCGTCCCAGAAGAATATCTCACTGCTCTGGAGGATTTTTCCTCCAGTAAGTGGTTGATTTTTGTTCCCTGCACCATGGTTGAAAATCCAGAGAAATACTTCACTGTCAGGGTATTTATTTGACTCAGTTATGATATACTGTAAGGAGGTAAGAACGTTTTTTTTGGTCGAACTCCCATAGGTCATGTCGTACTCATGGGACTGCTCCTGCAGTGTTTTTTGTTTCGTGCCATACCCGTTGTCACTGCGAATCCAGCCGTCATCAAAAAGAATCATGATATTTGATGTTGGATACTGATTGTGCTCAATAAGATACGCTGCCATGTCCTCTGCAAGATACAAACCACCGTTCCCGAGTTTCGTGTCATTTTCTTCAGGGAAATTCGCAGCTGCGATAAAAATCGCCCATTTATGAGAACCAGAGTCAATAGATGTTGGGTTATAAACAGTAAGAGTGATTGATTTTATCTCGGAGTAATCTTTACCATCGTAGGAGCGTGTGCTGATCGTGTACATTCCGTTCTGTGAGGTATACGTTGTCCAGTCGTAACTCCAGAGTGTTGTCCCTGTTGCAGTAACCCAGTCATTCTCACCGATTTTTACTTCGACGCTGCTGATGTTATCCTCTTTATCAGGATCGCTTGCCGTACCACTGATCATCACCAACCGTGCAATCGTTGCTCCGTTGGATGGATAGGTGATGGTGACGGTCGGCTTCCCGTTTAAGAGGCGAAGATTAAAATTCTGGCCAAAAAACCCTGAGAACGCACCGACGAGTAATGCAAGAACAACGATGACCGCGAGAGCGACAATCCATTTGTATTTCATTTTTCTCAGTATAATATGTTTCTCTGTACTCCTTTAAAACCTTTGTTGAACAGTTCTTACCAGATTTCTTCTCTTAAAAATTATGCTTTTTGAAATGCTCATATCCTTTGTTTTCCAAAATCCGCTTGTTCCCATTATCCAATAGAACAATATCCTTTTTCTTTGTAACTATCCCAATCGCAGTCAGATCAACACCATGCTTCTTTAACATTTTTTTTGTTTGTTCAAATCTCTCGTGCGGTATTGTTACGAGGAGTTCATAGTCTCCACCGAAATGTAATGCGAGAGAGTACGGATTAATACCATGATTTATACTACAGAGTGCACATGATTCTGAAGCAAGTGGGAGAGCTTTTTTTTTAATTTCAAACCCGACGTTATTCAATTCCTGAAGTTGGTACAATGAAGCAGAGAGTCCATCAGACAAATCCATGGACGACGTCACCAAACGCTGCTGCGCGAGCAATCGTCCTTCCTTCAGTTTCGGAACAGGTTCTAAAAACGCTTTAGAAAGCTTTTTTTCAGAACTACGACATTTCAACGCATAATACCCAGCACCAGCTTTTCCCAATGTTCCTGTCACCGCGACGACATCACCTGGACGCGCACCGGTCCGTGACATAAACTCATCTTTTTTAATAGTGCCAAACGCGGTTCCACATAACGTAATCTCCTGGGTCTCCTTCGTGTCACCCCCGATGATCGTTGTTCCAAAAGCAACTGCGCATGCATCTGCTCCTTTGGTAAGCTCTTTGAGAAACAGCTCTGATGTTTTTTTCGGAAGTCCAAACGAAATGACAAGACCAAGCGGGGTTCCCCCTTTTGCTGCAATATCTGAAAGGTTCATGGCGACAAGGAACCACCCCATCTGATATGGCGTCATCTGCGCAGGAATATGAGTCCGCTGATACATCAGATCCGTCGTAACCAGCAAATACTCTTTTCCCATATCAATCACGGCGCAGTCATCACCAATCCCCCTGTTGTTTGTTCCTTTGGTAAGAATCTCTGCGATACGTTGAATCGCTGCCCGTTCCCCAAGATCTGATAATTCCTTCACAACTATGACAACCCAACCAGCATAAAAAAGTTTATCACAGCCATGTGGTTTCGCAATACAGGGCGATTATTCTTGAAGAAAATGACCTACAAAGACTCCGGTGTGGATATTGATCAAAAGGAAGAAGCAATCAAACAACTCCTCTCCAGCATTTCCACAAAACGAAAAGGAACCATTGGGAAACCAATGGGTGGGCACTATGCAGGACTTATTGAGTTTGGCGACTACGCGCTTGTTCTCTGTACCGATGGTGTCGGAACCAAGGTCAAGATAGCTGAAGCTTTGAAGAAGTGGGATACAGTCGGGATTGATTGCATCGCAATGAATGTCAACGACGCGTTATGCGTCGGAGCAGAGCCTTTAGCATTTGTCGATTATCTGGCTATGGACGACCCAGACCCAAAAATCACCAAAGAAATTGGGAAAGGACTAGAGAAAGGCGCGGAACAATCCAATATTTCTATTGTCGGTGGAGAGACTGCGGACCTCCCTGAACTGATTAAAGGGCTTGACCTTGCGGGAACCTGCCTTGCTTATGTGAAAAAAAAACGGATCATCCTTGGCGATAAGGTCCACTCTGGCGACATCATCATCGGACTGAGCAGCAGCGGGATTCACTCCAATGGGTATACACTTGCTAGGAAAGTCGTTGAAGAAGCTGGATTTTCGTATACTGACAAGTTTCCAGATGGGCTGTACCCCGGGAAAACCATTGGTGAAGTCATGCTGATACCAACCAGAATATACGTCAAAGAAATTATCGAGTTATTCAAGGAAATTAATGTTCATGGGCTTGCCCATATCACCGGCAGCGGACTATGGAACATTCCTCGATTAAAAGAAAATGTAAAGTATGTGATTGAAGACCCTTTAAAACCACAACCGATTTTCGCATTCCTGCAAAAATACGGGAACATTGATGACCAGGAGATGTACCAGATCTTCAACATGGGCATGGGATTTGCAGTAATAATCGCACAAGAAGATGCAGATAAGACAATGAGAATCCTCAAGAAACATTCTGATGCCACCATAAAACTCGTCGGTACTGTCAAGAAAGGAAGTGGTGTGGAAGTCCCGCGCCTAGGGTTAACCTATCGTTAAAAAACTCCCTGTTGCGTACTATGAAAATTGGAACTGTTGAGATACAGAATCGTTTCGTTCTTGCACCACTCGCCGGCATTAGCTGTACTGCATTTCGAATGTTGTGCAAAGAAAACGGCGCTGGGTTGATGTACACACAAATGATCGATTCAGACATCATCAGCGAAAAAACATCAGAAGAAGTGAAACAGTTCCTGAACATCCAAGACACGGAACGACCAGTCGCTGTTCAACTCATTGGGAGCGAAAAAAACATTCTTGTCAAAGCGGTTCACGCAGTTGAAGAGTTTGCTGATATCATTGACTTGAATGTCGGCTGCATCGAAGAAGATTACCTGGCGAAAGGATGCGGTGCAGCACTCTTAAAAGACCTCCCAAAACTAGAGAACATTCTCAGAGCAATGGTTAAGGCAACCGATAAACCAGTGACCGCGAAGATTCGCATTGGCTGGGACAACCAGAACATCAACGGTGTTAAAGTCTCACAGATAATAGAAAATTCTGGAGCACAATCAGTCTGTATCCATGGTAGAACCGCAGATCAGCAGTACGCAGGCAAAGTCAACTGGACCATCATGAAACAGGTCAAAGAAAAAGTCCATATCCCGGTCATCGCAAACGGTGATGTCACCAGCTACACCGACGGACTTGCTCTCTTACAAAAAACCTGTTGTGACCTGGTCATGATCGGAAGAGAAGCACAACACTGCCCCTGGATATTCAACCAAGAAACAGTAGACATCAAACAACAGATCCTCCGATTCATTGATCTGTATGAACAATACGAAAACAGACAATCAGCAATTGAGGTCGCTGATCATGTGTTTTGGATGCTGCGTGATTTCAAAACATCAGAAGACACAAAAAAGGTTCATCTAATTGGAACAATCTCGCGTATCAAACGATACGTGAACCGTTTACAACAAGATGAATAAAATACAGCAAACCGACGATGATGAGTTGATGGAGCAGATAGATGATCAGCGAGTGTCTTCCTAAAAAACATACCCCTCGACTGATAATGAACTGCGAATGATCTATTAATGAAAATTTTCTTTTATTGTTTTGATACAAACTATTCCCGAGAAAAACCCCGATTAAAACAACACCAAACCAGGGGAGCAAGGAAAAATAATCGAGGGTGTAAAAATGCGAAGGAACAAAACCCAGCCACAGCAGCCAAGGGAAATCAACAACAACTGTAATTCGGAGAAAAACACCAAGAATGATACAAAGAATTCCAAGAATGAGTGGCAGGTTTCGAAACCGAATCAACGGGTACGCCAAGAGAATTGAAAGACCAATGCAGTGCAGGACGCCAAACACAATGAATCCATTGTGAGGATATACCCAGGTAACAAGCGTGATGATGAACCCTAACCCAAAGACACCTGCTCCTC
>Ga0315291_10006897_pt1 | contig 14084 bp, 11 predicted proteins | sample YL17G12_20_MG_FD_203070 | JGI IMG/M metagenome (GOLD analysis project Ga0315291, IMG submission 203070) | Sediment microbial communities from Yellowstone Lake, YNP, Wyoming, USA - YL17G12_20 | ecosystem: Environmental > Aquatic > Freshwater > Lake > Sediment | place: USA: Wyoming | collected...
CTGCCGGACGGCAGCCGCGTCAACGCCACCATCGAGCCCCTCTCCCTCGTCGGGCCCGTCCTGACCATCCGCAAGTTCTCCGAGGTTCCGTTCACGATTGACGACCTCATCGGCTTCGGGACGATCACCCCCTTCGCCGCCAACTTCCTTCGGGCCTGCGTCCTGGGGCGGATGAACGTCCTGGTGTCGGGCGGGACGGCATCCGGCAAGACGACGCTCCTGAACGTCCTGTCGGCCTTCATCCCGCCCCACGAGCGGATCATCACCATCGAGGACTCCGCTGAACTCCAGATGTTCCAGGAGCACGTCGTCCGCGTCGAGACGCGCCAGGCCAACGTCGAGGGCAAGGGACGCTACACCATCCGCGACCTCGTCCAGAACGCCCTGCGCCAGCGCCCCGACCGCATCATCGTCGGCGAGGTCCGCGGCGCCGAGGCCCTCGACATGCTCCAGGCCATGAACACCGGCCACGACGGTTCCCTCACCACCATCCACGCCAACAATCCCCAGGACGCCATGAAACGCCTCGAAGGACTCGTCCTGGAGGCCGTGGACATGCCCGTCCGCGCCATCCGCGAGCAGGTTGTCACCGCGCTGGACGTCATCTGCCACCTGACGCGCTTCGCGGACGGCCGGCGCGAGGTCACCGCCATCAGCGAGGTCGCCGGCCTCGACCGCGACGAGGGCACCATCGTCGTCGAGGACATCTTCGTCCGCCCCCCGGCGATCGGCCACGGCCGGACGCGCGGCGACCTGATGCACACCGGCTACATTCCCCTCTTCGCCCAGGACCTCCTGGCGAAGGGCCTCCTGACGGTTGACGCTTTCATGTGAGGCACGATGGACACGCTCCTTCTGGCCCAGGGAACCTCGATCCTGTCGCAGGCCGGCATCACGGTGCTGGCGGCGGCGTCGGCGTTCGGCGCCGTCGTCGGACTTCAGCCGTTCGTCGGACGTCTCGTCCGCCGGCAGGAGGAGACTTTTCACGAAGCCCTCGCCGAAATGTTTCTTTTCGACGTCTCCCCGCGCCAGTTGACCTACGTCATGATCGGCGCCGCCGCCGTCGTCGGCGCCTTCTTCGCGCTCGTTGCCAAGCACACCGGCATCACGGGCATCGGCATCGTCGGCGCCTTCGTCGTCGGCATGGCCTTCGGGTTTTGGGTCCCCCGCCTCGTCATCTTCGTCCTCCAGCGCCGCCGCCGCGACAAACTCAACGAGCAACTGGTGGACGGCCTGGTGACGCTCGCGAATGGCATGCGGGCGGGCCTCAACCTGGTGCAGTCCATGCAACTCATCGAGCAGAACACGCAGCCGCCCATCAGCCAGGAGTTCGGCCTGATGCTCCGCGAGTTCGAGCACGGCACCAGCGTGGACGAGGTTCTCCGCCGCGCCGCGCGACGCATCAAACTCCATCACTACAAACTCCTCTTCGCCGCCATGGAAACCGCCCGGCGCCGCGGCGGGAACCTCCCCGAAACCCTCGACCGCCTCAGCGAGTCCCTCCGCGAAATCGTGCGGCTCGAGGAAAAGGTCCGCAGCCTCACCGCCCAGAACCGCCTCTCCGCCCTCATGATGGGGTGCATGCCTCTGGTCGTCGCCGTCATCTATTACTTCATCGAACCCGGCTGGGTCCAAATCCTCTGGGAGGACCCCTGGGGGCTGCTCCTTCTGGCCTTGGCCATCTTCCTGAACATCGTCGGATTCCTCTGGATCCGAAAGATCGTGACCTTTGAGATCTAACCCGAAATACGGGAAGGGGCGGCGCGCGTGATCCTGCTGGCGATCATTACGGCCCTGGTGTTCGCGGCGGCGTTCCTTGTCGTCGTGACGCTCTTTCGGCCCGCCGCCGAGGGCGACTACGAGGCCGCCTTCCGCGTCGAGGTGGACAACGTCCGCCGCGATACCCTCTTCGAAGTCCCCTGGCTTCGCCCCGCGCTGACGCCCCTCTACTACCTGGTCTGCCGGGTTCATATTCCGCGATTCAAGAAGCATGTCATGAAACTCCTGCTGGCGCTCGGCAACCCGAACCAGTACAGCCCCGAGGAGTACCTCGTCCTTTGCACCGTCTGGGGCGGCGTCGGCGCCTTGGGGTTCCTTATCCTGGGACGGCTTGTCGTCGGCGGCATGGGACCCATTGCCGGTATCACGTTTTTCATCTTCGGCTTCTTTCTGGCGTTCTTCATCGGGTACCTCTGGCTCCGCGAGCGGGCCCTGCGACGCCTGCGCGAAATCTCCAAGCGTCTCCCCTACACCCTGGACCTCGTGGCCATGGCCATGGACGCCGGCGCCACCTTCTACGAGGCCGCCTCCGCCGTCGTCCGCGACGAGCCCGAGGACCCCCTCAACCAGGAACTCGGTCAGGTCGTCCGGGAGATTGATTTCGGCCGCAGCCGACAGGATGCCCTCACGCATCTCGGCCAGCGAATTACGGTGGACGGCCTGGATGGGATCATCTCGGCGGTGCTGCAGGCGGAGTCGCTCGGCACGCCGCTGGCCGAGGTCCTCAAACTCCAGGCCAGCCTCCTTCGCATGCGCCGCAGCATGCGGGCCGAGCGAAAGGCCGGCGAGGCCGCCGTCAAAATCCTCATCCCCTCCATGCTCATCCTCATCAGCGTCGTTCTCATTATCTTCGCCCCGTTCATCGTTCGCGGCATCCGCGGCGAATACCTCCAGTAACCTTCCCCCTTGACCGCGGGCAGGAAGGAAGACGGCTCCCCGTCTGCCGGCCCTCGGCTGGACCCCCGCGCGCGGAGCCTCCGCATGCGCGGAGGGGGTTCCGGCGGATCTGCCGATCGAGCGCAAAAAAGTGGGCAAGGCCCGGAGGGGAGGCCTTGCCCTGTTGCGGGGATAGACGGCTAGTTAAGTATCAACCTTGCTGGACGGTCCGTTACTTGCTTCCTCGCCCCCTTGCCTCGGTTGCCCGAGGGTGTGTGTGAAAGAACGATTGGCAGAGGCGTGCGTTCGGACCTTCCTTCCCGTGACCCCGCAACTTCCCGCAACATGTCCTTCTCTATCCCCAACGCCCCGAAGGGCGGTTACTCTCAGAGAGGCGCGTTCCTTAATTGGAGTTAGGGGGTTGTGTGGCAAAGCGCCTGTGAAACCGTCGCACCCGGGGGAGGGCTGTGCGTGAATCGCAAGCGATGCCATTAAAGAACGCGCCTTCGTTCTCCATAGGAGCAAGAACCATGCCAGTCGGGGCTCGCGACTGGAAAAAACTCACAAAAACCTCGCAAGTCCTTGTGCCAAGCCATGTTAGGAATCTCACTTTTCTCGGATTGGTTTGACGAAAGAGATTCCGCCCATGCCGTTCTGTTTCACAAACGAGACATCCACGCGACGGATTGGCTCGCCATGACACCTAACCATATGCTGTCACGTGGGTTACGCGTTTCTCGCAAAATCGGAGCGCGTGTCTGGTTTTCGAAACATCAATCACGTCTTGCCACGGTCGCCCGGCCGGAATGGGCGGATCGCGTCGGCCTTTCCAGCGGGCGGGCCTCCCTGCCTTAAGGGAATTGGATGGTCCGATAAGTTTTCTAAAGTCCGCAACCAGCCCAGACCGACGAATTCAGCAGGCGGCCGGAGCGACGCTGAGAGAGCGAGCGCGCAAGCCGGGTCCACCTGTGTCCCTGCGCGCAGAGCGCCGGCCCTCGGGAGGTGTGCCATGCGCGTCATCAGCATCTTCAATCACAAGGGCGGATGTGGGAAGACCACCACGGCCATCAACCTGGCCGCCACGCTGGCCAACCAGGGCCGGCGGGTACTCCTGGTGGATCTGGACCCGCAGTCGCACGCGACGATCGGCTGCGGGGTCCGCGAGGAGGAGGTCGAACTCAGCACGTGGGACGTTCTCGGGCGGGACGACGCGGCGGCGCGGGAGGTCGGCCTCGCCGACATCGCGTGGGAGATTTACGAGCGCTTCTACCTGGTGCCTTCGGCCGTGGGGCTCGCGGCGCTGGAGCAGACCCTGGCGGGCGTCGAGGGGCGCGAGCAGCGCCTCGCGCTCGCCATCGCCCAGGCCGACGGACGCTACGACCTCGCCGTGGTGGACTGTGGGCCGGGTCTCGGCATCCTTTCGATGAACGCACTCTGGGCGGCCACCGAGGTGATCATCCCCGTGGACCTGGGCTTTTTCAGCCTGCATGGGCTGGGGCGGGCGCTGGAGACGGTGGACGTCCTGACGGAGAGGACGGGGGTGCGGCGGGCCGCCCACATCCTGCCGACCATGTACGATTCGCAGACCCGTTCGATGCGCGAGGCGCTGACGTCGCTGCGCGACCAGTACGGGGCGGCGGTCCTGAACGTGACGGTCCGTCTGAGCATGGACCTGCGCGAGGCCGCCGCACGGGGCAGCCCGATTCCGGAGTTCCTGCCCGAATCCGGCGCCCACGAGGACTACCGCGCCCTGGCGCAGGAACTGCTGGCGGGCGACCTGCAACTCGCGTTCGAGGAAGAGACGCGCCTTCATGCCCGCCGCGAGCAGGAGGAAACGCAGCAACTCGAAGCCCGGCTGCAAATGGTGTACGGGGCGATCCCGATCGAGGGCGGCGTGCGGTTCGTCTGCCACGCCCCGGGCGCCCGCCGAGTTCAGGTGGCCGGCGATTTCAATCGGTGGACGACGGCCGACAGCGAGGCCGACATGCTGCCGACGGAGATGGACGGCGTCTGGCAGCGCGAGTTTCACCTGGTGCCCGGACGCTACGCGTATCGGCTCGTGATTGACGGGCGATGGGCCAGCGACCCGGCCAACCCGTATGTCGAGAACAACCCGTACGGGGAACTGAACAGTGTGGTCGAGGTCTCCTAGGCCGCCGAGGGCGATGAGCATGCCAGACGTTGTTTCGGCGGAAGGGCTGCGGCCGCATGCCGGCCGGGGCGTCCCCAAACCTCGCCGCTCCGCCGGTCTCGACGCGGTGTGCGACCTGCTGCTGTCGGGATCGCCCGCTGCCGACCGGCCGCCCGAAGGGTCTCCGCCCGCGCCGTCTGCGCCGCCGCGCGGGCTGTACGTCCTTGCGCTGGGCGGCGTCGAGCCGGCCGCCCGCCGCACCACCGCATTGGCCGTCGCGAGGAAACTGGCGCCCCGGACGGGGCCGGCGGCCCTGTTCGTGTTCCAGAACGGCTCCGCCGACGCCCACATTCTCGGCGACCTGGGCTGGGGCCGCCTCGGACCCCAGGCCTACTTGGCCTCCGCCGACATGGGCGAAAACGCCGCTCGCCTCGCTGCCCGATGCGACCAGGTCGCCGTGGCGGTTCTCGACGGGACGGACGCCGTGCCGCCCGCCCTCGCGCCCGCCGTCGGCCGCGCTGTCTTCGTCGCTACCCCTGACGCCGAGAGCCTCCTGGAGACCTATCGCGAGGTGAAGACCTGGCGGGTGCGGGCCGGGGTCGGCGGTGGACGGGGGGGCGAGGCGTCGGTCTTCGTCGTCGGCTCAGACGGGGCGCGCGGCGTGGGGTGGCTGCACCAGCGCCTGAACAAAGCCGCCCGGCGGTTTCTGGACTGCGAGGTCGGCGTCCAGGGGTATCTCGACGCCCGGCGCGAGGCGTCGGCGGCGGAGCCGCTCCGCCTCTTCGCCGACGCGCCGTCGGCGCGGATCTGGTCGGCCCTGGAATCGCCGGCCGAGGGCGGGTTCGCCGCCCACGTTGGCGGGCGCTGGCCGTTAAAGCCCGCAGATGAACGAAGTGAATCTGCGGGACTCCTTGCCGGGCCCGACGCCCCGCCCCCCGCCGTCCTCTCGCTATGGAACCCGCCGGACCGGGCGGCGCTCCTGGCGGCGGTCGAGCCTCAGGTTGCCGCGCTGGTGGGCCAGCGGTGCCGAGCCGTCCTTCGCATCGAGGTGGACGAGCCGGGCGCCCCGCCGCTCGCCGCGGTCTGCGACGACGGAACGCTTGTGGCGGTGCTCGTCTGCGAGTCCGCCGAGGGGGCAGCCGGGTGCCATGCTTTTGCTTGTGAAAGCATGCTTTCAGCCTCCGAGCGCTGGCTCGACGCCCACCGGTCGCTCCTGGCCCGTGCGTATCCCGGGGCGGGCATCCGGCCGGCGGCAGGGGTGTCGGCGATCGTGCTCGTTCCGGCCCAAGCGGCCCCCGAGGCGGCGGTCCGGTGCTTCGTTGCGGTGCGTGCGGGCGGCCGGCAGGGCGTCGTTATCCTGCCGGGGGCGGATTAGGGGCCTCCTCGTCGTCGGGAATCCCGCCGAAAAGCAAAAAAACCGGCCCGGGGATCGGCGTCCCCCGGCCTGGTAGGGTGGCGGCTTGACTTTCGGCCGACTCCGCGGTAGCGTACTTCATCATGAGCCGACCGAGTTGGGACGAATATTTCATGGCCATTGCCGAAGAGGTGGCCCGGCGGTCCACGTGCCTCCGGCGGCAGGTGGGGGCGATTCTGGTGGTGGACCGGCGGATCCTGGCCAGCGGCTACAACGGCGCGCCCAGCAACGTGCCGCACTGTGAAGATGTCGGCTGTCTGCGCGAGAAGATGAAGGTCCCCTCCGGCGAGCGGCATGAACTTTGCCGCGGACTCCATGCCGAGCAGAACGCCATGATCCAGGCGGCGAAGCACGGGGTGCGGATCGAGGGGGCGACGCTCTACACGACGCATCATCCTTGCTCGATGTGTGCGAAGATGGCGATCAACGCGGCCGTCGGCCGCATCGTCTGCCGCGAGGACTATCCCGACGATCTCGGCAAACGCCTGCTGGCGGAGAGCGGCGTGGCGTTGGATGTGTTCCGGCCGGCGACGGCGTAGGTTTTGTCTGATAAATCGCGCGGTGGCCTGGGAAGGCCACCGCGCATAGTACGGAAGGCGGCGGCGGCCTGGGAAGGCCGCCACCCGAGAACGCATGCTTTCGCCCCGAAGGGGTCCAACGACAACAGGGACAAGCGAAAGCATGGCACCCACAAGATGAACGGTGTCGGGCGGGCGGGTAGTTGTTGGGATTTTTGAGGTGGGCACGGGGCTGATGAGGCTCCGGCCCATTCTTTTTTTGGCGAAAGGGCAGGAGAAAAACGGGCCCAAGGGGCGGGTGTTTCGGGGCGAGCATCCCCCAGGGATAGGGATGGTGGCGCAGTCTGTGGGTAGCGGTGGAAAGAAATTTTTTGCGGTGGAAAACCGGGGCGGAGGACACACAACATGTTGTGTTTTCAGGCCTTACGAGAATGATGGAATGTGAGAGTTCGGGCGGGGCGTGGATTCGATAAAAAACTTGCTTGACACCCAAGATGCTGGGGCCGTATAAGCGGAGGGTCCGATATGAGGTAGTCGGGCGCAGCCCTTTCTCAAGTTTCTCTAATCGCATCGGCAGGGAATAGCCGACAACCCGGCAGGGCGAAAGGCACAAGATGTTGTGTGCCGAGAGGTCTGTCGTGGACGAGGACAGGGGCCGGCAGGTCCCAGGCATGTCAGGGCGACGGGGAGCGCAGGGCGATGCGGTGTCCGTTCTGCAGCGAAGATAAGGACCGGGTGGTGGATTCGCGGGCGAGCGGGTCGGCGATCCGGCGCCGGCGCGAGTGTCTGGCGTGCAAGCGCCGCTACACGACCTACGAACGGGCCGAGCAGGAGCCGCGCCTCCGGGTCATCAAGAAGGACGGCAGCCGGGAAGCGTACGACCGGAAGAAAATCCGTCAGGGCCTGGTTCTAGCGCTGCACAAACGTCCCGTGCCGACCGAACGCCTGGACGAGATGCTGCAGGAGATCGAGGACGAGTTGACGGGTGCGTACGACGCGGAGATTCCGAGCCGGGCGATCGGCGACCTGGTGATGAAGTTGCTGCGGAAAGAGGACCAGGTGGCGTACGTTCGGTTTGCGAGCGTGTACCGGGATTTCAAGGACGTGAGCGAGTTCGTGCAGGAAGTGCAGCCGATGCTGACGGAAAAGGGCGGACGGGCCGGCCCAGCGGGCCCAGGAGGGTCGCCCGCCCCGAGTCCGAAGCCGAAACGTGCAGAGGAGAGTGAACGTCGGGCGGGAGGCGACTGACGGCCCGACGTTCGCAGGCGCACGCCGCGAGGGCGCAGGATGCTGCGCAGGCGCAGGGGGACGGCCAGGATGGTCGTCCCCCGGGAAAATCGCTCGTCGCGGACGACGAGGCGCCTGCGGGTTCAGGGGTGCGTTGGCCAGAAGCGGGGCTGGCCGCCAGAGAGGGAGGGGAGTCAGGTATGCCGGTCCGCATCGAGCAGATCCGGAAGCGTGACGGGCGCGTGATGGCGTTCGACGAGGCGAAGATCGCGGACGCGATCTTCAAGGCTGCGCAGGCGGTGGGCGGGGAGGACCGGTTCATCGCGGAGGAACTGGCGGGGGCGGTGGCGGATTACCTCGGCCGGCACTACGAGGGCGAAACGCCCGGCATCGAAGACATTCAGGACATGGTGGAAAAGGTCCTGATTGAGACGGGGCACGCGAAGACGGCGAAGGCGTACATTCTGTACCGCGACCGTCGGGCGCAGGCTCGTCGGCGGATGCAGGTGCGCAAAGAGGCGCGCGAACGGGCGGGGAACACGACGGACCTGGCGCTGCTGGTGGACGCGGGGGCGAAGGACGCCCTCCTGCCGTGGGACAAGAGCCGCGTCGCCGCCGCCCTGGAAGAAGAGGCGCACCTGGACCCGCGGACGGCGCGGAAGGTGGCCAGCGCGGTGGAGGAACGGGTGTTGGCGTCGGGCCTGACGCGGATTTCGACGAGCCTGATCCGCGAACTGGTGGACAACGAACTGTTTGAGCGCGGTCTGACGGGCCGGCTGGAGCGGCAGAAGATCATCGGCATGCCGCGGTACGACCTGGAGCAACTCATCTATTCGAAGAGCCAGGAGAACTCGAACATCACGGAGAACAACCCGGAGGCGATCAACCTGACGATCGCCGAAGCGGTCCTGAAGCAGTTCGCGCTGTCGGAGATCTTCTCGCGCGACGTGGCCGAGGCGCACCTGACGGGGCGCGTGCACCTGCACGACCTGGGATACCCGACGCGCGTGTACTGTTCGAGCCACAGCCTGGAGTACTTGAAGAAGTATGGCCTGGACCTTCGGAACCTGGACACGAAGAGCGGTCCGGCGAAGCACGCGCGGACGCTGACGGGGCACCTGAACACGTTTCTGGCGTCGATGCAGGCGTACTACGCCGGGGCGCTGGGCGTGGCGTACATCAACATCATGTACGCGCCGTACGTGGAGGAGATGGACGACGACGAGATGCGACAGGAGGCGCAGCACCTGATTTTTTCGTGCTCGCAGTCGGCGTTCAGCCGGGGCGGCCAGACGCTGTTCCTGGATTTCAACATCCACACGGGGGTTCCCGGATACCTGAAGGACGTGCCGGCCATCGGCCCGGGGGGCAAGTACACGGGGCGTCCGTACAGCGACTACGAGAAGACGGCGCAGCGTTTCTGCCGGGCGATGCTCGACGTGTGGCGTGCGGGGGACCGTGACGGGCACCTGTTTGCGTTCCCGAAGTGCGATTTTCACATCAACGCGGAGACGTTCCGCGACGGGTCGCAGTTGGAACTTCTGGAGTACGCGTGCGCGATCGCGTCGGAGAACGGCGTGCCGTACTTCGTCTTCGACCGCGACGAGGTGACGCTGAGCGCGTGCTGTCGGCTGCGGACGGCGATTGAGGACACGTACATGATCGAGCACCCGGAGAGCATGCGGTTCTGCGGGTTCCAGAACGTGACGATCAACCTGCCTCAGGCCGCCTATCGCGCGGGGGAGGGTAACTGGGAAGGCCTGGTGAAGGAAATCGGCGAGGCGATGGACGTGGCGATGAAGGCGCACCTTCAGAAGCGCGAGTTCATCAAGAAGATGATGGAATCGCCGAAGATGCCGCTCTGGCAGATCGGCCAGAAGGCGCGGGACGGCCGGCCTTATGTGGACCTGGATGCGGCGACCCACATCATCGGGCTGATCGGCCTGAACGAGTGCGTGCAGCACATGTGCGGCGAGGAGCTGCACGAGTCGGACGAGGCGCTGAAGCGCGGATTGTATGTCGTGTCCTACATGTATAGCCGGGCGAAGTCGTATTCGGAACAGTACGGCCTGAAGGTGAGCCTGGAGGAGTCGCCGGCGGAAAGCGCGACGCGGCGGCTGGCGAAGGTGGACGTGCGGACGTGGCCGGCGGCCCGAAACCTGGTGAAGGGCGACCGCGAAGCCGACGAGTTCTACTACACCAACTCCATTCACCTGCGGGCGGACGCCCCCGTGGACCTCCTCGTGCGCATCCAGAAACAGGCGAAGTTCCATGCGATGATTGAGTCCGGGGCGATCATCCACGCGTTCGTCGGGGAAGAGCGTCCGCCGGCCTCGAGCATCCTGGCCCTGGTGCGCAAGACGTTCGAGAAGACGGCGGCGGCCCAACTGACTATCAGCCCCGAGTTCACCGTCTGCAACGACTGCCACAAGTGGACGGCCCGGCTGCAGGACCGGTGCGACTATTGCGGCTCGGCGGAGGTGTACGGCATCACGCGGATCGTGGGCTACTTCAGCCGGATCTCGAACTGGAACAAATCGAAGTTGGGCGAACTGAAGGATCGCCATCGGGGCGATTACGCGGTGACGCCGCTTTTTCCGCCGGCGCAGCATCCTGCGGAGGCCCAGCCCCGGCGCGCCGGGGCGGAGGCGCCGGCGCCTTCGACGGAACTGGGGACCGCGGCGGGATGACAGCCCGCAGGAGCGTGCAGGAGGAGTGGGAGGGACCCCCCTTGCTGACGGTGGAGCCGGGGAGATAGATCTCGAATCTCGCCGTCCCGGCTCCCCGTCGTTTTTGCGAGGGCGTGTGGGCGGTCGCCCGCCGGACGGGCGGCGCCGCAGGCAACGAGGCGGAGCGATGGAAATCGTCCGCGAGCAGGACCAGAAGTTCCGCGGCGGAGCGAGCGGCGTCAAGTACCTCTTCCGCGGGCCGAAGATTGACTGGGGCATCATCGTCTTTGCCCCGGGGGAGGAACTCGGCCGGCATCTGCACAACGAGGTCGAGGAGACGTTTTTCTTCGTCGAAGGCAGCGGAGGGCGGGTCATTGTGGACGGCCAGGAGCGGGCGATCGAGACCGGCTTGGCGGTGCGCATCGAGCCCGGCGAGGTGCACAACATCGTCAACGACTCGGCGGCCCCCCTGAAGGCGGTCTTCATCAAGTCGTCGTACAACCCGACGGACAAAGTGAACGTGTGAGGACGAGTCGCCCGCACCGGCGGTGCGAACGGTTCCGCGAAACGGTCCAGCGCAGGAGCGAGGGAGAGCCATGAGGTTCGAAGTGTTCGGCAAGACGCCGTGCGGCAAGTGCGAGGGGACCAAGAGCAAGATCACGCACGTTCTAAAGAAGGCGGCGCTGGCGGACCGCGTCGGATTATCGTTTGTCGATATGGGAACCGTGCAGGGCATGGCCGAGGGCGCCTTCTACGACGTCCGCCAGGTCCCGACGACGCTGCTCTGGTCGGACGAGGGTGAACCGATCGCCCGGTGGGAAGGATGCGTCCCGCCGTCGGTCGAGATCCAGGCGTTCCTGGCCGAGGCCCGACAGGCGAGCCTCGCGTGAGCGAGTTGCGAGAAGCGACCTTTCCGCCCATCGCCGGATACCACCCGACCACGCTCCTCGACTGGCCGGGGCGTCTGGCGGCCATCCTCTTTCTGCCGCGATGCAACCTGCGGTGCCCGTTCTGCCACTCGGCGTCGCTCCTGGGAGACTCCGCGGAGACGATCCCCTTGGAGAAGATCCTGGAGCACATCGAGTCGCGCGGCGAGTGGCTGGACGGGGTGGTGATCTGCGGCGGCGAGCCGACCCTCTGGCCGGGCCTGGTGCTGCTCTGTGCCGAGATCCGCCGGCGCGGACTGGGAGTGAAAGTGGACACGAACGGCACTCGTCCGGATCGCCTCGCCCAACTCCTCCAGGCGGGCCTCGTGGACGCCGTCGCCATGGACCTGAAGGCCCCGCTGGATGAGCGGTACGACGCGGCCTGCGGGACGGCGGTGGACCGCGAGGCCGTCGCTCGGTCGCTGGACCTCCTGATGGGTTGGGACGGCGAGGCGGAGTTCCGCACGACCGTGTGCCCCGCCTTCGTCGGCGAGGCGGAGGTCCATGCCATGGGCGAACGGATCGCGGGGGCCCGCCAATGGGTGCTCCAGCGGTTCGAGCCGACGCACGCGCTGGATCCGGCGTTGCGGTCCGTCCGGCCGTACGACCCGGTGAGGATGGAGGCGCTGGCCGAAATCGGGCGGTCGTACGTCGGGCGCTGCCTGGTGCGCGGCCAAGCGGAGGGGGAACGCGTCACCGCCGCGGGGCGGTGATGGCGCAGGTCCGCCCACAAGATTTTGTGGTCGGCGCGTCGCTTGACACCGCCTGAGCCGTCCTCTACACTAACCGTCGCCGGCGCAGGGCCGTCCGGGCTGCTGCGCCCGGACCCTGAAGGGTGGGGCAGGGAATGGCTTCCGACCCCGCCGGTGGGGCCTGTTTTGCTAAAGTCCGATAACCGGGCGCGACGATACCTTGGGCAGCACGAGAGCGGGGAGCGCATGCGCGCAGTGTCTATCCTGAGAGCGCGGGCGCGGAGTCTGCGCCGAGTGGCGCTGCCGCTGGTCTGTCTGGCGAGCCTCAGCGCCGCCGTCACCGACCAGCAGTGCCTCCGCCGCGCGCAGCCCGCCGAGCCGCGCCAGCCCCGCGACGTTGAACTGCCGGAGTACCTGACGGACACGGTGGCGGACGTGGCGCGGGTGGCCGGGCGCGACGCCATCCCGGTCCAAGGATACGGGTTCGTCATCGGGCTGGACGGAACGGGGACGCGTGTCGTGCCGCCGGGCGTCCGCCAGGAGATTCTGGCGATGATGCAGCGCTATAAGGTGCCGGAGCCGGAGTCGCTGCTGGCGAGCCCGGACACGGCGGTGGTGTCGGTGGGGGGCCTGTTGCCGCCCGGTGCGGTCGAGGGCGAACCGTTCGACCTGGACGTCCGCGTCCTGCCGAACACCGAGACGACGAGCCTCGAGGGCGGGTTCCTGCTGGAATGCGACCTGACGCGCGTCGTGGCGGGTCGCGGCGGGGAAGTGCGGAGCGAGCGCCGCGCGATGGGTCGCGGCAGCATCTTCGTCTCGCCGTTCACCGTCGGGGGGGCCTCCGACATCGACCCGCGCATCGGGCGAGTGCTGGGCGGGGGCCGGCCGCTGGAGGCCCGCCAGTTCCGCCTCGTCCTACTCATGCCGTCCGTCCGCACCGCCGACCAACTGGTGCGTCTGATCAACGCGCGGTTCCCCGGGTCGGCCGCGGGCACGCGTGACCCGGCGCGCGTGGACCTGAAGGTCCCCGCGTCGTATCGCGACGAGAAGACGGAGTTCCTGGACCTGGTGGGGGCGCTCTACCTGCGCGAAGTGCCCGACGCGCGCGACTCACGGATTGCGCTGTTGCTCGAGCGGCTGGAGGCGGGCGAGGACATGGACCGCGTGGCGACGTGCCTGGAGTCGTTTGGCCCGTCCGTCCTGCCGCGCGTCCGCCCCTTCGCCGCCCATCCCCGCGAGTCGGTGCGGTTCTACGTCGGGCGGATCCTGGCCGACCTTCAGGACGGCGAGGCGGTCCACGTCCTGGAGCCGATCGCGCTGGACGGCGGTTCGGAGTTCCAGGAGCAGGCGGTGCAGGCGCTGGGTCGGCTGGAGAGCGGCGTGGGGCTGGCGGTGCTGGCCCGGGCAATCGACGCCAGGAACGCGCGTGTGCGGATTGCGGCGTGGCGGGCGATGCGGCGCGTCGGGCCGGAGATCGGCGTCGTCCGTCTCTTCGAGGAGAAGTTCGCCCTCAGCGTTGTGCCGACGCAAGCCGAACCGTTCGTGTATGTGGCGCGGAGCCTCCGTCCGCACCTGGCGGTTTTCGGCGACGTGCGCATCCGCCCGCCGGTCATCGCGGAGACTCGGCGGGTGACGGCGACGGCGTCGCCCGACGCCGAACGCCTCATTCTCATCACGCGCCGCGGCGGCCGCGACCTGACGGTCGAGGCGACGCTCGAGGTGCGCGACGTGGTGGAGAAGATGGCCTCTCCGTTCGGCATGGAAGAAGGCGGCCCGCCGAAGGGGCTGGACCTGGGGTACGGCGACGCGGTCGGGCTGCTGTACGAACTCTCGAAGAAGGGGGCGCTGACGG
>Ga0315291_10006899_pt1 | contig 14082 bp, 7 predicted proteins | sample YL17G12_20_MG_FD_203070 | JGI IMG/M metagenome (GOLD analysis project Ga0315291, IMG submission 203070) | Sediment microbial communities from Yellowstone Lake, YNP, Wyoming, USA - YL17G12_20 | ecosystem: Environmental > Aquatic > Freshwater > Lake > Sediment | place: USA: Wyoming | collected...
CACAGCAGATACAGGCTGGACATTCGCCGGCTTTGATCCCGGCGCAGTTGTCACGATGGATGGTGATAAGACTGTCACCGCCACATTCACACAGAATGTGTACACACTGACGACTTCCGCTACAACAGGTGGCACTGTAACCACGCCAGGCATAGGAACATATACCTATCCCTACGGCACCGATGCAAATATTGTCGCAACAGCAAACGCAAATTATCATTTCGTTAATTGGACTGGTACAGCGGTAACAGCTGGCAAGGTTGCTAATCCAAATGCAGCCAGCACAAAGGTTACCATGGATGCCAATTACACTGTCCAGGCCAATTTCGTGGGAGATAATAGAACCTTGACCACCTCTACTACGGTGGGTGGTACTGTAACCACGCCTGGTATAGGTACATATACTTATCCTTATAGCACCGATGCAAATATTGTTGCAACATCAGAGCCCAATTATCACTTCGTTAACTGGACAGGCACTGCGGTAACGGCGGGCAAGGTCGCTAATCCTAACCTGGCAAGTACGAAGGTTACTATGGATGCCAACTATACTGTCAAGGCCAATTTTGCTGTGAGTGAATACACACTGACTATCAATATCGCAAGCGGTTATGTGACCAAGTCTCCTAACAAAGCCACATACCATTATGGTGATAAAGTCTGGCTGACAGCTCATCCTGCTACCGGCTGGTACTTCAGTGAATGGAGTGGAGATGCCAATGGAACCGGCAATCCAAAACAGATTACTATAAATCGCAATATGAATATTACCGCCGTAGTTATTGCGACCGAATATACTCTGACTATAAATACGGTAGGCAGTGGTACGGTTGCCAAGGAGCCTAACCAGGCTACATACCATTATGGTGATGTAGTTCAACTGACTGCCAATCCGGCTATCGGCTGGTACTTCATTGCATGGAGCGGAGATGCCAATGGAACCGACAATCCTAAAAATATAACGATAAATGGCAACAAGACGGTAACAGCAACATTCCAGGATCATTTCACGCTGACGGTCAATATCGCGGGCAGCGGTTATGTGACCAAGAATCCTGACAAGACCACATACGATTACAACGAGACGGTCTATCTGACAGCTCATCCTGCTGTCGGCTGGTCGTTCAACGCATGGAGCGGCGACGCCAACGGCAGCAACAATCCTAAGACGATAACTATGAATGGCAACAAGACAATCACCGCGAACTTCTCTCAGCTTCAGATAACAATCTCCGGCTATGTAACCGAACCTGACTATATTACTCTTGTCGCAGGTGTAGCTGTAGATATAAATAACGGCGGCGGCTCAGATACTACTGATGCCAATGGTTACTATGAATTAACGGCAAATCCCGGATGGTCGGGTACAGTTACTCTACATAAGACAAATTATACATTCGACCCGAACGGCACAGTGTACAGTAATGTTACTACTAACCAGACCACTGACTACGTCGCGATACTAAATACTTTCATCATCTCCGGCCATGCGACTGATTCTGCAACGCATACACCGATAGCAGGTGTATCAGTATCGCCGGACGGTAATGGAGGTCCGTTTATAAGTAAATACTACGGCGGCGGCACCGATACAACGGATGTCAACGGATATTATGAGGTGCTGGTTGACTGCAACTGGTCCGGCAAAGTTGTGCTTTCCAAGTATGCTTATACTTTTGAGCCGAATAGCTTAACCTATGCTAATGTTACAGCAGACATAAAGGACCAGAACTATGCCGGCACGCTGCTGACATACAAGATTTCAGGCTACATTAAAGAGGCCAATCTAACACCAATAACAGGTGTGCTTGTAACAGCGGACAATGGCGGCGGCTCATATACAACTGATGCCAATGGTTATTATGAGGTTGTGGTTAGCTACGGCTGGTCTGGTATGGTTATGCCTTCCAAGGATTCTTACGCCTTCCAGCCGGGCAGCAGGAACTATGTCAATGTTTTTGCAGATCAGCAAGAGCAAAATTACACTGGTGTACCGTCAGCACTTAAAATTACAGGCTACATTAAAAATGCCTGCCAGGTGCCAATCGCGAATGTGTTTGTAAATGCGAACAATGACGGCGGCACCGATATAACGGATGTCAATGGCTATTATGAAGTCTGGATCGGTTCCAATTGGTCTGGCACAGTAACGCCCAGCAAAGCTCACTATACTTTCGATCCGAATAGCAAAACATACACCAATGTTACCGCGGATCAGACGGGGCAAAATTATACAGCGACTAACATCTACGACCTCGATTGCAGCGGCCGTATCGGTTTTGGAGATGTCGCGATAATATGTGCAAACTGGCTCATGTCCGGTGGAAGTGTTCCGGGCGATTTCGATAAGAATAACATTGTGAACTTCGATGATTTCGCTGATTTTGCCGATGTGTGGCGGGAGAATTAACAAAGGATAGTTAAGAATCCAAAGGCCAAATATCAACGGCCTGCGGGAATAATCCTGCAGGCCGTTTTTGTTTTTACCCGAAGGGCTCTCCACAGTCCTATGGACTCCTTACGGAGGACACCTTACGGCGGAACCGGCAACCTTCGGCTCGACAGTCCGAATTCAGTGTTTGTAAATAAATGGTTTATACTTGCAAAATAAAGACTTGTGAAGCTGGCCGAGAAGCAACCGAAACCCAACCGAGCGCCAACCGTACATCGTTGGTGCAATTTTTGGTGCAACTCTCTGGCTCACGTAATCCATAATTCAATAGCTCCGCTGACACTTTTTTGACACCGTTAATTTCATTTTCAACGCCAGACTACGGGTACCGAAACTGAAGCCCTTTAAGCTGCCAGCTCTAACTTCTAACTGTTTAGGATTCTGTCGACTTTTCCTTGGTCCACATCCATCATGTACTGAATTCCACTGACTTCCGCAGTCTCATGTGTCAAGGCTGCTATATCGTCCCTGGTTATATGCTCGATGCCAAACTTCCTGCTACCCGCCATCAGTTGGCGCAGCCCCTGAGCAAGGCGTTCATAATATGTATAGAGCCCCAAGGCACCAGTCGGAAGTTTTTCGAATTCCTTATTTCCTAATTCTTTGCGTAGTATGCCCGCGGTTACAAAAATCTCGTCTTTCGAACTTCCAAATCGTTCAATGTAAACCGGGATTTGCTGCTCATCCATCGTTCGTCCTATCGTTTTACCTACCATAGCTGCGGCAATGGGAGCCCGGGCCATTCCTATCAACTTCACGAACGGAGAACCAAGTGCAAGACCTTTGAAGATTTGATCTTCGAAGGCAAACCCGCCAGCCAGAGCCAATGTCGGAAGATACTCACCCTTGTCAGCAAGGCGCTTGGCATAAGTACACAGAAGCGAATGCAGATAAACAGGAGGAACTCCCCACTCGTTCATCATACGCCATGGACTCATACCCGTACCTCCGCCAGCTCCATCAACAGTCAGAAGGTCAAGTTTATAGCGGGAAGCAAACACAATTGCCCTCGCGAGGTCTGCCGGCCGGTAAGCTCCCGTTTTGAGAAAGATATATTTGGCGCCGGCTTTGCGCAATTCTTCTATCCTTTGGGCAAATGATTCTTCGGTCACCATTCCCACTCGCGAATGTCTTTCAAATTCTTTGAATGCACCCTTTTCAAAAGCCCTGATTACATCCGGGTCGGTGGGGTTTGGAAGTACTATATAACCTCGCTCCTGTAACATTTGAGCCTTTTTGAGGTCCTGGATTTTTACTTCCCCGCCGATATCCTTGGCGCCCTGACCCCACTTGAGCTCCACACATTCCACTCCAAGTTTCTCGATAGCATATTCCTGCACGCCCAGCCGAGTATCCTCAACATTTGCCTGAACAATAATTGCTCCATATCCGTCACGCTGATGGTCTTTATAAAGCTCAACACGATGCTTAAGGTCGGCTGTATCAACCACGCGGCCGCTTTTAATGACAGTCTGAGGGTCCATTCCAACAACATTCTCGCCGATGGTCAGGCCAGTGCCTGCCAATGCGGAGCCGATGGCTAAACCTTCCCAGTTATTCTTGGCGATATTCGTTGAACCAATTCCAGGAATGTGCCAGGGATAACGGTATTTTATTCCATTATCAAGACCAAAGGCAATTTCCAGATTTACCGCAGGAAAGATGGCCTTGTCGCTGTCGGCTTCAATACCATGTGCACCCACTGCGGTACCCATAATGTTGAAGTGTGAATAATCAACAGGATAAGACTTTTCGGCAGCAGCGGTAATCATACCGAATGGCTGCGGATAAATAACCTCATGGCCGCGGTAGGCTGACTTGCCGATTTCGCACATACCAATGCAGCCATCCACACACGTAACACACATACCTGATGCAGGCACGACCGAATCTCCCGTTCTGTTCTTTGTTAAAGTTGCAGCCGAAGCATTTACCTTTGAGAGTGTAAGTGACATTTTATTTGACTCCTTTTGCTTTCTGTTAATCTTTCTTTATCTCACAAGCTACACAAGGACTCATGTAGCACATCATATCGTCAAACTGTTCTTTCTGGATACAGGGCGGCGACAGATTCGCACAACCGCCACAGATTGCTTTTTCCGGTTCGCTATAGGTACATCGAAGCTGGCAAGCAGGACAAACATATATACAGCCGCCGCACAGCCGGCAAACATCTGACTTAACATCAAATGGTGTGCCAATGCTTCTATTCTCACCGCGTCCCCTAAAACCAACAGCCTTAGCCACCATTTGCTCTTCGCACATACGTACACACAGACCGCAAAGGATACAATCCTCGTACTCCTGCTTGAAACGCTGCCGGCGAATACCGTGTTCCGAAGCAAGGTCCTGGATGGTTTTGGATTGTGGACAGGAAGCCAGCAGCAGTTCCAGAATCATTCTACGTGCCCGAAGAACTCGCGATGATGCTGTGCGTACCTTAAGCCCTTCCTCGGCTGGATAGGTACATGAGGAAACCAATTTTGCACCTGGCCCCTCACCAATCTCCACCACACAAAGCCGGCAGGCGCCATAAGGAGAAAGTCCATCCATATGACACAGTGTCGGAATCGGAAACCCAAGAAATCTTGCGGCTTCCAGCAGGGTAGTGCCTTGCTCAACCGAAACATCCAAACCATTTATTTTCAATGTTATCATGCCGACTTTTCCTCCACTGCTGCACATTTAGCCTCTTCATTTTCGTTGCGCTGTGTGAACTCCAGGTCGCACCTCAGACATCTTCGGGCTTCGCGAGCTGCTTGTTCAACAGACAATGTCATCTCCACTTCTGCAAAGTTCTTCTTCCTCGATTCAGCCGGGAGCGCAGCGGGTTCTGCTCTTTTTACCACATCCTCAAGCTCTTCATCACTGACCACGGCAGGTTCTATAAAGACTTCCGGCAGTTTTATTTTAGGCGGTTCAGCAAGTTCTCTGCCGCAAAGATAATTGTCTATGACTTCGGCCGCTTTCTTTCCTGCTGCGATAGCCTCAACCACAGTATTAGGACCCGTCACCAGGTCCCCCCCGGCAAAGACTCCTTTACGATTAGTGCAAAGAGTCTTCGCATCAACTTTTACTCTGCCGCCCTTATCAAGTTCCAGCCCCATAGAAGCGAGGCAGTCGCTATCCGGCCGCTCGCCGATAGCTACTATCAGGGTATCCAGAGCGATAGTAAATTCAGAACCAAGTATTGGAACAGGTTTGCGTCGGCCGCTTGAGTCTACATCTCCTAATTTATTTTTGACGCATTTGATATCGACCAGATGCCCATCTTTCGCATCTATTTTTACCGGCTGGACAAACGTTTCAATTTTCACTCCTTCTGCCTCAGCCGCTTTGATGTAACGTATGCCTACCGGCGAAACAAGTGTTTCGAGTCTTATACCTTCCTCTATAGCGGCTTCGACTTCTTCGGCGTAGGCAGGCATCTCCTGGCTGGTACGGCGGTAGAGCAACGTTACACTTTTGACTGCCTTCTGACGAATAGCCACTCTTGCAGCATCCACAGCAGAATTACCGCCACCAACAATACCTACATGACCTTTGGCTAACTCCTCACCTCTTAAATTGAAGGCTTTCAGGAATTGCATTGAAGAATACACTCCTTTAGTGTCTTCTCCTTCAAGGTCCAATCGCCAGCTTTTATCTGCTCCTATTGCAAGGAAAACCGCACTGAAGCCACCTTTAAAAAGTTCATCGATGGTTATGTCTCGACCCAAGGCGGTATCATATCTGACATCAATGTTTTCATCATCAAGAAGCAATTCTATCTCTTTGCGTGCCACGTCTCGAGGCAGGCGATAAGCCGGTATACAACTAAGAAGCATTCCACCCGGCTCATTGCCTGCTTCAACGAGTGTTACTCTATAGCCGAGCAGAGAAAGGTAATGAGCAGCCGAGAGGCCGGCAGGGCCTGCGCCAACAATAGCCACTCTGCGAGAGTCATAGCCCTGGCGGTTGATTCTGACAGGTTTGTAAACCGACGGCGCAATACGGTCCGTGATAAATCTTTTCAATATTCGGATAGCAATGGCTTCATCCCCACTGACAGCGAGGTTGCATCTGGTTTCGCAGTTGCGGCCACAGACTCGGGCACAGGCCGATGGGAATGGATTGGCATCCCTGATAACCCTGTAAGCTTCTTCATATTTACCTTTTTCAATTAAGGCAACATAATGCCAAACTTCGGTGCCCAGCGGACAAGCGGCCTGACAGGGTGCACCCACCAATTCTTTACATACGAAGGAATCGCACTTTTTATCAATCACGTGCTGACGGTACTCATCGTGAAAATAATGGAGAGTGCTCAAAACAGGATTCGACGCCGTCTGGCCAAGGCCGCACATTGTTGTGTCCTTTACTACCTCCGCCAATTCCTTCAGAAGGTCCAAGTGTTCAGGCGTCCCCTTGCCTTTTGAGATATCATCGAGAATCTCGTACATCCGTTGTGTGCCCTTTCGGCAGGAGAAACATTTACCGCAGGACTCATCCTTCAGAAAATTCATAAAGTATTTGGCGATATCTACCATGCAGGTATTTTCATCCATAACAATCATGCCGCCGGACCCCATAATTGAACCCGCTTTGACCAGGCTGTCATAATCAACCGGCAAATCAAACTTCTGGGCAGGAATACAACCCCCGGATGGGCCGCCTGTTTGAACGGCCTTTATTCTGGCCTTGCCTACCGGCCCGCCGCCAATGTCGTAGACAATCTCCTTGATGCTTATACCCATTGGAACTTCAACAAGGCCGGTATTCTTGATTTTTCCGACTAAGCTGAATATCTTTGTGCCAGAATTATTTTTTGTTCCTATTTTTGCAAATTCCTCTGCTCCAAGTCTGAAAATAAGCGGAATGTTCGCCCAGGTTTCAACGTTATTAATTACTGTAGGTTTGCCGTCTATGCCTTTTTGTACAGGGAACGGCGGTCGCTGGCGCGGCTCACCCATCTTCCCTTCGACGGAGCGTATCAACGCCGTCTCCTCACCACACACAAATGCACCGGCCCCTTTGACCAGCCTGATATCAAATGAGAAACCGGTTCTGAGAATATTCTGGCCCAAAAGGCCAAGTTGCCGCGCTTGTTTTATCGCGATGTTCAAATGCTTGACGGCGATTGGATATTCATTACGAACATAAACTATACCTTCCGTAGCACCGGTCCCGTAGGCACCGATGAGCATTCCTTCGATAATGCTGTGCGGGTTTCCTTCCAAGACGCTGCGGTCCATATAAGCGCCGGGGTCGCCCTCATCAGCATTGCACACAAGGAACTTGCCGCGGTTGTTTGGCTGTTTTGCCAGCAGCTCCCATTTCAATCCTGTGGGAAAGCCGCCCCCTCCCCGGCCTCGCAACTGCGAACTTTTGACCTGCTGTACTACCCACCCTGGGTTTTGTTTCAATAATACCTGTTCGAGAGCAACATACCCCTTTTGGACAATGTAGTCATATATCCGAATCGGATCTATCTTCTGGTTCATTCCCAGGATGCTGCGCTGTTGATTCTTGAAGAATGGGATATCATCCCGATTGTGGTACTTTTCACCCGTATGGGGGTCTTGATACAACAAGTCTTCGACATATTTATTCGAAAGTAACGCTTCAATAATCCTTGGAATGTCGTCAAGCCTTACCTGTGCGTAAAATGCCTGCTGCGGTTCGGTTAAAATGAAAGGCCCCATCTCGCAGAAACCGTGGCAGCCTGTAATTCGAAGTCCTACTTTCCCCACCAGGCGTTTTTCAATAATGTATCTTTTTGAGACTCGAATAATGTCATTTGAGCCGCTTGCCTGACAGGCTGTTCCTGCGCAAATAACTATGCGAGGTTTGCTTTCATCGCTGGCATCAAAAAGCACTTTCCGTAATTCTCTTAACTCATTTATAGAAGATAATCTTGGCATTTCACTACCTTACACAAACACTTGCACCAAACAATCAGTCTTACTTGTTACTTTAACTAAACCAAATCCAGCATATGGTTTTTACATCCACGGCGCGAACAAATTTGAACCGTACCACCGCCTTTAATAAGCATCGGTATCATCGGTGCTCCGCAATCCGAACAATCCGATGTGCTGTGAATTTCTGAATTACAATGCGGACAAACGAAATTGACAACCGCACCTTCCGGGATTTCAAACTCCGTGCAAACATTGTAACTGCCATACAGACACGACAGCCTTATCCAACCCTGCTTATGATCCGTAGAGACGTTTATCTTAAGCGAGGGATAGCCGTCAATAACAAAAGTCTCATCCTTGAAACTGTGGTTACAATGAGGACAGCTTACATCGATAGGAAATATCCGCTCATCCTTTCCTATGTCAAATTTGTCAAATCCTTCCCGTGCCTTGTTTAACAGTTGTTTGACTTTCAATCTTCTTACTTTTGAGAAGTAGTGGCCGTCGATAACAACTACCGGCCCAAGGGCACAAGCGCCTAAACAATTTACCGTTTCCAGTGTAAACTCTTTATCTGGTGTTGTTTCTCCTGCCTTGATGTTGAGTTGCCGCTTTAATTCATCTACAATCCTTGCTGCGCCCCGTACGTGGCAGGCTGTGCCAAGACACGCACAGATAAGATGCTTACCTCGAGGTTTCAAACTGAACGAACGATAGAACGTGGCTAAGCCATATATATCAACCAGAGAGCGCCCCGTCTTTTCCGCCGTCATTCTCAATGCCTTTTCAGGAAGATACCCATATTCATCCTGGATATCCTGAAGAATAGAGATTAGTCCGCTCCTGTCATTGCTATGTTTATCGAGAATTCCCAGAATATCCGTTGAATCTGTATCATTTTGCTTGCAGATATTATCTTTGTCTGATATAGCGGTACCTTGCTGCATTACTGGTACTCCTCACAATGCCAAACACCTCCCTCAAGTCTCGGGAACCCGCAGGTTCTGCGGTTATCGCAATTACTACAGAGCCCAATAAATTTGCCTGAATCCTCTGCATCAACTGAGGGGGTTGCCAGCGACACGTCTTTTCTGATAGTTTTTACCGAAGGATGTACATCCTCAATCTCAAACTCTTCACAGTAAAATGATGGTCTATTGGGATCTTTGGGAAAAGTACATGTGGGAGCATTCTTACAATTTGAACATAGACTAATACGATTTATATTTTCTGTCATGACCCGTTCCCTAAATTTAGGTTCCGTAATCAGCAGTGCAAAAGATGTGCCAGCTTTCCGATGAAGAAAATGGTCTGTCGTTTATGGCCAAACCTGAAACAGGCACAGACAGGTAATTTGGGGCTAAATCAAGTAAAATCGACGTGTTTTCAAGAAATGGTTTTTTAAGGTGAGCTTAGTTGAATCATCAAATTATTTTGGGAGTCAGGAAATTCAGTGGGGAAATTTGAACCGCCGGGGAAAAATTGCCCGGTAATGAAGCTTCACGAAGGCTTTTCTACCTTTTTAAGTTTTTCACGCAGAGTCTTGCGGTCGATGCCAAGAATCTCTGCGGCCAAGGTCTTGTTGCCATCCACCTCTGCCAGAACATTGCTGATATATTCGGCCTCTACCTCAGCAAGAGTCCGGGTGAAACCTGTTTTTTGAAGGGCTGAAAAACGCATAAGAGAAGGCAAGTCAGGAACCTCTATGAGGTCGCCGTCAGTCATTACCACGAGACGTTGAATTACATTCTCAAGCTCTCTTACATTTCCCGGCCAATTATAGTTTCGAAGACTTTGCAGGGCTTTGTTGGAAAAGCGAAGCGGCGATTTGCCTAATTCGGCTGCAAACCTGGTTGCAAAATGACGTGCCAATAATATGACATCATCTCCTCTCTCTCTCAGGGGCGGGATAACCATTGTAATAATATTGAGACGGTAAAACAGGTCTTCCCGGAAAAGTCCCTTTTTCACTAAACCATCCAAATCTTTGTTTGTCGCAGCCAAAATCCTTACGTTCACTCCTCGTATTCGGTCGGAACCGACCATACAAATTTGTTTATCCTGAAGGACGCGAAGAAGCTTGACCTGCATGGACAGACTCATCTCACTGATTTCATCGAGAAATATCGTACCGCCGTCGGCAGTATGAAAGAACCCTGCCCGCGACTCGATCGCTCCGGTAAACGCACCTTTGACATGTCCAAACAGTTCACTTTCAAGCAGACCTTCAGGAATGCCGCCGCAATTGACTGGTACAAACGGCGAAGAAGACCGTATGCTGCCATAGTGAATAGCTCTGGCTACGAGTTCCTTGCCTGTACCGCTTTCTCCTGTAATGAGCACAGTGGCCGAAGTGGACGAAGCTTTATTTATAGCGGTGAAAATTTTGTGCATTACTTCTGAGGTGCCGATAAGGCCTTTATGCACAGAACCCGCTTGGGTTGATGCAGTATCTCCAAACCTGTGCAGCTTTGCTTTGTCCAGTGCACGTTGAACAGCGGATAAAAGCTCTGCATCTGTAAAAGGTTTTGGTAAAAACTCTTCGGCACCGGTCCTGACCGCCTCGACCGCTCCTTCAACTGACGGATAACCGGTAATCATCATGACTTCAGTGTTTTTGAAGTTTTCGCGGATGTGCCGCACCAAGTCGAGACCGCTAACCTTAGGCATCTTCAGGTCGGTGATGACCAAATCCAATTGAGTTGCCTCAAGAACTTTAATTGATTCAGCTACGCCGGGTGCTGTAAAAACCTGATACCCTTCCGCTGCCAGATTCCGCTGGAGTACTTCCAGTGTAACTGGTGAATCATCGACAATGAGAATACGTTCTTTCTTGGGTAAAGATGACATATTAGATATTTTCCTCCATATTCTGCGGCTCCTCTATGGGCAGTCGAATTTCAAAACGTGTACCACGGCCAACCTTGCTTTCAACATTAATCGAACCGTTGTGTGCCGTTACAATCCCGTGTACTACCGGCAGACCCAAACCTGTGCCCTGGCCAACGTCTTTTGTTGTAAAGAATGGAATAAATATTTGCTCTAAAACCTCATCGGTCATACCGGTACCCGTATCCTCCACAATTAGACGGACCTGTCGGTCAGAAGATTGCGTCTGCACCGTGATCTTACCTTGTCCTTGAATTGCCTGCAAGGCGTTAATAACCAGATTGACCAGAAGTTGGTTCAATTGTGCCGGGTCGGCTGTGATTTCAGGCAAGTCAGACGAAAGCTTGCGAACAAATTCCACCCCTTCCTTGACACATCGAGCTTCAAAGAAGTACAAACCATCTTCCACTACCTGATTAAGGTTGACCTGAGTCTTTTTAGGTGGCGTTTGCCGGGCAAAGACCAGAAGCTTCTGGATAATCTCTCGCGCGTGCAGAGAGGCAGCCTCAATTTTTCCAATGTCCTGTTTTGCTGACGCTGGCACTCCGGAGCATTTCTTTGCCAGCTGGGCAAATCCCAAAATGTTTCCCAAAGGTTCATTCAGTTCGTGTGCCACCCCTGCGACAAGCACGCCGATTGTAGCCAGCCGATTAGCATGCCTAAGTTGAGTATTGAGCCTCAATTTATCTTCCTCTGCCTGTCTGTGTTCGATTATGAGTGCCACTTGTCTGGCCACTTCCTCAATCAGATTCCGCTCTTCTTTAAGAAACGGGTCCTCACCAAATCCAGGCTTATCTTCGACATAGACAACCTCCACAACGCCGCGAGATACCCCGCTGACAACGATGTCTGCCGTTTGCTTTCGAGGGCCCTGACAAAACCCAGCCGTCGCATAGGAAACACCGTCCAGCATGATTCTGGCGGAGGTGATTTCAGGGTATTGCCATGCAGACGGTAGAAGCTCGACAATGCGCTGCAGGATACCTCCCAGTGATTTGTCTGGCTGCCTTGCAATCTGTGCGATACCATAGAGACAGGTTAACTCTTTGATTCGCTCGCGCAATGCAACCTTCTCAGATTGTGATAATTGGCCTTTTGCCATCAATGTTTCCGGACAGAAAAGCACAGAGTCAGAGTTTCTGATTAAGATTCTTTTTTGCAACATTATATTATAGCTATAGTTATGTATGTCTGTCAATATTCACAATTCACCAAAGAAGTATTTATGAAGTGTTAAGAAATTACCTAATTCTCGAAGGGGGCCTGAACTGGTGCTCTTCGGATAAAATTAAGGACTGCCAAACATAAGTGTTTCGATAGTCCTTTAGTTATGTAACGAGGCCGAAGGGGTTCTCCACAGTCCTATGGACTCCTTACGGAGGACACCTTACGGCAGAACCGGCAACCTTCGGCTCGACAGTCCGAAATGCCGGTTGTAAGTGTTGTTCTAACAAGGGCTTAAAATGCGTTTTTAAGCCAAAAAAGTGGATTACATGTGGTTAACAAGTGAGTATACAAGTAAATAACAACTCAGTAACCACTGCAAACTGACGAACTTTTTGACGAACTCTGCAACCGGTTCGAGAGGCTGACAAACGGGCTTAGGTGGCACTTGCCACTGGCGATTGACATTTTTTGACACCGTCGATATGCCGATAAATAAAATAACCCTTCAATTTTGCTCTTATCACTGAAATTCGCTGAACCAAATCCCGATGCTGAGAATAATCAATTCGAAAATTTTTCAAGCACAATAAACAGACAAATCCGAAGTTTTCTGCCGCACTACTGACGAAAATCTGAGTATTAACTTACTAAGGAACAAAGGCTTAACTGCTGATAATGTTTGTACAGTACGGTCAGAATTTATCTGATAAAAGTGAGTAACCACTGATATCAAAGTCAAAGACGGGCTTTATGCCTATCCGGCCAAAGTTACATTTTTCCCAGTCTCACCGGGCTCAAAAACATGTGCCTTGGATATGTCTACGTACATAGTAACCCGCTGGTCAACATCAACCGCGGTATGAGGGTCGAGATTGACGATGAACTTAAGGCCTGACGAGCTGGTCAGATATACATCCTTCCTGTCGCCCAGCGGCTCGACAACATTAACCGTCGACCTGATGCCATTATCAGCCTGACCCGCCAGTTGTTCGACAGTCAAATGATCAGGCCTGACACCCAATGCCATCTCCTTGTCGATATAAGGTTTGAGATTGTTTGCGGCTTTCAGCACAATTGCAGTGCCGTCACTCAATACAAACGCAATTTTATTATCCTTGAGTCGCAGCCTGCCTTCAAAGAAATTCATTGGGGGAGTGCCTAAAAATCCTGCCACAAAACGGTTCACAGGTTTATCATAAACTTCCATAGGTGGTGCTACCTGCTGAATTACTCCGTTATACATAACACATATCCTATCCCCGAGCGTCATTGCCTCGGCCTGGTCATGCGTTACATAAATTGAGGTTGTTTTAAGCCTGTGATGCAGCGTTTTTAATTCTGCGCGGGTTGTTACACGAAGCTTTGCATCAAGGTTGCTTAAAGGCTCATCAAATAAAAACGCCGCCGGATTGCGAACAATTGCTCGACCCAGCGCAACTCGCTGGCGCTGACCGCCGGACAGAGCCTTGGGCTTTTTATTAAGCTGGTCACCGATACTGAGCATTTCTGCTGCTTCTTTGACACGTTTTTTTATCTCGGCTTTTGGGTATTTACGAAGTTTCAGACTAAAGGCCATATTTTGAAATACCGTCATATGGGGATAGAGCGCGTAGTTCTGAAAGACCATGGCTATGTTACGGTCTTTGGGAGGAATGTCGTTAACAACCCGGT
>Ga0315291_10006901_pt1 | contig 14080 bp, 12 predicted proteins | sample YL17G12_20_MG_FD_203070 | JGI IMG/M metagenome (GOLD analysis project Ga0315291, IMG submission 203070) | Sediment microbial communities from Yellowstone Lake, YNP, Wyoming, USA - YL17G12_20 | ecosystem: Environmental > Aquatic > Freshwater > Lake > Sediment | place: USA: Wyoming | collected...
CTCATTGTATAAAAATGAAATGTATTACTGCAATTTGAAAACAGTATAACCAAATGTACTAACAATAATACATCATATTAAAAGGAGAAAAAGAGTATGAACACTGGAACAATGCGGAACTCAAACACTGCTCGCTGGATCACCACAGCGGCACTGGTCGTATGCTTCCTGGCATTTATTGCCGCTACAGAACTCTACGCTCAAGTGGTTTTACCCCAAAAGCCAAATTATGAGCTGGCAAAAAAATTCAGTTCGGAAAACCTGCAAAAGTTTTTATACGGCACGTCGGTAACTCCAAACTGGATTGAAAGAACAGACCGTTTCTGGTACACCTACCGGAACACTTCTGGTGTGCATTACTATATTGTTGACCCGGGAGTGAAATCAAAACAGGAACTCTGGGAGCCTGGAAAGTTCGCTTCAACTTTATCAACAAAATTGCACAGATCGTTTGATTCAAGAACTATTCCTAATCTCGCATTAAGATTTATAAAAAATGAATCAGCAGTAGAATTTGAACTCGACAGTATTCGATGGGAATTTAATCTCAAAACATACCAGTTAGACTCAATCGGACAACTGGGAGGACAGCGCGGTGGTGGACGTGCAGGCGGTCCTGGAGGACGCGGTGGCGGTGGTGGTGGACAGCTCGGTGGTCCACCAGCCGGACGAGGGGGAGCTTACCGGAATTACTCCCCTGACAGCACCTGGTTTGTCTATGCCAAAAAATATAACTTGTACCTGGCAAGCAAAACTGATACAACAGGAGAACAAATTACCTTTACCGGCGTTTATAGATTCGGATTTGGCGGAGATACATCAGATACGAAAGCCCGCGCAAACGCAACCTGGTCAAAAGACTCAAAACGGTTCTTCTTCCAGCGCTCTGACACCCGGATGGTTAAGGATTTATATCTCGTCAATGATTTGGCGCAGCCCCGTCCGACATTAACAACATATTCCTATGCAATGCCTGGTGAGGAAAATGGGGAAGATGAGTTGTATGATTTTGAGGTTCCCACAAAAGCTCTCAAACAAATACCGGTAGAAAAGTGGAAAAATCAAAATCTATCAAGTGTACGCTGGGGAAAGACCCCGGATGACCTCTATTTCAACCGCCAGGACCGCACACTGGACTGGTATGATATATGTTTGTACAACCCGTCAACCAACGAGGTAAAGGTTTTAATTGAAGAACACATTGATAAATCTACCATTGAAACAAAAGGTATTAATTTTATAAATGATTTCAATGAGATTATCTGGTGGTCGGAGAGATCCGGATGGGGTCATTTCTATCTTTATGACAGCAACGGCAATTTGAAAAATCAAATCACCTCAGGAGATTTTCAAGCAAGCGGTATTGTAAGAATTGACACAGCACAACGTATTATCTATTTCAATGGCAACGGTGATAATTATCCGGGAAAGCCTGCCGGTGAATGGCCCTATTACTCCCACTTATTCCGGGTTAATTTTGACGGAACCGGCCTAAAATTATTGAATCCTGGAGATGCTACCCACTCCATTAACTTATCACCAACGAACACGTACTTTGTAGATAATTATAACCGCGTGGATTTACCACCAAAATCCGTTCTGCGTGATAATATGGGCAATTTCATTATGGAACTTGAAGAGACAGATAACAAAGCACTGCTTGAATACGGCTGGAAATATCCAGAGCGGTTCGTCGTAAAATCTGCTGATGGAATAACTGATATTTACGGCGTAATGTGGAAACCGTTTGATTTCGACCCGAACAAGAAATATCCTATAATTGCCAATGTTTATCCTGGTCCACAGACGGAGAGCATTTCATTCACCTATTCTCCATCGGGCGGCACAACGCAGTTAGCGCAATTAGGTTTCATCGTTATTAACATTGGCAATCGCGGTGGCAGCCCTCAGCGATCGTTGGCATATCACCGGTATGAAATGACGGGGGCGGCAAACTTCCGTGATTACGGATTAGCAGATAAGAAAGCAGGCATCGAACAATTAGCCGCCCGGTTTTCATTCATTGATATTAATAAAGTCGGCATTTACGGACATTCAGGCGGTGGATTTATGACTGGAGCTGCGATGTTGGTACCGCCGTACAATGAATTCTTTAAAGTCGGTGTCGCTTCATCCGGAAACCACGATAATAATATTTATAACCAACCGTGGAGCGAAGATCAAGCCGGCGGTGAATGGACAACAGTGGTGAGAGCAGCCGCAAGAGGAACTGGACGTGGTGGTGCTGGACAAGGCACAGCCGGACAAGGTGCAGCCGGACAAAGTGCCGCTGGACAAGCTGTTACCGCTACAAGAGACTCTATGATATTTAATGCCCATACTGCAAATAACCCGGAAATGGCCGCTAACCTCAAGGGACACCTCTTAATTACGCACGGCACAATGGATAATAACGTTCACCCAGCGAACTCAATCCGCTTGGCTGATGCATTAATCCGTGCCGGCAAACGGTTTGATTATATGCCGATGCCCGGTCAGCCTCACGGCTACGGCGAAATGCAACCATATTTCACAAAGATGCTGTGGGACTACTTCTGCCTGCATCTCCTTGGTGTATGCGATACGAGCATAGATATGGTGGCACCTATTCAGACGCGCGTTGCTACCCCACCGGCAATAATAAGATGATGACAGTAAAAAGGACAGTAAATATACTAAAAAAGGGGCACACTCTGTGCCCCTTTTTTTAGTAGTAATGAGACTGCTAAAAACTCTTTTTGTTTTAATTTTACTTTAAGATTGCTTCGCCCTGTTCGTAACGTGAGCCACGAGGAGTTCCTTTAGTACTCCAAGAATGACGAAGCAATCTCTTAGTTGCTATTTCAACAGCTTCTTTTTATCAAATTGGCACGGTCAACGAAAAATGAACGGGAAAATCATACTAATAGAATGCGGTGAGATGACTCGTAAGTCCTTGTTATTATGTAGTGCCGAGGGTCGGAATCGAACCGACATGTCCCGTGGGGGACACTGGATTTTGAGTCCAGCGCGTCTACCAGTTTCACCACCCCGGCATATTGTGTATCTGTTTTCTCATAAATATTTAATAAATTTACAAAAAAAATATGTACAACGCAAATTAAAAATTATCATTTTAGTAATTGAATTTTACAAAAAAAAATGGTATCTTAATCAAATAAAAAATCATATAGAGGTTTGGAATGTAAACCGTTAGCAGTATAAATAAAACAGAGACGCAAATGCTGAATTTTTTTAAACGAAGAACGAAAAAAACAGGCCTTCCTCCTGGAACCCTGGTACACATCGGCGAGCAAAGTATCGAACCGGTTCAAATGCAGGTTATTGACTACAATGCTGAGGAATGCACGGTTCATATCATCAATTCAGTTGAAGAAATATATCATTTTAAAGATTCCGAAAACATATCCTGGATAAATATTGACGGCGTTCACAACACCGAGATTATTGAAAAAATCGGTGAACACTTTAATATCCATTCTCTTACTCTTGAAGACATTGTCAGCACCGGTCAGCGGCCGAAAGTAGATGATTACGATAACTATCTGTACATTGTTTTCAAGATGTTTACATTCGATAAATCCTCTGTAGAAATTAAATCTGAGCAGGTAAGTCTTATCGTCAGCGAACGGTTTTTACTAACATTCCAGGAAACTCACGGAGATATATTCGACAACGTCCGCAACCGGTTAAAACTCAATAAAGGCCGTCTGCGGAAAATGGGAACCGATTACCTTGCCTATTCCATTATTGATACGGTTGTAGATCATTACTATGTAGTTATAGAGAATCTGGGAGAACGGTTAGAACAAATTGTCGTACAACTCTATGAAATACCGAAAACTAAGTATTTAAAGGATACGCAGGATCTAAAACGTGAAATTCTCTTTTTACGTAAATCAATAATACCGCTCCATGAAGTTATCGAAATGATGCGGAAGGGGGAAAGTGACCTTATTTCAGAAAATACAAAGTTATACCTTAATGACCTTCACGACCATATAATGCAGATTATTGATACCACGGATCTCTACCTTGAAATGATTACTCATCAATCAGAGGTATATTTTGAACATGTGAATCTTCAGGTAAATGAAATTATGAAGGTTTTGACGATTATGGCTTCAATTGCAATTCCGATGACTGTCATTGCAAGTATTTATGGGATGAACTTCAAACATTTCCCCGAGCTGGAATGGAAATGGGGCTATCCGATGGTATGGGGTGTAATGATTTTTATTAGTGTTGTCCTCCTCGCATATTTTAAAAAGCGAAAGTGGTTTTAAAATAATCTTATAGTGTTTTGGTAAATTTTAAAACAAACATAAATTAATAATGGAGGGGCGAGGTCGCCCCGCCCGTTTTATAATTACGTAGGGGCGAATAAAACATTTGCCCCTACGGAATAATTTTATTCGGATTATCTTCGTCTTTGTCCCATAATACCGGATTTGAAATTATATATTCACGTATCTTGTTCAATTCGTCATCGTTCCGTATAATATGCTCGTAATAATTCCGCTGCCATAATTTGTTATTAAACGGTTCCCAGCGGTGTTTTTTAATACATTTGATGTAATTGAGAGTTGTTACAGATTTAAAAGCCTGAATAATTCGTCCCAATGATTTATTTATCGTCCCGTAGGGGCGAATCCGCCTTCTTTGTGGCGGATGTTCGCCCATAATGTTTTCATTTTTGATACGGGGGCGAATACAAGATTCGCCCCTACAAATATTATCATTTTCCTCGCCAATAAAAACAATCCCATGGAGATGATTCGGCATTACCACAAATTCATCTAATTGGATATGAGGAAAACGGATTGTTAATTTCTGCCAATAATTATAAATCATTTTCCCATGTTCGTTTAAATGCAATTCATTATTTGTAATCATTCCAAAGAGACATTGCCGGTTATGCGTGCATATTGTTACAAAATATGCGCCCATCTGTGAATAATCATATTCTTTTAACCTTATTGACCGGCGGTGATGAATTTCAGGATTATATTTCATTATATTATATTTTTTGTAGGGGCGAATCTTGTATTCGCCCAAAAAATCATTCTCGTAGGGGCGGATTTTTCCCAACCATTTTATAATTCCGTAGAGGCGAACCTATGCGTTCGCCCGTCCCGTTTGGGCAGACACATAGGTCTGCCCCTACAGGATATTTAATTGTTTCATTATTCATAGTGGCTAATCCCACCTTTGCGGGATGTTCGCCCATAATGATTTCATTTTTGTTATGAGGGCGAATATCCGCCATCCGCCACAAAGACGGCGGACGGCGGATTCGCCCCTACGATATCTATTTTCTATTATACAATCTAAACTATCAGATTCGGGGCAAATAAAACATTTGCCCCTACGGAATAATTTTATTCGGATTATCTTCGTCTTTGTCCCATAATACCGGATTTGAAATTATATATTCACGTATCTTGTTCAATTCGTCATCGTTCCGTATAATGTGTTCGTAATAATTCCGCTGCCAGACAGGAATACCTGATATGTTGCGAAATTGGTTAATAATTTTGGTTGTTTCGTATTTATAATATGCGACAATTTGTCCCAATGTTGGTTTCCGTAGGGGGCAGGGTCTCCCCGCCCTGTTTGTATTGGGGCGAGGAAACCTCGCCCCTACGGATTAATTCTTTCCTCTTGTCGTCATTCTCTCAGTTTCGGTTGTCTCTTGCCGACGAAGTACGCCACAGTCGAGGCGGGAACGCTGAGTAGGAGGTAGACAACCGTTACGATATAGATTGGCCCAACAAGTGCAACAATAAGGGCAAATAACCAAGCAAGTAAACCAACGATCCATCTGGAAGAAGTCGGCGTTGAGAATACCTCTGCGGTCTTTCTGTATGCCTCGCTCTTTACCTTGCTGGTAACTTTGAGGAGATCCAAATAGCCAGACCACGTGGGACGCTCCCTTTTACGCCCGCAAGTATAGCAGTAGGCAAAAGCGACGATCCCTGGAAGAATCGCAAAGACAAATGCGAGGGTCTACCAAGTGATCAACACGATCTGTATCTCGCCGCCCATCTTGACACTCAACTATGATATTTATAAATTCTCTATAAACCCTTTATCCCGCAAAATTGCGGTATAACACATCTCAGCACTTATAAATCTAACCCTTTTAAATCTAATACGTTCCGTCCCGTAATACGGGAGGAAACTAATCGGCGAACGTGGAATAATCTGCTCTACGAGCAGTTCCGGCTTCTCCTGTATGCGTCCATCCGGGGAGCAACTATTTTATCTCAATTCCCGTTAATAAAATCTCCTTTACAAAGGGATTATCCTCATTGAAATCGGCGGGGGCGAATGGCGCCAGCTCGATGTCGCTGCCAATTTGCAAGGTTATTCGCCTTACTTTGCTTTTATCAGCAATTCTGTCGCCTATGAAGATATCCGAGACGATGGCAATATCTATATCGCTCCATTCGTCGTACGTGCCCCTGGCAAAACTGCCGAATACTACTGCCCGCTGGATGTTGATATTATTTTCCCGGAGAGCATCGAGATATTTCCGGATTTTCTGCTCTACTTCACGAGGGAGCGCAGCCATATATAATATTTCTTTATTTTAAGGAATCGAGTTTTGGTATATTCTTCGGTGCACTTTATTTGAAAGGTAAGCTTAAAATCGGGGTAACGTATCTCAATATTGAAATCGTTGACTTCATCGAGAAAAATCCTTTGCTCCTCATTCAATTGAAGCTTAGTTTTTTCAGCTATTTTTACAAGATTATGAATCCGCGGCGGCGTCTGATTTTCTGTATCTTTTACATAAAGCGCTTTCAATGTCTTCTCTAAAACAAGGTGACCAATAAAAAGACACCAGTCGTATTTCCGGCTTTCGAAAAGCGCCTCCGCCGTTTCAAAATCATGAGCTGCACTATCGAGCCAATAGCGTATATGTTCCTCTTTAATCACGTATCAATATAATTATTAATAATAAAAATTGCAAATCTGTAATTCCTTGGTCAAATAAATGGATTAATATTCTCTAAAATTTGGAGAATGTATTAACTTTAGTTGAGAATTATAAGTGTGACTCCTCAATTATAGATAGAATTTACGATGTATAGACAATTTACAAAAAGGAATCACTTATGGAAAATATACGGAAACAAAAGTGCAAGGTCAATGAAGAAATGGACCCCGAGTACTCGGGGGGAGTGAATTACCTGGGAAGGGCATTGACATAGACACGTGTATCGCATTGATTCATAAGCTCATACTGTTAGGGTACGCGATGCACAATCCAGTATCACACCAGATTCCTGATACATAATTGTACAAACAGAGAACTTTGAAAAATTATGGAGTTTGGACAGATGATTATTTAAAACACCCACAAACAAGTTTGTGGGTGCCACATAAATCCCGAGTACTCGGGACTGAAAACAGATTATTTCAAAGGTCTCAAACATTATAATTTTACTCTGCCCTCAAATGCTTTTGAGAGCGTAAGCTCGTCAGCGAACTCGAGTTCAGAGCCGACCGGTAATCCTTGAGCAAGACGAGTTATATGAGGAATAATCGGTTTAAGCAGTATAATGAGATAGAGGGACGTTGTTTCGCCTTCAACACTTGGATTCAGGGCAAGAATCACCTCATCCACCGGTTTTTCAAGTCGATGCAGGAGCTCCTTTATATGGAGATTTTCCGGTCCAATTCGATTGAGCGGGGAAAGCAATCCTCCGAGAATATGGTATTTGCCCAAAAACTTTCCAGAACGCTCCATAAAAGGAATATCGCTTGGTTTTTCCACAACACAAATAATCCGTTCAGTTCGATTTGTATCCGCACAGATGGGGCAGATATCGGTTTCGGAAAAATTAAAACACACCGTACAAAAATGGACGGAATCCTTCACTTCAATAAGCGCCTGAGCAAAAGCAACAACTTCTTCGCGGGATTGATTCAAGACGTGATATGCCAGTCGTTGTGCAGTTTTTCTCCCAATGCTGGGAAGCTTTGAAAATTCCTTAATGAGGTTTTCAAGACTCTTTGGCGTGCCAATCATAGTAATTTATCATTTATTAAAATATAGAAAAATCTGCTTTATACAAATATGGGAGAGGGCTGAATAAATTCAGCCCCTCCTTGGAATATGTACCTATTAAACGTCTTATAAGAATTCATTCCTTTTAATATTTGTGTTAATCAAACCTTAAAGGGATAGTAATTAGAATCCCATACCGGGCAGTTTCAATCCGGTGCCCGCACCGCCGCCAAGCAGACCGCCCGCTATATTGTTTATATGCTCCCGCGCTATTTCTCCGGCTTTCTCAAGAGCATAATTCACCGCCGCAACAATTAAGTCCTCAAGCATCTCAGGATCATCCTTGTTGATAACTTCGGGGTCAATCTTTACTGATTCAATTTCCTGTTTGCCATTGGCGATTACCTTTACCATTCCCCCTCCAGACGTCCCCTCAGCTTTTATACTATCAAGCTCTTCCTGAGCTTTAACTAATTGCTCTTGCATTTTTTGCGCCTGTTTCAGGAGTGTTGCCATATTTGGTTTCATCTGATACCTCATAACTTAATCATACGTTTTTCTATCATTATCCTTAAAATTTTGACAAAATACGATGCATTATTTAATGCTCGGAATTTACCGAAATTGATTCGGCTCCGAACAACTGGATTATCTCATTAATAATGGGCTCTCGCTCTAAAATCTTTTGCAATCGGTCTTTCAAAGTCTCCCGCTCAATTTTTTTTACCGACTTCACTTCTTGACCCGATTCAGCTTTTACACAAGTAAAACGCAGCGGGACACCAAATACTTTTTCAAGAACTTTATTAACCTTTGTTTTGTTCCGTTCAATCGAATGAATATGAAATCCGTTTTCCGGTCGAAATGCGATATAAATAACTCCATCTTTAAAAGCTGTGGGAGTTCCCTCACTTAAAAACGACCCAGTAACCGCACTTTCTAACTGTATTTCCTCTAAAAATTCCTGCCACCGATTTTGTATAATTTCAAGTGAAATCGGTAGAGATGGAGAAGTGGAAATGACTGATGACACACTTCCCACCTGTGCTGGAATATCAGCAGAAATAGTTTTAGGTACGCTCGTCATCGGTTCAGGTTTTTCTGATTGAGACGACAACGATTCAGGGGGATGTAACTTTTGTTCCTGCGGATATGCAGCCTTCGGCTCAGAAAATATACTTATTTGGGGTTCACTTTTATAGTTTCCGCCGCTTTGCTTTATCGCCTCAAGCACCTGTTGAAGAGTAACCGAACGGTCTAATGAAATAAGCTTCGACATCAGAAACTCAAGTTTCAAGAGCGGTTGTGAGCTTTTTTTAATCTGATATTCAGCATCGGAAATAATATTTATTATTCTGACCAAATCCATCTCGGAAAATTGTGCGGCTATTTTTTCATACTGCTGCTGAAAAACTTCAGATGTTTCAATTAACCGAGCATTCCCGGTTACCCGAACCAACATCATATTTCTGAAATGCTCCAGAAGACCATTAATAAATTCACCGGGGTCATAGCCGGCATTAAATATCTGCTGAGTTATTTCAAAACTTTTAGCAATATCCCCCGAAAGCATTGCATCGGTGCAGGAAAAATAGACATCCTCGTGAATCACTCCGATGATGTCAATGACGTCCTGCGTTGTAATACTCATCCCGCAAAAAGAGACTAACTGGTCGAGCAGGCTTTCAGCATCCCGTATGCTTCCTTCGGAGCGTTTCGCCAGAAGGAGCATTGCTTCTTCAGAGAGGGAAATCCCTTCGGCTTCACATATCTTTTTAAGCTGTTTGATGATTTTAGCCCCGGGCAGGCGTTTAAAATCGAACCGCTGGCAACGTGAAAGAATGGTGAGGGGGATTTTCTGCAGCTCCGTTGTCGCAAAAATAAATAACACGTGCGATGGTGGTTCTTCAAGCGTCTTGAGGAGCGCATTGAACGCCTCCCGCGTCAGCATATGGACTTCATCAATAATATAAATACGATATTTCCCGTGTACCGGAGCATATTTAACATTTTCACGGATATTCCGAACATCTTCGATTCCACGATTGGATGCACCATCAATCTCCATCACATCCATACTGCGGTCTTCAATAATTTCTTTGCAGGGGATGCATACATTGCACGGAGCAGGTGTAGGACCGTGCTCACAATTGAGCGCCCGAGCTAATATGCGGGCTATAGAGGTCTTGCCAATACCCCGAGGACCAGCAAATATATAGGCATTCGCTATTCGATTGAGCTTAATTGCATTAATAAGTGTTGTTTTAACGTGGTCCTGGTCAACAACATCCTCAAACGTCAGCGGACGCCATTTCCGAGCAAAAACCTGATATACCATACTTCACTCTATTTACAAAAAATGCTGTGCACCTATCCTCGACCTGAGTTACCAACAGAGAGATGCGGCAGCCGACTCCGGCCAAGCGCCCTTGCGGCAGATAAAAGCAATACTTACCGCTGCTACCTTCCGGTCCTGACGGGGTTGGGCACGCCTATCTTCGCAAGACTCGCACCATCACCGCCGCTTACCGTTTCTGCTCTGTCTGCCCTCTCGACCTCAGACAGGAATTCGACCCTGCTCAAGCGGATTGCAGGTTACAGGGCACCGCTAGCTCCCCATCTAGCACAGCAAAATTTTATTCTATTAAGCACCCTCAAAACAAGTTTGAGGATACCCCAATAATGACGCCTCTTATAAGACTTATAAAATCTTTTTTGTGGAGCAGAGCGGGATCGAACCGCCGGCCTCATCCGTGCGAGGGATGCGCTCTCCCAAACTGAGCTACTGCCCCATTTTCCTATTCAAAAATAAAATATCGGATTTTTCAATAAAAGAAGCAAGGGATATTTGTGAGAAATGGAGAAAACGAACATTTTCGTTCCCTTCAGGATTTTATGCAATTAATCAAATCATTTAGATGTTTTCAACGGATTAAGCTGTATGCCAAAGCAGATAGTATCGCTGAGCAGGGAATTGTTAATATCCATGCCCACACAATCCGTTCAACAATCCCCCAGCGAACTGCGCTCAGCCGCCGAAGCGAGCCGATGCCCATTATAGCACCAGTAATGGTATGGGTAGTACTGACGGGAATACCAAATGCTGAAGAGATAAATAACATAATTGCGGCACCAGACTCTGCACAAAATCCGTCAACAGGCCTCAGTTTAGTAACTTTCTGACCCATCGTTTTGACAATACGCCATCCGCCAATCATTGTTCCAAGAGCAATGGCGGTATGACAAACAATCACAACCCAGAAAGGAATATAGAATTTACTACCTAAAAATCCCGCGCTGAAAAGGAGACTCGCAATAACACCCATCGTTTTCTGTGCATCATTACTGCCGTGACCTAAGCTATAAAATGCAGCGGATACTAACTGTCCTTTTCTAAAAATAAAATCTACTTTAAATGGAGTACTCTTTCGGAATATCCAATATACGGCGACGCCAATCACTAATCCCAACACAAGACCAACGACAGGTGAAATAAATATAAAACTGACTGTTTTAAAAATCCCTTTCCATACAAGAGCTTTTGACCCTGCTTTCAAAATAGCCGCACCAATCATTCCACCGATAAGTGCATGCGAAGAACTCGTCGGCAAACCAAAATACCAGGTAATAATATTCCAACTGCATGCACCTGCAAGCGTTCCGAAGATAATGCCTTTATCTACAATCGCAATATCAATAATTCCCTTACCGATGGTATTAGCCACATGCAATCCGAAGAAAAGAAATGCAATAAAATTAAAAAACGCCGCCCAAATAACTGCATAACGAGGTGAAAGCACACGTGTAGATACAACCGTCGCAATAGAATTGGCTGAATCGTGAAAACCGTTTAAGAAATCAAATGTAAGCGCAAGAGCTATTAAAAAAAGAATATCAAGTGTCATAATTAGGCTTGTTTAACCAGTATTGTCTCCACCACATTCGCAACATCTTCACAGATATCAAGTACTGTCTCTGAATACTCGTAGATTTCTTTCCATTTGATTACCGTAATAGGATTTGTTTCCGTTTCAAACAATTCTCCAAGTATCCTGTCTCTCATTACATCACCAACGTTTTCAAGACGATTTATTTCAACGCATAAAGTTAATACTGATTTGACATTTTTTTTGCCGATCATTCCCTTAACTGCAGATGCCACGGCACAGACCGATTCTTCAATCACAGAAGCAAATCCAACAATGTTTTTATTAACCTCAGTGAGTTTATATACCTTCAACCGATTTACGATTGTATAGATCATATCAATGATATTATCTATCTCTTTAACTAAAGCAAAAATATCTTCTCTGTCAAACGGTGTAACAAAGGTTTTATTTAACTGATCAATAATAGTATGTGCGATTTCGTCCCCCTGATGCTCAATCTCATGCATTTTATTAATAGCTGTTTCATCAATAACACTATTTGAGACTAACTCTTTAAAGTAGCCTGCCGCATCAACGGCATAGCTAACCTGTTTTTCAAACAGATCAAAGAAATTATGCTCGTTCAGAAAAAACTTAAAAAACATATCGTCTCCGGCTAAAATATTAACAGCTATGTACTCATCATATACAAAAGCATATATTAATTCGGTAATTGTACCGAAAAAACCAATAACAGCTTAAACTGGCGGAGAGGGAGGGATTCGAACCCCCGATCCCCAAAAGAGGATAACAGTTTTCGAGACTGCCCTGTTCGACCGCTCCAGCACCTCTCCTTTAAAAGAACAATCCTTCCTCCCAAAATACCATAATATCTTTTAAAGGTAAAAATATACCAAACTATTGCTAAAAATCCAAGAATGATTATAGAAAAGTGATTATCTGGAACTACTATCCCGGTTTTTAATATAACACAGAGTAAATAATTCCGTTTTCTCCTGTCGTTAACAGTAAAAAGAGGGTATTCAATGAATATATCAAAATCCCTGATTCACTCCGATATAACGATTGAAGAATTTGTTGAGCAGTATCCCGAAGTTGTACGGATACTTATGGAGGAAGGAATCCCGTGCATTATTTGTAGTGAACCGTTCTGGGGCACCCTGCGGGAAAATGCTGAAAAGCGAGGGAAAAACATTCTGGAGATTATCGAAAAACTCAATCAATGTATAAAATAATGTTTAAAATTTTTATTGAATCACTTTTTCCTCGTTCCCGGTGCACTCTCACACAATTCTCGTTCCCAGTGCACTCTCTGGGAACGAAACATTTACGGCTCTTTCGTTTTACTAATCCATATAAAAATCTCTAATGAGCAAAATCGGATTCAAAATCTTCGAATGTAATTTATTTCTCATTCCCGGACAAAGGCAAGAAACAAGAAAAGTATTATGAGTTCCGTCTCACTATTAAGACAATAAAAGTCAAAGCATAGTTTTGTGAAGTAGTTCTATCTCTGGTACATTGCGGAACGGAGAAAAAATTAGTATTGTGTCCCCAAATTACTTAATAAATTTTACTACGACTGACTGAAAAATAATAGGAAATATGAAACATATTTTTTGATTTTCATAGAGAATATCAAATTTTAAAGTATTATCAGAAATGTCTCTTTGTACTACTGTTAAATCATATTTGAAATTTAATTTATGTTTGGTAATCAGTTCTAATTTATCATCTAACTCAAAAATTGTTACTTCATACCGTGGTCTCTGATAAGGTGGTTCCCAAAATGAAAAATAAAATCGGTCGTTCTCATAAACAACGGACTCTAATAAAGTATTAGTTATAATCCTGCTTTGTTTTTCAGGCAACCGCTCTTTAATAAAATCCTTTAAATCGGGATTATATTTATCTAAGTAAACATCCATAACGTGTTTACCATTTTTGTCATATTTACGAATCATAAAACGACTCGACAAAAATATATAATAATTTCCATAGTTATCAACAATCGGTATTCCCTCCGCATACGCCATATTGAAACGACTATAATCAGTTCTGAATTTGTCAATCTCTCCAATGTTCTTTATCAGTTCCCCTTTTTTATTAAAAACAGAAAAATAATATTCCCAATGTGGTAAATTGAGGATAAGTTCATCATTGTATATAA
>Ga0315291_10006902_pt1 | contig 14078 bp, 12 predicted proteins | sample YL17G12_20_MG_FD_203070 | JGI IMG/M metagenome (GOLD analysis project Ga0315291, IMG submission 203070) | Sediment microbial communities from Yellowstone Lake, YNP, Wyoming, USA - YL17G12_20 | ecosystem: Environmental > Aquatic > Freshwater > Lake > Sediment | place: USA: Wyoming | collected...
CCTGTGGGTGGGAAAAGGATTTTTATTGCGACCGAGCGTGTTATGGGGTGCTGTTGGGCCGGTCGTCTAGCTTGGTTGGGACGCCGCGTTCACACCGCGGAGGTCGCCGGTTCAAGTCCGGCCCGGCCCACCATCATACTATCATCGGCGATTTCAATCTGATTACAAGTGCAGTGAGGCTACTCATTTTTTGTTATAACAGGTGGCTTGTTATATGGCGAAAAAATCCATCTTTTTCTTGAGGCCTCCTCCTCGTGTTTCTTGAGCTGTTCTTAGCAGCGATCTTTGTCCTCCTTTTACATGTCCAGCCGAGTGTCCCGGTGAATGGCGGGCCCGGTGGGATTTGAACGCATAACTTTGTGGAGATGTCACCCCGCAATCCCCTTTTGTATAATCTCCACCTAAAAGAAGTTAAATGAAGTACTCAAGTAAAACTCATCGCATAAACAACTCGCGATTTTAGAAAATCAACACGATTGATCAAGGATTAGGAAAATAGCTAAGGTAGTAATAGTTTCGTCTATTCTTCCTTTCAACCTTTACAACGCCAGAAGTAACAAGAATTCTCAGTTGAGAGCGGGTCCAAGAAGAAGAATATCGAGCCCTATCATTGATGATCCTTGCTATTTCTTCGAAAGACATTTTCTGGTTACCTATAACCTCACAAAAGAGACTTTTCATCAACTCAAGGTCGCTGTGATCTCTCAGCCTTTTCAGGATTGGAGACTCGATGCCATAATTCTTCCTTAACTCTAACAGCTTGCTATAGAGTCTGTAAGCCCATATCCCACTATCCCTTTGAGAGAGACATTCATCCTCTATGGTCAACCAATTGACACCGTGCTCTGCCAGAACCCGGAGGTCCTCGAGATCCAACTCCCTCTCCGTGATAGCCTTGAAGAGGAAGATATCCTCAGATGCCATCAGATAAACCTCGAGGCGACCAAACTTTCTGTAGAAGCGCGCCCGGGATTCAATCCCGGCATCGATGGTTAGACATTTGCATACCTGCCTGTCGAACACGTCGAACCTCATTCCTTCTTCGTTCTCGACTATATTCCAAGCGCCCAGACTCTCATACTCCCGTGAGGTATCCTCTACGCTTCTGAAGCTCGCCAGTCTGGCTGCCTGAATGAATAATTCAACTTGATGTGTAGATGTGAGTACGATGTCGACGTCCTTCGTAGCGGCCTTCCTACCGATGAAGGTCATAGCGCAGCCACCTATCAGGTAGACTCGGACATCCCCTGTTAGCTGGTTGCCCACCTCAACGAGTGCCTTTAATAGATCGCCTTCAGAGAAGTATCTTCTCACGCTCATTCTGTCTCGTATCCCCTATACTTATCCATGAACTCGTTCCAAGGTGGAAGAGGTGGCTTCCGGCTCAATCCCCCGGTATCGAAGTAATCGACCAACTCATCTATCCTCCCCTCAACGCCGTACTGTCTTCCCACCATACACAGATATGCAAGATCTAACCTGTCGCGGTTCTTCCACCACGTGACTAGCGTGGGCAAGGGGTTGTCACCGATCAGTAGCGAGTGAAGGATCGCATCCTCTAGAGTTAAGTCGTGCTTGAAAGGTGAATAGATCAGATAAGATTTGGATAGGAGGAAGGGCGCGCCATATTTTCCGAAGACAGAAATGCCGGTGGGGGTAAAGCCTTGACATTTATTCTGTACATCACACTCGACAATGAACTCATGATTAGCTTCATAGATGATGTGAGCTCGCTCCGAGAGGCTAGCTGCGATCCTAAAATTCAGGTAGTGCCGGAACTCCATGACGAATTCCCTAAGTTTGTTGAACCTCGGAGATATTGTATAGGTTGTCTCTCTAAGAATTACACCTCTTCCTTTTAGTTTCAAGAGCGTTTTTCCTATCGAGGCCTCTGAGGTTAGGCACTTGCTCTGTATCTCAGCTCTACTCTTCAGATGGAGGTAAGAAACCGCTGAGATTACCTCGAGGTTAGTACCCGATAGGAGGCTTGGGAGATTCATATGCTCGAACTCATGCCGAAGTTCAGCATACAATAATGCATGCTTCGAATCAGCAAGGGTAACTACCTTCTTTTTACCCAGTCTATTATCATCTAGTAACTTCTTCTCTCTGAGGGAGGAGGCGAGCTGAGAGACTCGAGCAGACGAAAGACCTAGAGAGAATCGCAGCTCAAATAGGTCAATTTGCTTATGCTGGGAGACGTAGTCCAGCAATTTTAATTCCGATTTAGATAATTTAAGGATCCCCGAGCTGCTTTGGAACATTCTGTATAATTTTACTTAAAAGATATATAAATAGTTAAGCTTTTTTATACAGAGAGATGTTTGGATTACGCATGCCAATCGAACGAAGTAAAGATTGAGTGGATTGGGTCTGAAATTGTGTGGAGGAGGGGATTTGAACCCGTCGTACACTATAGATATCTCCAGCAACCTCCTTTTATTTGGGGTTTACTTCAGTGCGCGTAGACGCGAATGCAGAGTCTAGCTGCTACCCACATGCGTGCAGCTGATTTCAATCATCGTCGACACATCTGTCCACGATCTCTGATAGATCAAAGATGTTGTGCTCCCGCCCTGACCCCGCCGCGTATTTCATGATCAGGATGCAGTTCGGACACCCCGTGATGATCCCGTCGGCTTCCAGCGGGTCAAGCTGCTCCCTGAGCTTCAGATTTGTTACCTTCTCGGCGAGATCCTTATTGTACATCCAGAGCCCTCCCCCGCCCCCGCAGCAGAGGGTGTGACTCCCGTTCAGAGGAGGCTCCACGAGCCTGAGCCGGGGGATGGATCTTAGCACGTTCCGTGGAGGCTTGTAGACGCCGCAGTGCCTCCCGAGATCGCATGGATCGTGCCAAACGTAGCTGCCGTTCAAGCTCTTCAGGTGAAGCCGCCCCCCGCGGATGAGGGATTCCATCAGCTGAGATGTGTGATAAACCTCGAAAGGCATGGTCACGCCCAGCATGGCGTAGACCCTCGTGAAGGCGAAGTAGCATCCCGCGCAGCTGGTGACGATCCGTTTAACTCCGAGGCCGGTCATCTTCTTCACGTTCGCGGAGGCGTTCCTCTCGGCCTCGTCCCAGAGCCCAAGCAGGTAGAGGATGAGCCCGCAGCACCCCTCGTCTGCACCGAGCAGCCCGAAGCTGACGCCGGATTTCCTCAGAACGTTCGTGGTTGATACGACTACATTGGGGAGCCTGTAGGCGGTTGAGCAACCCGTCCAGTAGAGCATGTCTCCGGCTCTAAATGGAAACTCGTTCGCGGCATCCTCGAACCACAGGGTTCTGTCCTCGGCGGGTATACCCAGGGGGTTTCCGCTCTCGGCCATGTTCCTCTTCAGGAGCCTGCACTGCTCCGGCTCCGCCCCCATCTTCACGATCTCTCGGCGGGCCCTGACTATGGCGTTGTTCACCTCGAAGCCCCCCTGAGCCACCTGATCGTAGCACTGGCCGCACGAAGAGCAGCTATACATCGAGTCCACGAGCTTCCCAGTGGCCCCCATCTCGCCTCTGAAAAGGCCTCTAGACAGAATCAATCGCCCCTTGGAGGAGTACGTCTCCAGCCCATCGAAGAATGGCTGCAAGACGCAGAACCCGCCATCGGAATCCTCGATCTCCTCCAGCCTGTAACCGCCGCAGTTCTGAATCAAGGAGGCAAACCTGTGCGGAAACGAAGGTGCCCCCCTCAGCTTACGACTATTCTCCATTTTGGCTTCAGCGAGTTCAGAAAGCCTTTCGAGCAGAGATTCGGCGATAAGGTACTTCCCGGAATCGATTATCAGTACGTGCTCGTTCGAGTGCTGGGTTGTTCCCTCGCTTTCATGTAGGTGATCCTTGATCACAGTGACTCCGTGGACGTCGGCAATCTTCTGGAGCTTCGCTTCATCAGCCTCTGAGCGGAGCCTTAAGACGGCTAAGGGCTGCTGAAAGCGACGCGTCCCGAATCTAGAGTGATGGGAATAAACGTAGAGATCCTCACAGCCCGTGAGCACCCTCTCCTTTCCGAAAGCCTCAATCAGCCTCTGAAGCAGCATGGCTCTCTGCTTCTCTTCGAGCGGCACGGCAGAATTCCTTCCTTAACGTTTCGCTGACCGATTTTAAATGTACCTCGATGAGCTTTTTAACAAGCTTGGCATTTGCCTCCCAAATGGGCGTATCATCCGAAAATGTAATGAGCCCTGAGCCCTATGCCTTAGGCGGCGATTCTGTTTGGTCTATGGTTGGGCGGGTAGGACGCTTAACGTCGACCTCTCCAAAGATAAAATATCTACTGAGCCTTGGAATGAAGTGGCTAAAATGTACTTGGGGGGGAGAGGGGGTAACGCCTGGCTTTTCTGGAGGCACAGCCAGGTAAATCAGAGCCCCTTCGACGATGACGCCCCGCTTATATTCGGAGCCGGCGCCTTAGCAGCCACGGGGCTGATAGGGGCCTCCAGGATGGAGGTGACGGCTGTCTCCCCCTCGAAGACTGAAACCCACTCCTATGGAAACGTCGGGATGGGTAGCTTCTGGGCTCCAGAGCTGAAGTTCGCAGGTTACGATAACATAGTAATCAAGGGGAGGGCCGAAAAACCAGTCTACCTCTACGTCTATAACGATGAAGTGGAGATCAGAGACGCCAAAGACATCTGGGGCAAGGGCACCTTCGACACCGAGGCGTTGATCAGGGAGGAGATCGACGACGAGGACGTCCAAGTGGCGAGCATCGGGCCCGCGGGGGAGAACCTCGTCGTACAGTCAACGGTCGAGCACAACTATAGGAGCGGTACGCCTCTGGGCGCCGCCATGGGCTATAAGAGACTCAAGTCGGTGGCCGTGAGGGGCACGAACCCCGTCGAAGTCCACGACCCGGAGAGGGTGCTCGAGCTGAACAGGCAGCTCGTGGACAGGGTCAGGAAGGCCAAGGCGCTGAACGTCGGAATCCCCAGAGATAAGGGGATGGACGCCTACCTGCAGGGCTTCCTCGTGGGGGATGCGGGGGTCGTGGGCGACTACGAGAGCCACGACTGGAGGGAGAGGCCGAACATCAAGAAGGCCTACGAGGAGGGCTCCATCGGGGATTACTACGTGAAGGACATAGGATGCTTCGGCTGCCCCTTCCCATGCCAGCCCCTCTTCGATCTACCCGGTATCGGTGCGTGCATCTGGAGGTGCTACCCGACTTACTGGCCCTGGAAGCTGTGGATGACCGATCTCAAGGAGTCCTTCAAGGCGACCCGGATGATGTCCGATCTCGGGATGGACAACAAGGAGATAGCCACGATAGTCTCCTGGCTCATGCACCTCTACAGCGACGGAAAAGTCACAGCCTCGGACTTGGACGGCGTGGCCTTCGAGAAGGGAAGCTCTGAGGCCCTCTTCGAGACGATTCGCAAGGTCGCCTACAGAGAGGGGTTCGGGGACACCCTTGCCGATGGGCCCCTGGCCTTGGCGAAGAAACTTGGGCCCAGCGCCATAGAGTACCTCAAGCACAACCAGGGCCTGACACTGAGGACCTTCGAGTTCCGCGCGGAGCCCGGAACAGCGCTCGGTGAGGCCATCTCCGAAAGGGGGAACAGCTTGAGGGCGACGACCTACCACGTCGTCATCTGGGATAAACCAGCCAGGGAGGAGTATACGGGTATGCCGCCGGAGGAGAGAGCAGCCGCCCTCGCCTGGTCAAAGGAGATGTTCGGCACCGAGAAAGCGATCATCGCCACGGAGTACGAGGGAAAGCCCGCCGCGCTCATCTACGAGATGGACGGGGCCGCCATCGCGGACTCCCTCGGATACTGCGTGACAATGATCCGCCCATCGAGGGTGGGCGCACCCGGATCCCAGATCGGGGACATGTCGTACGAGTTCGCGGCCGAGAGGTTCACGGCGGCGACGGGAATGCCCATGGACGAGGCGGGGCTCTTCACGGCCGGCGAGCGCATATGCAACCTGGAGAGAGCCATAGCGGTGAGGGACGGGCGGTCCAGGGAGAAGGACACCCTGCACGAGTACTTCTTCAAGGTCCCCATACCAGATGGGCCCCAGAAGGGGAGAAAGCTGGACAAGGAGAAGTTCGAGAAGATGAAAGACGAATACTACGCCCTGAGGGGGTGGGACGTTAAAACGGGGTTACAGAAGGCGAGCACCCTTGAGCGGCTCGGCATGAAGGATGTCTCTGACCAGCTCAGGAAGACGTCGAAGCTGGCCAAGGAGAAATCGGAGAAGGAGGGGTGAGGCTTGGAGAAGGTCATTCAGGTAGATATTGAGAAGTGCATCGGATGTCGATCCTGCGAGGTCGCCTGCTCTCTGAAGAACGTGGGGAATAGTAACCCCACCAGATCGAAGATAAGGGTAATAAGGTACGAGAGGCGCGGCGAGTTCCACAACTACGTCCCGATGATATGCCAGCAGTGCAGTACCCCCCTCTGTTTGGAGGCCTGTCCGGTCAACGCCATAGCCAAGAACGCGGAGACGGGGGCCATGGTCGTCTCCGAACAGACGTGTGTGGGCTGCAAGGTGTGTACGGTGGCCTGCCCGATAGGCGGGGTGAGCATGGATTCGGTCACAAACCTTGCCTTCAAATGCGATCTCTGCGACGGCGACCCGGAGTGTGTAAAGTACTGTGAACCCAAGGCGATCAGCTACGTGGACAAGGATAAGCTGGACCTTAGGACGAAGAGGGCTAAATCAAAAAGGTTCTCGGAGCTATTCAACCTGATGCAGTCAATATATTAACGATCGAGCGCGTGTGGCTTGCCATAAGGGATGCGTGCCGAGCCTAGGACGGCTGAACCCGTTGTGGGTTTACGTGTACCTTCAATCGGCCCCTCCAGAGGGAGATCAGCGTCAGACCGGCCGCCTCAGCCAGGCGTATCCCTGAGGCAAGCGGCACAGTCATGGAGGCGACCACGGGTATTTCGCCGCGCCCAGCCTTCTGCACCATCTCGCCGGACAACCTACCCGTGCTCACCAGGATGCATCTCCTCAGTTCTCGTCTCCTGAGAACCATCGAGCCTATCACCTTGTCCACGGCGTTGTGCCTGCCCACGTCTTCGGCGAAGGCCTGAACCTCGCCGTCCTCGGAGCAGAGTATGGCCGCGTGGGTGCCCCCAGTCGTCTTGTGGACCAGGCTCCGCCTGTTCAGCTCCTTACACATCTCAATGATCTTGCTCGCCTCGACCTTGAGGTCGGATTCGACTCTAGGCAGCGTGAATGAGCTTGTGCCCCTGACCTTTGATCCGCAGGCGGTCACTATCAGGTTCATGACCCCGACGGAGGCTTCCCTCAAGTCGACCTCTCTGGTCAAATCAATTAAAACGTCGTCGCCCCTGAAGCTGGTTGCCTTGATATCCTCCGCGGAGTCGATGATCCCCTCAGTGAAAAGGTATCCCACCGCCAACTCTTCCTTAAGAGTCGGAGTCGCTATCAATGTGGCATGATACTCGCCATTTACGAAGATGCATAATGGTTCATCCAGGGCCAGCTCGTCGTCGATTTCAGTGATCACGGGATCCGGTTTCAGGCTGATTAGGCTGATACTCCTCTTGTCAGTCATCAAAAGGGGCACGACCGATAATTTTCAACTAATACCCTCAACGTACGTGGCTTATCACTTTTCGGGCACGCGATGTTGAAGATGCGAAGCTTTTCAGAAAGTTGAATTGGTGGGTATGTTGGGTGGTGGAGCCGGTGAGATTTGAACCCACCACGGCGTGGTGATGTCCCCCGCAGACTCCCCCTTTTTTAAGCAGTATCAGGTGGAGCTAGAGATGAGATTATGGGGAAACTTTTTGACGTATTTGCATGCGCTAAAGGTTCTAGCTCAATAAAAATGAAATGATCTTCTTGAACGTATTTGGGTCCTGCCTCAAAAACATGTGACCCCCCTCAAAGTACTCAAGTGTTGAACCTCGTATCTGCCTATGCAAAGCCTCCAGATTCTCAGGCGGAGATAAACCATCAAACTTCCCACCACAAATGTACACCAACATCCTTAGCTGCGACAGGCGATCGTAGGTGTCATGGTCTCTTCGAGCATCAAGCTGCCTTCTAGCACCTGTGGCTCTACCCGGCTCATCTTCAAACCTTGAGGGCGCCATCATCTGGTTTAATGTCTCCCTATATTTTTCAGGATTCGATCTCCTCCACCCCTCCCCCAAACGATTATCCAACAGACCAATCAGGATCTCCGCCCTCTCCTCGGAGCTTAACCTAGATAGCTCATGCAGAGGATACGATGCTCCGCCTTTACCCCCGCTACTGGTGCAGGCTAGGACAAGCTTCTTGACTATATTCGGGTACCTTAACGCATATTCTTGAGCCACCATGCCTCCAAATGAGACCCCGATCACATGGGAACTCTTCCAGCCGATACTTTGAACCAATTGATAAGCGTCATCTGCGTAATCTGCCATGGTGTATGGTTTGTCCGGTTTATCTGTCTGACCAAGTCCTCGCTGATCGTATGCTAGGATCTTAAGGTGCTCAGAGAGTGGACTATCGAATATATTCGGCTTATCTCTGAGATCTCCCCCGGTTCCGCCGATGTACAGTAGTTCTGGTCCTTTTCCCTTTACCTCATAGTACATCTCTATGTCTCTGATCTTCGCCTTAGGCATTCATGCGCTCCCTCTTGCATTCACTGATCAAATAAAAGGTGGAGCTGAGGATAAGATTATTGAGAAGAGCTATTTTATCTGAAGTTCAAGTCCCTCATTTCACCCTTCGCTTATTTTAAAGGAAGACTAGGGGCTCTCCTCTGTATTTTTCCTGAACCTTAAACCACGAGTCGAGCTCTGGATCATAGGAGACCACCTTCTGCATCAGCCCTAACGGACAGACGGGAACGCATGCAAAACAGCGTACACAGGCCACGTCGTCGATCTGCAAAGAGTCGGCGTTGATCGCCCCAGTGGGGCACGACTCGGCACAGCTATTACATTTGTCGCAATGTTCCTTCCCGTGCTCGATGACCGATACCTTGATCAAAGGGTGCCAGCGTTCAGGCAATCCACTCCCCTGAGCCTCCGGGTTACCACCAACGTATAATCGTATGAGGCAGTTGCCCCCGTGGAAACTCGTGATGTCATTGAGATCGCCAGCCTTTATCTTCCCACCCACCTGTCTCCCGAACTCGGTGGCCTTACGCAGGTCATCCTCATCTGGGCGTCCAATTCCTAGCGGGTAATCATCGGTGGCAAAGGAGTGCTGCCCGATGAAGTTGCCCGCCGCGAGGATCGTGAAATCCTGCTTCCTGAGTATGCCGGACATCTCCGCGAGGCAGGTGCCCATCCTCACGTTACCGCACACGGCTATGGGGACAGCCAGTTTGCCAGAGCCGTTGAGCTTCTTGAGGTAAGGCAGGACGACGGCGGGGAAAGTCCCACGGTAGACTGGGACACCGACGATTATGAGGTCGCCATCCACGGTGCCCGACCAAGTTTCTCTTTGCTTCGGGAGAGTGAGATCAATCGCTTTGGTTGTTGGTAGACCTATTCCCTTTGATATTGCTTCGAGAACCTTCTTTGTGCTTCCTGTTGGTGAGAAGAATAGATTTTGAACTTTCTTCACTTCAACCATTCAACTTCACGGGTAAGTATCAGGTGGAGCTGAGGATAAGGCTATGGAATCGACCCTACTTTGGCTTAAGGGGGTTCTTCAACTCAGTCCACAACTCAGGGTGCTTATCGAGGTACCTCAAAAGCTCATCGTATAGATACTCCGTCTCACTAAACCACCTCACATAGCCCATGTCAACCCTAGCCTCATCCACGATGGGCTTCAGCTTCTCCCAAAACGAACGAGTCATACCCGTGAGCAGAAGAGCCACCAACCTGATTGGGAGATACCCCTCCTTAACAAGCACCCCAAGCCCCTCAAAATACATACCTAGTATATAGAAATCATCTGCAAACTCCTTTTTCTGAAATATTTCCCTGGATTCGCTGTAGTTCTCCCATTGGCTTGAGATGAATTTATTGTAGGCTGATGTGAAATCCTTCGAGGTTGTCTGCTGGTAGATGTTCATGAACATCTGGGCTTGCCTTGTCTCTAAGGTCTGCTGTTGGGCTCTTGCAGATTGTTCTTGTGCCTTGAGCATCAGTTCCTGGTTCCTCTGGCTTATTCGTAGGTTCAGTATGTAGAAGATGGCTGCTATGAGTACTCCTGTTGCCGCCACCATGTAGTAGGCGGTCTGAATCTCAGCTAGGTCAACCAATCAACCACGGTTTATGATTAGCGTGAAGTGAGGATAAGATTATGGAGGCTTAGTTTTGAGTTCTGGATGTTGTTTATCGCGAATACGCTTCATCTCATTATACAGATACTCAGAGTTCTCACCCCATGTGGCCCATTTTTTATCCTTTCTCATCCCCTCCGCTATGGGTCGCATCTTATCACAATAGTTGATGATGTCCGCACCCATCAGGTCGTCGACGAGATGGGGATCCACCAGCCCCCTCCTCACCAACACACCCAGACCCTCATAATAGTTTTCGATGGTCGTGTACGCGAGGAACCCGCGGGGGTTGTTCCTTACTCCAAACTTTTCTTCCCAGTCATCGAAGTCGCTCCACTGTTGGTTGTATAGTTCAACGTAATTGTCGAGGTATCCAGGGGACATCCAGACGTTGAAGTACTGCATGAAGAGCTGCACCTGCCTTGTCTCGAGAGTCTGCTCCTGGGCCTTCAGCATTAGTTCCTGGGTCTTCTGGCTTAGCTCCTGGTTCTTGAGGCTTATCTCCTGGTTCCTCTGGCTTATCCTTAGGTTCAGGATATAGAACACGGCTGCTACTAGGACTCCTGTTGCTGCCACCATGTAGTAGGCGGCCTGGATCTCAGCTAGATCAACCATACAACCACGGGTAATGGTTAGCGTGAAGTGAGGATAAGATTATGGCCCATTAACCCAGATCACGCCCGCCTAGCGGCGCCCTGCTCCTCCCCCGCCGCGCCCGCCACCGCCGCCATGGCCACCACCGCCGCGCCCGCCTCCCCGGTGTCCACCGCCTCCCCCACCTCCGCTGCTGACCGGGGGCCTCGCGACTATCATCGGGTAGAAATGCATGTGCGCCTGCATGGCTGCTGGCGCGGCGTCGAACTTGACGTCGAGTGCCTTCATCGCCTCAGCCACCTTATCCCCGACGCCGAGAGCGGTGCCGTACACGAGCCAGCTCCCCCACATGGAGAGGTCCTCTGTGGAGTACTTTCTCATCTGTGAGAGGTCGCCGAGGTGGGCGCGGAAGGCATCCCACTCCCGCTTCTCCTTGTACACACCCTCCCTCCACCTCCCGAACAGCGTCGACGGGAAGGAGTAGGCGATGGCTCCCTGCCCGAGCACTACGGTGCCCAGCACCACGGGCGTCCAAAGGAGGTTGGATACGATGGGGGCCCACGAGAAGACGACGACCGTGGCGATCAGCATCAGGGCACCCGTGACAGCGATCGGCCAGACGCGGCGTCTGCCCTTCACGAAGAATGCCTCAGACACCTTAGCCCACTCCTTGGAGCCATCCCCCCCGACGCCACCCTTCTGCTTGAGCCGCTCGAACATATTCCCGATCAAAGCGAAACCCATCATGACCACAACGACCAACATGAGGCCGCTTGGTAATGAGGAGAAGAAAAACGCATATGCCCATGGTACGAGGAAGATGCCGATGAATATTATTGGAACAAGGTTGCTCCAGGGCGGGGACTTGTAGTTTGTGAGGGTGAGGAGATCCTTCTGGGCTTCAGATGCCCGGCTGTCTCCGGAGCCGCTGCTGATCTTGCCCGCGAGCTCCTTCAGGGTATCCGTGTCGAAGACCGCCTGCGGGTTATTCGGGGAGGTGACATCTAAAGTGGCGAGCTTTCCCAGGAACTCCATGGCTTTCTGCTCGTAGGCATCCTCCACGCTTCTGTCGAGGATGAATATCTTCATCCCTCCCTCCCTCGGCTCGATCCTGATCTTTTTCCTCCTCTGGAGGTCGAGCAGCGTCGCGTAGAAGCCGTCCTCATCGAGGTCAGAGACCCCCCTCCTGAACACAAGGTTGACGAGCCAGGGCCTCCTCTCCGGGTTAGGCACCGTGCTCAGGTAAGTCGGGACCGTGACGTCCTCCTCCCTCCCGTACCGCATCCAGAGTCCTAGGAGGAGGAGCGGAGACAGGAGGACAGCCGCCATCGCGGCGTAGCCGAGCCAGTATGCTGTCCAGTACTGGGTGCTGTATGCGAGGTTCGCCTTCTCCGTCAACCCCTTCACATCCGATTCCAGGTTGCTGTACACCTCGAATGAGTGCGCACCCGAGGGCATAAGGAGCTCGAACTCGAGCAGCTCATTCTCAGCGGAGCTCCCGGTGATCACCATGTCGTCACCCTCCCGACCGACTTTGAGGCTCGGAGGGTGCGGGTAGACAGCGTATACGTAGCCTGCGTCCTCGATCACTATCCTGACGTTTCTGTAGGGTAGGTGCTCCCTCGCGAGCATGATGTTAAGATGATCGTATACAGAATCCGAGTTAGCCTCGAGACCAATCTTGAACCCGAATCTCACCGTGTAGGTACCAGCAGAGAAATAACCAGGGTTATAGCAGCCCGCCTCATTATAGTAAGCCAAATCTCCTATGGTTGCTATATCGTTGTAGCTGGCCACACTCGGGGGCACGATAGATACACTTCCCATGTAATTCTTCACATAGGCTATTGATTCAGGAGGCACATCAGCCCAAAGAAGCGTAATATAACCTCCAAATTGGCCACCATAGACGAGGTCCTCCTCCCAGAATCTGAAGAGCATCCTCGTCGTCGATGACCGGAGCGTGTAGACGTAGGTCTCGTCGAGTCTGCCGTCCGGGTGGAGGGTGGCTATGTAGGATTCGACAAGGTCGCCGCTTCTATCCTGGGCAGAGACGATGGGCACAGCTAGTATCCCGACGACGCCGACGGCGAGTGTGACCGCTACGAGGATGGCGATTAGCCGAATCTCACCCAGCCCGCCTATTTTCCCGATCTCACTCAGTATGGAGGATGAGCTTGAGGGCTGCTCAACCATACAAGTTCACGGATTAAAATAAGTGAGAAGCAAGGATAAGATTATGGAAGCGCATATAAATGGGATTGCAATTCTGGAAAATATTCCGAGGGCTACAGAGAAAGGTCTGCGCCACCTTGACGTCTCACACGCGTGAGAATTATTAGAAATTTAAAATCCAAGTTCGATATTTTGATTGAGGGGGCGCTCGTTGTCGGTAAAGGATAGAATGGACGAGATGTTGAAGACCATAGAAGAAGCGGGTAGCAATGGAATCGAGATGAGGGAGTTGTTAAGCATCTATTATGAAAAATGGGGCTTCAGACTCGCCACCATCAAGGGATACGTCTCCGACCTCGAGGAGATAGGGAAGATTAGAGTCGCAGGAACCATCCTCTACCATTTCAGTCATCAACCTCCCAGAGGTTTGGTCCGTTCAACAAGATGAATCCAAAACGCGCCTGCGTCCAGTAAATCGGGCGGCGGGGTAGATGAATTCGAACCCTCTGGTAAATTGTTCGGAGATTTCAATAGACTCTCAAATCAGGTGTACAGGACTCCCCGTGAGTGGTTCCAGCCCGGCCCACCACCTTTTTTGAACTTGGATGAGAAAAAGCTAGGGTCCGATATTTGTACGCTGGAGCCGCGGAGACGCCTTGGATATGGTTTCACCGAGTAAACGGCGACCGAGGTCCGTGAGCTCAAGGATCCTCCACTTCAGGACCCCTAGATGCTGGAGGGAGCGTTTCACGCCCCCGGGAAGAGCCCTACCCGGCACCACCACATCTCGATACTTCTCCAGCTCATCTTTGTAGAGGTACACGAGGTTTCTACGTGACAGATCCTCGAGCTCCTCCCATTGCTCAGGAGTGTACGTCTTTGTCTTAAGCCTAGCCTCCAGAGCCTCAGGGAGCCGAACGAAGTAAACGCGGTCCTTCGCTATCCTGATCAATCCTCGATGTCGCAGGCCAGCTATGCTTTTCTCGCCGCACTGCTTGTAGCGCCAATGCTTGAGCAACTCTTCAACCTGGAGCCCGGCTTCGGCGTCCTTGAGACGCTTGAGGGCTTCAAGCTGAACAGGGCCAAGCAAGTTAGATC
>Ga0315291_10006909_pt1 | contig 14074 bp, 14 predicted proteins | sample YL17G12_20_MG_FD_203070 | JGI IMG/M metagenome (GOLD analysis project Ga0315291, IMG submission 203070) | Sediment microbial communities from Yellowstone Lake, YNP, Wyoming, USA - YL17G12_20 | ecosystem: Environmental > Aquatic > Freshwater > Lake > Sediment | place: USA: Wyoming | collected...
TTGATGGTTTCGTAAAAAGTCCATCTGCTGCGTTGCGCTTCAACTTCGTCGTTGCAGCGTACGTGTAAGTACGCTTCACTCCTCAGTTTTTGCGCGCCTTGCATCTGGAGCTTTTTACGAAACCATCGTTCTGCTGACTTTTTACGACTTCATCAATTTTAGGGCACTAAAGGGTCGAAGCGGAAGTGACGATGAGAAAAGAAGGAAGAGAAAGGGCGGCCGCTGGGGAAGGCCAGAAAAAGGGTAACGGTTCGAAATGCCGATAGAAATCCGCCAGAGCCTCAAGCTCACTCAGCAGCCGATCATGACGCCGCAACTGCAGCAGGCCATCAAACTCCTGCAGCTCTCGCGCATGGAATTGATGGATCTGGTGCGGCAGGAGGAAGAAGAAAATCCGATTCTCGAGGAGGTTACCGAGCCCACTGCGGCGGCCGAACCCCTGGAGACAAATCTGGAGAGCTTGGCTCCATCCCCGGCGGAAGATAAGGAAGCCCGCGATGGAGAAATAGATATTCCGCCGATCGACTGGAGGAGCGAGGGGTTTTCCCGCGGCTCTAAGGGCGCAGCGGAAGATGATGACCGTCCAACCTTTGAGAATTTCCTCACCAAGAAGGCCACTCTTTCCGATCACCTTTTATGGCAACTGCGGCTGAATGATTTCAGCGAAGAAGAACGTCTGATCGGAACCATGATCATTGGCAATCTCAATGAGGACGGCCAGCTCCAAGTTCCGTTGGAGGAGATCGCCTCTCAGAACGGGTTTGATCCGGCCACCGTTGAAGGGGTCATCCAGAAGGTGCAAGCCTTTGATCCCCCGGGGGTGGCGGCGCGGGATTTGAGGGAATGCTTGCTCTTGCAGGCCCAGCAGGTCTTCCCGGGAGAAAAGCTGGTGCAAAAGATCGTCAGCGATCACCTGGGCCTTTTGGCCAAGAAGAATTACCAGGCCATCGCCAAGGAATTGCAGGTCCCGATGGAAGAAGTGGTTCGAATCACCCGGCTGATTAGCGAACTGGATCCCAAACCCGGGCGGAGCTTCAGCGAAGAGAACATTCCGTATATTACCCCCGACGTTTACGTTTATAAAGTCGGGGATGAGTACATCGTGGTGCTGAACGAAGATGGGTTGCCCAAACTGCGCATTAACCCCTATTATCGGGATATCCTCCGGGAGAAGGCCCAACCGACGGGAGGGGCCAAAGAATATATCAACGAAAAAATCCGGTCGGCCCTTTGGTTGATCAAGTCCATCCATCAGCGCCAGTTGACCATCTACCGGGTGGCCAAATCCATCGTCAAATTTCAGCGGGAGTTCCTGGACAAAGGGGTCGCCTATCTAAGACCCATGGTCCTGAAAGACGTGGCGATGGATGTGGATATGCATGAATCCACGATCAGCCGCGTCACTTCCAGTAAATACATGCATACCCCCCAGGGAATCTTTGGGCTGAAGTATTTTTTCAACAGCAGCATCAACACCGCCCGGGGCGAGAATATCGCTTCCGAGAGCGTCAAGGAGAAAATCCGCGAGATCCTATCCAAGGAAGACGGCCAGAAACCTTACAGCGATCAGGAACTCGTGGAGATCCTCAGAAAGCAAGACATCCTCATCGCTCGCCGAACCGTGACCAAGTATCGCGAGATGCTTGGGATTCTCCCCTCGACCCGGAGAAAACAGATCGTCTGACTACAAGTATTTTGGGGACGCGGATGCAGGGCGATTGCCGGAGTTACCAATTTACGAAATTCCTTCCTGCAGGGGGCGGCGAAAATTTGCGTACCCATTCATGGAATGGAAAGGGAGGCGCTGGATATGCAAGTTTCCGTGACTTTCCGGAATATGGAATCCAAGGAAATTCTGCGCGAATACGTGCAAGAGAAGATCTCCAAGCTGAAAAAGTATTTCGACTATCCCTTGGAAGCCAATGTGGTCTTGATCGTCGAGAAGCACCGGCACATCGCCGAAGTCACCCTGGTGGCCAATCGCCTGACCATTAATGCCCAAGAAGAAACGGAGGATATGTTCTCCGCGATCGACCGGGTGCTGGACAAACTGGAACGACAGATCCTCAAGCATAAAGAGAAGATCAAACGGCATAAGGTTAGTTCCCCGGCGCCGGAATCGTTCCGGCCCATGGATGACTCCGAGCCCATCAGCTCGGAGGAGGGTCCGGAGCCCAAGATGATCAAAAGCAAAAGAGTCCGGGCCAAGCTGATGTCGGTCGAGGAAGCCGCCATGCAGATGGATCTTCTGGAAAATGATTTTCTGGTCTTTACCAACGCCAACTCCAAGACCCTCAACATCATCTACCGGCTGAAGGATGGCCATTATGGCTTAATTGAGCCCCAGGTCGATTGACCTGGGGATGCCGCCGACTCCCCCGGTCCACTCCCTCCCCAAAGGCCAGGGAAGGGAATTTACTTTTTTTGAAGATGAGAGACAATGAAAATATTGGACATCTTAGATAAAGGGATGATTATTTCCCACCTCACCTCCAGCGACAAAGTAGGAGTTTTGCGGGAATTGGTTCGGGTGCTCGCGCGGGTGGAAAAAGAAGTGGATGAGGAGAGGATGCTGGAAATTCTGCTGGAGCGGGAAAGCCTGGGGAGCACGGGCATTGGGGAAGGGGTAGCCATCCCCCACGGGAAGAGCAAAGACGTGAAAAAGCTTCTGGCCTCCTTCGGGAGAAGCCTACCCGGCATAGACTTTCAATCGATGGATGGGAAGCCGGCCCACCTGTTTTTCCTGCTGGTTGCCCCCGAAAATTCTGCCGGAATTCATCTGAAGGCTCTGGCTCGAATCTCGCGCTTGATGAAAGATCAGACTTTCCGGAAGCGCTTAATGGAGACAAACTCCGCCGAAGAGATCCATGCTCTCTTCTCCGAAGGGGATGAAAAGTATTAGTCTCTTAGAGGGGAGACTGGGGCCAGATGGGCAAGAAAAATTTTATCCTGTCGGGAGAAATACCCAATACCAACCAGCCCATAACCAATATGCTCCAATGACCCAATCCCCAATTACAGACCAAAATGGTCTGGGTCATTGGGGAGGGGGATTTATTTGAGCTTGAGGGTTGGTCATTTGGAATTTATGATTCCAAGCCCTGTTCGGTTCCGGCCATGCCGGCTTGGAAAAGGAGGAGATCCCCTGCGGAGCAGCTTCCATAGCGGGACGTGAGTTTCGGGGAGAGAAAGAAAGGCGTTCGGCGCGATTCATAAAAAATGCCTAAAGTGCGCTAAAATGCCTAAAATGCCTAAAATTGCCGAAAAAAAGATTTTTATAATTTCTTATACAAGAACAGATTCCCTTCTGTAAGGCTCACACCATGAAGACGCCCGAGTCGAAAAACTGGCGCATTGTGATCCTCACGGGGCTATCGGGGTCGGGAAAGAGTACGGTTAGCCGGGCTCTGGAGGATATGGGGTTTTTCTGCGTGGATAATCTGCCCATTGCCCTTTTGCCCAGGCTTTTCGAGCTGCGTTCGGCTTCCCTAGGCCCGGATTCCAGGATTGCTCTGGTGATGGACCTGCGGGAGAAAGATTTTCTCAAAACGTACCCTGAAATTTTTGCCTGGCTACGCCAGGAAGGGTTCCAGTGGGAGATCCTCTTTCTGGAAGCCTCGAATGAAGTGCTGGTTCGGCGATACAGCCAGACACGAAGAACTCACCCCCTGGCCGGAGAAGGCGGCGTATTGGAAGGGATCCAAAGGGAACGGGAAATGCTGGCCGACCTTCGCTCCATGTCCACGATGGTCATCGATACTTCGCTGTACAATGTCCATCAATTGCAGGGGGTCATCCGAGACCTCTTTGGACAAGGGCCGCCGGGACGGAGGATGACTTTGGCTTTCCTTTCCTTCGGGTACGGTCGGGGTCTCCCCCAAGAAGCCGATCTGGTCATCGATGTCCGGTTTCTTCCCAACCCTTATTTCGTCGAGGAACTGAAAGCCCTGCCGGGGACGGAGGCCCGGATTCGCGATTATCTTTGGGAGTGTGCAGAAACCCGTGAATTTGTGAACCGGGTTCAAAGTCTGATTGAATACCTGCTGCCGCTCTATGAGCGGGAAGGGAAAGCCTATTTGACCGTGGCCATCGGGTGCACGGGGGGGAAACATCGCTCGGTGGCCATCGCCGAAAAGATGGGCGGGGTTTTCGCCGAACGGTTCCCCGTCCGCGTGCGGCACCGAGACCTGGAAGACGGTCCTTGAAGGGCGATCCACGAGAGCGAGAAAGAGAGGCCACGAAGAGTTTATGGTTGGCGTCGTTTTGGTCACGCATCCGAATCTAGGCGATGAATTCGTCCGTTCGGCGGAATTGATTTGCGGGAAATTGCCGAGTGTGGCGACGGTCTCCATCGACACCCGCAAAGGGGTAGAAGAGCTGAGGCGGGGGATTGCCGAGGCGATCCGGAGGGTGGATTCCGGCGATGGAGTGCTCATCCTTACGGATATGTTCGGGGGAACACCCTCAAATATGAGCCTGGCCTTTCTGCAAGAGGGCCGGGCGGAGGTTCTGACCGGCCTCAATCTTCCCATGCTGATCAAGATCTCCAATTGCCGCGAAGGCCGGAGCCTGCAAGAGCTGGCCAAGATGGTTAAAGAGGCCGGACAGAAGAATATCAATCTCGCCAGCGAGATTTTGCAGAAGAAGCCGTAAGCCCTCTAGTGATGGCCATGGAGCCGATGGGCCGGATCGAGATCCGCCGGATGACCGATGGCGACCTCGACGAAATCATGCAGATTGAACGGAAGTCTTTCCCCACACCCTGGTCCAGGAGACTTTTTGAGCGGGAATTGTTATTGCCCTATGCCCACGCCTTCGTCGCGCTGGAAGCCCCCACGGATCAGGTCGCGGGCTACCTGTGTTTCTGGCTGGTGGAGGGGGAAACCCATATTCTAAACCTGGCCGTGCATCCGGAGAGCCGCCGGCGGGGGATTGGCTCTCTTCTGTTGCGCTACGGGTTGGATTATTCCCGAGAAAAAGGGGCGAGAGAGATTACCCTCGAGGTCCGCCGCTCCAATTACAGGGCCATCTCACTCTACCGAAATTTTCATTTTCAACCGCAGGGGATTCGCCTGCGTTACTACAGCGATAGCGGGGAGGATGCAGTCATCATGACCCTGCATCTGCCTGACCCTCCCCCGCCGGCTTCCCAATAATAAATGCCTAAAATTGGGCCGACAAAAAATTTTTAATAATTTCCTATGCCCATGAAAAATCATCCCAAAGAAGTGAAAGCCAAAATCCTCCTCCACCGGAGAATCGCCCCTGAATATTTCTGTCTGCGTCTCCTGTGTCCGGAAATCGCCCGCTCGGCGCAGCCGGGTCAATTCATCCTTTTGCGGGTGAACGAACTGCGGGACCCTTTCCTGAGAAGGCCCTTCAGTTTTTCGCGAATCCTTCCCCCCAAAGGAAAGAGAACCCGGCCGGAAGATGAGGGGGCTCTGGAAATTTGCTACAAAATCGTCGGGCGGGGAACTTCCCTGATGACCCAGCTTCGAGAAGGCCAGCGGCTGGATGTTCTGGGGCCGCTGGGGAAAGGATTCTGGGAGATCGAAGGCCAAGAACGGGCCATACTAGTCGGGGGCGGGATCGGCGTTGCCCCGCTCCTCCCCTGGGCGGAGCGATTGCAGGGGGAGAGGAGAAAGAGAAAGAAGGCCCCCAAGAGCCTGGAAGGGAACCCGGAAGTTCTGGTTCTGATCGGCGGAAAGAGCCGGGATAAAATCCTGGGGATGCGGGAACTCAAGAAGATCGGGGGTGAGCCCCAAGTGGCCACGGAGGATGGAAGCCTGGGAATGCAAGGGTTGGCCACTGATTTGCTCGAACGAGAGCTCATGACCCAAGGTTCCAAGTCGGTTTCCCTGTATGCCTGCGGGCCTATGCCTATGCTGGCCAGAGTGGCCCAGATCGCCGATCAGTTCGATCTCCCGTGCCAGGTGCTCATGGAAGCCCGGATGGCTTGCGGCGTCGGGGCCTGTCTGGGATGTGCGGTGAAAGTCAAAGAGTATGCTTCGGGCAGAAGGTCTGAAAGCGAAGATCCGATTGCCGCCCGGGAGCGGATTGTTCCCGCGGGCGAATGTGGGGAAGGGGAAATGGGCTCTGCCAAAGAGAGCCTGGTTCCGGTGATTACCGAAGTTGCCGCGTTTCGGTACGCCCGGGCATGCAAAGAAGGGCCCGTTTTCGAGGCCAAAGAGATTCTCTGGGAGTGAGCTGGCGTGGGAAAAGCTGCAGAACAAAAAAAAGACGGCCCGAGTCTGGAAATTAAGCTGGGTTCGCTGGCGCTGAAAAACCCGGTGATTGCGGCCTCAGGTACCTTCGGGTATGGGGAAGAGTACTCCGAGATCATTCCCCGAGGAAGCCTGGGAGCGATCGTCACCAAGGGCCTCTCCTTAGAGCCACGCAAGGGAAACCCTCCTCCGCGCCTGGCCGAGACTCCATCGGGAATGCTGAACGCCATCGGGTTGGAGAATGTGGGGCTGAAGAATTTTATCCAGGAGAAAATGCCTTTCCTGCGCAAGGCACGATGTCCGGTCCTGGTCAATATCTTCGGGGCCGCGGCGGAAGAATACGGGGAAATGGCCCGGAAGCTTGCGCAAGTGGAAGGGGTTGCCGGACTGGAGGTCAACATCTCCTGCCCAAATCTCAAGGCCGGGGGCGCGATTTTCGCTTCCGAGGCCAAATCCGTCCATCAGGTCGTTTCCAAAGTCCGGCGTGCCACCTCTTCTTTTGTGATGGTCAAGTTGTCCCCCAACGTGGCCGATATCGTGAAGATCGCCCGGGCCGCAGAGGAGGCCGGTGCGGACGCGGTCTCCCTGATTAACACCTTGACGGGGCTGGCCATCGATGTGCGAACGCGGGCGCCGGTATTGGGGAATATCACCGGCGGCCTCTCGGGCCCGGCCATCAAGCCCATCGGCCTGCGGATGGTCTGGCAAGTGGCCCAATGCCTGCACATCCCGGTCGTGGGTATGGGAGGCATCGTATCTGCGGAAGATGCCCTGGAATACATAATTGCCGGCGCCACGGCCGTTCAAGTGGGATCTGCGCATTTTATCGATGCTAGGGCGGGGCTGAAAATTGTCGATGGGATTCAGCACTACTTGCGCATCAACGATATCCCCAACCTTACTGATTTGATCGGGAGCTTGAAAGTTAGAAGGGATTCCGGCCCGGGAGCCTGATGAACAAAAGTTGCAGAAGGCAAAACCCACCCCGTTCCCCCCTTTGAAAAAGGGGGGCGGAGGGGGGATTTACGAAGGGTATTTCAAAAAACTAAATTGATACAATTTCATTTATCCTGGCTTCTGAATTCTGACTACTGAATTCTGCTTCTAGGGAGAACACGATGGAGCTAAAGAGCGTAAAATTGGAATTCCCGGAGGGCGCGAATATTATCGTCGGGCAGACTCATTTTATCAAGACCGTCGAAGATCTGTATGAGGTCATGGTCAACGCCATGCCCAAGTCCCGTTTCGGGATTGCCTTCTGCGAAGCCTCGGGGGCGTGCCTGATCCGGTCTGAGGGGAATGATGAAGAATTGAAGAAGGTGGCTGTACGGAATGCTCAGGCGATCGCCGCCGGACACACCTTTGTAATGGTCCTCCTCGACGCGTACCCCATCAACGTCCTGAATGCCGTCAAGAATTGCCCCGAGGTCTGTTCCATCTTCTGCGCCACCGCCAATCCGGTAGAGATCATTCTGGCTGAATCCACCCAGGGCCGGGGGATCCTCGGGGTCATCGACGGCTCCCCTCCCAAAGGGGTAGAAGACGGGGCCGGAATCAAGTGGAGAAGAGACCTGCTGCGCAAGATCGGCTATAAGCTCTCCTGACCCATTTCGATTTTCTTGACAAGAATCCAGAAAGTGAGATAAGCAGGAAATCCTTATCCACCTGGGCCACAACGTCCCCCATTCACCCTAATTTTCAAGAGAGGATCATCACCTTATGGCCATGTATGAATTTGAAGGGAAAAGACCCGCAGTGGGCGAAACCTCTTTCGTGCATCCCGAGGCGGTTCTCATCGGAGGGGTCACCATCGGGGAGAACTGCTATATCGGCCCCGGCGCCGTTCTGCGAGGGGATTTCGGATATATCGAGGTAGGGGACGGATCCAACATTCAGGAAAATTGCGTCGTCCATACTTTTCCGGACCGCACTGCACGGTTTGGGCGGGATAGCCATATCGGTCATGGAGCCGTCGTTCACGGGGTGACCATCGGAGAAAATGTTCTCGTTGGCATGGGGGCCGTCCTCCATGAAAGGGTGGAGGTTGGAGATCAATGCATCATCGGCTCGGGTTGCGTGGTCACGGCAAATCAGGTCATTCCTCCGGGGAAATTGGTGCTCGGAGTTCCGGGGAAGATCGTAGGGGATGTTTCGCCGGAAATGAGCAGAGCAAAGATCTTTGGCACCAAGCTTTACCAGACCCTTCCCAGGCGGTACAAGGCAACGATGAAATTAATCGGCTGAATGCTTGGACGGGGAATCGGAACCCGGGATCGAGAGAGGGAACCGATCCCCTCCAGTTCGTACGCCTTCCTGCCTTTCCGGTCATCTTGATGCCCACCTAACTGGCCTAAAACTTGCTCCAGCCACCTTGCCCGTTTGTTTCTCGCCACCAAGTACAACGGCAAGCTGCTCCAGCGATAGCACCGCAGAGCCTCCCCCGCCTGAACCAGACCTGCCCTGATTCACTTTGAACAAAGGAAAGGCAACAAAATTCCTAAATTCCTGGGTGACCCCTTATCCTGACCTAGGGGAATGGGAAGAAAGAGTAACTTAGTCAACGAGGTATTGATCCAGCCCAGACTGAATGGCATCTCTTGCCCTGCTCATAAGCTCACCCACATTTTCAGCACTATAGCCTGAGACATCTATTTTTTGATGTATGATCATCTTTACCCTTCCCGGAAGGAGATTTAAAGTGTGGGGAGGCAAAATCTTTTCGGTGTTTATAAGGGTAACCGGAAGAAGCGGCACCCCTATATCTATGGCGAAAATAAACGCTCCCTTCTTGAAATTCTCCATCTTTCCTGTCTTTGACCTAGTCCCCTCCGGGAAAAAAAGCACTGAGGTTCCATTAACGATCTTCTCCTTGGCCGAATTGATCGAGGCGATGGCTTTTTCAGGATTCGACCTGTCAATAAAAATGTGGCCCACCTTTTCACAGCCGATCCCCAGGCCCGGAATTTTTCTAAGCTCCTGCTTCAGCACCCATTTGAAATCAATACCGATCCATCCATATAAAACGAAAACATCAAAATGGCTCTGGTGATTGGATACAATAACATAAGACTGCTTCTGGTCGATATTTTCCTTTCCGATCACCTTGACAAATATAGGGGTCATAAAACCGTTAAGCCGTGACCAGACGGCGCCGCCGATAAAGCTTCCAACTTTTTGATTTATCAAGGTGGATAAAATCGTAGCTATTGCGCCGAAGATCAGAGTTGACCCAACTAGAAAAGGGAAGTAGACGAGCCATTTATATGGCTGATAGAGTATAATTAACATTTTTCTCAAAGGGTCCTCCAAAAGCAATAATGAATTTTAGAGATTCATATCAAAAAAGCGGGAAGGTTTTAACAGGGTCAACCTAAGCCATGAAAGAAGGGGTCAGTCCAGGAATTTAGGAAAATCATCCTAATCGCTTCTTTAACTTGATCAGCTCAATATCCTTATTTGCACCCACCGCACTCACCGCCTGCGTCACCCTGGATACATCCCCCATTCTCAATCTTTGGCTGATCCAAACACGACTTATCACAGTCTTCTTACGTATCCACCATGCCAGAACTTGTTTTTCCCGAGCCCCCTTATCCATATTGTGCAAATCTTGCTCATTCAAATTCAATGTCCGCAACCCCTTCCCCAAGATTTGTTCCGCTTGCGCTTCGTCATGGGCTCGCATTTCCTGACCCTTGTACGTCTCCCCCTGCTTTCCCTTTACTACCTTACCCAATATTTCCACCAGCCTATCCCGAAAATCCTCCCCCCCGAGATACCAACCCCTCCTCACTCCCTGCCACCGTTCCTCAAAAGCTTCCCGCCCTTCCTTCTCATAGTATCCTTTGGCCAACCCCTCTATATACAATTCGTACGCCTTCCCGCCTTTCCGGTCATCTTGATGCCCACCTAACTGCCCTAAAACTTGCTCCACGCAGAGCCAGCTTGCCCGTTTCTTCCTCGGCACCAAGTACAACGGCAAGCTGCTCCAGCGATAGCACCGCAGAGCCTCCCCCGCCTGAACCAGACCTGCCCTGATCGGATTGAGGTGAATATAACTACTGACCTGCAAAAAATAACCCGCCTCTTCCCCGTCTATGGTCAAAGCCTTATACCGCCCCTGAAACAAATGTCCTCTGAGTTTATGACGCCGGTTAAATCGCTGGGTGTAGACCCCTTGCAGCCATTTCATCCCAACTACCAGATTCGCTTCGGGTGTTTCCAATAAAAGATGGTAGTGATTTGACATGAGGACGAAGGCGTGGATCTTCCATCCGGTCCGCTCGCAGACTTCATCCAAGCAACGCAAGAACCCTTTCCGGTCCTCATCGTCCTGGTATATATTCTCTCCGTGGTCCCCGCGGCTCAGTATGTGATATACGGCGCCAGCAAATTCGATGCGAGGTTTTCGAGCCATGTGCGAAGCTTACACTATTAAGGAAGGAAAGGCAACAAAATTCCTAAATTCCTGGACTGACCCCTTATCCAATAACCTTCTTCGCCTCATCGTATTTGTGTTAACCGGCTTCCTCAGAAAGACTCCGTAATTTCGGTGAGGGTGCCTCAAGCAGCTCTTCAATCATCTCGCGATCGAGATTAAGATAGGCCTCAAGCAGTTGGGCCATTCCCTTGTAGAAATCGGTCTCTGCACTTTTCACCACATCCCGGGTCCAATCAGGAACCCACTTGAGGAGGTGTTCGTCAAGGAAGGCCTTCTGGTCATTGAGTATTTCCACCAGTCCTGTCTCGTCTGCGCTTTTGGCCTTCTCCCAGGCCATCTCACAGAGCTTGTGCAAGAAGTCCAGCTCAAGACCGAGGTGGTCGTCGGGTTCATGACCGAAATCCTTGGGCAAAAGATTGTACTTACGATAGGCGTTTCTGACTTCCTGAGTCTCTTGTGAAAAATAAAGATGGTCCGCGTCTCTGTAAATGGACTCCCAGGGGGGTGCGGGAACCTTTCCTGGGCCTATGAACATACGCGTATAGTCCCAGTGTAGACTCTCGCACTTCTTTCTGGAGAGGGCATCTGGCTGTTTCAGGTACTGTACAATTCTATCTATTGCCTTACCCAAAGCGGCGTTACGGTCAGCAAACGGAAAGGCTTGAATAATCTCGCCTTCGATCAAAAGTTTTATGAACTTCTTGGATGGCTCCTGCAAAAAAGCGCATTTTACGATGTCATAGGCGAAGGCTCTCGCCTCAAGAAAAGACGCAATGCCTTCAGACGAGGTCGTCTCCTGGCCCTTGGCAGATGCTTTATCTTTCGGCACAAATTTCAGCCTTACAGTGCCTCAGGTCTGGGGTTGAAGATCACGTTGGGTCCGGTCTTAGCCGGATCAGCGTAATCCTTGATCTTGTTCACCCAACCTGTGTGTGCTCTCTTTAGCGCGGCGATGTCGCCGAACTCAAGCGCCCTTGCTCGACAGCCAGAGACGCACAGAGGCAATTTCCCGGCATCCAGCCTGTCCTTGCAACCGTTGCACTTCTGTATCTTGCCGGTGGCCTTAACGTAGGTAATAGCCCCGTAGGGGCAAACCTGCTCGCATTTTCGACAACCTACTACACAGCGGTCCTGGTCGAGCAGGACAAGACCCGTTTCCGCGTCCTTGGTCATCGCCCCGGCGGAGCAAGCCTCCACGCAGGCCGGGCGGTCGCAGTGACCGCAAGCGAGCGACACGCTGTACACATAGGGAGCGGGATACTTTCCTCCCTCATATCTGGCCACGCGCCGGCCGAACTCGCCGATATCCAGGTCAAACTTATCTTTGCAAGCCACCTGACAAGTCGAGCAGCCGAGACATCTCTTCATGTTCACATAAAAACCTTTTTGGGTCATAATGGATATCCCCCTCTATAGTTTCTTGACCTCGACGGCACAGGATCCGCTAGGCGAGCCCACGTTTAGGGAGCCCGTTCTCCCAACTAATGTGAGCACACTGGGGCCGCCTCCGTCTGAAGGGCAGCCGATAACGCCAGGCCGGGATGCCTTGTACCAGCTCCCCCGAGCCGTCACGGTGCACCCACGGGCGACGGTGTTGGACACATACGCCTTCAACCACATTTCACCGCGGTCGTTCCAGACTCGGACCGTGTCCCCGGCCTTAATACCGCGGGCGGCTGCATCGTCCGGATGCATGATGATCCCGTCCTCCTCCTGGCCGATCTCCTTGATCCAGGGGATGTTGGCGAAGGTTGAGTGGGACCTCTTGAAGCTCGCGGGCTGACCGTCGGCTAAAGGATAAGTTGCCATGATGGAATCACCAGGTCCCTCGATGCGCGGAGGATAGGTCGGAATGGGCCTCGTATCTACTCCACTAATCTTGCCTTCGGCGATCAGGTTCCTGATCGTCATGGAGTAGAACTCTATCTTCCCGCTCGGCACCGACGGCTTCGGCGTACCCGTTGCCGGGTTGGCGATGAAGTTTTTGAGGAATACAGTCGGGTTTGCCCAGCGGTCATACTTGGCTACGCCCGCCGCCTTGAATTCCCCGTAGGTCATACCGCCGTTCCAGGCGCTTGTTCCGGCCCAGACCGCTTTGAGCATGTTGTCCTCCGTGTCGGGAATGAAGCCATTTTCCAAGCCGAGCTTGTCAGCCACTAACTTGCAGGCCTCCATGTCCGTCTTGGATTCGAAAAGGGGCTCGATGCACTTGTTCATGAAGACCATCTGCGGCGACAATTGGTAGCCAAGGTTGATATCGTTGAGCTCCTGGGACGTGCATATCGGTAAGACGATGTCGGCATACTGGGCGGAAACGGACCAAATGATCTCGCTCATGACGAAGCACTCGACCTTGTCTTGAATGGCCTTGAGCGTTTGGTTCAGGTCGTTGTTCTGGTTTACGATGTTTCCGCAAGCACCCCAAAGCATCTTGATGTTGTAGGTCCGCCAGGCGAAGGTGGTTTCGTTTCGAACCGGCTTGCCCCGGATCGCCAGCGCTCTGTTAGCAACATCGAAGTTACACTTATCGGCCAGGGGATTTTTCCCCGGGGCAGCACCCGTAGAACCGGCTGCGAGGCTAGGACCGCCCTGGGTAAAGCCGGGGCCGCCCCCGCTAACCCCAATGTTCTTGGTTATGGTGGCTATGGCAGCAGCCAGGATGTAGGGGTTCTCGCCGTAGGCTCTCCGGTTCATGCCCCAGCCGGTGTAGAAGGCTGCCTTCTTGCCGGTACCCATAAAGACGCTGTTGTCCGCGTATTCTTGGGTTATCCGTATGATGGTATCAGGGGAAACACCGGTATCGGTTGATGCCCACGATGGGGTCTTGGCCGGATAGTTCTTGTGACGAGGGTCCGTTGTCGGTTTTCCGGTCTCATCCCAGCCGAGGACATAGTACTTCAGGCAGTCATCAGCCGGAACCGCGGGATTCGCCAGCGTCCCGTCACCTGTGCGCGGGAAGATGCCGACGGAGCGTGCCTCAAGCCAGGCCTCATCAATCTTTGAACTATACTTGGGGTCGGTGAACAGCACATAGAGCATGGCCAGCATCATCGCCTCATCGGTCTGGAACTTAATGGGCACCCACTCATTGGCGAAGGTCTGGCCGGTACGGTTGAACCAGGGGTCCACCAGGACCATGCGCTTGCCGTCTTTTTCGAATTTTTCCTTGACTAGGGTGAGGTACCACTCGGAGAGGGACTGCTGCCCCGTCGCTACCGGGTTGAAACTCCAGAAGAGACAGTAGTCGGAGTTTAGCATATCCCAAAAGTCATGCTGGGAGCTGCTCAGGCCCCACATGTATTTGTGGGCGGTTGAGCAACCGGGGAAGCTGTAGCTACCCACAGCGGTCGTGAAGCCGCCGAACCGGTTGAAGAGGCGTTGTATCCAAGAGCGGCCATGAAGCGTCTTG
>Ga0315291_10006910_pt1 | contig 14074 bp, 10 predicted proteins | sample YL17G12_20_MG_FD_203070 | JGI IMG/M metagenome (GOLD analysis project Ga0315291, IMG submission 203070) | Sediment microbial communities from Yellowstone Lake, YNP, Wyoming, USA - YL17G12_20 | ecosystem: Environmental > Aquatic > Freshwater > Lake > Sediment | place: USA: Wyoming | collected...
GTAGGGGCGTGCGTCCAACCGAGGGGGAGTTGGGGGCCGGCTCTCCGATGCCTCTGGCCCAGAACAAGATAATAGCCCAGACAACTGTGATGTGACACAGCCTGGCGAGCTTGCCGCTGGTTTCCTTGCAGCGAAAGAGCCATCCCCAAGGCCTTCGGCCTTGAGGCTGCCACCCGGTGCTACGCGAACTATGGTTTGAATGCCTGAGAGTCAATAAACACGTACAGACCGAAGACTTTGAGGCTGGTCGCATCCCCAAGCCGCGCTTGAGGCTGCCACCCGGTGCTGTTCGGCTCACTATCCGAAGATCGACAGGCATTGGTCAGGCGCGTCGCGACATAGCCCTCTGGAGGTACGCCTTTCGTGGTAGTACCCGGCACATGCAAACGCAGCGGGGCGGTCCGCACGTCACGAGTCGACTGCCGCAAATTGCGGAAGATTTCGCGGATTTTTTTCTGGACAAACGCCAACCAGAGTATACAATCATCTGTCGAAAAAGGCGGGATAATCTGCCTGAGAAGTCCGGCTTGACAGGACGCGAGATCAACACCCTTGGAAAGCCTGCCGGTTGGGCTTTGTTTCATGTGGCATGGTTTGGCTTCGGTCGTGCCCGCATGGTCCGGCGCGGGTTCTGCCCGCGCCGGCGGCGGAATGGGTGTAACCAACGTGAACGGATGGGGAAGGAGGGTAGATGCAATGAACCAATCGTTTCGCACAGGCTTGGTCCTCGTCGCCGTTCTGGCGTCCCTGGCGGCGGCGGACCTGCAAGTCAACGTTCGAACCAGCGGCTCGCAGGGCAATCCCGCGGTGGCCGCGGACGGCGCAGGCAACTCGGTGATCGTCTGGGGCAGCTATTACTCCACGGCGGGCCGGTCCAATGACATTCTCGCCCGCCGACTCGATCCCAACGGGGCGTTCGTCGGCGATGAGTTCGTGGTAAACGCCAAGAGCGAGGGCAACCAGACGGAGCCGGCGGTCGCGAGCAGCCGCCGGGGCGGTTTCGCCGTCGTCTGGCAGGGGCCCGGGCTCGACCAGGAGGATATCTTCCTGCGGCTGTTCGACCCCAATGGTGTCGCCACAACCGATGATCTGCTCGTCAATCTCAACGCGCCGGGCCGGCAGCTCTACCCGAACATCGCCATAAGTGACGCCGGCACGATCATTGTCGTGTGGGAGAGCAGGGTCACTACGGTTGATGTCGACAGGAGTTACGTATGCGTGCAGCTCTTCGACCCGAACGGCTCCGGCCGGGGCGGCGAGATTCTCGCGGATGACCCCCTGTACGACTGCCGTTATCCGGATGTTGCGGCGGACGGTTCAGGCAACTTCGTCGTGACCTGGCTGCGCGAGACGGGGACCGACCGGATTGTGGCGAGGCGGTTCGATCCCAACGGCGTGCCCGCCGGCGACCCGTTCGAGGTGAGCACGGCCCGTATCACGTCGATCACCCGGCCGTCGATCGCGATGAACTCGCTCGGATATTTCGCCGTTGCCTGGGATGGCGACCCGAACCGGGCGGGCGACGACGACATCCACGCCCGGCGGTACGACCCGAATGCCACGCCGCAGGGCGAGCCGTTCGTTGTCAATACCCTCTGCGCCGGGGCCCAGCAGTGGCCGCAGGTCGCCATGAACGATGCGAACGAGTTCGTCATCGTCTGGGAGCACAACACAGCCGATCCGAACCTCGCCACCGAGATCTTCGCCCGGCGGTTCGACCCCAACGGCCGGCCCGCAGGCGACCAGTTTCAGCTCAACACCTACACGCAGGACAAGCAGAGATATCCGGACGTGGCGACAGGCGCCGACGGCTCGTTCGTCGCCGCCTGGGAGAGCAATGGCCAGGACGGCTCCGGCAACGGCATCTTCGCTCAAATCCAGCCGCCGGACCCCAATGCGTTGGCGGAGGACGATCCATAATCGATTATGGGCGCATAATACATCCGCTTACGTTAGAGCGTCGCAAGGATGAGCCGACAGGCCGGGGTGTCGTGCATTCTGCATTGCGCGCCACACGTGCAGGATGACTTTGCGGTTCGTGCGCCAAGGTTGCCCGATTCCGGGTCCGGCGACCCGGGGCCCGTCGGCTTTATCGCATAATGCACGCGCGTCACGCGCTGTGCGTGAGCACGCACTGCAAACATGACCGCGTCACGAAGTCTCGCGCCCAGATGCTAACGACGCACATAAGAGCAGGCAGGCAAAGAAAGACGAAGGGCGGCATAGAGTGAAGCCCGCCCTCCGAGAAACCATCTCTGCGAGGCAGCCATGCACCTGGGGTGGAATGGACTTTAGACCGTGCGATTCCTACTTCTTCGTCGCCAGTTGGTCCAGGATCGTTTGATAGATCCGCGTGGCCTTCGCTTCGGAGTCCACGTTGACGGTCAGCTTCGTCTTATCCGGGGCGATGGACGTCATCGAGATCGTGATCTTCTTGTCCTGGGAGTCGCGGGCAACGATGCGCGATTCGAGCTTGTCATTGAGCCGCTGGACTACGCTCAACCCGAGGGTCTGCGCCGCCCGTTCCGCCGCCTGGTAGGTGGCATCCATGGATGCGGCGACCTCGGCGTGCAGGGCGCCCATCCGGTACGTCGCGCTCGTTTCGGTGCCCGGGTTGATGTGGGTCGTTGTGCAGCCCAGGCCCATCAGGATACTTCCGGCCAGCAGAGTGATGAGTGTGATTCGTGTCTTCATCGTGGTACTCCTTCCTTGGGTTAGTGTTTTACCATTCCTGCCAAAGCTTTACCTTAATCGCCCGCCCCCGGTTCGTCAACTCTCATTTTTTTCGCGGATGGCAAGCGAATCGGGTATGCGGTGCACGCCGGAGCCGGACATCCTTTTCGCCGCCGAGAACGCGGAGCCGAAAGACGTATTCAATTCTAAACCGGACATTCGAAGCGCAAAATGGCCCTCGACCTTCTGATTGCCCGCTCTTGTGCCTATGCCGCGGACCTCCGGCCGCAGCCCTCCCCGTCACGAACCACCCATCAGTAATCACTTTCTCCTTCCCCGGCGAAAGCGCTTGCCTCTGGTCCGATAATCATCGACACTAGAGCTAAGCGTGAAGTCAAACGGCGGCCGGGGTTACGATATACCTTTGCAGAGCGATGGTGTCGCTCTCGGATGGGCTCATTTGGGAACACGCGAAGTGGGGGTGAAGACGTTGCTCTGGAAGATGGGCCTGCGGAAGGGGGACTGAAGCAGGCAAACCACGGTGTGCACCGGGGGGCGAATGGGGGCCGGGGAAGACTGCCCGTTGAAGGTGTGCATCCGGAAGACGGTGACTCTCCCTGTGACAGCAAGCGTTGTGCTGCGTTGCCGGCGGTGACTGAGTGAGCTATGATTTACGGCCCGGTCGCGGCGATTGCGTGCTGCCGCCGAACCTCTGAAAGCAACGAAAACAGGGAAAGGAGCATTGACGTGGCTGTGCAAAGACACCGCGTGACACCACTCTTGTGCGTGTTGATATTGGCATTGGTCAACCCGGGCCGGGCGGGGCAGCAGGATCGGGACGTGATTCGCGCCGCCGGTTCGTTGCCCGCCGCCTCGCCGTGGGATTTGGCCGCGCTGAGCAAGCCACCCAAGTACGAATGGTCGGATCGGGCAGGGCCTGTATGGTCGCTTTACTACGAGGGTCAACGCTACAAGGAGAAACCGACGCGCGTGTATGCCTTTTATGCGAGTCCTGCCACGCTGGACGCCGCAGGGGCAAAAGACAAGATTTTCCCCGCCGTTGTGCTGGTTCATGGCGGAGGGGGCACGGCCTTTAAGGAGTGGGCGGAGCTGTGGGCCCGGCGTGGGTACGCCGCCATCGCCATGGACTTGGCCGGCTGCGGCCCCGAGCGGAACCGACTTGCTGACGGCGGCCCCGGCCAGAGCGACGAAGAGAAGTTCGGCAGTATCGACCAACCTCCCGGCGATCAGTGGACGTATCATGCCGTCGCGAACGTCATCCTCGCTCACTCGCTGTTGCGGAGCTTCCCAGAGGTCGACTCCGACCGGACCGCTGTCACGGGCATCAGTTGGGGCGGATACCTGACCTGCATCGTGGCGGGATTGGACAATCGCTTCAAGGCGGCCGTCCCGGTGTACGGCTGCGGGTTCCTGCATGAGAACAGCATTTGGCTGGGCCAATTCGACAAGATGACGCCGCCGCAGAGGAAGAAATGGATCGACTTGTGGGACCCGTCCGGGTACGTCGGCTCGGCGGTCATGCCGGTGTTCTTTATCAACGGCACCAACGATTTTGCGTATCCGCTCGACAGTTATGCCAAAACGTATCGGCTGGTGAAGGGCGAACGCAACCTCCGCATTACCGTGAATATGCCCCACGGCCACAAAGAAGGCTGGGAACCCATCGAGATAGGGCTGTTCATCGATGAGCACCTGAGGGCCGGTAGCCCGCTGCCGACTGTCCTGTGTCCGGAGTTGGCCGATGGCCAGGTTCGGGCGAAGGTGCAGGCAAAGACAAGACCAGTCTCCGCAGCTCTCCATTACACGGCGGAGACAGGCCCCATCAACAAGCGGCAGTGGCAGACGGTTTCCGGCCGCTTCGAGGGTCCCTGTGTCGTCACGGAAAAGCCGCCCCAAGAGGCCACGGTGTGGTTCCTCACGGTCACGGACGAGCGCGGGGCGCTTGTATCGAGCGAGCTGGTATTCGGCTGCGGACAGTAAAGCTGCCCCGTGGCGCCGGGAGACAAGAGACGAGGTCTGCCCTCGAACCGGCTCCAGCAGAGGCACCGGCCGCCATTACGGCAGATTCCGCGACCATGGGCTTGGAAGGGGCCTTGCGGCGTGCTATAATAGCCGCAGAGTGAAGCCGCGGCAGGGCAGTAATCAAGCGGCTGAGAATCTGCACGGTGGCAGTGGGATGAGTGATTGACCGTTTTCCGGTTTTTCGTAGCGGCGGGATGCGAGCGACAAAAGCCGCGCGAACTGTGCTGATGGAAGGGGAGTGCTATGCGAAGCGAAATACTCAACAGATGGTTGGCTACTGGGAGTCTGTGTCTGGCTCTGGCGGCCTCGGCTGCGGCGGACATAACCATCTTTCGCGTGGCGGCGACCGGGGATGATGAAGCGTTTCCCACCGTGTCCGGGAACACGGTCGTCTGGCAGTTCTATAACAGCCGCTACGACGACTGGGACATCCAGGGCGCGGACATATCGAATCCGGCGGCGCCGGTGGCTTTCGGCATCAGCGATTTACCGGGCGCCGATTTCTATCCCGTGATCGACGGCAACGATGTGGTCTGGCAGCACCAGTACCGGCCGGACAGCGACTGTGACGTCTACGGGGCCGATATCTCGAAGCGCCCGAGCGTACTAAAGTACAAGATTTCCGCGTCCATGGACGATGAACGCATGCCGTACGTCTCCGACGGCGTGGTCGTCTGGCAGCACCAGTTCACCGATGCGCCGGACGGCGATATCTTCGGGGCGCGACTCACCGGCAAGGACGACCCGCCCTCGTTCCCTGTTTCGGCCGGTATCGATATCGATGAGCTCGCTCCGTGCATCTCCGGCAACCTGGTCGTGTGGCACCAGAAAGCGGCGGACCTGCCTCAGCCTTTCGTTTATGGCGCCGACATTTCTGATCCGAATAAGCCCCATATCTTCTACACGACCATGGGCCTGGGCGATCACGAAATGCCCTGCCTGTCGGACGGCTGGCTCGTCGCCCGCGAGACGGACGACGTGGCCCCAGTGATGGTCGATAACCTGTTCGACCCGTTCAACCCGGAGGGCATCAGCAGCTCCGGCTTGACCGCCTGCCCCAAAATCCATAAGCACCTCGTTGTCTGGCAGGACCAGAGCAACGGTACCTGGGACATCCGCGCCTACAACCTGATCACGCATCAGGAGTTCGTGGTGACCAATATGCGCATGTCCGACCAGATCAATCCCGCTGTCTATGTCGACACCGCGCACCAGCGCGCCATCATCGTCTGGCAGGACGGCCGCGACGGCAACTGGGACATCTACGCCGCCCTCGTCACCGGCCCCGAAGCCACCACCGAGTCGGGGCAATAGCGAGGCGGACGAGAAAAAACAGAAGACAAGGGACGCAGAGCAGTGAGCCTGATGAGTTTTGACGAGCAAAAGCGGTAATCAGAGCCCGCCGGTTGCCGGGTGCCAGGGTCTTCTCCCAGTTTGTCGACGAGCGGTACGGTTTGAAGCGGCTTGTGAAGGAGTTGGAGTCGTCGGATTACAGAGTCTCACAATTGCATGGAGAGACTCGCCAGAAGTCGCGAGACGGAGTTGTCGAGGCTTTCGAAACAGACAGGAGCATCAACGCCCTTCTGCTGAATTACAGAGTCGGTGGTGTTGGCCTCAACCTTCAAGTCGCGAATTATGTCTTTTTTTTCGACCGGTGGTGGAATCCAGCCGTGGAAGACCAGGCGGTCAAACGTGCCCATCGCATCGGGCAGACTCAAAAAGTGTTCATACGAAAGTGCTACTGCAAGGATACTATCGAAGAGAGAATACTCAAGAAGCTGGCCGAGAAGCGCCGCCTTTTCCGTAACATCATAGATCAAGCCCGTCCTGAGCCGGACAGTCTGGGCTTGACGGAAGAAGAGATCTTCTCACTGTTCAACTTGACCGTGCGTCCCAAGAAGAAAACCTCCACGACACCCCCAAAGGCCAGAGTCAATCTTGACGGCATGGACCCCGATCAGTCCGAGGTTCTTGTGGCTCAGATCTATGAGAAACAAGGCTACAGGGTTCACCATCTGGGTGGTAGCCACGATCAAGGGATTGACATCTTGGCTGAACGCAGCACGGCAGGTGCACTCGAACGAGTTGTTGTACAATGCAAGCACCAACAGGCAAATGTGGGACGACCCACTCTACAACAATTGTGGGGCGTCGTGAGCAGTGATCAAAGCTATACGCGAGGTGATCTGGTTACCAGTTCTGGCTTTAGCACAGAGGCATCTGTGTTCGCGCAAGGCAAGAGGTTGACCCTCATTGCTAGGCCACTGCTCACACGACTCGCCGAAGAGTTCGGCGTCGCCGATTTTGGAGGAGGGAACTGAAGGTGTGCGGCAGATTTTTGGGCGGGGCAGGCGAAGCCCGCAAGTGAGAAGGGCAGCGGCGGAGCCGCAGGTGAGAAGGGGCGGGCGAGTATCCGCGTGAGCGCGGGCAAGGAAAATCGTGAGAAAGGGCGGGAAAAATCGTGAAAAAAGCGGGTGGGAAAGCGGGCGAAAGCGAACCGGCGGGGCAAGAGGGCGTATTATTATATGCGAGTAAAAATCCCGCGCGAAAAGACTAAAAAGGTCTTGACGGGATGCCGATAGGCTTGTAGAATGGTCCGAATCAGTAGGTGAAGAGTTCATCACCTGGGAAAGGTAACCGAGTTTTGGAACGAGTCCTGATAACCTGTAAGCTGAAGCTTTGACTGCCGATAGGAAACCTGGGTTAAGGTTTATGAACCGCTGGCAGTGAAAAGCAGCGGTTTTTTTGTTGCTCTTTTTTAACTGAACAAGTATAAACCGACGTTCGAACCAATTGAGGCTGAAGTGGTTTGGCAGTGCAGCCGAAGTTGGGTGTAAGGGCTCGTAGCTCAGTTGGTTAGAGCGCACGCCTGATAAGCGTGAGGTCGGTAGTCCGAATCTACCCGGGCCCATAAGATTGATTATCGATGATTGATGATTGATCGACGGGCGGGGTGGTTCAGGTTGCGGCTCCGGCCCGATGCGATTGGTGGTGAATAATCAATAATCATTTATCCATAATCAATGCGTCGGGGACGTAGCTCAACTGGGAGAGCGCCGGCTTTGCAAGCCGGAGGTTGCCGGTTCGATCCCGGTCGTCTCCACTCTCCGTGGTGTCACGCGATGGAGATGGTTGGTGCGACGGGCAGGTGACTTCAGGCGTGAGCAGGGCGGCAGCCGGCCCGGTGAGAATCGGGAAAAAATTTTTCGAAAATCTGAATTTCCCGATTGCAAAGTGAAAAACCGGTCGTAGAATAACTGGTTTTCCGGCGGCTATAAGCCGTCGTAAAGTTTCATGATCTTTGACAAGTACATATGCGGATGCGTGGGAATGCAAGCAAACATTCCCAGCAAGTTTTTCTACAACCAAGTGGGAAAACTACAATGAGCGCTTAGGCGACTTGAGAGAACCTATTCAATCAACGATTGATATGGTCAAGTTACTAAGGGTGTATGGGGGATGTCTTGGCGTCGAGAGGCGATGAAGGACGTGGCAGGCTGCGATAAGCCCGGGGCAGGTGTCGAGCAACCGTTAATCCCGGGATCTCCGAATGGGGCAACCCGTTGTCACTGGGCAACCAGATGGCATCACCTGCGGCTGAATGCATAGGCCGTATGGAGCGAACGCAGGGAACTGACACATCTCAGTACCTGCAGGAAAAGAAATCAACCGAGACTCCGTCAGTAGCGGCGAGCGAACGCGGAAGAGCCCAAACCAGGGGGCTTGCTCCCTGGGGTTGCGGGCGCTGACATTACCAGAGTGACGGTTAGCTGAACGATCTGGAAAGTTCGACCATAGGAGGTGATAGTCCTGTAGGCGAAAACCGGAGCTCTGGGTTGGCGTTCCAGAGTAGCGCGGAGCTCGTGAAACTCTGCGTGAAGCTGGGGGGACCATCCTCCAAGGCTAAGTACTACTCGACGACCGATAGTGGAAAGTAGCGCGAGCGAACGATGAAAAGAACCCCTATTAGGGGAGTTAAAAGGACCTGAAACCATACATCTACACGCTGTGGAAGCCCTATGACCAGCCTGCGGGCTGGTAACGGGCGACCGCGTGCCTTTTGCATAATGAACCGGCGAGTTACCGTCTGTGGCAAGGTTAAGCACTTCAGGTGCGCAGCCGTAGCGAAAGCGAGTCTTAAATGGGCGAACTAGTCGCAGGTGGTAGACGCGAAGCCAGGTGATCTACCGATGGCCAGGCTGAAGGGGATGTAAAAATCCCTGGAGGGCCGAACTCACTAACGTTGAAAAGTTAGGGGATGAGCTGTCGGGAGGAGTGAAAGTCTAATCAAACCTGGAGATATCTCGTTCTCTCCGAAATAGCTTTTGGGCTAGCCTTGAGTGACTACTCTGCGGGGGTAGAGCTACTGAATGGGGATAGGGGACCACCAGTCTACCTACTCCAACCAAACTCCGAATACCGCAGAGCGTACCTCAGGAGTAAGACTGTGAGCGATAACGTCCATGGTCGAAAGGGAAACAACCCAGATCGCCAGCTAAGGTCCCGAAGTTTTGCTAAGTTCATAAGGAAGTTGAATTGCTGTGACAGCCAGGATGTTGGCTTAGAAGCAGCCACCATTTAAAAAGTGCGTAATAGCTTACTGGTCGAGCAGTTCGGCGCCGATAATGACCGGGAATAAGCAAGACACCGAAGCTGCGGGTTGGCGAGTGGTTGCGACCGCTTGCCAGCGGTAGGAGAGCGTTGCTATCCGCGTAGAAGCCATACGGCAACGAGTGGTGGAGCGATAGCAAGTGATTATGCCGGCATGAGTAACGATAAAACAGGTGAGAATCCTGTTCGCCGAAAGCCTTAGGTTTCCTGGGGAAGGTACATCCGCCCAGGGTTAGTCGGATCCTTAGTCCAGGCCGAAAGGCGTAGACGATGGGCAGCAGGTTAATATTCCTGCACCATGTCACCGGACGAAGTCAGTGACGCATCTTTTAGGGTCATCCCATGATTAGTCGAGTGGGTCCCGCAAGGGCGAGGCCAAATTATGATGCCGAAGTGGCCGGCGAAGATGCCGAGAAATAGCTGACGTAGGTTGAAGGTGGCATGTCCGTACCGCAAACTGACACAGGTAGGCGAGGAGAGTATCCTCAGGCGCTCGAGAGAACCGTCCTTAAGGAACTAGGCAATTTTACCCCGTAAGTTCGCGATAAGGGGTCCCTCCAGGTGCGTTTGATTTATCAGGCGTACGCTGAGGGCGCAGAGAAATGGCTCTGGCGACTGTTTATCAAAAACACAGTTCTGTGCTAACTCCAAAAGAGGATGTATACAGAATGACGCCTGCTCGGTGCCGGAAGGTTAAGGGGAAGGGTTAACTCCTTCGGGGGTGAAGCTCCCAACTGAAGCCCCGGTAAACGGCGGCCGTAACTATGACGGTCCTAAGGTAGCGAAGTTCCTTGTCGGGTAAGTTCCGACGTGCATGAACGGCGTAACGACTGGAGCACTGTCTCAAGGACGGACTCGGTGAAATTGTAGTTGTGGTGAAGATACCACTGTCCCGCAGCAACACGGAAAGACCCCGTGAACCTTTACTGTAGCCTGGTATTGATGCCTGGCATGGCATGCGTAGGATAGGTGGGAGGCTGTGAAGCCCTGGTTCCGGCCAGGGCCGAGCCAACCTTGAAATACCACCCTTGTTATGTTAGTCACCTAACCGTGACCCGTGAATCCGGGCATGGGACAGTGCTAGGTGGGCAGTTTGACTGGGGCGGTCTCCTCCCAAAAAGTAACGGAGGAGTTCAAAGGCACACTCAGCGTGGTTGGCAATCACGTTAAGAGCGCAAGGGTACAAGTGTGCTTAACTGCGAGACCCAATATGTCGAGCAGATGCGAAAGCAGGACCTAGTGATCCGGCGGTTCCATATGGAAGGGCCGTCGCTCAACAGATAAAAGGTACTCCGGGGATAACAGGCTGATGACTCCCGAGCGTTCACAGCGGCGGAGTCGTTTGGCACATCGATGTCGGCTCATCACATCCTGGGGCTGAAGGCGGTCCCAAGGGTTGGGCTGTTCGCCCATTAAAGTGGTACGCGAGCTGGGTTCAGACCGGCGTGAGCCAGGTCGGTCCCTATGTGCTGTGGGCGTAGGAATCTTGAGGGGCCATTTCCTTAGTACGAGAGGATTAGGAAGTACTGACCGCTGGTGCACCGGTTGTCCCGCTCGGGGCACGGCCGGGTAGCTAAGTCGGGAAAGGATAACCGCTGAAAGCATCTAAGTGGGAAGCCTACCCCAAGATAAAGATTCCCTGCGGCTTCGGCCGCTGAAGAGCCCTGGTAGACCACCAGGTTAATAGGCCGGAGGTGTAAGTGCAGAAATGCATTAAGCTGACCGGTACTAACGCTCAACGACTTGACCATATCAATCCTTGATTGCATGGGTCAAGAGCCATAACGCTCATTGGCGCATCCGCATTGTACGTCAAAGATCGGTCGCTCCGGCGACAGCTCTTTGTCAGACGAATAGAGAATAGAGTCCGGGCCGTCAGGCCCGGTTCTAACGAACTTCCTGGTGACTTTACGGGCGGGGAAACGCCTGTTCCCATTCCGAACACAGAAGCTAAGCCCGTCCCGGCCGATGGTAGTCCTTCGGGGCGAGAGTAGGTGATTGCCAGGATTTTTTACAGAGGCCGACCCGCTCACGCGAGCCGGCCTTTTCCATTATCGGAGAATGCTGGCCCCAAAGCCGCCGCTTCTGGACGGGCCTTAGGACGATCACGCATTCTCTCTCCCATTCACCCACGTTCGCTTCTCACTTTCCCATGACAAATGCAGGGTTGCCATTGACAAATCGCACGGGTACACTGGGCTTGGTATACCTCGGTGGAAGCCGGTAACGGGTGCAATTTGTGGCAGGGGCAGACGAGCCGCCTATGCGGCGGGATGGCAGCGCGGCAGTACAACTGAATAAGGCGTCCGCGGAATTCTGCGAGGGGCCGCAGGGGTTTTCGCCCCGGCGACGTGACGGCAAGTCGAGAGGAGAATGATAGAAGGGGGGATGCGTGAGCACGCGGTGGGCGATGTGGGCCGCCGGTCTGGCGGTCGGCTTGTCGCAGGCGGGGTACGCGGACAATATCGAGATCACTCCTTTCTACGGGTACCGCTTCGGCGGGGAATTCGAGGACGCCGACACCGGCCAACGCCTGGATATCGGCGACTCTTCCTGCTGGGGTGGGATGGTCGACGTCCACCTGAGCAAGGTGACACAACTGGAGTTCTATTACAGCCGCCAGGAAACCGAGCTGAAATCGGACGACGGCCTGTTTGCCTCCGCGACGCTCTTCGACCTCGACGTGGACTACTACCACATCGGCGGCACCGTGATCCTCCCCGATGGCCCGTGGCAACCGTTTGCCCTCGGCACGCTCGGGGCCGCCCACATGGATCCCGACGCCCCGGGCACCGATTCGCTCACTCGCTTCTCGCTCGGCCTCGGCGGCGGCCTGCGGTTCTTTCCGACGGAGCACCTGGGCCTGTACCTGGCTGGCCGGGGCCTCTTCACGTTCCTGGAGGGTGAAGCGGCCTTCCGCAGTGAATCTGGCCAAGCCAGGGTGAAAGTCAATAGCGACGGCTTCTGGCAGGTCGAACTCCAGGCCGGACTGATTTTTACCTTCTGATGACCTTATCATCGCTCATCCCCGGCTCCCCCAATGCCAAAGAGCAAATTGCCTTCCGTAAATCCCACGGGTACACTGGGTTTGGTTGGCCTTGTGTGGAAGCCGATAGCGGATGCAATTTGTAGGATGGGCGGCTCGCCCGCCCATGCAGTTGATGGCAGAGTGCGGGAATGTAAACGAGGATCAGTAACGCGTCCCCGGAATTCCCAAAGCTGAGCTTCACGCCCAACCGAGCTGATACTGGGATACGTCGCCCCTGTTCCGAAAAGAGGTTTAGCACGATGAGCGACATGATTCATTGCATATTCTGCAAAGAGGAGATACTACGGACCTCAGATGAACACGTGATACCAGACTGCCTCCTATGCAATCCCGACAGGGATCTCATCCTTAAGGACTACGTCTGCCTAGAATGTAACAACACTTTTGGGCGAACCATAGATGCCGACTTCGTTGACAGTACACACATCAAATACCTGCGTATCGTGCACGGAGCTTATCTCAATGATGACAAGCCCCGCGACGCAGGTGGCAAGCAAGCGGAGTATGGTTTTGGCGACGGCCACTGTATCTGCACTCCACCCAGGGACATCCGCTCTTCCACGAGTCCGGTAACCTGTGGATATATCGGCCGACGTACGGCGTCTCTGAATCGAATTCCCGGGCAATTCACGCGGGAATTAACATTATCGGATGCTTTCTTCAGGACTGCTTTTTCCTCTCCACGAAGCCGGAAAGATTCACGCCAAGCGGCATGTCCACGCCTGTGCGGGCATGATTCATCGACAGAGGAACCACATGGTTACGCGAGCGTAAGGGTTCCCAAGCATGGCACGGGTGCGGTCGGAATACGGTGGCGGTCCCTGCGGCTTCTGTAGGGCGAGCGTGGGTTCCCAAACGCGATTCTTCGCGTTTGGGGTCCCCGTCCCCGCTCGCCTGTTTTGAGGACTCATGATCGTCGGAAATGGCATGGGAAGACGCACGGCAAGGGTGGCGAGCGGGGACGCTCGCCCTACTCTGCGGCCCGAATCCGCCACCGAATCCCGGCCGCACCCTAACCTGAACGACACCAGAATTTCACTTGACGGCGAAGCCATATGCATGTATGATATGTATGCAACTATCAGGTTGGAATCACAGTTGACTCGTAAATGGTGAATTCGGAGGGTCCGATCGTGGCCAACGAAACGCAAATCCTCGCCTCGGCGGTGGTTGACTTGCTCCAGTATTCCAGTATTCCGTCACCAGAGTATCCATCATTCCATTCACGGGCCGGGCAGGACGGGGAGCGGAGGATGCGATTGTGCAAAACAAACCCAATTTCCGGATGGCGCAACAGAGGCTAACTTCTGGTCAGGAAAAAGGTTACGTGAAAGGGTACGAGTTATGCGTCTGCGAAAACAAAGCCAATTTGTCCGGTCGCGCTGGTAGTGTGCCCGTAAGGCATCGTAGGGGCAGGCCCCCGTGCCTGCCCATCCCTGGAGGGCAACCACAGGGTCGGGTTCCCAAACGCGACATATCGCGTTTGGGGTCCCGGTTGCCCCTACGAACAGGCCCGCGTGCAAAACAAAGCCAATTTGCAGGGCTCAAAGTTGACGCTAACGCCGGTATGGGAAAAGGGTTATGAAGAGTTTTGGCTCAAAACAGGCCGTGGAAAACAAAGCCAATTTCCGGCGGCCAGGGCAAATGCGGGGCGGTTGGGCTGCGAAATGCAGCCAGATGGGTCACACGGATGTGGTC
>Ga0315291_10006914_pt1 | contig 14071 bp, 13 predicted proteins | sample YL17G12_20_MG_FD_203070 | JGI IMG/M metagenome (GOLD analysis project Ga0315291, IMG submission 203070) | Sediment microbial communities from Yellowstone Lake, YNP, Wyoming, USA - YL17G12_20 | ecosystem: Environmental > Aquatic > Freshwater > Lake > Sediment | place: USA: Wyoming | collected...
TTGTTTCTTCAAATAATAGTGCAATGGGAATTTCCAAAGCAATCGCAATTCTGCGCAGTGTTTCAATCGAAGGATTGGCACTGTCCATTTCGACTTGAGAGATCAGGCTGCGCGATACCCCTACACGCCGCGCCAACTCCTGGCCCGACATTTTTTTACTTTTACGGTAATATCGAATCCGTTCTCCAAGCATCAAATTTCCTCTTAAGGAATAATGTTCAATTTAGATAAACAATTGTCAAGCAGAATTGGATTAATCAACCAAATTGTAATAATGTTTAATTTATATGTCAAGTGAGTGGCTTTAGATTCGAACTTCAGTTCGGGTAAAAATAGAGACCCTATGCTTGACTAATCTCGCATCCAAACCACGAAAAAAAAGGTTCCTATGAACAAACATACATTTTGTGTTTTTCATGTAGTTCCTTGTAAACGAGCGGGGTGCAGCCAAAACAGATGCCAAGACTGATGAGATTTGTTATTAGTTTGAAAGTAAATCCGAATTTCTGAATTGATCATATAAAACTGGTTACTCTCACTGTCTCCAAAGTTGAGATCTGAGTCATCGATTTTTTATTATAACGGTAATGTGTATGTGAATGTTTATGAGATCTGGGATAAAATGCTTTTCCTTGTCCAAGTGGATGATGACGAATTTAAAGTCGCAGATGGGCTGGATATCTGCTTTCAATAAAAGAATATCGAAAAAGCGTTCCGAGACATAGCGAGTTGGCTCAAATTCCATAAACACTTAGCCAAGGATCTAACATTGAATGAAAAAATGGTTTGATTAATTCTGATGGCTTTCACTATTGCTTTTATCCTGGGCGAAACCTTGCACAGCCGAATATTCCTAGATGAAGCTAAAATCAGAAAACCTACTTCAGCTTTTTCATCTACCTGATGCTAAAATAGGATCTCTTGTTACCTATTCAATCTATAAGCCGTTCTGCCTTTTCTAAGCTCTTCTTCATTTACCGAACGAATGTCTGAGCTTGTATTTAAACTTCAGCCTATTTTTCTTGACAATTAGAATGAACAAAACTAAAATAGGAATGAAAATCCAATTCTGCTTGACAATTGTTTATCTAAATTGAACATTATCTTTTCGAGGAATCTCGATGCTTGGCGAACGGATTCGTTTTTACCGTAAAAGTAAAAAAATGTCTGGCCAGCAGTTGGCGCAGCGAGCAGAGGTATCACGCAGCCTGATCTCTCAAGTCGAAAAGGATAGCGCTAATCCTTCGATTGAAACACTGCGCAGGATTGCGATTGCTTTGGAAATTCCCATTGCACTATTATTTGAAGAAACAATACCCCCCAATGGAATTTTGGTGCACAAAAACAATCGGAAAATTCTCAAGGTGCCTGAATCCAACCTTATCTATGAATTACTAACACCGGATCTCAACCGGAAGATAGAATTTATATGGATTGAAATCGAACCGGGCAAACAGATTGAGCCAGTCGCTTTTGCCCACGAGGGCGAAGAGTGCTCTATTGTTATTGAAGGGCAATACAACCTCTGGATTGGTGACAAGGAATATGTCATGAATAAAGGTGACTCGATCTCGTTTGATAGCTCGATACCTCATAAGTTGGCCAACCTGGGCTCCCAAAAAGCAGTTCTTGTCACTGCTATCACTCCACCGTCTTTTTAGAAATGGTAATTGGAGGCTCCTTTGTTTGATATCATCATAAAAAATGGGCGAGTTGTCGATGGGACAGGCAACCCTTGGTTCAAAACAGATGTAGGGATCAAGGAAGGCAAAATCCAGAAAATCGGTATCATTGACGCCTCAGAAGGTAAAACTGTTATATCTGCTGAGGGGTTGGTGGTATCACCAGGTTTTATAGATATCCACAGCCATGCTGATTTTATTCTTCCCCTGGCGAATCACATCGATATATTGGCCCCGCTGGTCGAGCAAGGAATCACAACGCTTGTTACCGGAAACTGCGGCCTTTCACCCTTCCCGGTCAACCCGACGAAACTTGACCTCTTAAAGGGCTACACCGAGTTCTTCCAGGGTGGTAAACTTAGCTGGGACTGGGAAACCACAGCTGAATACTTGGATAACTTATCGGCTTCAGGCTCAGTATTCAACGTGGTTCCGTTAGTTTCTCATGGTGCGATCCGGATTGCTGTTATGGGGTTTGACGCCGGTGAACCTTCTCCCACACAAATGAAAGAAATGCAGTCAATGGTTTCCACTGCGATGGAAGAAGGCGCATTTGGCCTTTCAGCTGGCCTGATTTACGCTCCAGGAATGTATGCTTCGACTGATGAATTGATCGCGATTACAAAGAGCTTGATTCCATTCCAAGGAGTCTTCACTTGCCATGTGCGGGGTTCCAGTGAAACAGGACTGGATGCTACCAAAGAAATTATTAGAATTGCCCGGGAGAATAGGATCCCGGTCGAGCATTCCCATATGGAAGCTTTCGGAGCTCCCAACTGGCCCCAAATAGATGAAACCATCCGATTGCATGATCAAGCCAGGGCAGAAGGTTTGGATGTAACCTTTGATGTCATCCCCTACACTGCTGCAAACACCACACTCACAGCATGTTTTCCACCTTACGCATTTGAAGGCGGAATAAACAAGTTCATTGAGAGACTGAAGGATCCCAAACAGCGCGAGCAATTACGATTTGACATAGAAAATATGATTTCAGAATGGCCCACTTGGCGACCCGGCACCTGGCCACACAACATAGCGCGCAACACCGGTTGGAAGAATATCTGGCTACTTTGGTCACCGAGCGACAAGAATGTAAAGTATTTCGGTAAGAGCTTTGTGGAAATTGGGAACTTTCAAAAGAAAAAACCATTTGATGCAGTTGCAGATCTATTGATTGAGGAAAATGGAGCTGCACTGGCACTCTATATCGGGGTGAGTGGAGACCTGGATAATTATGAAGGCCTCCATAAGATCCTCTGCCATCCAAATGGCGCCATTAATACGGATGCCATTCTTACGGGTCGGGGAATGCCCCATCCAGCAGCTTACGGTTCATACCCGCGTGTGCTTGGACAATATGTCCGTGAACAAAAATTGATGCGCCTGGAAGAAGCCGTGCGTAAAATGACATCGCTCTCATCGCGCAGGTTCAATATCCACGACCGCGGGCTGATCAAGCTGGGTATGTGGGCAGATATCACCATATTCAACGCAGATACTATTCGGGACAATGCCACTTACCTCAAACCGGACACTCCCCCGACCGGAATTGAGTGGGTTCTGATCAATGGAGATATTGTTGTGGAGAAAGGCAAACTACAAACAAAAGCTCGACCTGGGCAGGTCTTGAGAAATAGTGCGAAATAAGCCGAATCAGGTAACTGGAAAGATTAAGTTTGAACTTTAAAAACAAAATAAGTATTTGGCCTGATTTTAAATTGCAGCTTAGAAATTTTCTATTAATAATAATATCGAGTGTGCAGCGCTTGTACGAATTATGGAGATATTGATACCTTTATCAAAAACCTTATTAACCAGAATTGCATCAATCCTTTCCCGGTCTCACTCTACTTACAAGTACTTGGATCTTGCGATCGGTTGATAAAGAAGTTTTAGAAACTGGCGTAAAGGAGGTGATCGATTTCATCGCTTATTGTTTATCATTATCAACCGTCGCATTATGTTGTGATGGTCTGATAAAAGCCTATCCAATATATTCATATTCACATAACCAAGGAGCAGGAAGATGAAAAAGATTTACAACATTATGGCTCTAATCATGATTTTTGCTTTAGTTCTAACTGCATGTGGTGCACAAGCAACTACTGCGCCAACTGCACCGCCAACCGTTGCCACTAAGGAAGTGATCAAAATTGGCGGCCTCTTTGATTTTACCGGTCCTGTTGCTGATCTAGGCCCTAAATTCCAAGCTGGAGTAGAACTGGCATTGGAGGAAGTCAACTACACTGTGGCTGGTCACAAAATCGAACTGCTGGTCGAAGATACTGCCACCAGTGTTGATGTTGCTGTAGAAAAGTTCAAGAAGTTAGCGGATGCAGACGGCGTCAAAATCTTCATTGGCCCATTGATGGGTGACGCTCACCTGGCAATTTCACCCCTAGCCAAAGAGAAAAATGTCCTGATCACTTCCATAGTCAATGGTATGTACCAGACGGTTCAAGATGGACATTATCTTATCTACCCCACGACCGTGGATGCCCAGACATATCCTTTCGGTCAATATGCGTACGACACACTTGGCTACAAGTCTGCCGTTGTCGTTGCAGCTGACTATGCTGGAAAGCGCGGTTATGCGGCTGGTTTCATTGAGGGTTTCAAGGCTTCCGGCGGCACCATTGTCCAGGAAATCTATACTCCATTGGGTTCACCCGACTACAGCCCCTTCATCTCAACTATCAAAGAGGCTGACGTCGTAATGTACGCACTGGAAGGTCCGGGACCCGTTGCCCGCTTCATCAGTCAATTCAAGCAGACTGGAAGAACAACCCCGATGATCACCATTACCCAGGATGGAGATTACACACCGGATGCTTTGGCAGAATTAAAAGATGTGGCACTTGGTATCAAGGGAGAAGCCTCTTATACATGGAAGCTGGACAATCCCGAAAATAAAAAATTCGTTGAGGGTATCATGGCAAAGACCGGTATGGTTCCGAGCGCCTCAGAACAGAACACCTACACTCTGATGAAGGTTATCCTGGCTGGGTTAGAGAAGACTGGCGGAGATGTCAGCTTCGATAAATTGTTCCCTGCGATTACTTCTCTAAAGATGAACACACCAGCTGGTTCATTATCCTTCGGACCTGAAGGGATTGCCATCACCCCAATGTATGTAACCGAGGCAGAAAAAGTCGGTGATGTTTATGAAATTTCTGCACCGCTCTTTACTGTTCCTCAAGTTTTCGATGTTCGTGTAAAGCCTTAAAGTTTTAGTAATTTAATCGGGGGTAGGCCGGGTACCGACCTACCCCAATTTCCCCGATTAATTATGAAGGAAACTGATATGCGCAAGAGGTTTCATGGATTTCTTTTTATCTAACCTGCTCAACGGCATTTCTTACGGGATGATTTTGTTTCTGATTGCTGCCGGAATGTCCATCGTGCTTGGCATTATGGGCATTACCAACTTAGCCCATGGGTCTCTGTATATGATCGGGGCTTATATAGGCTGGACAATCTTTGTCCAATTAGGGATGAATTTTTGGTTAGCAGTTTTTGCCGGGGCAGTCGTCTCAGGTATTGTCGGACTGTTAATTGAACGGATTTTTTTAAAACACTTGTACAAACAGGTCAATGAGCAGGTGTTACTGACATATGGTCTTGTTTACATCACCACCAACCTTGTGACCTGGATTTGGGGAGGCCGATATCGCCTGCAGTTCACAGCCCCAGAGCTAGATATGCACACAGTTAACCTGGGAAGCTTTTCCTTCCCGTTGACCAGGATCGTTATCACCATTTTTGGCATAGTGGTTGCTTTAATTCTCTGGTATTTGCAAGACAAAACCCGTATTGGTGCAATCGTCCGAGCAGGTATGGATGATAAGGAAATGGTCCAAGGGTTGGGAATCAACCTTGAATTGGTATCCATGGCTGTTTTTTTTGTTGCTTCATTTGTTGCTGGCTTGGCTGGGGTGATTGGTGCCCAGCTTCTATCTACCTACCCGGGTTTGGGTGAGAATGTCCTTCTGTTGACACTGGCTGTAATCATCGTTGGTGGGATTGGCTCGATCCAGGGAGCATTGGTGGGTGGATTATTAATCGGTCTAATCGATAATTTCGGGAAAGCTTTATTCCCACAATATGCAATGTTTACCATTTATTTTGCAATGATCATCGTTCTGCTCATCAAACCGAGTGGTTTGCTAGGAAGATCAAAATGAGCAAAGTAATACTACAGAAATTTAGATATTCCAGGCTGGTTCCATTTCTATTTATCACGCTCCTACTGGTGGTATTGCCTGTTTTTATGCCTAAAAATGTACAAGGAATCATGACAAAATTCCTGATTTATGCGGTTTTTGCAATTTCATATGACTTGATCTTTGGTTATACCGGTTTAGTTTCTCTCGGCCATGCAGCCTTTTTTGGCGCTGGAGGTTATGCCGTGGCTGTCCTTTCCCTGCATTATGGGACCAATTCTTTTTGGCTTGGCGGAATCCTGGCGATCATTGTCTCCACATTGCTTGCAGTCGTGTTGGGTTTTATTTCTCTCAGGGTTACGGGGACATATTTTCTACTCCTTACATTTGCCCTGGCCCAACTTCTATATAGCGTTGCCTGGAATATTCCATGGTTCAACAGCGAGGGTATGCAAGGTATTGCGCGCATAAATTTTCCCAGCCTTGGCATCCCGGGAGAAATCTGGTCCGACGCAACTTTATATTATTTTGTCCTGGTGATAGCTGTGATTTGCTACTATATTCTCAGGCGAATCACCAAATCCCCCTTCGGGCATGCCTTGGTGGGTATTCGCGAGGGAGAGGCACGCATGACAGCACTGGGATATAACACCTGGTTATATAAATACATGGGATACATCATTGCAGCTCCTTTTGCTGGGATGGCTGGTGCTTTATTTGCTTATTACAGCCGTTTCATTTCTCCCGCCCAATTTGGTCTTGGTACATCCTTCTACCCAATGGTAATGGCCATTATAGGTGGGACGGGGACATTGTTTGGACCGGTAATAGGCGCGGGTGTGGTTGTATTTGTGGAATATTTCGCTTCCCTGATAACACCTGAGCGCTGGCCTTTGATCCTCGGGATCATCTTTGTATTATCGATCATGTACCTCAGATCTGGTCTTGGTGTTTCGATCTATAAATTATGGCAAAAGGTCAGTAATTCAAATGGGAATTCTAAGAGTTGAAAATTTAACCAAGAAATTCGGAGGCGTAGACGTCTTGAGTGATGTCACCTTCGATGTTGAAGCTGGAGAAAGGTTGTTAATTATCGGCCCGAATGGAGCAGGCAAAACTACCCTATTTAATTTAATCGGTGGTCAACTGCCTCCAACCTCCGGAAAAATAATCTTTCAGGACCGAGATATAACAAGCTATCCAGCACACCAGCGGGCGCATATGGGCGTCGTCCGGTCTTTTCAACTTTTGACCTTGTTACCCAACCTGACAGTCCTGGAAAACGCCTTGCTTACTTTCCATGGTAACAGGAAATCGCGATTGGACATGTTCAATGATTTTCATGGCTACTTAGATGTGAACAATAAAGTGGATGAAGCACTAAATATGGCCAATCTTTGGGATACTCGCAACGAGCCGGTTAAACTGCTTTCTTATGGAGAGCAGCGCAGGTTGGAAGTTGTGATGAGTATGGTCCTTCGACCAAAGCTCCTTCTCCTGGATGAGCCAACCAACGGACTAACAAACGAGGAAAGCGCTGACATAGTAAAGTTGATCCATCAGTTGGGAAAGGATGTGACCATCTTGGTCGTGGCGCATGATATGGACTTTGTATTCGAAGTAGCTGAAAAGATCAACGTACTATATTATGGTGGTCTTGTAGCCAAAGGGAGTCCCGAAGAAATTCGGAACAACGCGAAAGTAAAAGAAATTTATTTAGGTGTAGGAGAAAACTAAAAAGTGTTAGAGGTCAATGACATCCACACCTACTATGGTGAAAGCCATGTTCTCCATGGACTATCCCTCCAGATCAAAGAAGGTCAAGTAATGGCCTTGCTAGGAAGAAATGGGATGGGAAAAACAACAACAATCCGTTCCATCATCGGTTTTGTACCGCCACGACAAGGTAGTATTGTATACAAAGGAGCGGATATCACCCACCTGCCTCCCCACCGGATTGCCAACATGGGAATTGGCTTGATCCCCCAAGGGAGGCGAATATTTCCATCTTTGGGGGTGATGGAGAATTTAACTGTGGCGGCACGCAATAACACAAAACCAGGTGCTTATAACCTAGATAAGGTCTACGAAATATTCCCAATCTTGAAGGAAAGGGCAAAAATCAAAGGTACTCTTTTAAGTGGCGGAGAGCAGCAGATGCTTACGATAGGCAGGGCGTTAATGACTAACCCTGATCTTCTGTTGATGGATGAGCCTTCAGAGGGTTTGGCACCTATGCTTGTGAAAGAAATCGGGGAAATCATAAAAGCCTTGAGACAGCATGGAATATCGATCTTGCTGGTTGAGCAGAATCTCAACTTAGCTTGCGAGTGTTCGGATTTTACTTGTGTGATTAACAAGGGTGTAATTGTCTGCCAACTTACTCCGGACGAATTGATTTGTAATGAGGAAGTGAAGGCCAAGTACCTAGGAGTTTCATAATGAGTGATATTTCGCGCGAAAAAACCTATTTCCCTTATGGAGGAACAAAAATGGAAAATTTACTCTACAAAGATCCAATGAGCACCAAAGATTTTCCGGGTTTAACCAAGAAGGAAAGAGAGAACTTGGCAGTCGTCATGGAAGAACTGAAAGGTTGGGACCATGCAGATGTCGAAATGGTGCTTAAAGTAATGGCTAATGAGGCAGTTTATCATGACATTACCTTGCCGGCAGCCAAGGGTCATGATGGCATCCGGGCATTTGGACTTAACTGGATTAATGCTGCTCCTGATTTCACGGTTCATATCGAGAAATTCATTGTCCAGGATAATTATGTAGTAAATGTAGGCCGCATCTCTGGCTCAATTCAGGGAGAATATTTTGGTCTGCCGGCGACTAAAAAACCTTTCGATTGCATGTTTGCACAGGTAGCTGTTGTTGAAAAAGGCAAGATCATTTATGTCCGTGATCACTGGGATTACACTACCATGTCCCGTCAGGTGGGTTGGGACAAATAATTCAAGCAATTTATTGGCGAGGAATATAACTGGATGCAAATGCCAGGGGCTGCAACCACTAAATAGGTAAATTAAGATCACATGTCCATACCAATGATCTATTTGGACACTCTCTTGGAAAGGATACTATGGTTAAGTTAAAACAATCATCAAAAGCTAAAAAAGGTGATTTAGTTCAAGTCCATATTGTGGTATTGGCACCTGACGAGAGAGCTCCGATCCTTCCAGAAGCGACCCGCTGTGTTCCTTATGAAGGCTGGATAAAAGGGTATTTACAAGATGAAGTTGCGGAATTTGGACAAACAGTGCTGATTGAGAGTTTTATTGGAAGACAACTTTCGGGGGTTCTAGTTGATCTAGATCCGATCTATGACCATAATTTCGGGGAACCACAATCGGAATTGAATACTATTGGGAAAGAAACCTGGAAGAAATTAGAAAGTGAAGCTTAATCCAATGTCTAATAATGATTACGATTCTGTTATGGCTCGGAAGAATGAGATATTACAACCGGCGCTTGGCATCGATTATGAGAAATTTGAACAATCTCCAATTACATTTGATTATGAAATGCTGATGGCAGAACCAGGTTATTCATTGAGTGAAATTCAAAGAGTCCAGAGAAGTACAGGTGTAGGCGATACACCCATAGTAGAACTCAAGAATATCACGAAGCTGGTTCGTAGTGTGGCTCTTCCTGGAAAAGGGGCAAGAATTTTTGTAAAAGATGAGAGAAACAACCCCAGCGGCAGTTTTAAAGATCGACGGGCTTCATTATCTGTATATCATGCAGCTCAAATGGGATATAAGGGTGTAGTTTGCGCCTCTTCGGGTAATTATGGTGCGGCAGTAGCCTCTCAGGCTGCCAAGTATGGACTTAAAGCTATTGTTATCCAGGAAGCCTTCGACAGTCGGCGAGTGGGTCAACCCGAAATTCTGGAAAAGACACGCGCTTGTGAGGCCTATGGAGCCGAAGTATGGCAGATGTCTGTTGGCCCAGAGCTGTTTTATATAATGCTTCGCATTTTGGAGGAAACGCGTTACTTCAGCGCATCCTTATATACACCCATGAGCATCCTGGGGATTGAGACTTTAGGATATGAGCTTGCTCAACAGATGAAGCAGCAGGAAGGCCGTTTTCCTGATATGGTTGTGATTACCCATGCAGGCGGCGGAAACGTCTCTGGCACAGCCCGAGGGCTGCAAAAAGCTGGTGCTTTTTCTACATCTGTAGTTGGTGCTTCAGTGGATTTACAGGGACTCCACATGGCGAGCGACTATGACTTCAATCGCAAGTCGTTTACTACCGGACACACAGGCTTTGGAATTCCTTTCCTGACCTTGCCAGACCGTACAGACGTGCCGCGCAGTTGTGCACGTGGTCTGCGCTACCTGGATCGTTACGTGACAACTACCCAGGGAGAAGTATTTTTTGTTACTGAACTGCTCGCCAAGCTGGAAGGGATGGAACGTGGACCGGCTGGTAACACCTCTCTTGCATCTGCGATCGGATTGGCGTATGAACTTAACCAGGATCAGGTGATTGTTGTGCAGGAAACAGAGTATACAGCAGCAGGAAAAATTCATACAGCACAGTTAACCTTCGCTCGTCAGAATGGGATTGAGATTAGGCGCGGAGATCCCAAGGAAAGTATCCCTGGTAAGTCAATTGTGATCCCCGAGGGTGTAGAACAGGTTAGAGTAGAGGAATATAATCTACAGAAGGTACGCCAATCTTATATCAAGAATGTCTTAAAAACTGCAGGTTCATATCAACCGCAAGAAATGGACCTGTCCTTTATGGCTGAAGATACAAAGAGCTCAAGAGATTTCATTTTTGAAACCATCGCCTCTAGTAAACAAGTCCAAGCTGCCTAAAGATGATCCGGATACATTTTTCTAAAACTCATTTGGAGGAAAAAACATGGAAACCAGACGAGAAATCTTAAATAATCCCCTATTCCCTGCTTTGAAGAAGGTTAACCATACCCCCGACCAGGATATCTTTGTATGGTCAATGGGTATGGGTTTGCACAACCATAACCTGGTTACGGCGCTGGATGCGAACATCAAGGATACTGATCTCAAAGAAAGCATTTTGTACAACATCTGGAAGGCTTTTTATGCTGTGAAGTTAACACGCCCAAATAAGATTTTGGATATTTCGGAAAAGCCCGACCTTAAACGCCTGAATATCACCTTAACAAATATCATGAATGACGCTAAACACCCAGCTATTTTGGGGATGGGTGACTCGGTAGAAGAAGCTATCCTGAATTGGGTAAGGGCTTTTGCTATTTTTGATTTCAATATTTATACATATTTGGAAAAGGCACTGGGTGCAAAAGATGGCTTGCGAATTTATATGGGCTTGTGGGAATCATTTGCCCTCGGAGAGCTGGACCACGTCAAGGAATCACTTGGAATAGATGACCAAACAAATATCACTACAGATATTTTGGGTAAATTATCCCAGGTTTACTGGGAATCGATTGCCTGCCCTTACCACGTAACCAAGCACACAGCAGATGTCCATGAAGCCGAGATCGAAGTATGCCCGTACTGGGAAAATATGAAGGAAATCCTGGGCGAACCGGTCTGCCGATCCATGACAACCAAAGCTGAAACTGCCACCTCTGTTAATTATTACGACGCGATTCTCAAAGCTCTAGGTGTGTTCGACAAATACTCCTTCACAATGGATAAGTTCCAATGCGTCGGTGATAATGTCTGCCGTATCCGCTTTGAGCGCAGAAAATAGGGAGGGAATCATGGTAATTCTCGATATCGCAAAACAATGGATATGGGGAATGGATGAACATGACGTCAGTAAGATGTTCAAACTATGCACGGAAGACCTTTATGGGGATGAGGTTGCTGAGTCACATCCGTTCGTGGGTCGTCAAGCTGTAGCAGATTCGTACGCGGATCTGTTTACCGGTTTTCCCGATTGCAAATCCGAAATTATCAATGAGTTTGCGGGTAGTAATCAGGTTCTAATTGAAGTGCGCTGGATGGGCACTAATACAGGCACATTTCGTGGCACACCAGCGACCAACAAGATAGTTGACTGTCGGATCGCTTATATTTTTAAGTTCCTTGGAGAAAAAATATGCCGGATTACTGAATATTATGATGGAGCCACGGTAGCTGCACAAATGCTATAACGCGCAAATCCTTCGTTTCGAGTAAAAATCAATTATTGAAAAAGGAGAAAAAAAATGACCACAATTGAACTTAAGCCAGATATGAAGTTTAGAAATAATGATGTTGTCAAGAACATCAAACAATTACAGAAGAATTTCCCCCACATCACAATGGAATATATGGTGGAAGGCCTGTTGACTCTCTGGACCCGACATGACTATTCGATGTTTACGGTTTTGGAGAAAGAATTCGGCACAGATAAGGCAGTTAAACTATATGCTCAAATTTGGGACTACCGCACCCGCCTGGAATGGGGCGACATTATGCAGGCCATCGGCAAAAAAGCCGGAGACAAGCTAACCATTGAAGAACTAGGGAAAGCAATGGTTAATAGCTTTGCCGAGTACGGTAATCCCATGCGCTTGGAAGAATTGACCGAGAATCGCATGACCTTGCGCTGTTATGACTGCCCTTACACTACTCAGATTGTCTGGAATATGCTCTCCCCGGAAGAGGCGATGAAATACAATAAGAAAATCCAGCTTTCCTGCAACCATGCGATTTTCAATGCATTTTTGGAACTGGCTGGTCTCGACAAGGAATGGATTTTTAACTTCCCCTCCCAATTGTGCATGACCAACCAGTATTGCGAGTTCACTTTTGTGAGGAAGGCCTTTGAAAAGAAATAAACCACAGATAATGCAGCGCCAGGGGATACATGAGGGGAAATAGCTGCACCAATGCTGTGAGTAGTTGGGGTTATGCCCAGAATGGAGGAGACGGTTAGCAAAGAATCCGGTTTTTACTCTTGCAGTGGACAACCAGGAAGAATCAGTATCTACCCATTCAACCATAAAGAGAGAACGGTTGCTTATGATGCTTAGGATGATTTTCTTCTAAGGAGGAAGAAAAATGAAAAAGTTTCTGATGCTGCTACTGATAGTCATTTTAGCCACAGCCTGTGCACCGACAACATCAACATTGACAACATCGCTTCCTACTTCAATCTCTCCAACCTTGCAGCCCGCTCCAACCTTGCAGCCCACTCCAACCGAGCGCGAAAGTACATTAATCGTTGCTTTCTCGCGTGATCCAACCACATTGGACCCAGCTGTGTACTATGAATTCGAAGGTCAGATGGTAATAGATGCAGTTTATGAACAATTGGTCACTTATATGGAGGATGAGAACGGAAAGCTGACAATCGTGCCAAAGCTGGCGGAGCGCTGGGATGTCTCATCGGACTATAAGGAATACACTTTCTATCTAAGAAAAGGGGTCAAGTTCCACGATGGGGAGCCATATAATGCCGAGGCGCAGAAGCTTGCCTACGAGCGTATGGCCTCCATCAATGCCGGACCGGCCTTTATGATAAGTGCATATGTTGATACAATGGAAGTGATAGATGAGTATACACTCAAGATCAATCTCAATGGTTCCTATCCGGAGTATCTGGATATATTGGCAGGTTTCTGGTGTCCGTCCAGAGCTGTGAGCCCTAAAGTAGTCACAGACCACACAGTAGATGGTGACTTCGCCGCGGATTGGTTTCGCGAGAACGCCGTGGGAACCGGTCCCTATAAATTGGAGAGCTGGACGCACGGACAGCAAATTGTTCTAGTTAAAAACGAGGACTACTGGGGGGGGTGGGCAGGTTCACACTTTAATAAAGTGATAGTGAAGATAGTCGCTGAAGCTTCAACCCAGCGCTTGTTACTGGAAAAAGGCGATATAGACGCCATCATCTTTCCTCTCACCACCGAGGATGCCGCGGCTCTACGTACTGTGCCGGGCGTCACGGTTGGGGGCAGTCCGACTAACTTCATGATATTAATGTATCTAAACACCCAAGTAAGTCCAACTAAAGAATTAAAGGTACGGCAGGCTCTTGTAGCAGCCTTCGACTACGAGACGGCTCTCAACGAAATTTTCAAAGATACTGCGGTGGCTAATAGCAGCCCTATTCCCATTGGTTACGCAGGTTACGTCGAGGTGAAACCGAAGCAGGATTTGGAGAAGGCTAAACAGCTGCTGGCGGAAGCCGGATATCCTCCAGAAAAACTTTCTCTCGAGATCGAGTTTGAGGAGGGTAACCAGACCTACCGCCGTGTCGCTG
>Ga0315291_10006919_pt1 | contig 14066 bp, 17 predicted proteins | sample YL17G12_20_MG_FD_203070 | JGI IMG/M metagenome (GOLD analysis project Ga0315291, IMG submission 203070) | Sediment microbial communities from Yellowstone Lake, YNP, Wyoming, USA - YL17G12_20 | ecosystem: Environmental > Aquatic > Freshwater > Lake > Sediment | place: USA: Wyoming | collected...
AAAACGCTCTTGAGCCCTAAGTCCCTCAGCGTCAGAAATATACTCCCTGACTCCCTTATCGTCCTGGCCGATATCCTCACTGAGTCCCTTCTTTTTCATGCCTATATCTCTAGAAAGCACGATGCTCTTAGTCGGCTTAAATCCAGCCTGCTCCACAATCTTTCGGCTGCACTCAAAGGGGCAGCCATCCACGGTGATAATCTTTTTGGCCGCTCCGGTCTTCCCAAAAACCGGCTTCACATTGGTTGGCAATCCCCCCAAGCACATGATCGCCGCCTTTTTCAGTCCCAACTCTTTAACTGCTTCCAAACAGGCCAGTCCGCTGGTTATTCCAGTGTTGGACGCTCCACCGAAGCAAGAAAATATTACGTTCTCGTGAGTGTTTATCCCAGCCTGCCATTTTTGTTCTTCTACCATATTAACCCCTCCTTGATTCCTGTTATTGGCTTCACTCACTTCTTACCTGAAGCACTGGTGATATACTTCTTCACCTCGTCCTTGCTTGGAATCTTCCCGGAACAGACCACCTCTTCATCGATCACCAAGCCGGGCGTTGTCAGTATCGGATACTCGAGAATCTTGGTAATATCCTTTACATCCTCGATTTTGGCATCTATGCCGAGCTCCTTGACCGCCTCTTTAGTGACCTTCTCAAGCTGCATGCACTTTGCGCAGCCTGTTCCTAATATCTTGATTATCATCTTTCACCTCCAATCGATCACTGTGTTATCAAACCGAAAATGTATCCCGATATCGTAGCCATGACTACGACAATAGATACATACACCAGCATCTTCTGAGTGCCCATTATCTTGCGTATAACAAGCATGGCCGGAAGCGACAGTGCCGGGCCTGCCAGCAGCAGCGCCAGCGCCGGCCCCTGGCCCATGCCCAGGTCCAGGAATGACTTAACTATGGGCACTTCCGTTAGCGTGGCGAAGTACATTATCGCGCCGACGAACGACGCAACGAAATTGGCCAGCAATCCGTTTCCGCCTACCGACGAGGCTATCCAGGAATCGGGCACGCCGACGCGGATTATGCCTGCGATGAACACGCCGACCAGAAGCCACGGGATGACGAGCTTAACGAAACGCCACGTCTCCTTCAGCCATAATTTAATCTCGATCTTGCTGAAGAAACGCCACAGCGTCACCGCTAGTATCACGAGCAGGATGCCCATTACTATCCACTGCTTCCCCGCCGCGAAGACCAATATGCCTAGCAAAGTTCCGATAAACAACATCTGAAGCCGCGGACTCATGCCCTCATGTTCCTGAGATGCCATCATCTCAAACGCCTTCGCGTCCGCCTGCGACTGCTCCTTGCGGTAGATGAAGGCCATGATGAGGCCGATGACAACTGAGAACAGAATCGCCATGATAGCGCGGGCGATGCCAAGGTCATAGCCCAGCAGCTTGGCGGAATATACTATGGCCAGAACGTTTATAGCGGGAGCCGCGTACAGGAACGTTATCGCGGGACCCAGGCCGGCGCCCCTTTTATAGATGCCGCCGAAAAGCGGCAGCACCGTGCACGAGCACACCGCCAATATCGTGCCGGAAACCGAAGCAACACTGTAGGAGACCAGCTTCTTCGCCTTAGGCCCGAAATATTTTAGGATCGACGCCTGAGACAAGAAAGCGGCGATAGCACCGGCGATGAAAAATGCAGGGACAAGGCAAGTTATTACGTGCGCCGACAGGTACTCCGCCAGAGCATCGACACCGCCGTGAAGAAGATTAACGAAGAAATCCAATTGTCTGAAATCCTTCCCTAAATGCGCAAATACGCATATATACCGGTCAAAATTTTTACTTAATCAGTCTGCCGGCACATCCCGGGCCGACCCGCTCGGCTTTCTTGAGCCGCTCCTTGTCCATCACAGCCAGCTTGTTCCCGACCAGGGCTTTACGAACCGATTCTACAAGCCCGACCAAATATTCATCCATACCCTTTTCATCGAGCGAATAAAGCGACCATAGACCATCCTTGCGCAGCTTGAGGAAACCGGCATCGTGCAGGGCAGATAGGTTCCGCGACGCTCTGGTCTGAGATATCTGCAGCGCCTGCATTACCTCGCATACACAGCACTCGCGCTCGAGGAGCAGGTTCAAAATCCTGAGCCTGGTCTCATCGGAGAGCGCCTTGGAAGCCTTTACTAAATCACGCATCGACATCACCACTAAAAACTATATGCGCATACACGCATATATTATATTAAAAAAGAAGAACATTCACAATATCAACGATTGTTCATCAATCCCTTGAGCCCTTCCGTGCAATAACCCAGAGGCAGCCACTGGCATTCCTTGCAGATCACATCTATATCCTCCGGATATAAACGCGCACGTATCTTAGCCTCGACCTCAGGCCACGTCAACCGTTCCTCCGCAGTCAGCCCCAGCCTGGTCATAACATTGAAATCCAGGCTCTTAACGATAGCTTCGGAACTTGGCCCGTTCTGCCGGCAGCCGCCCTCTAGGAAGAATGGGCAGAAGGCGCAAATATCATCCGGGTAATCTACTACTTCAAAGTGCACCGAGCGCGGCGATTGAAGCCGCCCGACGATGCGCTTCATATTGAGCACATGCTCCGGGGAATACCCCAACCCCCGAAAGCCAAGTATGCATATCAGATGATGCCCGCGGATCTTCATTGACGTTCGTACTCAGCGATTGTGGCCCCATTATATACTATCGACAAAATCTTGGAACACGTGCCAGGCAGTTCAACCGTTCCATCGAATGATATCTCACCCAAACACTCAACACAGTAACCATCCTCGATTAACTCCGACACTGAAGTAATCATAATTACTGCATTCGACTCATCCATAAGATCCAGGTTTGCTTTAAGGTAATAACATGGATTAGGAGTAATGACCGAACCGTTAAAAGTAAATACGCCTCCGTCACATCGTATGGTTGCAGCCGATTGATTCGCGACGGCGCAATTGCCTTGCACCTGGTTAAAAACCAAATTTACGCTGTCATCCCCACCACAAGAAGTAACACTCATAAGTACAAGTAAAAATATTGTAGCTGCCACAAGTGCGATTTTTGTTCTCATGATTCCCTACCTTAGTTCGATAGAAGATTCCTCTATAAATATAGCTCAAATATGTATAAAAAGTATAGTTGTCTCGACAGGATTCCGCAGGTCATTGTCAGAGGTATCCTTCCGCTGAAGGATGGTGGTGTCCCAGCCTTTCCCATAAAACAATCTTTAATCAGAATCGGGGAGTACAGAGGGTGATCCCTCTGGCGGGGGTTTGGGGGTGTCCCCCAATTTCCAAAATCCCCCAAGTATGGGGGACCAAGGGGGTTAGATTATCCAACCCACTATCAAAATCCTTGTGGTAGAATAAACCCATATTTATATATTGAGGTTATCATGGCATATATGATCCGGCCGATGCAGCTTGATGATGTTCCCCAGGCTGTTCAAATCGATAAAGAGTGCTTTCCTTTACAGAAAAAGCCGATGGCATATAAGAGCGACCTCCTCTATAACCAGATGGCCCGCTATATAGTAGCCTATGACAATGAGGCCCAGGATAAAGCTTCTATAATAGGCGTGCTGGGTTTCTGGCTGATGGCGGGAGAAGCCCATATCATGACCATCGGCGTTCGAAAAAACCACCGGCGCCAGGGCATCGGCCAGTTAATGCTGGAGGCGGCTATTCAGCTCGCCAGATCCTGCGATGCCTTTGCCATCACACTGGAGGTACGCAGGTCGAACAAAGAGGCACTATCTCTATATGCGAAACACGGATTTACCGAACGTGGGATTAGAAAAAATTACTACGACGAGACTCACGAAGACGCAGTGATAATGACTAAAGAACTGGACAACCTATAAATCAGCGCGCTCATGAAATATTTGCAGAGTTAACAATCATTACATATAATGATTTAGCATATAAAGTATCCTTAGCGGACCGTTATCAGAGGTGCAGGATACCTCTTGCCGGAGTTTTAAGGGTGTCCCCTAATTCTTCTTAATCTCCCCCAAGTCTGGGGGATCAAGGGGGTTGGACAATGGGCTCCCTATCGAAATTCATAATCTATTGTGCATTTTCTATGCATAAGTTAAAATAATTCATCCGTCTCAGATAGATGAGATAATTCTCAAGGAGATAAGGAAATGAATGTCCATGATCTTCTTAAAGATGCAGTTAAAAAGAGGGCTTCAGACCTGCATATTACAGCAAATTATTCACCTGTGTTACGCATAGACGGAGAGCTTGTACCTCAAACTCATTTACCCCTTGTTACCTCAGACGACCTGGAACACATGGTGACGAGCATCACAAATGAGGAACAGCAAAAGAGATTTGAAAATGAGCTTGAACTAGACTTCGCCTACAATCTGGAAGGATTGGGGCGATTCCGAGCTAACGTATGTCTGCAAAGAGGCAATATCAGCCTGTGTTTCCGTCTGCTGCAGGCTAAAGTCCCGAATATGGAAGAATTAGGTCTTCCCGAAATCTGTAAAGACCTGGCACTAAGAGAACGCGGGCTTATTATCGTCAGCGGCCCAACCGGAAGCGGCAAATCGACCACCCTGGCAGCAATAATCAAATACATTAACAGCCTTAAAAGACGGCGTATAATCACTATTGAAGACCCTATAGAATTCCTGCATGAAAATAACAACTGCTTTATCACTCAAAGGGAGTTGGGCACAGATACTTTATCATTCGGAACCGCTCTGAAGCATGCCCTGCGCCAGGACCCCGATGTCATCATGGTTGGCGAGATGAGAGACCTGGAAACTATCAGCATTGCATTAACCGCCGCAGAAACAGGGCACCTCATACTGGCAACTTTGCATACCCCCAGTGCTCCCCAGGCTATAGATAGAATTATTGATATTTTCCCTCCCTATCAGCAGCCGCAGGTACGGGTACAGCTTTCTACCACACTAGAGGGTGTATTGTATCAGTCATTGATACCTAAAGTTGGCGGCGTAGGCCGCGTACCGGCTGTGGAAGTTATGATTGCTACAGATGCCATCAGGAACCTTGTCCGAGAAGGAAAGACGGCTCATATGTGGAATGTCCTGCAGACAGGAGCCAACTTCGGCATGCAGACATTAGACCAGGCACTGATGACATTATTGCATAACCGTGCAATCAACTTTGAAGAAGCCGTCAGCCACTGCCGTGACGCCGAGACATTTAGAAAATCCTTAGGCCGGATCACTTAAGTAAGAAAATAAGAGACAACAAAAAAGGCGGTACGGAGCGTACCGCCTTTTTATTTACTGATATACATCGACTATTGCGCCGCACCCACGAACTGACCACAAGTTGCGATTCGACGACCAAATCAGGCACAACTACACAGTCGAAGATGGTGTCTATACAGTACTTATATACAAATACTCTTCAAAATCAGTATAAAACTCTTTATTGTGTCCACTTCTCAGCCAGATCACCAGCTACCGGCAGCTTGAATTTCTCCCCCTGATAGGCCTTGATCATAAGGATAATCCAGAGTATAAGTGTGCCAATCCATATTATGGTCCAAACAATCCATGCCAGAATAGGAACAATCCACCAGAATATCATGCCGACAATCCAAATCACACTAAACAAACCAAACACTATGATCGACTGCATGGCATGGAAGCGCACGAAATCATCATCCTTTTCCAAGAGGAAAAATACAAGCCCTGTAATCCATCCGAAAGCATAAGACAATGCTCCAGCGACATTTGGTGCCAAGTTGGTTCCGCTGCTCTGACTCATGTTACACCTCCTCTTCTTTACTGGCTTATATAATATCACACTACTTGCTTTTGTAAATACATCTACCCCCTGGATTGAGAAATACCAAGACGTAAACGGTAATACCTGTTCTTCATATGTAAATATATCGCTCAATTATCTGAGAACATCATCTCACACGCGAAATATGATCGATGCGCTCCACCTCCTCTGACGAAAGAGCGATTTTCATCGCCCCGGCGCTTTCCTCAGCGTGCTTTGGTTTGCTGGCCCCAGGGATGGCGACTATCATATCTCCGTTAAAATTAACCAGCCAGCTGAGAGCTACCTGCGACACTGTTGCGCCATGCGCTTCGGCGATATTCTCGAGCACCTTAATAATGGGCATGCTCGACTCGATCCTTTGAGCCATAATTTTCCTTCGCGCAAAGGGACGGCTCTGCAGCAACTCCGGATCCCTGTGAAACTTGCCGGTGAGAAGCCCGAACTCCAGCGGGCTGTAACAAATGATGGTAATACCAAGCTCCTTAGCTGTCTCGAGGACGCCGTTGGTCTCCGGTCCTCGTCCAAGGATGTTATACCTGACCTGATTAGAAGCGAGAGGGATGCCGCGACGTGTTAGGACATCGTGTGCCTTCCGCATCATCTTTGCGGAAAAGTTACTGACCCCTACTGCGCGTATCTTACCCGCCTCGACAAGGTCGGCCATAGCGTTCATCTGCGCCTCAACGGATGCAAACGAATAAGGATTATGTATCTGATACAAGTCGATAGAAAAAGGCGACAGGCACTTAAGACGCACGTCTATGGTTGCGCCGATAGAGCGCGCCGTTCTGAAGACAGGCCACCATTTGGTGGCAATGATCACTTCTCCATTATCGATCCCCGCCTTCACCAGCGCAGCCGATAAGTCCTTCTCGGAACGACCATTGCCATAGATCTCGGCTGTATCGAACCAGTTTATCCCGCCATCGACCGCCGCTTTGATGATGCCATCAACGACATCCTGGGAAAGAACCGGCCAGAAGTATTTACTGAACCCCCGCCCCTCCGATAGCTGCCAGGTGCCCAGCCCTATCGACGTGATCTCGATATCCGTTCTGCCAAGCCGCCTTTTCTTCATCATAGACTGTCTCCTAAATCCAGATGGAGCGATATTACCAGATTATTGCGACAAAAACCACAGCGCAGCGGCCCTTAGCACTTTCGGTAACAGAGAAGAGGGTATAGCTTTTGAAAGCGAAGGTTTGCTAGAATGAATGCACTGGAAGTGACGCGATGACGAAAATTCTCGGAATAGTGGGCAGCCCGCGCAAGAAGGGCAACACGGATATACTAGTCGACCGCATCCTTGAGGGAGCAAAGGACGCCGGCGCTGATGTTGAGAAGGTGCACCTCAGGGGCCTCAAGATCAAGGAATGCGACGGTTGCTATGTGTGCTGGAAGGGAAAGGAATGTCCCAAGAAAGACGATATGAATGACCTGTTTCCCTTGATCGAGGCCGCCGACGTCATCGTATTCGGTACGCCGGTCTACTGGTTCGGGCCCACGGCGCTGCTGAAAGCCTTCATTGACCGTCTGATATACTTCAACTGCCCCGAGAACAGGGCAAAAATCGCCGGCAAGGCCGCGGTTGTCGCCAGCCCGTTCGAGGATACGGATATGGAGACGGCAGCGACGATGTTGGCCTTTTTCGAGAAATGCTTCGACTATCTGGAGATGAAACCCGCGGGGCGGATACTCGTGCCGGGCGTGGCGGAAAAGGGCGCTATTTTAGCCAAAAGCGATGCGCTAGAGCAAGCGTATCAGCTCGGTGAGAGACTAGCCAAGAAAATCTCAATATGAGGTGCAGGAGCCTCCTGCCAAGCTCTTAAATCGAGATTCTTCACTTCGTTCAGAATGACAGGTTTCTATAGAGTGGGCTGAGCCCACCGCTTTTTCGCAGTGCACCTTGTTGGTAGGCTATCCCGCAAGGGCGATTCATGAATCGCCCCTACATAATTGACCACAGACACAAGGGCATATTGCATATGCCCCTACGCAGATGCTTATAAAAAGAGGTCCAGGAGATTTCTCTCCTGACGGGGGTTTGGGGGTGTCCCCCAATCTCTTCTTATGTCCCCCATGATTGGGGGATAACAGGGGGTTGAATTACCAATTTGTCATCAACATGCTAACATGCAATAATCATAGTCAGAAAATCCAGTCCCTATTTCATAAGTAAAAGGAGCAACATGAAGGAACTGAAGGATTACAGCGGTCCCTTCGTAAAGAACATCAAGTTCGAAGACCTTTCCAAGGAAACACTGGCACGCCTGCTACGCGTATACTGCAGGGAGATACTCACCATGGACGCATACTGGCAGGAGCAGATGCGCAAGCGCGCTGGCGAGCAGGCAGCCCGCGAGTGCCTCCTCGAGAACTGGTGCCGCATCGGTAAACACGAGATGAAATGGTCCATGGAGGCACTTAACATAAAAAGTAACGACGTCGAAGCGTACGTCAAGACCAATCAGTTCCTGCCATCGTTTGCCCAGGGCGTGTTCGACTACGACTGGGATCTACAGAATAAGGACCACGCCGTTCTGACAGTCAGGCACTGCCCGGCGTTCGCCGCTCTGAAGAACAAGGACCCGGAAAAGCTGGAAAAAAGCTAACCAAAAGCTAACGCACATAACCAGACTGATTCTTACTGATTGAACTTTTACGAATGAAATCGGTTTTGTTGAGCTGACATGAAAGTTCTAATTCATACGTAAACTCATTCTTTGGACATCCTATGACATACTCTTAATCAGTAGGTTCAGGGTTCGAAACCCTGGCGGCTCACCAGTATTATGCTTCACCCTCGGGTTTCTTCCTTTGGTCGTTCTTTTTCTTCTTGGGTTTCTTCTTGGCGGGCAGCTCTCGCGTTATGAATTGCGGGGTCACTGTGGGGTCTTCTGCTTGGTACTTAACTATAGTGCCGATGCCTGTGTCGACTATCGCCACAACCTTGTAGGGGTATTGGCGTTCATGTCCCATTATAACTATATCGCCTATTTGCATAGAGACTATTATATCATCCCATGCCCGGGAACTGAGCAATGTTGAAGCTTGTATTGCGGTACTGGGCTAATGTCGGTTTGAGCTATTCATTTGACAACAGCTAGTTCGTTGGCTAAACTGTTGCCCTAGTGATTGATTTAATGTGCAAATAATTTATAGAAATATATGAGGGTTGTTAAATGACGAGTGATGTCAAGTGTCCATTATGTGGATCCGCAACGACCTTAAGGACTGCAAAAAAAGGTTCGAATATCGGTGAACAGTTTTACGTGTGTGAACGTTATCCGGAGTGCAAGGGGAAAGTAAAATATCAGACTCAGGTTGAAGATAAAAGTAAATCCAGAATAAAAAAGATGATGGGAAGCATGCCCTCTGACATACAATGGCTGGCTACATTTGAATATATAAGAAGCCAGGCTGCGCCTGTCATGAGTAAAATAAGCAAGGCAAGTGGCGGCAGTGACAAAGAACTCCTTGAAGCTTTGAATGAAGCAACTCGGCAGCTCCCGGTTTTGCTCCAGGCGATGAAAGAGATTCCAGAACCATCGAAAGAAGAGTATAAGAAATCCAGGGAAGATGTGTTGAAAGGAATAGAGTTTTACATTCAGGGTTGCCAATCTCATATCCAGTGGGTTGAAACCAAGAAAAGTTCTTATTTAAATGAAGGGCTGGCTCATTTTAATGAAGCTACTAGAAAATTTGACAGCTCTACTAAGTGGCTTGTAAAAAGTGAGTAATGATGATCAATTCCGCTTTAGCCATGTTTTATTTAAATCCATTTCTGCCGTTTTATAGGGTTTTGTTAAGGGGTGTTTCATGATAGGCGGACCGTTCTTTACGATATTTATCGTGTTCCTGATCCTGAAGCTTACTCATGTAATTGACTGGAGCTGGTGGTGGGTTACATGCCCGTTATGGTGTACTCTACTGATCGTGCCTGTCGTAATAATTCTTTTACTGCTGGGCATCATATCGGGTGCGACTATTTTTATGATTATCAGAAGGTTCTTCTGGGTCTGGCCAAGGAGAGATTACTAGGCTTCTAATCAACAAGTTACAGATTCAAGCTGTGCGTGTCTTACAATTTAACAACTATCGAACTAGCTATTCTCTTTGATCCAGCGCCAGGCCTCCCACAGGTCGGAGACGGTGAAATCAGGTTCTACCTCGGTTTTTAACGGCTCGCCGCTGCTTTTACGAGCAAAGCAATCTCTGTCTCTTATGAGATTGCCACGGTCACGATGTGCCCTCGCAATGACGTTTAGCTGTTGACAGCTTGCCTGTACTCTGATAATGTTTTTACACCAAACTAATACTGTTCTATTTTATTTCCTAAGTTTTCACTACTTTAAAGACCACATTGCTCATTAAGATAACGAAGAATCAAGCGCGTCGAGTCTTGTTTCAGGGGGAGTGTCGGAATTGGCAGACGAGCATGACTTAGGATCATGTGCCGAAAGGCTTGGGGGTTCGAGTCCCCCCTTCCCCACCAGAAGAAACTGTCGTTGCCAAGGAACTTTCAGATGTAGACGGCAATCTTTTTGTGGGTCTCATATATTTTTCGAAGAGATAGGATAAATCGGAATAAATATGTTGAAATCATCTTATTATTGTGTTAGTATTCTCACTTAATAGAGGAATAATACCGAGTAGGTGCTATGCCGAGAGGGGATCAGGTCGTTGGCCTGAATGCCAAATTAGCGAAAATGATATTATTTTGGGAAAAGATCGGCTAAAGGAGGAGTAGAATGTTAGAGTCAATGCTCGGACCTGATGTCATGAAGAAAATAATGGCCAAGCTGGCAGCCCTGATATGTATAATTCTGGCCTGGATCGGTACGATAATGGTAATGATGACTGCAATAGTTGGAAAGCCTGTCGATATAATACTCGCGGATGGCAGTGGTGATACAGTTATTAGGATAGCGCTACATCATGCACATCTGTGGCCGATGTTAATAGGCTTTTTCTGCGCTGGAGCTGCTCTGGTGATGGGAGGAAAGAAAACGAAAATAAACTTATCGTACGTCCTATTACTGGTTTCTTTCTGGGTTATGCTGAATACGATAATGCAATGGATACCAGGTCCGTCACTTGTAGGATCAGGATTGGGTGAGGCTGTGGGACCGTTGATGTCACCGGTAGGGGCCATTGGTGGCTTCCTCGGGATTCTGGGTGGAGCTGTTGGAATACTTGGCGCCGGTAAATATATGAAATAATCTAGAAGCCAATTTGTTATTTAAAATATGAGGAGTCTTGTATATTTTAGTGCAAGGCTCCTCTTTCTATTTATCTACAAGGAGCTTGAGATTCGTATTACCTTATGTTAGGATTCAGCTATGGAGCAAGGTCGTATCCGTAATTTTTGCATTATCGCTCATATAGACCACGGTAAGTCCACACTGGCTGACCGACTTCTTGAGGAAACGTCTACCATCAGCATGCGTGAGATGCGCGAGCAATTCCTCGATCAGATGGATCTGGAGCGGGAGCGCGGAATTACCATAAAGCTGCAGGCGGTGCGGATGAAGTATAAAGCATCCGATGGCCAGGAATATCAGCTGAATTTAATAGATACCCCGGGACATGTAGATTTCAGCTATGAAGTGTCCCGCAGTCTGGCTGCGTGCGAGGGCGCTATATTGGTCGTGGATGCTACGCAGGGCATTCAGGCTCAGACACTTGCTAATGTTCATATCGCTCAGGAAAATAAACTGGCAATAATACCGGTGATCAACAAGATAGATTTGCCCAATGCTGAGCCAGATAAGGTTTCTGAAGAGATACAAAATGTTATCGGTTTTTTCCCTGAGGAGATCATCATGGCATCTGCCAAGGATGGAACCGGGGTTAAGGATATACTGGAGGCTGTCGTTCAAAGAGTACCTCCTCCAGGCGGCGATTCAAAGGGGCCGCTGCGGGCTCTTATCTTTGATTCCAAATATGATTCTTACAAAGGTGTAATTGCCTACGTCAGGGTGGTGGATGGTGCGATATCGCAGGGTGAACAACTGCGCATCATGGCTTCGGGGAAGGAAGTGGAGCCGGTTGAGCTTGGGGTTTTTAAACCCTGGCTGACGCCGATAGAGGGGTTGAGCACCGGAGAGGTGGGATACGTAGCCACAGGTCTGAAAAGCGTGGCGGAATGCCATGTGGGCGATACGATTACTTCAGGTAGCGAAGGTGCTATTAAACCACTCCCCGGCTATCGCCCGGCAAAACCCATGGTTTTCGCCGGCATCTACCCGCTGCTGGGGGACGATTACGGGTCACTGCGCGATAGCTTGGAGAAGCTGAGCCTTAACGATGCATCTCTCATATTCGAACCGGAGAGCAGTGCTGCATTGGGATTCGGGTTCCGCTGCGGCTTCTTGGGTTTGTTGCATATGGACATAGTAAAAGAGAGGCTCGAGCGGGAGTATGACCTCGATCTGCTGGCAACTGCCCCCAGCGTTGCTTATGAGGTCACCAGGACAAACGGCGAGGAGCTTTCATTGGCGAATCCCTCCTTGCTGCCGCCGCCCAGCGAGATCGCTGAGCTCAGGGAGCCGTGGGTTTCCGTAAGTATTATCACGCCGGCCAAGTATATCGGCAGCGTGATGGAGTTGCTTAAGGAACGGCGTGGTGATTATTGCGGAATGGAATATTTTATCAAGGAGGAACTGCAGTCTCATGAGACCGGCAGTGCACTCCGTGTGCTGTTGCGATACGATGTTCCGCTTGCCGAGCTTATCATCGATTTCTATGATCAGTTGAAATCACGCACACAGGGCTACGCCTCGATGGATTACACCTTCGCAGCCTACCTGCCGGCGAAGCTGGTGAAGCTGGAGATACTGGTAAACGACCAGCCTGTTGATGCCTTTTCTCTGATAGTGCCGCAGGAGCGGGCTTACAAGCAGGGTCGGGAGTTGGTGACGAAACTGAGGAAACTGATACCGCGGCAGAGTTTTGAGGTTGCGATTCAGGCGGCTATCGGCAGCAAGGTCATCGTCAGGGAGACGATCAAACCATACCGCAAGGATGTCATCGCCAAGTGCTATGGCGGCGATATCACTCGAAAGCGTAAACTCTTGTCAAAGCAGGCTGAGGGGAAGAAACGGATGAAGATGGTGGGAAGGGTGGAGATCCCTCCTGAGGCTTTTGTTGAGGTGCTTAGGATTTAGTCTGAGATGAGTTCCCGTAAATAATCCCGCAACTCCGGCCCGATCACGGGATGTTTCAGCCCCCAGGCGATGGAAGTCTTCAGCAAACCCAGAGGCTTTCCGGCGTCGTAGTACGTCCCTTTAAACTCATAGCCGTATATATCTTGTTGCTGACGCAATATCGCCAAACCATCGGTTAGCTGTATCTCTCCACCCTTGCCGGGCTTGGTGGCTCTCAGCGCGTCGAAAATCTCAGGGGTAAGTATGTATCGTCCCATGATTGCCAGGTGTGAAGGAGCATCCTTGGGCCCCGGCTTTTCGACTGTATCTAGAACCCGATAGGTTCGCTTTGCTATTTCCTCCGGTTTCACGATGCCGTATCTTTTGGTGTCCTCAGGTACCACTCGCAGAAGTGCAAGTACGCTTCCGCCGTATCGCTTGTACACTTTTGACATCTGTTTTATAACAGTGGGGTCGGCGTCGAACAGGTCGTCCGGCAGGAAGACGGCAAAGGGTTCATCTCCAACCGCCTCTGCGGCCATAAGCACCGCGTGTCCCAGTCCCATCGGCTCGTCCTGGGGCACAAAGGTTATATCGACTAGTTTGGAAGTGCGCTGCACCTTCTCCAGAAGCTCCGTATCTCCTTTAGCGCTCAGGGCGGACTCGAGCTTCTTGTGGGGGGCGAAGTGGGCCTCAAGGGCTGCTTTACCGGGGGAGGTCACGATGATTATCTGCTCGATGCCGGAGGCAACTGCTTCTTCTACCGTATGCTGGATGATGGGTTTATCAAATAATGGAAGCAGTTCTTTGGGAACAGCTTTAGTAGCTGGAAGGAATCTTGTTCCCCAGCCTGCCGCAGGTATGATGGCTTTGCGTATTTTATGGGTCATAATTATTGTTTATTGTATATTGCTGTTACAAATTCGGCAACTCTGGTTATTTCTAGTAGCGGGCGAGTTTCGATCGATTAAGAAAAAGATGCTTAAGAAGAGAATCTCTTCATGTAGTTAATTGAAATTCAACCCCCTGTATCTCTAATCCCCCTCAGTCCCCCTTTAACAAAGGGGGATATCAGGAGGGTTTTGGGGGGGGGCCCCCCAAACCCCCCCCCGCAGTATCGAGGGACCCAGAAGGAC
>Ga0315291_10006921_pt1 | contig 14064 bp, 7 predicted proteins | sample YL17G12_20_MG_FD_203070 | JGI IMG/M metagenome (GOLD analysis project Ga0315291, IMG submission 203070) | Sediment microbial communities from Yellowstone Lake, YNP, Wyoming, USA - YL17G12_20 | ecosystem: Environmental > Aquatic > Freshwater > Lake > Sediment | place: USA: Wyoming | collected...
CGCGGCCCAGGCCGTGCAGGCCACCCTGGCGGCCGTGCTGACCTTGGACCAAGATCTCTGAGCGGCCGTCCAACAATTACTCCCCTCTCCCGCGTGCGGGAGAGGGGCAGGGGGTGAGGGCAGCGGCCGGCGAAAACGCGAAGTTGTTCTTGGACAGCCGCTGAGCGACACGGCCCGGGCACGGCCGATCGCCCAGATGCCGGCATTTCCCGTTGTCATCGACGATAGCGGGGAGCGCCGGCAACGCCCCCCGGCCTAAATGGCCACGCGTGATTCCGGGAGGCTAGTGGCACCGGCGTCTCGCCGGTGGAAAACGTCGACAGACTCAGGCCCCGCGAAACACCGGCGAGACGCCGGTGCCACTCGCTTGTCTGATCATCGGCATATTCCCCGAATCACGCAACTCCATTTAGCGCCCAGCCCGACGATACCGGTACACCCAGATCGTGCCGTCATCCTGACTGTCTCCGGCAGAGTGGATGAAGACGACGTTCTGGTCCGGGTCGTAGAAGCCGTTCTTCGCCTGGCGGTTGTGGCCCAGCTTTTCTGGCACGGGCAGCGGCTGGTCGGCCCAGGCGTTGGTGCTCGGATCATAGACGTAGACTCCGAGCCTCTCCGGCTGGTCGTCGTGGAAGGAATGGAACACCAGCAGCACCCTGTCGTCCACGGGATCGTACACCATCAGGGCGTTTTTCGTGGGATAGCTGTTGGAGCCCTGGCAGGGCGATCCTTTCGGCTGGGGGTCCATCCAGGTGTTGGTTGCGAGGTCGTACACCCAGAACGCCTGGGCGCCGGAAGGCGCCACCGGATAGCTGCCGCCGCCGATGTAGATGCGACGGCGCTTGGAGTCGTAACAGGAGGTGGCGTCGATACCGAAGGGAGGCTTGGGGCCTTTCGGCTCGACCTGCTGCCACTTGTTCGTCCGGGTGTCGTAGATCCACACCTCCTCGTTGCGGTACAGGAAGAAGGCCTGCTCGCGGCCGGGAAGGTAGCGGAGTGTGTCGCCGTAGCTGCTCCGCGGGCCGGGCGTCCCGGTGCGCAACCGACCCCACTTCCCCGTGGTCGTATCATAAAACCACGGGCTGGCGTCGGCGGGCGGCGGCTTCAGCCAGTCCTTCCGCTGCGGCAGCGCCCGCTCCCAGTAGGGGTGCGTGTTCGGCATGATCAACAGCCGTCTCCCGTCGGTATCGTAGGTGTTCATCTCGTAGCCGTGGACTTGCTGGGCAACGGGGATCAGGTCTCCGTCTGCCGTGGCCTCGAAGCCGTCGGCATTGAGTCTCAGGCGGAGGGTCTTGGTGGGCGCGCCCGGGTAGCAGCAGATCCAGCGGTGGGCGTTGATGTCGTAGAACCAGAGATCGTCCATGTAGTGGCCGTCCGGTTTCGTGTAGCCGTGTTGCCCTTCGCCGTAAAGAAACGCGCCGCGGAGCTCCGGGGCCAGCGGCATCCGGGCGGTCCACGACCGGCCCCGCGCCCGGCCCCACTTCGGGTCCGCAGCGGGAGGGCCCAGCTCGAGCCAGGAATTGTCCCCCAAAGCCTTGATCCGGTCGATGTGCGGGCCGGGCTTGCTGGGGAGCCCGGCCAGCGGCCCCTGCCTGGTTGGGGCCTCGTTTGCGCCGGCCTGTACTACCGCGAAGCACAAGCCGACAGACACCGCCACCTGGAGGCCACTTCTTGCGGACATGTCTTTCTCCCATCAACAATTTTCAATTGACAATTTTCAATTTCCAATTTTCAATTGACAATTCTCAATTTCCTACTGCGGCGCCGTCAAGGGGATTGTGGCTTCGGCCCGGCCGTCAAGGCGGCGTTGAGCGCGTCGATATCCGCCCCCAAGTCCCTGCCGTCGGTGCCACGGCCCTTGTACTTGCTCGCCGCGGTCAGTCGATAATCGCCCGCCGCATAATCAGTGAAACCCACGGCCGGCCAATCGGCGTCCCCGTCCCTGGAGGACACCCGGTCGCCATCCGTCTGCCTGGGCTCGAACAGGGAGCCGGCAGGGTAGGCCTTGTTGTTCATTACGGACTGGGCGCGGCCCTCGCCGTAGCCCACCAAGAGATTCTTGTCCCAGGTCATGTCGGGAAAGGCCTCGGCCAGGGTGTTTTGCCCGCCGTCCACCCCAACGCCATAGAGTCCGAAGCCCATGATGTTGTTGGTGAGCTTGAGGCGGTTACACGGCTTCCCGATCACCTTGCCCGACGCATCGTGACCGCGCAGTCCCGTCATGACAAAAGCCGAGTAGTTGGTGGGCAGGAACGTATTGTGATCGATTTCCACGTCGTCGGCGCCCGACGTGATCATCAGTGCCGATCGCTCGATCCGCTCGAAGAGGTTATTGCGGATGAGGAACCGCTGGCTCTGCTGGCTTTGATTCGGCGAGTCCTCCCCCATCACCACGAAGGCCGTCGGAGAGTTCCGCAGCAGGTTGTTGATCATCGTTACGTCCTGGACCGCCGACCAGGGCGCCTTGCCGTCCTGGTTGCGGACCGTAAAGAGGATCGCGGTCCCAGCCTGTCCATGGACCCAGTTGTTCTCGAAGAGATTGCCTTCGATCAGCACCCGCCGGGCGTTCTTCAGCTCGAAGAGGTTCTTCACGGTCCAGGGGATGCCCGCATAGCTTGGGTCGCCGATCTTCCAGCGGAGCGGCTTGAAACAGTGGTTGCGGCGGAACTCGATGTCGCTGGGCACCAGGTCGGGGACGTGGGGATCGGCCCCGCCGAACATCACGTTCTCGCCCGATCCCTCCAGGTAGTTGTTGACGATCTTCAACGGCCCCGGCCCGTTCCAGCCGCCGATGGCCTGGGCATCGAAGCCCTGGGCGTGCCCTTCGGCCAAGTAGGAGTCGATGACCGCGGTGTGCGCACTGTTGAGGGCTACACAGCGGAAGCAATTCTGCGCCGGATCGCCGTGAATGTACATACGGTCCAGGATGAGGTGGTGAGCGACGACCGCCAGCGTGCTCTGGTCGGAGCCCCCGCTGCCCAGCTTCACCAAGGCCCAAGCGTTCTTCACGTCCGGCGACACGGTGATCTCCAGGCCGATCAAACGGTAATAGGCCGCATTGAGAGCCGTGCTGATCGCCCCGTTGCCGTTGGGATCGACGATCTTGGGCATGGCCTGGGCGTGCTGCGGACCCACACGCACTCCTTCTTTCGGCAGGCCGGCCACGTCGGAAGTGCGGATGGTGATCCATTGGCCGCTCCCACCCTTGGCCGGCAAAACGAAATTGCCCGTGTAGGTTGCGCCGGCCTGGAGCACGATTTGGTCGCCCGGATTGGCGCCGTTCAGGGCGGCCTGGAAATCTCCGCCGGCCGCAACCTGGATCGTCCGGCCGGTCACCGGCGTGGAGGCCAGACTGGTTTCGACAAGCACCCGAGGACGTGCCGGTGGTGTCGGCGCGCCCTGGGCGGCGAGGCAAAGCGTCATCACCAAGAGGGCCATCAGCCCGGAAACGATCCACACGTCGCCCTTTCTACTCATGGCTTCGCCCTTTCACTTTCTGGCCCCTTCGCATACTGCGCTCACCACTGGAAGTACCGATACGGGTCATCGAACTCTTCGGGCTTGTCGAGGTAGAACCCCGCCAGCCAGCGGCCCTCACCCGCAGCCCCCTTGACCGGACTTGAGAACCGCTCCAGCATCGGGGTGGGCTCGTCGACGCCCATGTTACCCAGCACGCGCGTCACCAGGCAACTTAACCGCCGGAAGGTCCGTTTCTGGTTGAAATACTTCTGGTAGTCAAACTGCCACGGAGCCAGTTGGCAAAAGACCACGTTGGCATCCGGGGCGACTGCGAGCACTCCATCACCGACCAGCGTGGCCCCGCCGGAGACCAGTTCTATCTCTCTGGGGTCCCGGTTGAGGACGTCGGCCGGTCCGACCCCGGCAAGAAGGGAGGTCCTTCCGGGAGGGTCAAAGACCGAGCAGATGTATTCGCGCTTCTGGGTCGTGACGGAGAATGGCAGGAAGGCATTGGCCTCTGCCTGTCCCAGTGCGATGGCAAAGACGTTTCCGCCCGCCTTGACCCACCGGCGCACGGCGTCGGCGTGGGCGGCCAGAGGCGTGGCTGCGCCGGGACCCACAACCAGAACCTGCTCGGCCCCCGGCGTGCCGCCCTCATAGGTCGCCACCGTCAGCCCCATCTGCTCCAGGTGTTTTCGCCCGGCGTCCTGACCGACGTAGCACACCTTGCGAACCGCCGGCGGTGAGTAGGCCGAGACATAGCTGAGCAGATTGGCGACCAGCCGGGCGGCTGCCGGATCGTCTTCCGTCCGCCCGGTCACGTCCATCTGGCAGAGCAGCACGAGGCCCAGGCCCTCGCGATACTCCATGAGCGGACTGAACTGGAGGCTGTACCCACCATCCACGATGGGCAGGAAGTTGCCCCGCGCGGGTTTCTCGATCAGCACCGAGGCCACGTTCCCCCAGTTGCCGGCCCGATAGGCCCGTGGGACCTCGATGCCGCACCACTGGATGGTGGGGCCAAGGCGCGGCCGCATCGTGTAGTTGGTCAATCGCGGCGGCAAAACGGTCGCCTGGCCGCTCCAGTCGCGGAGGCTCTCGGCTCCCAGGTCTGCCAACAAGGGATGGTCGGGCACGCGGGCAAAGACTCGCCGCAAACCGTACTCCTGCACACGGAAACCGAAACGCTTCTCCAGAACGTCGGCGGTCTGCTCGAACATGATGACCTTCAGCCCGTCACGGACCTTGGAAATGTCGGGCGCCGGGCCGTCCACGGTCAGCGCAGCCTTGCCGACGATCAGCAGACCGTAGCCGGCAAGGTCGGCATCCGCGGCGACCGGTTCATACCGCACACCCATCTGAGTGAGCAGCCTGGCCGTTTCGCCCTTGGGGTCAAACAACGCCGTCTTGGCGGTCAGCTTGGGCGACTGGTGGGGAGCCAGGACGTTGACTGCAAAGGCGTCCTCCTGGGTTTCGCCCGTGCTGAACTTGGCCGTCAGGGTCAGTGCGTAAGTGCCCGGCTTCAGATCGGTCGGCAGGGCGATATTCAGCGGGATCCGCGCGTGCTGGCCCGCCTGGACGGTGAGCGTCTTGCTCCCGCGTACAGGCTTCGGCAGCGCCAGCGACCAGGAGCAGTCGCACTCGACAGTCGTCCGCGAGTCGTTGATGATGATGGCCTGTTTCTGGACCGTCTGCCCGGCCAGATAGTTGTGTTCCTTGCTGGTGAAGTGTGCCGGCTTGCCGGCGATGTAGGCCAGCAGCGGCATGTTGTTGCGCACGAGCGCTTCGGCGGCCTTGGTGGGGACCCAGTCGCTCCGCTCCAGGCCGGTGTCAAAGGTAGGATTAGTGATGGGGAGGTAGTCCGGGCTTAGTCCGGGCTTCTGCACCTGGTCCCAGTCGATCTTCAGGTCCCGCCTCTGTCGCTCTACGCCCTGGCGCATCTCCCAGAAGGTCGTGTAGCCCCAGGCGTTGCGTGCCGAGATTCCCCAGGTGCGGAAGGCCCGCCAGTTGTCCGTGATGTACATGGCCCAGACCTCGTCCTTGTTCTTGTGCCCCCAGGAGGAGGCGGTGGAGGGACCGAAGGGATAGTCCCATCTGAACCATTCCCGCCGGGCGCGCCACTGCTTGGTCTCCCAACGCAGGTTGGCCTTGTCTCTCTCGTTGAGCTGGAAAGCCCTGTCGCCGAGGAACTGCGAGTTCCACTCACCCTCGCAGAACTCCCACGGCAACTGGGCGCTTCCCCAAGCCCGAACGCCCTTGTACCAGCCCCGATACATGGTCCAGTTGATGCCCCAGGGCACCCCGTATTCGCAAAACATCAACGGCTTGACCCCTTCGGTCGCCCAGTGCTCGAACCAGTCCGATCGCTCCTGGATGGGGACGAAGTCCAGGTAGAGGTTGTTGGTGTGCATGTTGCCCAAGGTGCCGGAGGAGTGGTGATACACCACGCGCGTGGGATCGAGGCGCTCGACGATGGCCTGGGCCTTCAAGCCCCGTAAGGCAGATGGATCGGTGCGCGGGCCGATCTTGCCCTCCGCGTTGTGCCGCCCGTCGGTCAGCTCGGGGTCGAAGTCCCCGTGATAGCTCAGCGAGTTGTGGTTCATGGAGTACATCACCACGGCGGGATGGCTGCCGGCCATGCGGACGTAGAACGCGGCGTGATGCGCATAGCCGTTGCTCTTCTCCGCGTCAGGGGTGTCCCACTTGTAGTGCTCGCAATGAGGCTGGGAGAGTGCCACCAGCATCCCCACGTCGTCGGCAGCCCGCAGGAACTCGTTGAAGCTCAGGTGCGAGCCGGGCACGCAGCCGTAGTTGTGGGTATACACCGTGTTGACCCCGAACGACTTGTCGCGGAGCAGGGTCTCGCGGGCCGCGTCATAAGTGGCCCAGGCCGCCCCCATCTGGGCGTTGTCGAACGGGATCACGAAGGAGTGGAAGCGGGTGCCGTTCAGATAGAAGTCGCGCCCCTCAAGCCAGAACTCGCGGAAGCCGAACCGCACCGGGCAGAACACATCCCGCACCGACCCGTTCGGATCGACCAGAGAAACCTCCAAGTCATACGTGTTCTCAGGCGTGTTGGTGTCCCACAGCTTGTCGGGCTTCCACGCGCCGCTGAGCGAGAACCGGCCGTCCTTCAAGTCGGCTGCGGTGAACGGATCGCTCGTGAAGTCCTTGACCTTGTGCGTCTTGTCGCTGACTTCAGCCCGCAGACGGTACGGCTTACCCGACTCAAGACCCTGCAAGGCGACGTCAAACGCGATCGTCCACTTGCGGACCGAAGTGTTCACCTTGACGTCGTCGATGCGCGACCCTTGGGGTGTGCTCACCAGGAAGACGTCCCCGCACAGCCCCCGAAGTCCCACCGACCCTTTGACGGTCTTGGGCGCACTGGTGTCGGTGAAAGCCTGCATCACTGCCGCCAAGGGAACCGCCTTGACGCACAAGGACAGGACCTGCTGTCGGCCGGGGCGGCAGGCGGACGTGATATCGACCTCACCCGACGGGAAGTACATGTCGCCCAGCTTTTTGCCGTCCAGATACACGGCCGCATAGGAGTTGAGGTACTCGGCATAGACGGTGATGCGTCGCCCCTGCCAGGCGTCGGGGATCGATATCTCGCGCTGGTACCAGGCCACGTCGGCCGCCGTTAGGCCCTTGCTTTTCCAGGTCGGATGTGGATAGAGAGTCTGACTGTTGGCCGACCAAGGCGCCGGGACCTTGTAGTACCCCCAGTTGTCGGCCGGGACGGTCTCGCCCAGCTCATCCGCCGGCTGCCAGCGCCACAGCCCGTTGATCGAGATCCGCTGCCGCGTGGGCGTGGTCTCGCAATACGCTTTGCCCAAATCCCAGACGGCCTTGACCCCCGTCGGCAGCGGCGCATCGCCACCAAGAGCGACGCCCTGTACTACCGCAAAACACAAGGCGACGGACACCGCCACCCAAAGGCCACGTCTTCCCGACATGTCTCGCTCCCCATGGCAACAGGTTCATTCACCCAACCTGAACAAGTCCGGAACATGATTATGACAGTGTGCCGGAGGGGTGTCCAGCCGCACGGCAGTGGCGCGGCGGGAAGCCAGACCGCGGTGACGTCGGGCCTGACCGTATCCGGCGACGAGTTCCGTCGCCGCTTGACACGGCCGCTCCCAATGGCTAGCCTGACCTGGGCGGTTCGCAGGCAGTTCCTTCTCACACATTCGTCGAAGTCACGCAAGATCACTTGACACGAATATGAAAACAGCGTGCAACAAGCAAGTCGCGGTGCTGACCTTCGGTCTGTTGGCCGGCCTCGCCGTGGCGATGCTCGGCAACGCGGCGGCGACCGCTGTTGCGGGCCAGCCCAACCCCTTTCCCGTCAGCATTCGCGTGGATGCCGCCAAGGCGAAGGGTGAACTGACGCCCGTCTGGCGATTCTTCGGCGCGGACGAGCCAAACTATGCCTACATGAAGCACGGCCAGAAGCTGCTGGCCGAACTCGGTGAGCTCCGCCCGCAGGAAGTCTACTTCCGCACCCACAATCTGCTCTGCTCCGGCGACGGCACACCGGCGTTGAAGTGGGGCTCCACCGGCGCCTACAGCGAGGACGCCCAAGGCAACCCGGTCTACAACTGGACGATCCTGGACCGCATCTTCGACGCATACCTCAAACGCGGCGTGCGGCCCTACGTTGAGATCGGCTTCATGCCGAAAGACCTTTCCGTGAAACCGGAACCCTACCGGCACCAATGGAACCCCAAGCTCAGCTATGACGCGATCTTCACGGGCTGGGCCTATCCGCCCAAGGATTATCGGAAATGGGCGGAGCTGGTCTTCCAATGGGTGCAGCACCATATCGAGAGATACGGGCGCGCGGAGCTGGAGACGTGGTACTGGGAGGTCTGGAACGAGCCGAACATCCCTTACTGGAAGGGAACACCGCAAGAGTTCCATAAGCTCCACGATTACGCGATCGATGCCGTGCGGCGGGCGTTGCCCACCGCCAAGGTGGGCGGCCCCGACACGGCCGGCTCCGGCGGCCGGTTCACCCGCGACTTCATCGAGCACTGCCTCCGCGGCACCAATTACGCGACCGGAAAGACCGGCACCCCGCTGGATTTCGTCTCCTTCCACGCCAAAGGCGCGCCGACCTACGTCGACGGCCACGTGCGGATGGGCATCGCCCAGCAGCTTCGCACCATCGACGACGGTTTCGGCATCGTGGCCTCGTATCCGGAGCTGAAGGGAAAACCCGTCATTATCGGCGAGTCGGACCCCGAGGGCTGCGCCGCCTGCCAGGGGCCGCAACTCGCCTATCGCAACGGCACGATGTATTCAAGTTACACCGCTGCGAGTTTCGCCCGCAAACACGAGCTGGCAGAGAAACACGGCGTGAACCTCGAAGGCGTGCTGACCTGGGCGTTCGAGTTCGAGGAGCAACCCTACTTTGCCGGGTTCCGCTCGCTGGCCAGCAACGGCATCGACAAACCGGTGTTGAACGTCTTCCGCATGTTCAGCAAGATGAGCGGGCGGCGGCTCGCCGTGGAAAGCGACCGGGCAGTGCCGCTGGAGGCGATTCTCCGCCGCGGCGTCCGCGCCGAGCCCGACGTCTCGGCGCTGGCCAGCCTGGACCAGAACAGGCTTTGCGTCCTCGTCTGGCATTACCACGACGACGACGTGCCCGGGCCGGCCGCCGAAGTCGAACTCGCCTTGACGGGCCTGCCGCTAGAGTCCGGCGAGGCAAGCCTGGAGCACTTCCGCGTGGATCAAGATCACAGCAACGCCTTCACCGCCTGGCAGCGGATGGGCTCGCCGCAACAGCCGACGCCGCAGCAATATGCCCAACTCGAAAAGGCGGGCCAACTCGCCCAGATAACAGGCCCCCAAGCCGTTCGCGTGGACCAGGGCAACGCCACGGTGCGATTAAACCTGCCGCGGCAGGCGGTCTCGCTGTTGGTCCTTCAGTGGAGCGGAGGGCACGGGATTCGAACCCGCAACCCCGGTCAAGGGGCACCTCATTTCCAGTGAGGCTGCTAGCCATTCGCTTACCCTCCGGGCGGCGGCAAAGATGGCGGCTGGAACGCCTAGCGGGCGCCGCATTGGGGAGCCCTGGCGTCGCAATCGCCGAGCGGGCCCCTCAGCAGCCGTCCAACAATGACTTTGTGTTTTCGCCGGCCGCGGCCCTCACCCCCTGCCCCTCTCCCGGACACGGGAGAGGGGAGTAATTGTTTGGCGGGCCCCCTCAGCCGGCGACCTTGGCCCCGCTGATCAGGTCGATGAATTCCTGGTTCGTGCGGAACTTGCTCAGCTTGGCGGTCAGTTGTTCCATGGCGTCGACGTGGTGCATAGTCGAGAGCGTGCGCCGCAGCATGGTCACCGCGTGGAGGACCTCGGGGCTAAGCAGCTTCTCTTCGCGGCGGGTGCCCGACTGGCTGATGTCGATGGCCGGCCAGATCCGCCGGTCGGCCAGCTTACGGTCCAGCACCAGTTCCAGGTTACCGGTCCCCTTGAACTCCTGGAAGATCAGCTCGTCCATGCGGCTGCCGGTGTCGACCAGCGCGGTGCCGACGACGGTCAGCGAGCCGCCTTCTTCGAACAGCCGGGCGGTGGCGAAGAGTTTCTTGGGGATGTCCATCGCCTTGATGTCCACGCCGCCGGTCATGGTGCGGCCGGTGTTGCCTACCCACTTGTTGAACGCCCGGGCCAACCGGGTGATGGAGTCCAGCAGGAGGACCACGTCGCGGCCCATCTCGGCCAGCCGCTTGCAGCGTTCCACCACGAGCTGGGAGAGCCGCACGTGGCTTTCAATGTCGCGGTCCAGGCTGCTGGCGACGACCTCGCCGTTGACCGCCCGGATCATGTCGGTGACTTCCTCGGGCCGCTCGTCGATCAGCAGGACGATCAGCTTGATATCGGGGTAGTTTGTGGAAATCCCCAGGCTGATGTGCTGCAGGAGGATCGTCTTGCCGGCCCGCGGCGGAGAGACGATCAAGGCCCGCTGGCCTTTCCCCAAAGGCGTTAGCAGGTCCATCACCCGAGTGGTCATGGGCTGGGGTCCGACTTCCAGCTTGAGCCAGGATTCCGGGTTGATGGGGGTCAGCTCGTCGAAGTTCTTGACGTTTCTGTAGTCTTCGGGCTTCATGCCGTCGACGTCGGTGATTTCTCTCAGTCGGGGTCCCTGCTGGCGGCGTCCAGGCTGCACCATGCCGTGGATCAGGAGGCCCTCGCGGAGTCCGAACTTCTCGATCATGCTGCCGGGGACAAAGGGATCGGTCAGCTCGCGGAGGTAATTGGATTTTGGATCACGGAGGAATCCGTATCCGTTGGGGTGCATTTCCAGCACTCCGCCGCCCGGTTCGACGGGCCCGGGCTCACCGTTGTCAGGGGGCTCGGTGTTCCGATCGCCGTTGGTTGGCCCTCGGTACGACCGGTTGCGTCCGCGCGGGCTGTTCCCGGTGCGGGGGTATTGTCCATGGGAGCCGGTTCGGCCGCGCGAACGGTCCTTTTTCCTCTTTGCCATACTGCACCTGTAGAACGTCAACGCCGCGCTACCGCACGTGCGGAGCGCAACACTCGGCAAGCGTCATCCGCGCTCCAGATCGGAAGGTCGCCTTGGGAGCCGAACACCCTTCAGCCAGAAGCCAATTCCCGTCCAGCGACGAAAACCGCTAGGCCATGTAGCAGGCCGCTCACAGGCAGCTCGCCCAGAACGTTCTCACTCGCGACCCCAAAGGGAGCCTGCCTGCCGCCGGACCACTGGAGCTGTCCCGGTGCGTCCCATGTCACGGAGCACGGTGCGGCGACAGCAGGGAACTCAGGTCGAGAAGTGTTTTCTGTCCCCCGCCAGAGACTCATCCCTCCTGCGGAGCGGCCCAAAGACTCGAGATCATGGGCCAAAAGCGTCTGCCTGCCAGGCAGAACTCAAGCTACGGCCATCTTAACCATGTGTCGGTTTATGTCAAGCGGGAGTGGAACGATAACTGCCCAGACGCAGCCACTCCATCCATCAGTGCGCTTCGGATGCCAACGCACGCCGGCCGACTCGAACGGAAAGGCACAAGCACCGTTCGCCCAATGACATCACGGCGGGCGGTTTCCCCCTCACCGCAGAAATCCGGCCCCAAACCCCCACGAGTCATGCTGCAGCGCACGCTCCATTGGGGGGCATTAACCTACATTCCATTGCCGGGCGCCCCGTTGCCAATCCTATCGGTATACAGGCCGGGTCAAACGGACCACCTGCCTCTTGCCGATGGGACAGATCGGACAGCCCGCGTTGGGCCGTCACAATTCCCAGACTACTCCGACAGAGCCACGGATCGTGTAGCTGGGGAAAGAAAAACTCCGGCTACTCTCTCTATTGTATACACTATGTCGGCGTGGTTTTCAAGTCGGGAGAAGAATCTTTTGCCCCGCTTTATCAGGAAGAATCCGCTAATCCGCGATGTCCGTTCATTTTGACACGACTTCATTCATCCCCCTTCCGATACTTAGATCACGATGCGGTGGCAAATCCAGGCCCTCATCTGCGGGGATGCGTAAGATGCGGAATATACACAGGTTATCCTGGGCTGCCCTGTGGATCGTCCTGTTCCCTGCCGCTGCGGCCGCCCAGCAGCCTGTCCGATGGCAGCCAACCCTCGAGGCGGCCAAACGCCTGGCCATCCAGACCAATCGGCTGGTGTTAATCCACTTCTGGGCGGACTGGTGTCAGGCGTGCCAGGAGATGGATCGTGACATCTTCAGCCAGCCGAACGTTGCCTCGGCAGTGGAGGGCAACTACGTCCCGGTGAAGATCAATGCCGACTATTTTCCGACCACGTGCAAACAGTACGGGGTGACCGCCCTGCCGACGGACGTCATTATTACCCCGCAAGGCCAGCAGGTCGACAAGTTCCGCGGCCCGCTCCCTGCGCCCGAATACGTGGCGCGGCTGAACCGGGTGGTGGCCGCCGGCAACGGGATGGCTGCGGGCGGTTATGCCCGGCCCCCGGCCGGTCCGCCTCCGGCCCCTATGGGTGGAGTCTACCCGCCGGGAAACACCATCGCATATCAAGCCCCCGACGCGGGGCAACCACCCGATCCGCGTTACACCGATTACCACACCCGCCCACGCGAGCCAGCCGCGGCGCCGGGCTATCCTGCCGACCGTGGGCAACCCGCAGTGGACGCCCGCGCAGAGCAGTCGCTGCGACCCCCACGGCCGACGACTCCGCCGCCGCAGGCGGATCCACGGCAGCGGACGGCTGAGCCCGCTGCGGCCGGCCCGGTGCTTCAAGCACCGTCCGGCGGCCGCCTGCCGGGCAATCCGCCGCTGGGTCTGGACGGTTATTGCCCGGTGCAACTGAGTGACGACATGAAGGCCAACCTATACAGGTGGACCTTGGGAGACCGTCGCTGGGGGGCCATCCACCGCGGGCGGACGTACCTGTTTGCCGGACCGGAGCAACAGCAACGGTTTCTGGCCGACCCCGACCGCTACGCCCCGGTGCTCTCCGGGAACGACGTGGTGATCGCGGTCGAGCAGGGGCAGGCCGTCTGCGGCCGTCGGGAGCACGGACTCCTTTTCGGCGGCCAGATTTACCTGTTTGCCGACGAAGCCTTGCTGGAGAGATTCAGCAAGAATCCTCAGCACTACGCCTTCCAGATTCTCCAGGCCATGCGGGCCGAAGCCAGCCAGAGGCGGCCTTTGCGCTAGATGGGGAGGAAAAAGGGGACAAGTCCAATTTGTGCGAAGCCGGGCACCGACCGAAGGTTGGTCGCGGGCCGTTCCGGCAAATTGGACCTGTCCCCTTTTTCCCAGAATGCGGCGGGACTACGTACCGTCGACCAGGCGGGCGAGGCGAACGACCTGGACTCGAACGGCCTCCAGGTCGGGACTCAGTCGCAGGGCGCGGCGGAAGCTCTCCAGGGCCGAGACGAAGTTGTTCAACTCCAGATAGGCCTGGCCCATGCCGGCGGCCGCGGCGAAGTGATAGGGGTTCAACTCCAGGGCCTGGTGGCAGTCGCGGATCGAATCGTGAAACTGTCCGAGCTTGAACCGCGCGATCGCCCGCTGGTTCCAGACCTCGGCGAACCAGGGGGCCTGGTCGATCAGCTCGCTCGCCCGGCGGATCACTTCCTCGTACTGCTGGGCGTCGTTGAGCCGGATGATGGTCTGCAACTGTCGGCGCTGCCGCTGGTTGCCTGCCTGGGTCCAGACGGAGCGGATGCCGTTCTGGGCCAGCGTGCGTACGGTGCGGTCGCTGTCCATCAGCGCGCGGCCCAAGGTGTGATTTGCGGCGTAGTCGCCGATCAATCCCAAGGCCAGCACGGCCGCCCGGCGGACCTGCCGGTCCTGGCTTTCCGCCAGGCGCTGCAGGGTTCCCGGTGCATAGCGGCGTGAGACCTGGTCGGCCAGTGCGGTCGAATCCTGGTGGTCCAGGTATTCCCGATAGAGGGCCGACAACAGCGGAGTTCGAGGCGGATTGGTGCTCACGGTGGCGCTTCCCGCGGTTGGCTGTTGACCCTCAGAAAGGTAATGGCACATAGTTTAGCCGTCGCCGGCACGGCGACGGAGGCGTTTCTCCCGGCCGACGCACCATCGGCCGCTCAACGGCGATTACTCATCGGACCGTGGTCGAGTCGGTT
>Ga0315291_10006923_pt1 | contig 14061 bp, 15 predicted proteins | sample YL17G12_20_MG_FD_203070 | JGI IMG/M metagenome (GOLD analysis project Ga0315291, IMG submission 203070) | Sediment microbial communities from Yellowstone Lake, YNP, Wyoming, USA - YL17G12_20 | ecosystem: Environmental > Aquatic > Freshwater > Lake > Sediment | place: USA: Wyoming | collected...
AGGTGTATCCTCCTAATACTGATGAAATTTTCACGAATCTTGTTTACCTTTTCTGTTCTTTTTTTTTGATAGTACTCCCGTTGCGTACAGAATCCACACGATGGGACCCAACGTCATAACTATCATAATTGTTGCCCCTAACCACATGTTATTTTACCTCCCTTCTTACTTAGGAATCTGGCAAAGAAAGATTTTAAGCCTCATCTCGGTGTTCACGCTCCCATTGGGGATTTGCCAAAGAAGGTATCTCCCTCCCTTGGTTTTTCTCTACGATGAGACTTTTTTGCAGCTTTACGCAAACTGAGGTAACTTTGACGAGGATGTTCTTAACAACGAAGAACGAGGGTTTTTACTTGAGGGAACGTGACTTGGTAATAGAAGCAGGAAAAATGTTCGACCAGATTGCTTGCAACCCAGAATGCGCAAGAAAAACCACTGGGTGTTGTAAATTTTTGTTTCTTGGAGAACAAGAGACAGTCTAAATCGGTATTCTCAAACTTTGGATAGGCAGAAAGAAAGTCAGCTTCCATTAAAACATAATAATCCATGTAAGTTGAAAGCAGTGGAAGAAGGAGAGAAATCGCTATAACCAGAAGAATTTGGATTTTGTGTTTTCTCTTCACGTTCAATAACCCAAGTTGTTAGTTACATTGCGCTGATCATGTTTGATCAAAAAATCGTTCTCCATTTATTCATGATTCAAAGTTCCTTGTACTCTTTTTAACTTTGGTTGTCAATAGATTTTTCCAGGATACCTTTTCCCAGGAAATTTTCCCAGGATTATCCCAAATTTGTTGTTAATTTTATACGCAAGGTTAGGAATGATTCTGCCTTTTTTATTTCAGGGAAACTGCAGATTGCCAGTCGTAATCTTCATACTGGTATTGAAATCTATTCTTGAGGAGTTCAGGAAGAAATGGGGGGTGAGAATATGAGAAAGAAGATGGGATGGAAAAGACAAAAGCGCTGCACAATTCGATTTCGCTAATGCTTCCATATTCACAGCAATTTCCATGCCGCCTTAAAATTCAAACTGACCCACTACCTGTTTTTTGGATATGAATTCCTCCTGGCTTTACTTTGTCCCTGGCGGCAGGCAGATGTTAAATTCCATGAAGGAGATATAAGTCCAAAAGCAACTTGGCTGTTGAAACAGGAAATACCCTATGTGCGTGCAACTCCGATAAATGCAGGTTCTGAAACAACTTGACGGTTGAAGTTTGACGATCTGATATTTTCTTGTAAGAATCTCGTTTAGGATTTAACGTCTGCGGGCAAACGTGTGAGAATGGCATCACAGAAATCTTTTGCAATTTGGAGGGCATCTTTGGCTTCTTGGATAGTAGGTTCTTCAACCTCTCCAGGGTAACGAAATTTCCAAGCATATTCAGTGAGAGGTACCACTCGATCCAATAATTCTCCTATTGTAGGATCTATGGTGACACACTGCTGCCCAATTTCCTCCAGGCTGTGTGTCTTTCGGAAGGGAATGTCATGCCATGTTAGAAAGCCTTTGAGTGCCTTTTCGGCTGCTTGTTGACAGTGGAAAACTACATCTTCAAGCAAGGGAGGTGATGCAGTAAGCCCGTGCTCAGCGCTTCTCATATCCTCTCTCGACTTATTCAACCAGGCTTGGGTGTCCGCCAATCGGACAGGGTCATGCTGCATAAAGTAACTTTCCTTCTGAGATGATGGTATATGGGAGTGACGCCCGTAGGTGAAGTCGGCAATTAAAAGCTTTGTTTGTCCACACAAGAACGTCCGCCGCTATCCCAGTCCCGCGAAGTACTTCATAGGCAAGCCGGCTACGTTTACGTTCAGGAGGCACAGAATCCGGCACCACAACAATCAGATCATAGTCACTGTGCACTCCGGAATCGCTTCTTGATCGAGAGCCAAAGAGGTAAATTCGTTCAGGACAATAAGCCTTAACTAAACGCTGAACAATTTCAGCAAGGGACTTATCTTCAATTAAGTTTTTAGCCTCTGTACCGTCCATACCTCTACCTTCCATTAGATGAGTTTCTTTATAAATATTCCGTGCATCGCCAATACCTCATTCGAGCCTTCTTTTTTATAATATATACCAAATTAATGGAAAATTAAACAATATTTTATGGCCTAAACCTATTATCAACTTCTAAGATTACTGAGAGCACAAAATAGTTTACACTATTGTTGTGTCTTGAAAATACATTGAATTAGTCGGAGCTATGGGCTAGAAGCTCTGACAGGCTACCGACAAAGGATGTCACTTCCACGAAAGAGGGAGTCCAGAACCTGCTGAAAAGACTGGATTCCTGCTTCCGTAGGAATGACGCTATAAAGGTTCAACATAAGGTTCTTTCAAAGAGCTAAGGTGTCACAAAAATTCTAATTTTGAACTTTGGCATTCATTTGACATTTGGTCCCGCCTTGGCGGGGTTGAAATTTGAAATTAGAATTTCTCCCGCAGGATGCGGGAGATGTGATGAGCTCTGCGCAGGGGCTCCGGTATCCGGAATCCCTGACAGGTTTCAAGGATGAGTTGAATGCTTGTCTGAAGATCGATCCTATGACCTGGGGAGATGAAAAGAGGCTTCACGTTCTGCTTTGTCCTGAGAACAGCACCTACTTCTTTCCCTTCCTTTCGAATCAATTCAAAACTTCCTTTTGAAGGTCCTGGATATATGAAATCACTTAATAAGGGGGTCTTGGTACAACCAATCGAGGGGAGGTCCAACCATAAACCCATGTGTGATGCAAGACCAATCCCTCTTGGATGGGCAATGCCCTGACCATCGTAGATCATCACATCGGGTTTCATCTTTAATGTTTGAAACGCCTTGATCAAAATAGGGCCTTCTCGAAAACTTAAGAGGCCGGGGATATACGGGAAAGAAATTTCTCCGTGGGCTGTTGCGATATCGAGTGTTTCCATCTTTTGGAATGAGAGGACGGCTATTGCAGCGAATAGAATATTTTTATCTTTTGAGTAGGCAACATCTCCTCCTCCGATCGTTTTTACCCCGTTAGAAATAATGCCCCGCTGCTCTGCAGCGGGGTTAGATTTTAGAATAATTCCGGCGGGGTTTAATGCCCCGCTGGAATTTCTAACGGGGTTTACTTCTGTAAATGTATTTTTTAGGATGATGTGATCCCTCAGATTCTCTTGAATCTGAATCGCTTCTTCTACATTGACATTCCAAGGATGGAGAGGGTTCATAAGGAATCCTTAAAAAAGATCATTGCAAAATAGTCAATTAACAATGATCAATTAGCAATCAAACATATTGCTAATTTTGCATTGTTAACTTTGCAATTTGCATTGATATTTTATGGCGGGTAAACCTGTTCGATCTGACCCTTTTTTACCTTCAGGATGGAAAGAGTTCGAATCGTTTTCCCGTCTTCCCCAAAACCCTTCAGGCCAGAAACTCCTTGGAAATTTTGAATCTTCCTAGTTCGTCTTTCATCTGGATAGGAGAAGAAATTCCTTTAGATCGGATGATTTCCAACAAAAGTTTTGCTCCATCGTAACTGAGGGCTTCAAGAGTTTCTGGCTCTCGCTGGTAGGCCTTTTGAAATTCTTCCACGAAGCGAGCAACTAAAGGAGAGGAGGCTTTTTTAAAAAATGCGTCAACAAAGATCGCCCCTTCTGCTGATTTCCCTGCAATCGAAATAAGGTCCGGGCCATTCCATGCATTGGTTCCCAAGAAGGTCAATCCACTTACATCAAATTCCCGAAAGAGCAGGGTATCTTCGGGTTGCTGTGAGGGCTGGACGACAATAGGCTTTTGTACGAAGAGCAAAAGGAAGAGACAGAGGATGAATTTCCATCCTCTACCTCTTTTGCTAATCGACAGGGGTGAGGTAATAAATTTCAGGAAGGTGACGGTAGGTTTCGTTGAAGTCAATACCATACCCAACGACAAAGACATTATCGATCTCTTTCCCGAGGTAGTCAGCCTCGATCTCCACTTCTCTCCGTGCCTTCTTGTCCAGAAGAGCGCATATCTTTACGGAGTGGGGGTTCGATAGGGAAAGCCGATCCCTCAAAAATTGGAGCGTTCGGCCACTATCGATAATATCCTCAATGATAAGGACATCTTTTCCTTCGATGGAGAGCTCAATATCCTTCGTGATCTCAATCCGCCCGGAGGTCTTCGTTTCTGCTCCGTAACTAGCCAGCCGGACAAAATCGATTTGGACTGGGAGTTGAAGGAGGCGGATGAGGTCAGAGAGAAACATGAAGGCCCCTTTAAGGATACATACCAACACCAGGTCCTTCTCCCTGTAGTCCTTAGAAATTTGATCGGCCAAATCTTTGACAATGGAAGCAATCTGTTCACGAGAGAGCAATGGGTTAAGAAGATATTCTTCCATATGCTTCACCCCGTTAGAAAACCACACCCTTTAGGGTAGGCTGAATATAAATCTCTATCCTTATCTCAAGAAAGGGTAGGGTTTTAAACCCCACTCTTCCTAACGGGGTTCACAGGGCATGTTCCAAAACCAAAATCTCCATCTGCTGGGGAAGGGTCTTTTTTTCGAAAGCCACCTCGCTCGCCTTAGGCCTCTTCGGATTTGGCTTTCCCTTCAAAAAGTCTTCTACAGGTGTAATGGGAAATCCGCATTTTTCTGTCTTGAAGTGCATGGGAATGAGAACCTTTGGCTTGATCTGTTCGGCTGCGCGAGTTGCCTCTTTCGCATCGATGGTAAAGTAACCTCCTACGGGGATGAAGAGAATGTCAACAGAACCGATCTCAGCCAATTCCTTTTCGCTCAGAATATGGCCCAGGTCTCCTAAATGGCAGATCTTGATTCCATCGACGGTGAAGGTAAAGATCGTATTGGCTCCTCGTTCGCTTCCCTTGGAGGGATCGTGATAAGTCGAGATCCCTTTGATCGAGATCCCTTTCACCGTTTTGGAGCCACTGCCTTTCACAATTTCAGGAGATCCGGGGAGGCTTTTTGTATCATTATGGTCCGCATGATCATGGCTGGTTAAAACGATATCCGCTTGATCTTTAATCTTACCATAAGAAAGTTGACCACCATAAGCCCCAGATTCGTATGGATCGGTGATAATCTTCACCCCTTGATCAGAGGTGACCATAAATGCTGAATGACCATACCATTTGATCTTCATCGGAACCTCCTTCCGAAAGTAAGAATATTTTCAGTATAACGAGTCAGGCATAAAAATCAACCCAATTTTGATTTAAACGCCGTAGGGGCGATTCATGAATCGCCCCTACTCCGAAATCTTAACTTACTTTCGACAGATTTCTTTTTTCCGGAAAGGGTGCCCTTCTTATCTCTCCGGTCATCAATCTTTAGAGTCGTCAGCACACGGAGCGCTCCTTTTTTAAAGGGTGTCTGGTGCATTTTGAGGGCTATTATCATGAGGCTTCTTAGATCGCCCTCGATGTTTGTTCCCATCGCAGTCAGTTCATAACGGACCTTTTCCTTTTTTAAAATTTGGAGACATTCTGCTACATAAGAGCTCAAGCTCGTCTCTTTTGTCCCGATCGGAACGACACTGATTTCTAAAATGGCCATAAAACCTCCTTGAATTCAAAATAACCATTGACTGCGGATAGTGGTGAAATTTATTTTTGATCCTCCATCTTTACCACCAGATCTTTAATGTGTCCCTCTGGGTAAGAAGCCGGCTCAATCGCCACCCTTTCACCCGGCCGAACTAAAGTGATACAGGCAAATCGCTTCTTCTGATTGATTTTCATCAGACACGAACCACACATCTGTAACCCGCAGCAATAACTTCTGAAGCTCAGCGTATGATCGATCTCCTGCTGAATGCGGTTCAATAGAACCAACACTGAGACTTCCTCTTCCGCCCTCAGGCGATATTCGTCGAAGCGAGGTTCTTTGTCCTGATCAGGGTCAAACCGAAAAACAAGAGCTGTAATCTCCTGGTTCATGGAACTCCTGCAGGGTTCAGTCGTTCAAGCACAACGGGAGCTAAGTCAATTTTTAAACAATCCTTCTCCAATTTCGCCACCGTATGCCTTAACCATTTCTGGTTATCTTCGTTTGGAAAGTCCCTCCGATAGTGGAACCCACGGCTCTCTTTTCGAGCCAGGGCACTGGTAGTGATGATTTCGGCAGCCTCTACCATCAAGGAAAATTCGATGGCCCGGATCCATTCGAGATTAAATCTTTTGGAGGTTGGGACACCAATGTTTGAAACTTGGCTTTTGATCGCTCCGATTTCTTTGAGTGCATTTGTTAGTCCCTTCTCATCTCGGAGGACAAAAACCAAATCTCCCATAACTTTTTGCAGGCGGCTCTTAAGCTCAATGACCGAAACCGGCCTACTTTTCGCTTTAAGGAAGCGAAAGACGCTTTCTCTTTCTTCTTCAATTGACTCATGGGGTAATCCATCGAATTTTCGTTGCCGGAGCGCATAATGTGCCGATTGCTTCCCTGCTTCAAACCCGAACACAATCATCTGGGTCAGGCTGTAACCCGAAAGTCTCATGCCTCCATGAACGCCTCCCATGACCTCTCCAGCCGCATAAAGGCCTGGAAGGGTCGTCTCAGTGTTTGGGTTCACCCTGATTCCACCCATCCCAAAGTGAGAACCGAGAAGGAGCTCGATTCTGTTCTCTCGGGGATCGATACCCAGAGATTTGATCAACTTTATTCTCTGCTCCCAGCTTTGGATCACGGGGGCCTGCTCGGGCTGTCCGAGATTTCGCTGATCAATGTAAATGGGCCCATTCCCTTTTTCCAATTCTCGATAAAACTTCTGCACAAACAGATAAGAGTAAGATTCCCCTGGATAGGAAGAAACATTCGATTCGATGGTTTCTCCGATTCGGTTTTGATAAGGACCCGCCCAGAAATCTGGGAAGTATCTGAGATGCAGGCACCGAGGGTTGGCAGGTAGAGGAACGAACTGGATCATCTCCATATCGATCAGTTCCGCACCAGCAAGATAGGCCATCACGTGCCCGGTTCCGGATGCGTCTGTCGTCACCCCAAAGGGATTATTGCTAGAGTGAGAATAAAGTTCACCCGTAAGCCCCCCTGTCGCAATGACTACAGCCGTAGGCTTGATGATAAAAAACTCTCCCGTAGCAAGATCGAGAGCTGTGGCGGTCCATTCATTCCCACTGGATCTGAAGATCCGAGTGATCAAAACATCTTCTAAGAGTTCGATGTTGGGCCTTTGCAGAATATGGGCCCTAAGTCTCTTCAAAGCTTCTGTGCTTGGTACGCAGACTGATTTTCCCCTGAGAGGGGCTACAGGAATTCCAAACCGCTTCAATTTCTCGAGGGCATTTTGAATCTCGTTCACCATGAACCAGACGATATCCTGATCATTGAGGAAACTCCCCCCTGTAATCATATCTTTGAATAGCTCGTCGGGTGCACCGATTGCCTTCGTGCCCCCATTGGCTGTGGGCGTTAGGCCACTCTGGCCAATTGGAGCTTTGCTTGCCACGATAATCCTGAGCTCCCGATGCTCGGAGGCCTCAAGACTTGCGAGAGCGCCACTTCCACCTCCTCCAATTACCAAGACATCGCATTCTTTTATCGTGAGATTCATCTTCTCTTAATCCATCTCAAAAAAGGCCATTATTTGTTTCCCCCTCCCAAACGTAGGTTGGGAAGGATGCACAGGGATTCATTTGAGCAGTTTGTATTCGCTTTTTCTACTGAGGATATACTGGGTGATCCCACCACTCTCCAGGATTGCCATGATAAAATCGGGTAACCCCTTCGCCTTTATCTCCGCTCCAGTCGTCAGGTTCTTGATCTCACCCGATCTCACATTGATCCGCACTCGATCGCCCATCTTAATCTTTTCGACCTCTTTACCTATTTCAAAGATGGGAAGGCCTGAATTCAATGCATTCCGAAAAAAGATCCGTGATGCACTTTGACACAGAATCGCTCCGATTCCTTTATCCCTCAGATACATAGGCGCATTTCTCGATGATGAGCAGCCCAGGTTCGATCCACCCACCCAGATGTCACTTGTCTTGACCTTCTTGGGAAACTCTGGAATCAGTATCTCTCCAATATGCTCCATCATTGGCTGATGCCCCTCGTGGAGCCATCTGCTCGGGGTGATGCTTTCTGTGTTCACATTATTCCCCACCCTCCAAACCGTTCCCTCTACAATCCACTCTTTCCTCTTCGCTTCCTCATTCACTGTCTTTACCTCCTGGCACTATTTACCCCGTTAGAAATAATCCCCCGCTGGAATTTCTAACGGGGTTTACTCAAATTTTATAAAAATACCTATTGAATACCGCCCAGCTCTGCTGGGCGGATGAAAACAGGTTCGCCAAAGGCGAAATGGTTTAGCAGGTTGCTGAAAAACTCTAAATCACTGTCACTCCCGCGAAAGCGGGAGTCCAGAAAAGTTTGGAAAGACTGGATTCCTGCTTCCGCAGGAATGACAACATGGGAATAGGTTTTGAATTTTAATGCCCCGCAGCTCTGCTGCGGGGCAGTTTACTCATCGTTCTATAAATAGTCCCTCGGATCTGCGATATTCCCCTCGATGGCTGTCGCGGCACAGGTGGCAGGCGACCCGAGGTACGTATACGAGCCTTCGGCCGTCCGGCCCGGCCAGTTCCGAGGTCCAGGATGCATCTGCACTTCGCCCGGGGCAAGATGGCCGATGCTGAGCGTCTGGCACGTCCCACAATATGCCGGAAACAGGTCACAGCCACTTTCCACGAAGACCTGAAGGAGCCCTTCGGCAGCGCACTGCTTCATTACCTCACCGGTGCTTGGAATGATCAGGGTGCGTGCCTTGACCTTGTGTCCTTTCAATATCTTTGCCGCCTCGCGAAAATCGTAGATGCTCCCTCCCGTGCAGGTACCGATACAGACCTGATCGATCTTGGCGCCCAGTGCCTCGGAGAGTGGTTTTGTGTTCTCAGGCGAGGAGGGTGCACAGACCTGTGGCTCGAGATGGGACACATCGAAGGTGTAAGTCTTTTCGAACACCGCATCCGGGTCGCTCTTGACGATCTCATAAGGCTTCTTGACCCTGCCCTTTAGCCACTCCACCGTCGTTGCATCTGGCTCTAAAAAGCTGCACTTGGCGCCGAGCTCCGTGGCCATCAGCGTAAAAGGAAACCGCAGCGGAACAGGCAGCGAGTGAATGTAAGAGCCGTCCCACTCGATACACTTGTAGACGGAGGCGTCCATACCCACCTTCCCGACGATGTGCTGAATCACGTCCCGGGGGTAGACACCCTTCTTCGTCTCGCCCGTAATGACGTACTTGTGGGTCTCCGGCACCTTGAACCAGAGGGTGCCGGTGAGGAAGACCTGCGCCATCTCGATGCCGCACTGAGCAGAGATGGCGCCGACCGCACCGTACGCAGGGGTATGGGAATCGCCGAAGACACAGAGGGCTCCCGGATAAGCCAACCCTTCCTCCATGATAATGATGTGGGCAATGCCGGAGCCGAAATTGAAGACCCTGATCCCCAATTTCTTGGCCCACTCCCTCGTCTTTTTCTGGTCTTCAGCCAATTCGTCACTGTGCCCCGTGCAGAAATGGTGGCCCAGATACATACCCACCTTCTCAGGGTCAAAGACGCCTGTCATCTCGCCAAGATCTCTGAACTGTGTGTACTTCCGTGCGTCAAAGCCTTCGTGCATACCCGCATAGTCAATGCGGCACGTCACGATATCGCCAGGGGATATTGTGTTGATAGGGTCGACCGAATGTTTCATCATAATTTTTTCGACTGCCGTCAGTTCCATGCTTCGCTCACCTCCTGAATAAATTTACTATTAGAGAATCATTTCCCTCCCAGGAAAACCAGACTGACGATTGGAAAATAAGTGATCACAAAAAGCCCGACAAAAAGTAGGATGAGAAAGGGAAAGACCCCCTTGATCACCTCGGTCACTGATTCTTTGCAGACAGCGCTCATGACAAAGAGGTGCATTCCCACCGGCGGTGTGAGAAAGGCCAGCTCCATATTGATGGTCATGAGGATACCGAAGTGAACCCCGCTGATGTTCAGTTGCCGGAGGATGGGATAAACGATGGGGAGCACGATGAGGATGATCGACCCCGGGGTGAGGAACATCCCCATGATGAAAATGGCAAGGTTCATAATACCCAGAAACATCCAGGGTTTGATGTCCACAGAGACCATCGTCGCCAAGAGACGGTCCGAGAGCTGCTCCATGGTGACCAGGAAGCCGAAGAGCGTAGCCGCCATAAGGATGAAATAGATCATGGATGTGAGAACCACCGAGTCATTGAGGATGAGAACCAGTTCCTTGATTCCGATGTTCCGATAGACGGCAAAACAGACGAAGACCGCGTAGAAGACCGCGACGACGGAGGCTTCGGTGACGGTAAAGATCCCGCTGTAGATCCCCCCCATGATGATGAAGGGCATGAGGAGGGCCCAGAAGGATTTTTTCGTTTTGTCCGCCACCTCCTTCCACGAGAAACGGTCCTCAGCCGCGGGGCGGCCATACCCCTTGGATTTGCACATGAGCCAGACTTCAACGCTTAACGCTAGACCCAGAATAAAACCGGGCAGAAACCCAGCGATGTAAAGATCGGAGATCGACTCGCCGGAGACAGCACCGTAGAGGATGAGAACGGTACTCGGGGGGATGAGGATGTCGAGTGTCCCCCCTGCCCCAATCAGCCCCATGCAAAATCGTTTGGGGTAGCCTTTTTCCATCATCCACGGAATAGCAATAATGCCCAAGGTTGCGGCAAGGGCCGCACTCACACCCGAGATCGCCGAAAAGATGACGGCAGCAAACATAACGGCAATGGCCAAGCCTCCATCAATCCTTTTAAGCAGGGCGAAGCCCAGTTCGAGCAGAGGCCGGGCGAGTCCCCCTTTCATCATCAGGTTACCGGAGACGATAAAAAAGGGGATCGCGATGAGGATAAATTTGTTGACGCTCCAGAACATCTTCGGCGCAATACCGTCAACCTTGATCATTCCGAAGAAAAGGAGACAGACAAGAGAGGAGATTCCCATTCCAAAAGCAATGGGCATGCCTGCAAAAAGCATCACCACCAGGAGGAGGATGAGGGCCATGGTAATATCGATGCGAAGTGTCAGAATATAGACCAGGCATACTGAAACAAACAGAATGCCAAAGAGCATCGGGTCCCTGAACACCCGCTCCCCTTTCAGGCTTTTTGCCACCTTGACCAGGCGCTCCACCATCCGGAAGGAGAGAAGGAGGCCTCCCAGGGGCATGATCAGAAAAGGAAGATACATGGGGAATTTCAGATGGCTCTCCGAAGTAATAAGAGTGGCATGCGCCTTTTTCACCATCAGGTACCCTCCCCACGCCACGACGAGGACAAACCCTAATCCGAGAAGGGTATGGAAGAGATTGAGGATGTTCTGGCGTTTCTCCGAAAATCGTCCGGTCAGCAGGTCCACCCGGACATGCTGATCCGTCTTGATCAGGGCACTGATCCCGAAAAAGGTACACCAGATGACAGCGTAGGCAGAGATCTCATCCGACCAGTCCAGGGGTAAGTGCAGGACATATCGGGCCACCACACTGTAAAAGGAAAGCATCAGGGCGAAGGCCATGAGACTCCCGGAAATCCACTTCTCCGTACCATCCCACCAGGTCATTATGCGGGAAATGGATGGGCCTGATGTGCCCTTTTCCTCCTTGCTCTCCATTGTTGTCCCCATACGATTTCTTTTGATCCTTCACACCTGAAAATGGAGGGTATCCCTACTTGGCCTTGCTCAGCCTTTCGACTTCCTGCTGGGACTCTTTCACTAACTCTGTCCCGACGATGGGCGTAAACTCCGTGTAGACCGGCTGGAGCGCCTTTTTCCAGGCCAACTGTTCTTGGGGAGAGAGGGCGTACATCTGGCATCCCTTTGCGGCAATCTGCTCGAAGATCTTCTTATTCTCCACCTCAATCTCCTCCCGCATTTCCTTGACGACACGCTGGAGGGACTCGGACAAACCGTCCCGTATGTCTGCCGGAAGCTTCCCCCACCATTCCCTGTTCCCGAGGATGAAGACGAAGGTTGCGTTCAACATCCCCCCATTGGTAACGAACTTCTGTATCTCATAGTACTTGCGGACCAGGAAGACGTTGGCGGGCGTCGTCAAGCCGTCGATCACTCCCTGCTGCAGGGCTGTATAGGTTTCCTCAGAGGGCGTCACAATCGACATCGCCCCGAGGGCCTTCAGCGTGGCGGCGCCCATTCGCCCGAAGGAACGCATCTTCAACCCCTTGCAGTCGTCTGTATTCTTGATCAGCCGTCTGTTATTCGAGATGGCCACATCTCCGGAGGAGACGATGCCCAGCAGCTCTACCCCTTTCTGATCTATCTTTGAAAAAAGCTTCTTGCCCACCGGGCCTTCGAGATATTTGTAGGTCACATCGATGCTCGGGAAGAAGAAGGGGAGCTTGAGCAGCTCCTGACTCGGATCGAGGAGTTCCAGGGTCGATCCGATGACAAAGGCGATTTGGATCTCGCCTTTAATCACCGCCTGAAGCTCCTCCTGGCCGCCATAGAGCTGTGCGGCAGGATACGTGCGCACCCGGATCTTGTCCTTCAGCTTCTCCTGCGAATACTTGGCAAGCCGTTCAATCCCAACCCCCATCTGCTGTTGCTTGAGCTGGACTGTTGTGATTTTGATATCCAACGGCTGTGCAAGAAGTTCTGTAATTCCCACAAAAAAGAAAATTCCTACTAAAACGACTAAAAACACCTGGATATACTTTTGCATGCGAATAACCTCCTTTCCCAAAAAGATTTTTCCCTTTCATGAAAGGGTCTGCGAGTGAACCTGTCAAACCATGATCCTTGATGGTTTGGACAGACTGACATGATATCGTTAATACTTCAACAGAATACGAAAGTCAAGTCAGTCTCGATTCATCTAAAAAGTATTTTTTTACGCTATAAAGTGTGCTATAAATGTTTTTGGAGGTTCCATGAGTCAACCGCAAGAAATCTCAGTGCTGATCGCTTTTTCTGCGGGACTTCTCTCTTTCGTCTCACCCTGTGTCCTCCCCCTGATTCCTTCGTACATTACTTACATCACTGGGGTCTCCTTTAAAGAACTGACCGCAACCAGAACGAAAATGAGGTGGGCTACCATCTTCCATTCTTTACTTTTCATCATGGGATTTTCAACAATCTTTATCCTGATGGGTGCTTCCGCCTCCTATTTGGGGCAGTTATTGATCCAGTATCAATACTGGATCATGAAAGGAGGAGGGGTCTTGATCATCATTCTGGGAATTCACTTTACCGGGATGATCAACCTTCCTTTCCTGCAAATGGAGAGACGGTTTGAGTTGAAAAAGAAACCTTTGGGATATGTCGGCTCATTTTTAGTTGGGATCGTTTTTGCGGCAGGATGGACCCCTTGTGTTGGCCCGATCCTTTCTACCATCCTCCTCTATGCCAGCACATCAAAGAGTTTTATGACAGGTGTCGTGCTTCTGACCTTCTATTCAATGGGTCTGGGCGTTCCGTTCTTTCTCTCCTCCCTTGCATTTAATTCATTCCTCTCCGCTTTTGAGAGAATAAAACGGTTTATGAGGGTGATCACGATTGTGAGCGGTTCATTTCTGATCGCTATCGGGATTCTCTTACTGACCGACACGTTTAAAGAGATCACTTCCTATCTGACCATACTCATTAATCCATAACTCCCAGCCTCGCATAGAGCAAAGAGCAAAGCGAAAAAATTCTTAACACCATGCTCTATGCCCTCTGCGCTATGCTGAAATTTACTGTCTGACACTCATCAAGGTAAAGATTCCAGCCAGGCCGAAGAGCAATGTAGGTATCCAAGAAGAGAGGAAAGGCGAGAGGATCCCTGATTTTCCAAAGGAGAGAAAGATATAGAAGAGGATACCATAGGCGAAGCCGATCATCACACTGACCCCGATGTTCAAAGCCACCCCGCCGGATCGACCGGTCTTTAGGGCGAAAGGAACACCGATTAAGATCATGATCAGGTTCAAGAAGGGGTAAGAGAGTTTGGAATAAAGATCGACAAGATATCGAGTTGCATCATAACCTGAAGATTGGATCTTTTGGATAT
>Ga0315291_10006924_pt1 | contig 14061 bp, 13 predicted proteins | sample YL17G12_20_MG_FD_203070 | JGI IMG/M metagenome (GOLD analysis project Ga0315291, IMG submission 203070) | Sediment microbial communities from Yellowstone Lake, YNP, Wyoming, USA - YL17G12_20 | ecosystem: Environmental > Aquatic > Freshwater > Lake > Sediment | place: USA: Wyoming | collected...
ATCAGTGTTTCGTGGGCAACGGATATGTCATTCCTGCAGCTGATCCAAAGATCAAGTCTGCTCGGGCGAGACTACGTGCCCACACATTAAAACCTGACAAAGATAATGCAGCGATCTCTCCCCGATCTGTCTGCTCATAGGAGATTGATTTTAAAGATTGCGCTTATACACATAAAATTTAAAAGAACAAAAACTTCCTTCACCTATGAGTAAAAAAGAGACTTGCTTTTTTACATAGGGGAATGACGATACTTGTATAGGCACGAAAACGTGGGAGGTTATAAGCCTTTTTAAAAAAACTGGACAATTTGCAAATAATAGTATTTAAAATACGCAAATGTAATTATAACAACATGAAGAGGTGAGAAGCATGAACTTTAATACCAGTGCAGTTTCAAAAGTTACTGGCTTAAGCAAAAGGCAAATCGATTACTGGGACACGATCCATTTTATTAAACCCTCTGTGAGAGAAGCTGCGGGGCAGGGAAGCACAAGACTTTATTCATTCAATGATCTGATCCAGTTGAAGGTTGCAAGAACCTTGTTGAATAAAGGTATAAGCTTGCAAAAGATCAGAAAAGCCGTATGGTATCTTAAAAAGAATATGCCTAATGTCGATAAGCCCCTTTCAGATTTAAAATTCTTAACAGATGGAGAAACCATCTTTGTTCTTACAAAAGATTCAAGAGTGGTCATTGATACCTTGAGACACGCGCAGCTGGTGTTTTCCGTTGCCTTGGGATTGATCATTGAAGAATTGAAAGGCGAAGTGAAAATTTTACATGACCGGAGAAAATACGAGGTAAGAGTCATGAGGAAAAAATATCCTGTCGTCGTTCATGCCGATACGGAAGATGGCGGTTTTTGGGTTGAGTGTCCGGATATCCCGGGTTGCGCTTCTCAGGGAGATACTCTGGAAGAAGCTCTCACAATGATCGAGGACGCTATTGAAGGGTGTCTTCAGATCCCGGCCAGTAAAGAAAGAATTAAAAGGATTTTATGAGCGGACTGCACAACCTGAAGCCTAAGAGAGTTGTTAAAGCATTTGAACGGGCAGGCTGGCAGATGAAAAGGCAGAGCGGAAGTCATGTAATACTGTCAAAAGAGGGCAGTCCTTGCATCCTTTCGATACCGGTTCACAAGGGTAAGCCGATTAAGCAAGGATTAATCAGGCATCTGATTGCAATAGCCGGTCTTAGCGTTGAGGAATTTTTGGAACTCTATAAATAGAGCCTCCAAAGTTGTCGTGTAATATTTCTTACGATCATAGTCTGCAATTCCACATCAGACAATTTCCCTGTTTTTGTCACTGCGAGGAGGGCTGACGCCCGACGCGGCAGTCTCAGAGACTGGCACGCACACTGCGTGTTCTCGCAATAACAGCCTATATAGCGGACCTAAAGGTCCGCGCTACATCTGAAAATCCCCCGTTGCCCATGTTTCCGGTCTGTACACCCTTTGTCAAAGGGGGCTCATATCCCTCCTGGAGCTTACTATGAGTAAAGAAAGGTAGAAGTGACATTGAAGGGAAGGGGGCGATTGGTGCCCCCGGCGTGACTCGAACACGCGGCACACGGATTAGGAATCCGTTGCTCTATCCGCCTGAGCTACGGGGGCACGGCTTGGCTTTCGGATGAAGGGCTTTAACATAATTCCGGTAAAAGTGTCAATCGTTGTATTGTAGGGGGCGGAAATAACAACACAGGGTCATTGCGAGGGAGTGAAACGACCGAAGCAATCTCACATTGTTTTGAAAGAAAAGATTGCCGCGCACACCGCGTGTGCTCGCAATGACAGCCTATATAGCGGACCTAAAGGTCCGCGCTACATCTGAAAATCCCCCGTTGCCCCCTTTGTCAAAGTGGGCTTATGCGCGTCGAGGAAGAGGGAATATAAGGTGACTACAGATGGGTTTCGATGATGCATTCGGCGCAGAAATTCGATAGCTGGAGATATTCGGCGGAAACGCCTTCGAGGGCTTCTTCGGGGATGAGGCCGACCAGCTCCGACTCCAGGATGGAAACGTCGCACGCGGCGGCCTTCTCCTTTACCACGTCAAAAACTGTCCGGGGTGGTGTCACTTTATAATTGGTGAGGTTCATCGATACCTGAACGATATTTCTGCTCTTCAGTGGAACGCCGATGGCCTTCACATATTTCAGCCCGCCGCTTGACTGCCTGATGGAAAAGGCGATATCTTTTGCCACCTGAAGATTGTCCGTGGCTAGATTGATGTTGTAGGCGATGAGCTGCTCCCGCGCTCCGCAGGCGACGGCGCCGCTCCGCGGATCGAAGCGGGCCGGTCCGGCGTCCGGCATCCACAGAGGATCGTCGAACCGCGTTTTCAAAGCTTCGTATTCGCCTTTTCTGACGTCTGATAATTCTCTCCTTTTCGGATCAAGTGCAGCCTCACCATAGAAGTAGACGGGGATCTTGCGCTTCTTTCCGAAGGCGCGGCCAAACCTGTGTGCCGTGTCCACGGCATCTTCCATCGTTGCGCCTTTCAGAGGAACGAAGGGAACCACATCGACGGCGCCGATCCGGGGGTGCACGCCTTTGTGTTTGCGCATGTCGATGAGATCGATGGCCTTCTCACAGGCAGCGGCGGCTCCTTTCAATACGTCTTCCGGTTCTCCGATGAAGGTCAGGACAGTCCGGTTGTGATCCGCATCGACGCACACGTCAAGGAGCCTCACGCCCTCGACTGTGGAGAGCGCCGCCGCGATGCTCTCTATCTTTTTCCTGTCCCGGCCTTCACTGATATTGGGGACGCATTCGATAATTTTCATAAACATCATGCCTGATATATTTTCATCTCCGGCAGTTCAATACACGTCAACCTGCCACCAAAGACGGCGCCTGTATCGATGCCGATCTTATTCTTGTCGATCAGGGGCTTATTCAGGGAAACAGGCGTGTGTCCATAAACGACGGTCTTGCCAAAATCATATGGAGAGCTGATAAACTCGAACCGTATCCACAGGAGGTCCTCGCGGTCCTGCCTATCCAGGGGGACGCCTGGTCTCAGACCGGCATGAACGAATATATAATCATCCGTCTCATAGTATGTCCGGAGGGTCGTGAAGAACTCCCTGTGGCTGTCCGGCAGGATCAATTCCTCCGTGCCTTCCCGCATAAAGCCATAGGACGCTAATGTGCGCATGCCCCCGTTAGACATGTAGAGGTCTTCATCCCTGCCGTCAAGGCAGTAGTTGAGAAACATATCTTCGTGATTGCCCGAGAGGCAGACGACGTTCCTGACGTTTTTCCTGATATCTATAATGTAATCGATGACCCCTTTCGGATCAGGACCGCGGTCGATATAATCGCCGATGAAGAGGAGCGTGTCTTCCCCCGCATCGATATCAAGCTGCGCCAGCAGCTTATCAAGCTGGGAGATGCAGCCGTGGATATCTCCTATGGCGAATATCTTTCCCATACAAAACTTTCTTAGCCTGAGTGCATCGATGAAAATTGCATTTTGTCATTTCGACCAACGGGAGAAATCCTTATTTCCCCCTTTTAAAAAGGGGGAGACAGAGGGATTTTACACGGCGGATCAAATCCCCCCAACCCTCTTTGTCAAAGGGGGCGAGATATATGGATTACCGCACGTCCTGTTCGAAGAGGGCGTCCACGAATTCCGCGCTCTTGAAGCTTTTCAGGTCATCGAGTCTCTCGCCGATACCGATATACCGGATGGGAATGTTAAGCTCACTGGCAATCCCTATAATCACGCCGCCCTTCGCCGTTCCGTCCAGTTTGGTTAATATAATTCCCGTCACACCGATTTCGTCGTTAAACATCTTTGCCTGGACGATGGCATTCTGGCCAGTCGTGGCATCAAGGACAAGGAGTATCTCATGCGGGGCGTCCGGTAGCTCCCTTTCTATAATACGCTTCATCTTCTTGAGCTCTTCCATCAGATTGACCTTGGTGTGAAGCCTGCCTGCCGTGTCGATGATAAGGGCATCGGCTTTCCGGGCCTTGGCTGCGACAATGGCATCGAAGACAACAGCGGAAGGATCAGCGCCGGTCTTCTGCTTGATGAGCGGCGCATCCACCCTCTGGCTCCAGACCTCAAGCTGTTCAATTGCGGCGGCCCTGAAGGTGTCGGCCGCGACAAGCATTACGGACGTCCCGTCTTTTTTCAGAGTGTTTGCCAGCTTTCCGATTGTTGTGGTCTTGCCTGTGCCGTTGACACCCACCACCATGATGGTAAAAAGTTCATTCTTCGGAATATGAAGGGGCGCCTCATTTTTTTTCAGTGTATCGGTGATCGTATCGCGCAGGACTTTCCTGAGGATCTCCGCGTCTCCGAGCTCGTTTCTCTTGGCCTGCTCTTTCATTTTTTCGATGAGCTCATATGTAAAAACAGGGCCGACATCAGCCATGATGAGGGTTTCCTCGAGCTCTTCAAAGAGCTTCTGGCTGATGACCCTTTCTCCCAGGAGGATGTCATCGATATTCTTAATGAAGGCGTTTCTTGTCCGGGCAAGACCTGCCTTCAGTCTTTCAAAAAAGCCTTTGCTTTCGGTATCGCTTCCCATTTATCCATCCGTTCTTAAGACTCTGAAAAGTACCTCCGTGTCATTTCGAAGGAGCGCAGTGACTGAAAAATCTTAAAGATTCCTCACGTTCGTTCGGAATAACAATAGCATGAGATTGCCACGTCACTGCGTTCCTCACAATGACAACGCAAAAAATATTCTCTCTCCTAAAAATCCCCTGTGGCCCCCTTTCTCAAAGGGGGCGAGAAGAAATGACAGTGCGTCTGGATTCCGGATCAAGTCCGGAATGACGTAATTTTCCTTTTTGTCATTTCGACCAAAGGGAGAAATCTTGTGGAACAAAATGATTCCTCCGGCCTCGGAATGACATGAAGGACGTGGTTAATGTATAACCATTTTTATCCGGAGATGTAAAGGATGGAATGCTGAACGCGGGGTTTAGTTTAAGGCCACGGAGACCATGGCGGATATACCATGCTTCTGCATGGTGATGCCGAATAGATATTCCGCAACCTCCATGGTCTTCTTGTTGTGGGTGACCAAGATTATCTGGGAGTCTGATGAGATGTCCTTAACGAGGTTGTTAAACAGGGCTATATTCGCATCGTCAAGGGCGGCGTCCACCTCATCCAAGACCAGGAAGGGAGCAGGACGGTACATGATAATGGCGAAAATCAGGGCTATGGCGGCGAGTGACTTTTCCCCACCCGACAGCAGGCTGACACTCTGCGCGCGCTTTCCGGGAATTATGATATCGATGTCCACGCCTGTCTCCAGTATGTCTTCGGCATCCGTCAGCTTCAGTTCACCTTTGCCGCCCGGGAAGATCCTCGCAAATACTTCCTTGAAACATCCGTTGACCGCCTCAAAGGTCTCTGCAAAACGCTTTCGGGATTCGACATTTATTTTTGTAATAGTCGCCTGGAGTGAATTGAGAGAGGCGTTCAGATCACCAACCTGGTTCGTAAGGAATTCATAGCGCCTTTTCAGGTCTTCGTATTCGCTCAGAGCCAGCAGATTCACTTCGCCGAAGTTTTCCACAAACTGCCTGTCTTTATTCAGCTTGGCGGTCAGTTCCTCAAGAACCAGTTCATCGAGGCGCTGAAATTCGGGGACGAGGGTTGCGAGATCGACGTAGTATTTCTCCTGAATGCCCTGACGCAAGCCGTCTGCCTGAAATGTCAGCTCGCGGTACGCTATCTCCAGATCATTCGTTTCCTTTACAACCTGGTCGTGGGTTTTCTTGACTTCCTTGAGGTTTGCCTCCCGGTTCCTCAACAGAGCTTCCCGTTCCTGCTGTGAGATCCTCATTTCCGAGAGGGTGCCTTCGACGCTCTCATGATCCGCGTACAGGTGTACGAGCAGATCCTGTTCGATTGCTATCTGATTCGTTACGTCCTCAATCTCCCGGTCACTCTGTCCGAGCTCCGTGATCCTGACGTCGATTTCACGGGCCGTGTCCGCCCTGTCGGCCTCTATCCTTTCAATGGTCTTGAGATCGGCGTTTCTCTTTTCTTCGAGGGACGCCAGTTGAATCTTTTCTCCGGTGAGATATTCTTCCTGCTCTTCCACGTTTGCCTTCAGCATGTCCAGCTTTTCCTGGAGGGCGGACATGGCGGTGTTGATCGTTTCCTCCTGGGCCTCTGAGGAAACGATGAGCTTCTCTATGGCGGCGCATTCTTCCAGCGCGGCCGCCTCTTCCGCCTGATGATTGTCACAATTGAAATCGAGCACCTTTATTCTCTGTTCGATCCCTCTTATCTCGGCCTCAAATCTCTCCACATCTTTCTGCTTGCCGTTGACCAGGAGCTCAAGATCGCGGATTTCCGACCTCAACTCAAGCAGTTCTTCTTCCCATTGCAGGATGAGAGATGCGGCCTCCTTTTTCTTCTCAGCGTCCTCCGCAAGCGACACATTTAACTTGTCCACCTCTTGTTCCAGTTCGGCGATCTCCCGCTTGGTCTTAAGCAGGCTCTTGTCGCCATTCGTCTTGCTTCCCCCCGTTAGAACTCCCTGCGGGTTTATGATGTCTCCTTCCGATGTAACGAAGGTGCCTCTGAAACCGTTTCGCTCCCAGACGGAAATGCCGCTGCTGAGGTTCGGTATCAAGAGGACATCACCCAGCAGGTAATCGGCAATTTTCTCGAAGCCTTGATGAACACTGACTACGTCGATGAGTCTTACCGCACCCTTGAGATACTCTGCCGCAGAGCTGAAATTGTTATTTCTGACTTCGAGGGGGACGAAGGTTCCCCTCCCTGAAGAAGAGCTTTTCAGATAGTCGATGGCCAACATGCCATCTCTCTGACTTCTGACCACCATGTACTGGAGCTTTTCTCCCAGGACAGACTCAACCGCTGTTTCGTATTCACGGGGCACGTCCAGAACATCCGCAACAAGCCCCAGGCAGGTCTCGCCGGGCAGCATGTCGGGGCTTGCTACCTTTTTTGCCTGCATTATCGACTTCGTACCGTCAGAACACCAGGCGTAGCTTTCCTGCAACTCTCTAAGCGAGGAGAGGCGCGACGATTTCCTTCCCGCTTCATCCTTCATTTCCGAGATACGCTCGTCGATCAGTTGCAGATCATTTTTCGCCCGTTCGAGTTCATTAGAGGTCATGCTCGCACTATCCATGAGATTTTCCAGCGTGCCCTCATCAGTTTTTAGGGTTGACATCAGGGTATCAAGATTTTGGCAGGTCCCCGTAAGCCTTTCCCTGTTTTCGTTTGCTTCTCTGACGTCCCTCTCTTTTCTCTTCCTGATATCCTCTATACCCTTCCCAAGACCGACGAGGGTATTTTTCGCCTTCGCCTTTTCCGTCACTATTTCGAAAAACTCGATTTTCTTTTCCTCAAGTTCCGCGTGAAGCGATTTTGCCGTTGTCTTGAGTCCTTCAAGGTTCGCCTGGTTTTGGAGGACATTGTTTCTTACATTCTCAATCTCAACTCCGGATTCGTCTGCCATTGCGGTGAGGGTTTCTACTTCGTCGGCCAGGTTCTTTCCTCTCGTGCGGAGCAGCTCCAACTCGGCTGTGTTTTTCTGTTTCTGCGAGGCAATGTCTTTTATTTTGCCTTTGAGATGTTCGATCCGCTGTTCCTTTATGTTGATCGAATTTCTGATGTCGTAGAGTTTTTCCTGATACTCTGAAACGGAGGCCTCGTTTTCCAGGACTTCTGCCTTCAAGCCTTCGATTGAGGCTTCGAGTTCTTTCAGGTTGGTCGTTAATTCCAGATCCCTCTCGTTAAGGGAGTCGCGCGTTTTTCCCAGAGTTTCCTTCTGTCCGGATAGATCCGTGTATGTGTGGAGGGCCAGGGTCAGTTCCGCCTCTTTCACTTCCTTCTTCAGAGCCTTGTATTGCTCCGCCCTTTTGGCCTGCCGCGATACCGCATTGAGCTGAGATTTAACCTCTCTGATGATATCATTTAAGCGGAGGATGTTCTGTTTTGTTGCATCCATCTTCCGGATAGCCGATTCTTTTCTGACCTTATATTTCGATATACCCGCAGCATCTTCGATGAACTGTCTTCTATCTTCGGGTTTTGCTTCAACGAGATTGGCAACGCTGTTCTGCTCCACGAGGGAATAGGTTCTCAGGCCGAGCCCTGTGCCCATGAGGAAGTCTCTGACATCGATGAGCCGGCACGGCACCTTGTTGATGGTGTATTCGCTTTCGCCATCCCTGAAGAGCCGCCGTGAAATCATGACCTCGCTACATTCTGCATATTCCCCGGGGAATTGCCGCCCGTTGCTGTCCAAGATCATGGATACTTCGGTCATGCCGATGGGGGAGGCGTTCTCAGCGCCGTGAAAGATGATGTCGTCCATCTTTTTCCCGCGCAGGGTCTTGATCCGCTGTTCACCCATTGCCCAGCGGATGGCGTCAACGACGTTGCTCTTGCCGCATCCATTGGGACCAACGATGGCGGAGATACCTTTCGAAAAATCAAGGACCATCTTATCCCGGAAGGATTTAAATCCGACTATCTCAAGTCTCTTAAGTCTCATCTCTTTTCTTTCCAGCTAAGATTACACAAAAAACCCTTTAACTCGTCCCCATCGCTCGGGGTCAATTGGGCCAAACCTCACTAAACTCGATAAATATTAACAGAAGAAAGAGCCCTTGTAAAGAAAAAATACAACTAAATGTATCTAAAAATTTTCGACCACAACATATAGTATTGACACTTCCAATTCCCGAAATGATACTTTTTTGCCGGGGGCGGATGTGGTATAAGATAAGTGACGGTCGCCACGATGGGCTTTTTTGCAATAATAATTATATGTTCGCAGTATAAGGGCCTAAAAAATCTGCGCCTCATGTCATTGAGAGGAAGTGAAACGACCGAAGCAATCTTACAAGTTGTTGAAAATATGAAGAATGCCGCGTCACTACGTTCCTGGCATTGATAAATTAGGATTACGATGCGGCATGCCCAAAAAGCGGGACGGTGAGGAATGGTGTTATGGATGAGGAAAAATGGGAAGTGGCCTGTACGGCTTCGGGAATGACGAATGCCAATATTGTCTTGGGGAGACTGGAGACGGAAGGCATACCCGCAAGATTGAAATACGAAGCAGTAGGAGCGATCTACGCGATAACGATCGATGGTCTCGGTAAAGTGGATATCCTAGTTCCTGCGAGCTATATCCCGAAGGCCCGGGAAATACTGGCGCGAACTTACGAGGACGGGGATATGGACTGGGAGAAGCGATGAGGTTAGGATGCAGTCTTTATTCTTACCCGCAGGCGCCTTTCATTGCATGTCAACCGCCTATGGAAGACATGTCTTTCATACACTTCTTTATATGGTGGCCTTCATCACAGGCAAGGGCATGTTGAATGGGTTTTTTCGCAATGGCCCTCTTGATGAGCTCTGCCAGATCCGCATCGCTGCAGCCGCTGCGCAGCGGTCCCCTCAGATCGACATCTTCGTCTGAGAGCAGGCACACCCTGAGGTGGCCGTTCGCAGTGAGCCTTAGGCGGTTGCATGAATCACAGAATTGCTGACTCAAAGGGCTTATAAAACCGATCTCTCCGGCGCCTCCGGCGATCCTGTAGATCTCTGCGGGGCCTTCCATCTTGGTCCTCCTGCCGTTTGCGCGTTCCAGAAGGTAATGCCTGCCGATTATCTCCCTGATAACAGTGTTGGAAAGATAGCGGCTGCCATGATCGAGGGCAGGGCGGCCCACATCCATGAGCTCGATGAACCTCACCTGGTAAGGTTTGCGAAGGCTGAGTTCTGCAAAATCCATTATCTCGTCTTCGTTAAATCCCTTCATTGCCACAATATTAATCTTGATAGGTGAGAAACCGATCCTCTGAACTTCATCGATTCCCGCGAGGACTGCACTGAGGTCTCCGCCCCTGGTAATCTGTGTGTATTTTTCGGCATTGAGGGAATCAAGACTGATGTTGATTCTTTTTACGCCCGCGGCAAAAAGTTTCGCCGCAAAGGTCGCCAAGAGGATCCCGTTCGTTGTGAGGCTGATGTCATCAAGGCCTTCCGTTGATGTCAGCGAGGCGATAAAATCGCAGACGCCGCGCCTGACCAGAGGCTCGCCTCCGGTTATCCTGACTTTGCTGATGCCTATGCCTGCGGCTATGCGCACGATTCGCAATATTTCTTCGTATCTCAGAATGTCGTCATGTCCTATGAGGGATACACCTTCCTTGGGCATGCAATAGCTGCAGCGAAGGTTGCACCTGTCCGTGATGGAAACTCTAAGATAATTAATCTCTCTGTTATATCTATCAATCATGGGGTATGTTATTCGCCTGTGGATTTCTACATCTATCTAAACAGTTTTCCTTTTAGCATACTTATAAGCACATAGCAAGACCCCCCAAAACCCCCGCTCCGGGCATGGTAAATCTTCCTTGACACCGGTCTATATCTCTATTAGAAGTCAACTTCTGTTTTTATGGTTTATGATCGTGGCGCGTACATGCAGGCGCACAGGATCAGGGAGAATATATGGCAAAAATACCTATTACAAAAGCCGGATATGAAAAATTGAAGAAGGAGCTGGAATATATAAAGACAGTCTCGCTGCCCGAAAATATCCGGGACATCGAAGTAGCAAGGGCACACGGAGATATAACAGAGAATGCGGAATTTGCCGCGGCCAAGGAAAGGCAGTCTTTTCTGCAGGGCAGGATTGCGGAGCTCGAAAATAATCTTGCCGCGTCGTATGTTGTGAGCCTCCATGGCTTAACAACCGACAAGATCGTTTTTGGATCGATTGTCACTCTGGAAGACACGAATACGGGGAGCCGCATAACTTATCAGCTCGTAGGTCCCTTCGAGTCAGATCTCAAAGAGAATAAAATTTCCGTGACCTCACCTATAGGAAAGGCGCTGATCGGGAAAAGTGCCGGTGATGAAATCAGCGTTAAGACGCCGGGAGGTACACGTGAATTTGAGATAGCGGATATCTGTATTGTAGGGAAGAAATAGTAACGCAGGGTATTAAGAAAACAAAAAAGCCAGGAGTTCAAATCTCAACCCCTGGCTTTCTTCATTTGTATCTATTTGCGCTCTAAGTGTGCTTATCGGCTACGCCGATCCTTGTAATTGCCCTGGTTAGGGCTGCCCTGATCATATCGTATTCCACATCTTCCTTGGATAACTTGGACAACTTTGCTTCCGCAGTTTCTTTTGCCTTTTTTGCCCGTTCTTTGTCTATCAAATCCGCCCTTTCTGCAGTTTCAACGAGGACTGTAACTTTGCCTGCCGTGACTTCAGTATAGCCGGTATTGACGGCGTAGTATGTTTTCTTGCCGTCCTTCGTAAAATTCAACTCACCGACATCAATCGAACTCAGAAGCGCTGCGTGGCCCCGGAGCACACCGAACTCACCCTCGGAACCAGGTATTGTAACTTCTTCTATCTTGCCGCTGAAGGCCATTTTTTCGGGGGTAACAATTTCCAACATCAATTCGTCAGCCATGTAGAATCCTCCGGCCTCATTACTCTGACATCTTCTTCGCTGCCTCTACAACCTCGTCTATACCGCCAACCATGTAGAATGCCTGCTCGGGCAGTTCGTCATGTTTTCCTTCCAGGATCTCCTTGAACCCTCTCACTGTTTCAGCAACGGAGACGAATTTGCCTTCCCTGCCGGTGAACTGAGCGGCTACGAAGAACGGCTGGGACAGGAATCTCTGGATCTTCCTCGCCCTGCTGACCGTCACTTTGTCGTCTTCGGAAAGTTCGTCCATACCCAGGATGGCGATGATATCCTGCAGGTCCTTATATTTCTGCAAAGTCACCTGTACCTGTCGGGCAACCTGATAGTGCTCAAGGCCTAAGACAATCGGATCAAGAATGCGGGATGTTGAATCGAGGGGATCCACGGCGGGATAAATCCCGAGTTCCGTAAGCGGTCTCGACAAAACGACTGTACCGTCAAGATGCGCGAAGGTCGTTGCCGGAGCCGGGTCTGTAAGGTCGTCCGCGGGCACGTATACACACTGAACGGCGGTAATAGAGCCTTTCGTCGTGGAAGTAATGCGCTCCTGCAGTGCGCCCAGGTCTGTAGCCAGTGTCGGCTGATAACCGACCGCTGAAGGCATGCGGCCGAGAAGGGCCGAGACCTCTGAACCTGCCTGAGTGAACCGGAATATGTTGTCGACGAAGAGAAGCACGTCCTGACCTTCAACATCTCTGAAGTATTCTGCCGCAGTGAGAGCAGTGAGGGCCACCCTTGCCCTTGCTCCCGGTGGTTCCGTCATCTGGCCATAGATCAAGGCGGCCTGCTTGATAACGCCCGACTGTTTCATTTCGAGGTAGAGGTCGTTACCTTCACGTGTTCTTTCGCCGACGCCTGCAAATACGGAAATACCACCGTGGTGCATGGCGATATTGTTGATCATCTCCATCATGACGACGGTTTTGCCGACGCCTGCGCCACCAAACATCCCCATCTTTCCGCCTCTGGGGAAGGGAACGAGAAGATCGATGACCTTGACGCCTGTTTCCAGAACGTGAACCGACGTATCCTGTTCAATAAACGCCGGGGCTGCCCGGTGGATGGGAGAGTAATTTTTTGCGACCACCGGTCCCAGACCGTCGACGGGCCTGCCCACAACGTTCAGAATCCTGCCCAGACATTCGGGACCAACGGGGGCCATTATAGGTGTGCCTACATCCTTCGCCTTCATACCCCTGACAAGGCCATCCGTGATGTCCATGGCGATGCATCTGACTACGTTGTCACCCAGGTGCTGGGCAACCTCAATAATTAGATTGTCTTCCTTGTCGTCAATCGTGGGGTTGGTGATAGTGATTGCGTTTAGGATCTCTGGAAGATTTCCTTCATCAAACGCCACATCAACTACCGGTCCTATTACCTGCACAACCGTTCCTATATTCATACCTGTCTCCTTAATCTATAATGCCTGATTTATTAGCTCTTTGTCAGGGCCTCCGTACCGCCGACAATATCCATCAGCTCGGACGTAATGGCTGCCTGTCTCGCTTTGTTCATTCTTAACGTAAGGCTCTGGATCATTTCCTCGCAATTCTTTGTGGCGTTGTCCATGGCGACCATCCGTGCGCCGTTCTCACCGGCGGATGTCTCCAGGAGTGCCCGGAAGATCAGAACATGAACGTACATGGGAAGGAGCTTCCCCAGCAGGATTTCATCTGAGGGTTCATAAATGTAATCGATTCTTGCGGTGGGCTCTATATCTTCATCCTTTCCGATGGGGGGCAAGGGGAATAGCCTCACAACCGCAGGCCTCTGTACGGCAATGTTCCTGAATTCATTGTATACGACATACAGTTCGTCATACTCCTCCTGCATGAAGGGGGGAATGATTTCATCGGAAATTTTTACGGCGAGGGTTATGTCGAATTTCCCAAAGACGTCAGACCAATCTTTAGTCAGCTTCACTTTTTTCCTGAAATAATCTCTCCCTTTCCTTCCGACGGCAATCAATTGTACCTCTTTGCCTTCGCCGGTCTTCTCCCGAACGAATCTCTCCGCGGCTTTAATCAAATTGGTATTGAAACCTCCGCACAAGCCTCTGTCAGAGGTCATGATGATAACCCTGATTTTTTTCGGGTCCCTGACAGCAAGCAGGGGGTGGGTTTCAGAGTCTACACGAAGTGCCAGGCTGGTCAGCACATCCATGAACCTCAGTGCATAAGGACGAAAATTCTCCATCCTCAACTGTGCAGCTTTCAGTTTCGAGGCAGCCACCATGTTCATGGCCCTGGTGATCTGCTTCGTTTTCGAAACTGCGATAATCTTTCTTCTAATGTCCTTTAATGAAGCCATTAACGCTCCCTTTTCTCTTTACGTGCTCTATTTTTCAGAGGTATTCCGATTCTTTACGCCGTGACAAAAACAGTTTCAAACTCTGTCAATACGTCTTTCATCTTTTTCTCGAGGTCCGGGCCGATCTCCTTTTTCTCCTCAATCTCACGGTTGACTTCAGGGTACTTGCTCGCAATGAAACTCAGGAGCTGAGGCTCGTATTCTTTCAGTTTATCTACCGGGTATTTGTCCAGAAAGCCTCTTGTACCTGCAAACAGGATGGCAA
>Ga0315291_10006926_pt1 | contig 14059 bp, 18 predicted proteins | sample YL17G12_20_MG_FD_203070 | JGI IMG/M metagenome (GOLD analysis project Ga0315291, IMG submission 203070) | Sediment microbial communities from Yellowstone Lake, YNP, Wyoming, USA - YL17G12_20 | ecosystem: Environmental > Aquatic > Freshwater > Lake > Sediment | place: USA: Wyoming | collected...
ATTTAAGCAAGAAATGGCTCCTGATTTAACCAAATATGAAAAATGGTGTCATAGTCTTGGAAGTGTTATAAAAATAAAAATTTCCAGCAAAGAAGAAGAAAAAGTCAGAAAATTTGTTAATATTGCACATCTCGAAATAGAACCTTGGCAAGCATTGAATCTTAGCGTGATGGCTTTTATTAGCATTTTTCTTTTGAGCTTATTCGTTTCTGTAGGATTGACTTTAGTTACAGGAAGTTTTCCAATATTATTTTTCTTTTTAATGATTATTCTTTCATTATTTTTATTTTATTTTGTTAATGGATATCCACAGAGACTTGCAAACAAATGGAGATTAAAAGCAAGTTCTCAAATGGTTCCCGCAATTCTTTACATTGTTGTTTATATGAGACATACTTCTAATTTAGAAAAAGCAATTTTATTCGCTGCTGAACATTTGCAATATCCTCTTGCCCTTGATTTTAAGAAAGTTTTTTATGATGTTTCTATTGGGAAATTTTCAACAATAAAAGAGAGTCTTGATAATTATCTAGAAATATGGAGAGATTATTCTGTTGAGTTTATTGAATCTTTTCATTTAATTGAATCGAGTTTATTTGAACCTGATAATGCAAGAAGAATAACCACTTTAGAAAAATCTCTTCAAGTAGTTCTTGATGGTGTTTATGAAAAAATGCTTAATTTCTCTCATGGAGTAAGAAGTCCAATGACAAATGTTTACATGCTAGGAGTTGTTCTTCCTACCTTAGGATTAGCACTACTTCCTCTTGCATCTGCGATGATTGGAGATTTAATAAGATGGTATCATGTTTTTATTTTATTCAATTTGATAATTCCATTCTTTGTATTTTATTTAACAGACAAAATAATGCTTCTACGCCCAGGAGGACACGGAGAAACAGAACTTCTTGAGAGAAATCCTTTATATGAAAACTATAAAAGCAAGAAACATTACACAAAGGCGTTCTTAATTTGCCTTCCATTTTTTATTCTTGGGGCATTGCCATTAATTTTTCAATACACTCCTGTTCCGGAGATGTTAGGATTGCAAAAAGATTATACTTTTACTCAATTGGGATTAGGATTCTTGGGAAATGATTTCATATTTAATTTCAAGCAAACTACTTCGGGGTTTACAGGGCCTTTTGGGATTGGTGCTTTGTTTTTCAGCATGCTTATCCCTGTTGGAGCTGCTTTATTTTTTGTAATATCTTTCCGGAGCAAGACAAAAGAATTAATTGTTGAAAGAGAAAAAACAAAACAGCTTGAAAATGAATTTAATAATTCTCTGTTTCAATTAGGAAACAGAATTGGGAATGGTGTTCCGCCTGAACTTGCATTTGGAAAAATTGCAGAATCTTCCAAAGGATTAATCACAGAGGATTTTTTCAGGAGAGTTAATTACAATGTAACTCAGATGGGAATGAGTGTTGAAACAGCAATTTTTGACAACAGGAGAGGAGCATTGATTTATTATCCTTCTGAATTAATTGCAACAAGCATGAGAATTTTAATAGAAGCAGCTAAAAAAGGACTTGCTATTGCTGCATTAAGCTTAATGAGCATTTCTGAATATGTAAAAAATATCCAAAAAATCACGAGTAGATTGAAAGATTTGCTTGCTGAAATTGTTTCTGATATGAAGAGCAACATGACTTTCCTTGCTCCTTTGTTATCTGGAGTTGTTGTTGGTTTGGCTGTTATGATTACTTCTATATTGAATAAATTAGATTTGGCTAATCTTGCAGGGGGAGCAGATGTTGGAATAGGAAATCTTGAATCAATCTTGGGAATTTTCAACATGGCTAAAATGATTCCTCCTTATCATTTGCAGATAATCATTGGACTTTATTTGATTGAAGTGACTTTTATTCTTACAAGAACTCTTGTTACTGTTGATTCTGGTGAAGACAAATTGCAACAAACAAGCGAGATAGGAAAAAATCTGAAAAGAGGAACAACTCTTTATTTTATTACTGCACTATTAACAACTCTTGCTTTGTTTGTGTTGAGTACGATTGTGCTGAGCAATTTGGTGTAATGAGAATTTTATAATTAAAAAATAATTAACTATCCCTTCCAACCAGCCCCCAACCACCCGCCTCAAGAAAAGTGTTAATGTAATAATTGAAATCTATTGTAGATGTTTCAAGTTGAATGATGTTGTTTTATGTTAATCTAATATCAAATTTTGCGAACGAAGTGAGCAAACAATCTTTAAGAAAATTTATAAGTTATGAATTCTATTTTTTATCATGAAAAAAGTCCTCAGGAGAAACCTGCGGATTTTCATTTAATAGATAAAATGAAAAAGAGGATGAAAAAAAATGGTGTTGTTTCTGATTATTTGCCTTGGTTGCTTATAGCAATTGCTGTTCTTGTGATCATCGTAATCGCAATATTTTTCATGAAACAAAGCGGATTTTCTTTGATTGACAGAATTAAAGCTTTATTTGGAGGAAGATAAAAGAAGATGTCACAACTAACAACAGAACAATTAGTAAAAATAATCATTGGAGTTTTAGTCTTTGTTGCAGTTATTGTTGGAGTTTTTTTATTTTTTAGATTTAAGGTTATTGATTTTTTCAAGGGGTATACTGATGATGGAACAGGAGAGCAAACTCAAGGGGGAACAGAAGGAGAAACACCACAATTAAAGGTTCCTACTGAAATTTTAAAGAAAGTTCAAAAACTTTGCGGGTATTGCACTAGTAGTTTTTATACTCAAGGAGTACTTTGTTCAAAAGAAGAATGTGAGGGGATAAGCAACTTGCTTAATCTTGGGTGCCAATTTGTCAAAGGAACAATAAATGGAAATTGCTTAGCTATTTCAACAGGAGTTTCTTACGAAGGGAGAATAATACCTTCAAGATTATGTGAAGATTGTGGAAGTGCTGCATTTTGTACTGAAAAAGAATGCAGTGGTTTAAATTCAGAATTAACTAAGTTTGGTTTAAAATGTATTTATACTCCTAGGAAGATTCTTGCTCTTCCTCCGACACCTGCTAAATGTACAACTACACAATTATAAAATGAAAAATAAAATGAATAGAAAAGGATTTTTACTTGGAGAAGAAACAATCAAGATAATAATTGCAATTATCTGCCTTGTTGCTCTTGTTTATTTTCTTATTTCTCTTTACATGGCTAATAAAGACAAAGATTTAGAGTTAGCAAAAGCTTCTTTAGAGAAATTAGTTAATGATGCAAATGCAGGAAAAACAGAAACAGAAATTTATAATCCAAAAGGATGGGGAATAGTGTCTTTTTTGTCTTCTCAAAAAGAAGATCTCCCTGAATTTTGCAAAAATAAGGGATGGAATAATTGCATCTGTATTTGTAATTTTCCTGGAAGATCTGTTAAAACTTTTTTAACTGCTTGTAATACTAAGGGAGTATGTCAAGAAAGTGATTTTAGCGTTATTGGAAAGGCACAATTTATATTTGAATATGAACAAGATGGAATTGAAATAACTCCCCCATTATTTTTATCCATAAAAGATAAAACAATAACAAAAAAACCCACAACTTAAATGGAACTAGATGAAATGATGAAATATGCGATTTGGATTGCCTTTTTTATAATTGCATTATTTGGAATTTATTTTTTGCTTAAAAAATTTGGAATATTATAAACTGAAAAAATGAAAAACAAAACGAAAAGAGGAGAATTAACAACACAACAATTAGTGATGATAATAATTCTTATCCTTAGCTTTGCAATTATATTGTTCTTTATCTTTAGATTAGGGTTAGGAAAAACTACTGACAGAGAAATTTGCCATGATTCTGTTGTAAAAAAATCAAATCTTGTACTTGGAAAATTATCAGGAGAATTTAATTGCAAAACAACTTCTACTTGCATATCTGCAGGAGGACAATGCAGTGATATAACCGCTGAAGCTACAGTTAATGTTAATGCAAATAACAAAGATGAAATATTCAAGGCAATTGCAGAAGAAATGGCTAATTGCTGGTGGATGTTTGGAGAAGGGAAATTAAATTACGAAGCAGGTTGTGCTGTTTGTTCTGAGATTGCTTTTGATGATAAAATAAAAAGTACTTATCCTGAGGGAATTTCTCACAAAGAATTTTTAGATAGTTTAACAAAACCAATGAATGTCCAAAAAAACAATGATAATTATTTGTATTATCTTTATGAAGTTAGTAGCTTGAATTCTGTTTTTGAAAAAGATTCAAAATTTAAAATTGATTATGATAAAAAAACAAATTTTACTCTAAAAGGAAAATTCATAATTATGACAGGGATTTTCAAGGGGAAACCTTTAGAAACATTTAGTCATTTCATTCAAGGACAATCAAATAACAATTATATCATTCCTTACTTTCCTACTACTGTAGAAGAATCTCCTAAAGAATGTAATCAAAATTTTTTAACCAAAAGAACTTAACATTTATTAAGTTATTTTGTTATTTTTAATTATGAAAAAAAGAGGAAATATTCTAGCAGAGAATATCATTTTCATCATTTTAAACTTAGCTTTTATCGGAATAATTGTCCTTTTTATTTTTTTAAAGACCGGAGATGCTGCTGTTCTTGAAGAAGTTTATGCAAAGCAGATTGCTTTGATGATTGATGCTGCAAAACCAGAAATGAAAATTACTCTAAATATTGAAGAAGGAATTGTAAAATTAGCAAAAGAAAAAAATAAGAAACAAGAAGAACTCCTGAAAGAGGAAATAGAGAGTATAGTAAAAATTAAGAATAATATTGTTACTGTCAAAATAAGGCAAGAAGAAGGAAGAGATTCTTCCTATTCTTTTTTTAATAATCTCAATGTGACTTCTCCTGTTTTTAATAAAGAGAAGAGCGAAATTTATTTTACTACGAGAGCATTTGAGAAACCAATTACAATTCAGAAAGTTATTAGTTATGCAAAAGATAATGTTGTTAAAGACAAACAATGCAATTGTGGTGATGAATGCGAGAATTACGCGAATTTAATCCTGAAATATGCTAATGAAAATGGTATTGATTCTATTTTGCTTCTTTCATTAATGATGCAAGAATCTTCATGTAATAAAACTGTAAGTAGTGATAGTTCTGTTGGTTTAATGCAGATAAATCCTGCTTATCATTGTGGGAAATATGGATTATCTGATGATGAAACCGAATGTAGAAATCAGCTATTAACCAATGTTGAATTAAACATTAATGCAGCAGCACAAATTTTAAAAGAATATTATAATACTTACAGTGGAGGATTATTTTTTGATGCATGTGCCGAAACTAAGAAAAAGACTTATTATTATTGGGATGCAGCACTAAGAAAATATAATGGTTCAGGATGTAATTCGGCTTATCCTGCACAAGATAATTTTGTTGAAGACATTAATGAGAGATATAATCTTCTTAAAGAGGTAAAATGAGCAAACAGGAAATTCAATTCACAACCTCGCTAACATGGATTAAACGCGAAGTTGCTCACCACGAATACAAAATTGATTGGAGTGAACGGAAACGAACAGGAATTTCATTTCACGCTATTTTTCAAGAAGAAAAATATCAGAGGTATTTTGCATAATGAAAATATTCAGAAAGATGAATAAAAAGGGAGACAAGATGATTTCAGTATACTGGTTTGTCATACTTTTCATTGTAGCAGCTGCTGTTGTTTACATGGTTGCTATTTTTTATGGTGCTCCTAAGAATGTCAAAGAAGTAGAATCAAAACTCCTTGCAAATAAAGTTGCTGAATGCATCTCTCAAGGGGGGTATCTAAAAAATGGAATTTTAGGAAACAATTATTTTAAAAACAATTTGTTGAAGGAATGCAATATTAATTTTAGTGTTGAAGATTTCAGTGATTGGAAAGAGAAAGAACAATACTATCTTGAAGTTGGTATTTACAAATTTAATCCAAGTCTTCCTGATAATATAGGTGAAAAAGTTTTTAATTTTTCTAAAGGAAATATAAATCTAAAGACAGATTATTTATTGAGACATAAAAGAACTGAAAGAAAGATAGATATGATTGTTCTTCATTATAGTGCAACTTCTGACGCGCAGACAACAGTAACAGTTTTAGAAGATAGAAAATTAAGCATACATTATATTGTTGATAAAGATGGGACAATAGTTTCAAGTTCTACTACTGAGTCTAAAGGAGTGGTTGATGAAGGAACAGAAGCAAAACATGCTGGTTGTTATAATCCTGACACAAAAATAACATTTGAACCTTGTGAGAGTTCAATACCCTCTCCTGAAGAAACATGCTGCATAAACGTTAATCCTACATCTATTGGAATAGAAATTGTCAATAGTGGAAATGAAGAATACACTCCTGAACAGATAACTGCATTAGAAATTTTAGTTTCTGGAATTATTTCAAGATATAATATCCCTGTCGATAGAACACATATAATTGGACATGACGAAGTAGCTCCTGGTTACAAATCAGATCCAGGTTCATTGTTTCCTTGGCCAGAATTCATGGCTAATGTTAAAAATGAAGGAGAAGAAGTTGGATTAGGAAGAAGTTTTTATGTTATTGATAAAACAAACAGTCAATATGTTGTTAAAATACTTCCTTTGATAGGAAAATCAAAAAAATGAAACTTAAAAAAAATAAACAAGGACAAGTTGCTACAACAATGACTTGGGTTGTTGCTACTATAATCATAGTAATAATTTTAGTAATTTCTATCTTATTAACTGCTGCATTTGGAAAAAGAACTTACAATGATAATCCTTCATTTGAAAAAACAGATTTACTTGTCTCCAAATCTCTTTTTTCTTATCTTTTAACAAAAGAATCTGGGAAAATGATATTTAATCAAATAGATGAAGATAGTGATTTAAATGAATTTAATACCTTGTTAAGCTTGAAAGTTTTTGTTGATTTGTATAAAAATGATTATCCAAATGGTATTTGGTTTGATGTCCATGGAAAAGGAGCAGAATCTTCTGCTAATTCTTTAAGAAAAAAATATTACGAAGATTATTATCAAAAAACTCTTGGAAAAAAAGAATATTCTTATTCTATAATAGCTCCTAATATTGATGAAAGAATTTTCTTTGGGAATGTTCCCGATAATTTTAATAATTTTAATACTAAAAATTTAGTCCTGGCTTTAAGAAAATGAAAAGAATAACAAAAAACAAAAAGGCAGACATTCCTATAGTAGTTCTTGTACTTGGAGTTTTCTTCATCTGCATGATGGTACTTGGAAGCTTTTATTTTTTCCAAAACAGAATGGATAGAACTTTCATTGGAACAGGAATTATTGAGAAAGCAATTGTAATTGAAGACAAATATTATTTCTACAAAAGCACTGGAAAATTTACTGAACCAGAGATAGAAAAAATTCTTGGAATACAAACAGAAGGGGGGAGAAAATATATTGAACTTACTAACCCAGATAAAAGTATTTCTATAAAATACTATTTGCCAGAGAATTAATGAAAACCTTTATAAATATAAAAACACTAAAATAAACATGCAAAATAAAAGAGGACAAGAGCTGAGCACAACTGCTATCATACTAATTATTCTTGGAGTGCTAGTACTAGTTATACTTATAGTTGGTTTTGCATTAGGATGGAACAGAATTGCTCCTTGGTTATCAAGAGATAATGTTAATCAGGTTGTAGATTCTTGCAATAGTGCTTGTACCACAAAAAGCGTTTATGATTTCTGCCTTAAAGGAAGAGACATGACTGCAGAAAAAGTAGACTACAAAGCATTAACTTGTAATTACATAGCAAATTACATGCAAAGAGATACTACGAAAAACTTTGGAGTTCAGAAATGCATAGATTTAGATTGTACCACTGTTGAAGTCTTAAACAAAAATATGAATGTTACAGATTTTATTACTGTAGGGAATCCATGTTCTACTCACTTAAATACATATATACAATCTTTCCAGGATGAAACAAATACTAAAAATATTAGGAATAGTTTGTTAAGTCAATCATGTCCTGCAGCGCCTGCTGCCTAAATAAATTTAATTTTTCTTAACTATAAAATGGATTACGGATTTTCTGAAAAACGAAGCAAGAAGAAAAATAAAAAGAAGGAACGAAAAAAACATCCTTATAGGACTAAAGGAAAATTTAGAACTACTACCATTAAAGCATGATGTTTTTTTCTTATCCTCGCTTCGCTGTGGATGAGACTCTCCATTTGAGTTTGGAAATCTCATAAAGAAAGAAGCATCCTTACAGACAAGGCGGAAAAAGAAGAAGTCAGGGGAAATAAAATTGTCTGCTACGCAGAATTATTCATAAATTTTAATAGAAGAATTGAAGCCTGTTATCGCTTTAAGTAACTTATAACCAGCGTTTATGATTAATCTAAATATCAATTCTTGCGAACGAAGTGAATAAGCAATTATTCGAGAAACAATTATAAATATATTTTAACATCTTATTTTATGATTGAAGTGATTATATTACTAGCAATTGCACTCATATGGATTATATTTGCAACTGTTCAAGATTTGAAATCAAGAGAGATTGCTAACTGGCTTAATTTTTCCTTGATTATATTTGCTTTGGGATTTAGATTTTTTTATTCGCTTTTTTCAGGAACAGGCGAAGATTTTTCCTTTTTTATTCAAGGAGTTATTGGGTTAGGAATATTTTTTGTTTTAGGAAATATTCTTTATTATAGCAGGATGTTTGCAGGAGGAGATGCAAAATTAATGATTGCCTTAGGAGCAATTCTTCCTTTGTACAATAATACAATTGATAATTTGAAATTTTTCTTAATTTTCTTTTTAGCATTTTTAATTTCAGGAGCTATTTATGGAATAATTTCTATTCTTTATTTTAGCCTTAAAAATTTCAAGCCATTCAAGAAAGAACTTAGCGAACAATTCAAGAAGAAAAAGAAATTAGTGTTTTTAGGAATGTCTTTTGGAGTTATATCCATGATTTTAGGATTATTCTTTAATTTTTTCTTTTCTTTTGGAATAATGCTTTTCTTGACTCCTTATGTTTATATTTACGTTACTGCAGTTGATGAAGCATGCATGATTAAAAATGTAAAAACGAAAAATTTAACAGAAGGAGACTGGCTTTACAAGAATGTCAAAATAGGGAAGAGGTACATGAAAGCTGATTGGGATGGGCTAGAGAAAAAAGACATAAGAGAATTAAGAAAAAGATATTCAAAGATAAAAATAAAGCAAGGAATTCCTTTCTCACCTGTTTTCTTGATTAGTTATATAATAATAGTGACTTTATTTTTGTTGAAAATAAACTGGATTAATTTATTTAGATAGGAAAGAATTGATTTTAAGCCTGACTTCGTCAAGGCTTTTCATTAAGAATATTTTAATGTACTGAACTTCTTTAACGATGTTTAAGTTTAACAAAAGTCATTTTTGATTATCATTTCCGAAATATTTTGCGAAGCCAAACTTTTTTTTGAAGAACTAAGGAATTCTCTTTGGTAAACGGAACTTTTCCACTGGTTTTTCTTCTTTAACTTGTTCTTTTTCTTTTGCTTCTGTTTTTTCCTTGTGTTCTTTTGATTTTAGCTTTTTTTCTTTTACTTCTTCCTGCAAAATTTCTTGAATTTCTTTCAATTCTTCTGGTACTTCTTTTTTTCTTTTTGAAGAAGAAGTTTCATCCTTGTAGATCGGAAGAAGATTCAAAACTTTATGCCCAAAAAGTTCTGAAACAAAATTTTCTATTTTTTTTGCCTTGAATTTTGTTTTTATTTTCTTTGCAATTTCTGCTGATAATTCTTTTATCTCTTTTGCATCTATTTCTTCTTTGTGTTCTTTTGGAATTATCAATGTGTGAGATTCAGATATAGGATTTATTTCAAGAACTGCTATTGCTTTTTCATTTTCTCCAATTTTATAAGATGGAATTTCTCCTGATATTATTGAACAAAAAATGCATTTTCCACCATCATTTCCAAGCATTTGATTTTGCTTTATAAAATTTTCAAGTTCTTCTGAATTCATAGAATTAATCTGTTCTATAGCAAAACTTTTCTTGTCGTCTGGAAAATTTTCGCTGATTTGTCTTACTAATTGTTCTTTTATTTGCTGTGTTTGTTCATTGCTTAACATGTTAAATTTATAACAGTCTTCTCATATCTGTTGTTTGAACTGAATTAACTTCTTTAATTTGGCTGATTTCTTCTTCAAGTTTGTCCGCATTCGCTGTTTCAGGCAATTCAAAAAATGTGATTATTGCTTTCAAACCAAATGCAACAGGCTCTTCTGAATATTTTTCATTCTTTCCACCTTTCTCTTGAATTAATTTTCCTATTTCTTGCTCTATTTCTTCAAGATTTGTATCTGGAGAAGAAGGCATAATTTTCATTGTTACTCCTAAAGTTCCCATAATTTATTTTAATTCAGATGGTTTATAAGGTTTCTGATTTGAAGATTTGAAGAAAGGTTAATGAATAATTGAAGTTTGTTGTCGATGTTTTATAGTTAAACAAAATCGTTTTTGATTAATTTAACTATCAATTTTTGTGAATGAAATGAGCAAATAGGAAATTTGCCACAAATGCAAAATCGGCATAGATGTATTTTGCATAATGAACACTATTTATTACTAAGAAAATTACAACAATACTTAAAAACATTAGGAATTTTTTCTTCCAATGAGAGACGCAAGCGTCAGCACAGATACAAAATTGGCAGGAGTGAATGGAAACGAACAGGAAGTTCATTTCACGCTATTTTTCAAAATGATACGAAACAAGAAGTTTCTACAAAATACAAAACAGGAGTTTTGCATAAAGAAAAATGTTGGAGGTATTTTGCATAATGCCAGATAATTATGAAAGGATTTTGAAAAAAATATCAGAATCTGCAGGTGTTGCAAAAGAGGAAATTGAAAGAAAGATTGAGGCAAAAAGAGCAAAGCTTTCTGGATTAATAAGCAGAGAAGGAGCTGCACAGATTGTTGCTGCTGAATTAGGAGTAAGTTTTGACAATGAAAAATTAAAGATTAATGAACTTCTTCCTGGAATGAGAAGAGTAAGCCTTGTTGGCAAAGTGATAAGCATTTTCCCTGTGAGAGAATTTGAAAAAAACGGAAAAAAGGGAAAAGTCGCAAACATGGTAATTGCTGATGAAACTTCTAACATAAAGCTCGTGTTATGGGACACTAATCATATTGGCTTGATTGAAACAGGAAAAATCTCTATTGGAGGCGTTATTGAAATCTCAAATGCAAGCATGAGAGAAAATGAAATTCATTTGGGAAGTTTCTCTGAATTCAGATTAAGCAATATTACTATTGAAGATGTTAAAACAGAGAGAATATCCAGAGAAAAAACTATTCTTGATTTAAAAAATTTGGACAATGCAAAAACAAGAGCATTCATTGTTCAATTATTCGAGCCAAGATTTTTTCATGTTTGTCCTGAATGCAAGAAAAAAGCTATTCTTGAAGGAGAAAGTTTTATCTGTGCACAACACGGAAAAGTCCCAGCAGATAAGAGAGCACTGATGAATTTCGTTATTGATGATGGAACAAGTTCAATAAGAGCAGTTGTTTTTCACGAAAATCTGAAAAAAATGGGAATTGAAAATTTTGAACAAGAAGAATTGATAAAACAGAGAGAAAGACTTCTTGGAATGGAAATGTTTTTTTTAGGAAGCATAAGAAATAATAAAATTTTCAACACTCCTGAATTTATTGTTGATTCTGTTGAAGAAATTAATCTTGATAATCTGATTGAAAAGCTAGAGAAGAATTAATAATTTTATAAACCTCTATGATTTAATTCTTAAATGCTGTTCAGAACACATATTGCAGTCGCAATTTTTTTTATTTTGCTTTTTTTGTCAAAGATTGAGCACAAAATTTCTTTTGTTTTAATTTTATTTGCTGCTGCAATTATTCCTGATATTGATACAAGATTTTCAAAAATTGGAAAAAGAAAGATTTTTCGATTATTGCAGTTTTTTGTGAAGCATAGAGGATTATTTCATAGCTTTTTTTTCTTGATATTCATTACTCTTATACTTGTTTTGTTCATTCCGATAATCTCGCTTCCATTTTTTCTTGGGTATTCCTCACATTTAATGCTGGACAGTTTTACAATTGAAGGAATTTATCCATTTTATCCATTAAAGAAAAGGATTTTTGGAAGCGTAAAGACAGGCGGGAAGAATGAAATAATCCTATTAATTATAATAACCCTAATTAGTGTTGCCATGATAATTGCCAAGGTATTTAGTATACCTTAATATTATATTGTTGGCTAAGGATGGAGAGAAATTAAATAATAATTGAAGCCTTTTGTCTACTTGCGAGCCCATTCGAATTGGATTATCGGAAACTCGTTAACATCGCTCGGTTTTTAACATTATAAGCCGTTTTTGATTAACCTTTAGAAATTTCTTTTGAACGAAGTGAAAACATTCTTTGTTTTAGTCTATTTTCTAAGATATATCTATCAGTCAAACAATCTTTATAAAGAAAAAGCATGTTCTCTTTTTATGACTAGTAAGAAGGATGTTGAGGATATTAAAGAAGCGATTTCTGGGGAAAAAAAAGAAGATTTAGGAGAAGAGTGTAAACTAACAGACTTGCCAGGAGTAGGGCCTGCTGTTGCGGCAAAACTTGAAGCAGCAGGAATTTATGATTTGATGTCTTTGGCTGTCGCTTCTCCAAAGGAATTAGGCGAAATTGCTGGAGTTAGTCCTGCTGTTGCAAGAAAGATTATTCAAGCAGCAAGAGGAATGATGAATTTAGGATTCATGTCTGGATTGGAATTTGCAGAAAGAAGAAAGCAAATTCTTAATATTACTACGGGAAGTAAAAATTTTGATCAGCTTCTGGGTGGAAGAGGAATAGAGAGTAGGGCTGTGACTGAAGCTTTCGGTGCTTATGGAAGCGGAAAGACACAGCTTGGCCTTACTCTTGCAGTTAATGTGCAGATGCCTCTTGAAAAAGGAGGAGCAAATGGAAAATGCGTTTTTATTGATACAGAAGGAACTTTCAGGCCTTCAAGAATAAAACAAATAGCAGAAAAATTAGAAATAAACTCAGATAATGTCTTGAAAAACATTTTCGTTGCAAGGGCTTTCAATTCAGACCATCAAATTCTTCTTTTGGAAAAAATATCTGAAATGATAAAAAATGGAGAGCCAATAAAACTTTTGATTATTGATTCTCTAACAGCACATTTTAGAGCAGAATTTTCTGGAAGAGGACAATTAGCAGACAGGCAGCAGAAATTAAATAAATATCTTCATAATATAATGAAATTAGCAGAACAGCATAACCTTGCTGTTTATGTTACTAATCAAGTCATGGCGAATCCTGCACAAATGTTTGGAGATCCAACTGTTGCGATAGGAGGAAACATTGTGGGACACGCATCAACTTACAGAATTTATCTTAGAAGAGGAAAACAAGGAAGCAGAGTTGCAAAATTAATTGATTCACCAAATCTTCCTGAAAATGAAATTATATTTCATGTGACAGAAGCAGGAGTTATTGATGAAGAAGAATAATTTTCCCCCCAAATTTTTACTAATTTCAACCCCCTAATTTTTAAATTCAAAAATGACAAATCAGAAATGATATTTTCAGTTATTTTTTTCAATCTGCATTTGAATTGATTAAAAAAATGTTTTCTCTTCGAACATTTTGTTACCCTAAGTTCAATATTTATAAATTTTTATTCACTGAGAAACATTCTCGAAAAAAAACATTTATAAACCTTTATTGATTAAATAAATCATTAAGAGAGGCGAGATGGCGAAACAAAATAAAAAGAGATTAATCGGAAAGAACGAAATTTTAATCTTATTAGGAACATTAATTTTTGTTGGATTTTTGGCTTTTGTTTTTAGTGCTGCAACTCTCTCTCCATCTCTTGTAGGCGGGGGAAATTATTCTGGAACTCTGCTTTTATTAAAATGCAATACGAGCATGAATATTACAGGTGGGTTGTATGGAGGACCTAATGCAACTTTTTTCTATAATGCAAGTGGAGGACCAGCTGAAAGGAATCTTACTTCGGATAATATTGCTAATATGGGTAATTTAACAGGACTTCTCCGAAATGAAAGTTATAATGATACTGAATTTAATATCACAATA